>JAEEGI010002516.1_pt1 | contig 44888 bp, 39 predicted proteins | sample 8958751 | NCBI WGS metagenome assembly JAEEGI01 (sample SAMN16246545, study PRJNA631951) | gut metagenome | biome: gut microbiome; feature: rumen; material: KS-attached | host: Bos | place: Iran: Karaj | collected 2018-10
ATAGAAAAAACCTCGTAATCCGCTTGATTACGAGGTTTCTGTGAGAGCAGGTGATGGGAATCGGACCCACATATCCAGCTTGGAAGGCTGGTGTTCTACCACTGAACTACACCTGCATTGCTATATGTATTTTGCAACAGCAAAGTAGATATTACACAATAGTTCTCTGCTTGTCAAGAAAAAATCAATACTTTTTTCGAGCTTTTTAGTATACTTATGGAAAAGGCGGTGATTCTGCCGCTTTACGGGGGAAAAAGTCATGAAAAAAGTCAAAATCGCGTATATTTCCGTAAATTTTCTGTCCGTATTTCTTTTTTTCGCCCTTATCATGCTGATCCCTCTTAATACAAAGGCTTCGGGGATCACGGTCTATAACGGCATCGACTATTCCTCAGTCTACGATTTCGACTATTATGTTTCGAGATATCCCGATATCGCATACTATTTCGGAAACGATCCCCAGGGAGCGCTGGCTCATTACGTAACCTTCGGCATTTCCGAGGGCAGACAGGCCAGAGAAAACATACCGGCCGGGACGCCTGCTGCCGGGCAGGGACCCTTAAGCGGGTTTACCGTCATACTCGATGCCGGGCACGGCGGAAGGGATCCGGGTTGTGTCAGGAACGGCGTCTATGAAAAGAACGTCAACCTCTCCATAGTTCTGAGGACCAAGGCAATGCTTGAGGCACAGGGAGCAACGGTCCTTCTGACAAGACCGGATGATACATTCGTAAGTCTCGAATACCGCTACTGCTTTGAGAACATCCATCCCGAAGCAGTATTCGTCAGCATCCACTGCAATGCCATCGGAGGAAATTCTTCACTGTCCGGTATGAGCGCGTACTGCTACGCTCCCGGAAATGAAAAAAGCTTTGACCTGGCAGCCTGTGTCTACTCCGGAGCTCTTTACGCAACCGGAGCTAAGGACCGCGGGATCAAAACCCTTTCAGATATCAAAGTCGTATATTACAGTACCATTCCTTCGGTACTGATAGAGACAGGTTATCTTTCGTCATCGGCGGAATTCCCGCTTCTGACTTCACCGGATTATCAGGATACGATCGCGACAGGTATCACAAACGGTATCCTGACCTATCATTTACTTGATACAGCCGCTTTTTCCTGATCAGGTTTCTTCTCCAAAAGGGCATACAGCACAATAGGCAGCGTCAGTACATTAAAATATATGTATCTGAACTGGCATAACGGCCCCGCTAAAACCGTAATGAGGTAAAAAAGCGGAATCATTGAAATGCTTATCATCCTTCTGTTCTTTTTTGATATTCCGTACACAAACAGAAAGATAACAGACCAGAAGTAAACAGTCCCCCTGAAAAACCACGCAATCAGAGGAATCTTGAATCTTCCTTCATGCCACCAGACCCAGTGGAATGAATTCTCTCCAAACGGGAGCTTATAATCATGCCGGATATCGGCATACTGTTCCGGAAGCGGACGCACACATACGGCTGTTGTGGAAGTCAGCACCCAGGCACGATAGGGATTCCAGTATCCATGTGTAAGCCAGGCAAACTGGTCAAGATAATCCCCGGGATATTTCAAACCACAGTAAATAAATAATTTAATAAACCGCCCTGTTTCATTCTGCAGTAATTCTTCATTTGCTCTGGCTTTAACCCCGTCCGCGATGCTTATGTTATATTCTTCCTCAATAGCGTATTCGGGTATATATTCCGTTATCGAAGAATAAATTTCCGGATCAAGCTCATCACCATGAAGCTTAACAATTCTTGCCAGACAGTTTATCGGAAAAGCGAAAGTCTCCCTGTATGTATCAACTTCTTTGGAGTTCTCAAGTCTGATCAATCCGTGATACTCGATCTTATACGATCCGAATACGGCCAGTACGATCAACAGCATTATGATCTTCTGTGGGATGTTTTTTCTTAATACCGCGATCACTATACCACCCAGAAGAAACGCATAGACCATATTGTTTCTGAACTGACAGCCCATCGAACCGCACAGAATAAAAACAAGCACATTAATAACAAATCTCCTGTTTTTCACGGTGCCTTCCGACTCCATATGATCCAGAATCCTGAACAGGCTGACCATTGCCACCATGGCAAGTGCTATCCCCATAGTGCCTTTATCTGCCGAAACGGCATAATATACATTTACGGGATTGATCAGATTAAGGATTAAAAAAAATGCTCTTACCTTTTTGTCCGAACACTTCTCATATACATAAACCATGAATACGGCTATTGCAAAAGCGATTATCATCATCTGCAATATGGTATAGAATTGGAAACCGTAAGCCGGCTCACCGAGCTTTAATCCCAGGATGTAAAATTTCCTGAGCATAAGTCCATGTATCACCGTATGGTGTGTGGATCTTCTGCCTTCTATCTGGGCGACCAGTTCATCCCACGAATCACTGAAAAAATTCATAGGCCAGACGTATAAAAACATCGGTATATAGACAATAATGACAGCTGCAAATACTTTAAAAAAATATATTAACCGTCCTTTTTTTTCATTATCGTTTACATCAAAACTGTATTTTTTTATCAGTCCGATCATCTCGGACACAAGAGGAATGGTGAAAACAGAAAAACCAAGGCTTGCCGCCAAAGCCGCAAATACCTTTGAAGAAGAATCAAAAAGAGTGGTCTTATATAATACAAACTGACTCCACACGCAGCAAAAGCCTATGAGGAATCCCAGAATCACGGATGCTGCAATCCTGCTCCTGTCACCCGAATGAAGAACTTTGAAAAATCTTGACAGAAGGAAAATACAAACCGCAAATACAAGAATGGATTCCGGTGAAAAAGAAAAAATTCCTGTACCCAAATAGACTCCGTAAAATTCGGACAGACAATTAGTATATTCTATTGAAATCAGACACAAAACAGAAAGTACTACAATTGCAAGTTTGGACCGGCTGGACATAAATACTCTCCCTTGATCTTAACAAGACCGGTTATTGGGCCGTTTTTATCAGGATGTCTGTGATCATGCCGATCGCATCCTTCTGTTCGCTTGCGGACATCGTCTTGATGTAATCCTCACGTGCCGCATACAGATCGTTGATCTTCTTTGCAAGGTATGAAGTGGACAGATCGTCCTGATCTATCACCACGGAATAACCCTGCTGCTGGAAACTTTCCGCATTCAGGATCTGATCGCCTCTTCCGCCGGGAAGGGGTATAAGGATATTGGGCTTTCTGAGGGTGAGAAGCTCAAATATGGAATTTGCTCCGGCTCTGGAAACCACGATATCGGCCATTGCAAAGATATCCTTGAGTTCATCCGTGACATACTCAAACTGCTTATATCCTTCCTTGGTCAGAAGGAGATTATCCATCTTATCCTTACCGCAGATATGTACGACGTAGAACTGCTGGAGAAGCTTGGGAAGTGCATCGCGTATTGCCTGATTGACCGCAGCTGCGCCCTGGCTTCCGCCTATTACCATAAGTACGGGCTTGCTGTCGTCAAAGCCGCACATTTCACGGCCTTTTGCGGGAGAGCCGTTTAAGAGCTCTCTTCTTACGGGAGAGCCGGTAAGTACTCCTTTTCCCTCGGGAAGCATTTCCATTGTCTCGGGGAAGTCACAGCATACTGTCTTAGCCATCGGAAAGCAGATCTTGTTGGCAAGTCCGGGAGTAAAGTCGGATTCATGCACAACGCAGGGTATCTTGAGGGATGCCGCTGCCTTTACGACGGGAACGGCTACGAATCCGCCCTTGGAAAAGACGACATCGGGCGCGATATCCTTCATGATTTTCTTCGCTTCCCTGATTCCCTTTAAAACCCTGAAGGGATCCGAGAAGTTCCTTATATCCATATATCTTCGGAGCTTTCCGGTGGATACTCCGTAGTAGGGAATGCCCAGCTTTTCTATGAGTCCCTTCTCGATACCGTCATATGAACCGATGTAGGAGATCTCGAAGCCGGCATCCTTAAGCGAAGGCATGAGTGCGATATTCGGTGTTACATGTCCGGCGGTTCCTCCGCCCGTCATTACAATCTTCTTCATATTCTTACTTCTTTTTCTTAAAGATGAATACCTTGCTGAAAACGTAGTTAAGGATCGTGACTATTACGGATGAGATGAAGATCTTGCAGATCCAGTAATTCCAATTGAAGACATTAACGGTTAGCCACATGATGAAAAGATCGAGGAACCATGTGGAGAGCCTGGATGCGGCAAAGCCTCCGAACTCCTTTACGATATGGGGATTCGTGCTCCTGAACACCCAGCTTCTGTTGAGGGGGTAAGCAAAGCATACGCCCGCAACCCATCCGATAGTGTTGATGATCAGATTCTGGAAAGTATCCGATGAATCAAGAAGGAAATGCTCTGCAAGGAAGCATGCAAACCATGAAAAGATGGTCGTAAGGACTCCGACTACGAGATAGACCAGGATCTCTTCATACCTGCAGAACAGTTTGTGTGCCCAGGGCCACCACTCAAGCCAGTCCCTGAACTTTTCTTCAAGATTCTTTCTTCTTGCAGGCGCTGCGGTTTCCGCTGCGGTACCTGTTTCGTTTATATCAGCCATTTATAAATCTCCGTTGCTATTTCTTTCAGTTCACCACGTGGATCGGCGATCCGTCAAGGAATGCCTTTATATTATCATACACTCCCTGTACGCACCTGTTGCGCGCTTCCACGGAACCCCATGCCAGATGGGGAGTTATTATCAGCTTGCCCGAATCCTTGATCTTACTTAAGGGATTGGTAAGCCTTAAGGGTTCGTCTTCGAGAACATCAAGTCCGGCACCCGCTATCTCACCGCTTTCAAGGGCTTCATACAGGTCGGTGTTATTGACGACCCTGCCCCTTGCAACGTTGATAAGAAAAGCCGTGGGCTTCATCTTCTTAAGGGCATCCCTGTCTATATAGTTCAGAGTAATGTCGCTCAGCGGGCAGTGCAGTGAAAGGAAGTCACTCTGTAAAAGGAGTTCGTCTTTAGATACCTGCTCATACTCCGTAACCTTGCTTCTTCCGGTGACGGATGTGAAGATGACCCTGCATCCGAATGCGGAAGCTATCTGAGCTACCTTTTTTCCGATGTTTCCCATTCCCACGATACCCCAGGTCTTGCCCGCAAGCTCGCCGAAAGGAATGTCGAAATTGGAAAACCTGTCCTGTGCACTGTATTTTCCCGACTTCACATAATCATCATAATAGGACAGCTTCTGGGAAACGGCAAGAGCAAGGGTAAAGGTGTGCTGTGCGACCATATCGGTGGAATAGCCGACCACATTGCACACGGGAATATTCCTTCCGCGAAGATACACAAGATCACAATTGTCGTACCCTGTGGCAAATTCGCAGACCAGCTTCACATTTTCGGAATCACACAGGGATTCCTTATTGATAGGGCTCTTGTTGGCGACGACGATCTCTGCGTCCTTCGTCCTTTCCCTGACCTCCTCTGCGGTGGTCGTGTTGGGATAAGCCGTTACCTCCCCGAGCTCATTCAGTATATCTACACTGATGTCGGGACCTACGCTGTTTCTTTCAAGGATGACTATTTTCATGCTTACCTCTTAAAAAAGGCCGGCGCATGATCCGCCGGCCTTTGAAAGATCAATAAAATTACTTAACGGTAACAGAAGTAAGGTGGGTATTAGCGCCCTCATACCAGTAAAGGAATCCTTCAACATCTACAACCTGTCCTGCCTCAAGGCCGCTTACAAGATCATAGAACTCCTGGTCGCTTCCGTTGAGATAGTACTCAAGGCAGAAGCTGTACTCAGCTCCGTCCTTGGAAAGGGTAACGTAGATGTCATCGCCGGGCTGATCGTTCTTGAATGCAACGGATACAACGGTCATGTCGGTGAAGATGACCTTCTGGTTCTGATAATCGATGAGCTCATCGGTTCCGAGCTTATCGGTAAGATCCTTGGGTGCTGCTACGAAAAGGTCTCCGCCTTCAACGAACTCGAAGGTGGCATCGGTGATCTCGGTCTCTCCTGCCCACTCGGACTTAAAGCCGGTAACCTTGATCTGAACGCCCTCGGTAAGCTTTGCTGCATCTTCCTCGGAGCATGCAAGCTCGTAAAGGAAAATAGCGCCGTCCTGATCCTGGCAGTAAACGGTGATCTTGTTGTCCCACCATGACTGATGAGCCTGAACATAGGTAACTACGGTAACTTCGTCGTCAAGAGCCGCTGCTGCGTAATCTGCATAGCTCATAACGTCATCATCTGCTGCATCAGCATCGGTATCGGTGTCAAGATCGGAAAGTGCTTCTCCGAACTGCTCTGCCACGTCGGTCATGTCGCTGGTGATGGCATCGGTATCGATATCAGGCTGGGGAACAGAGACAGGCTCTTCTGTGGTCTTGCCGCATGCGCTCAGGGTAAGTACAAGAGCTGCTGCAGCGCAAACTGCTGTAAATTTTTTCATAATATCCTCCTAGTTGCCCTTATAAACTGTAAATGCGGTCGGAGGGCGCCGACCGCATTGCATTGTAACGCATTTTTATTTTTTTTACAACATTTATTAGGAAGAAACCGCTTTATCTGCGTTTTTTGGCGTTAAAACGGTCCCTTACAACGTATATTCCCATGCATATCCAGGCGATCGCTATGCAGGAAAGGAGTATGACCGACGTTTTCGGCAACGGTCCGAGGTCACGGCTTCCGACGTTTCCGCGCTGCTCCCCGAGCCTGTACATCTGGGAAACCTCCGTGTACATCTGCTCGAGATAGGCATCATCCACGGTTCCCTTTCTCCTTACGGTCTTAACGCAGTTTTCGACCATCTGGCCCGCGGCATTTCTGAGCGAGGTCGATCCGTTGAATACCGGGGTGATGAAGGTATTGTCGATATTTCCGAGTACCATGTTGACGCAGTCGATCTTTACGCCGTAGTGGAGATCGTTATCGCTTCCGCCAAGTGACAGGTATTCCAGATATGCCGGATCGGTCTGGGCTTTAATAGTGACCGGGACATAGCCTTCGGTCTCGGAATAGCTTTCCTGGACTTCGTTGGTAAGAAGGAACTGCGCAAAGAGCCAGCTTGCGAGAACCTCCTGCTCGTCGTCCTTATTGAAGATACAGACTGAAGGTCCCTGGGAGATCATCTTTATGTTCGAAGGATCGTACTGAGGAACGGGACGGACGACCGTCTCGAACCGGACCTTCTTGTTGTCGTGGATATCCGAAAGAGGAGCATCGGCACCGATCCAGGTAGCGCCCGCGGTCGAATCGACCGCAAGTATGCACTGTCCCGCGTTCATGAAATTGCCGGGATAGCTGGATATCTTGAAGGTGGAAAATGCCTTCGTCCTTCCGTGGGATGCTATCTCCTTGAGAATGCTTCCCGTGGTCTCGTTGAAGATAAGGATATTTCCCATATCATCCGAGTATCCGGCATTCCGTTGCCTTAGCATGGTGATCAGCATATTGTCGGTGGACTTGTAGATGAAGGGGATCATTACGTCCTGACCGTTTACCGCATATGTTCCGTCAGGGTTCTGTGCAAGTGCGGCTTCCGATACCTCCCACACCCAGTCCCAGGTGGGAACATCCGGGATCTCATAGCCCATTGCCTCGACATATGTCTTGTTGATGTAGAGGGCTTCCGACGATCTCATAAAAGGAAGACCCATCAGGTGATCTCCGAGCATCAGTTCATCAAGGTACTTGGGTACCATCTCATCAACCGAAGGTCCGTCGAACCTGAGCTCGCTACCGGCAAGTCCGTACCTCGGATCGTCTATCAGATCCTCGAGGAAAACTATCTCCCCGTCGCCCGTCATATAGGTTGCGATATGGTCGGGATAGGTGATGCAGACATTCGGCGTCGTATCTGTCGCGATATTGGTGATGACGTCGTTGTATATTACCGAATAATCGTTGTACAGCTTCATGCTGACATGGATGTTCGGATAGAGTGCCTCGAAATCCGCCACGCATTTTTCGTAGATCTGCGTCTGTGTCTGGTTCGTATCGTTCTTCGCCCAGAACACGATCTCATACTCCCTTGACTCGTCGAAGGTTTCGGGCATCTTAAAATCACTGCCCGCTTTCTTTCCGTGGCATCCCGCCATGGAGAGCGCAAGACCTGCTGCGGCAAGGGAAAGGATAAATTTTCCAATTCTCTTCGTCTTGATCATCCCTTTGTACCGCCTCTCGAAACTCCGGCCATTATCTGGCGTCTGAATATCAGGAACAGAATGATGAGCGGAAGCGATATGACAACGACCGCCGCCATCATTGCGGGGATGTTCTCCCTTCCGAAGCCGTTCTGTCTGATCTCCTGTATTCCGTTTGATACGAGGAAATAATTCCTGTCGTCCGTGATGAGCCTGGGCCATACATACGAATTCCAGCACTCGATGACTTTGAGTATGATGATCGTGACGACCGTAGGACGGCAGATGGGAAGCATCACCCTGAACAGATACTTAAGGTCGCTCGTTCCGTCGACCTTAGCTGCGTAATAGAGCTGGTCCGGAACCTGTGCAAAATTTTCCCTGAGCAGATACACATAGAACACGCTCATTACGGACGGAAGGATGAGTCCGGAGAATGTGTTTCTCATATCCATATTCGTGATGGTCACGAAATTGGTGATGACTATGAGCTCGCTGGGTATCATCATCATTGAAAGGAACACGGTGAAAAGAAGATCCCTTCCCTTAAACTCAAGTCTCGAAAAAGCGAATGCCGCAAGCGTGATCACGATGACCATGACAAAGGTCGTGACCACGGTGAAGACAAATGTGTTGATCAGATATCTTCCGAGAGGCACCTGCGCAAACGCATTCGTGAAGTTCTCGAAGGTCGGATCCGTCACATAGAACTTTGGTATCTTTTCCCCGTTATAGGATGCATAGCTCTTGAAGGATGTCAGCACCATCCAGTAAAAAGGAAACAGGACCATCAGTCCCCATATCCCGAGGAATGCATATATCACTATATTCTTTACCGTTTTTACCCCGCGGGCTTTCTTTTCCGCGCGGAGCGTTTTTTCGCGTTCGTCCATCATCATTCCTTATGTGTAATAAACATGTTTCTTGCTGACGAGAAGATTGATACAGGTGATCGTCAGCACTATCACGAAGAGTACTATCGCCGCCGCTGACGCAAAGGAAGGATATCCGCCGCTGTCACCGTAGAGCATATCGTAAACATATCCGACGATGGTGTTCATTCCCGCCGCATTAAGGTCGGTTCCGAAAAGTGCGACCGCATCCGAATATTCCTTGAACGCGCCTATGAATCCCGTGATGACCAGATAGAAAATGGTGGGGGAGATCATCGGAAGAGTGATCTTCATGAACACCCTGAAGGAACCCGTTCCGTCAACCTTCGCAGCATTGTAATATGTCTTGTTCACGCTTGCGAGTGCGCTCGTAAGAAGGAGCACCTTGAATGGAAGAACGATCCATATGATATAGAAGCACATGACGAACATCTTCGCCCAGTAAGGCCCGTCTATGAAATCCACGCTCTCTCCTCCGAAGAAATTTATCAGAAGATTGATGAGTCCGTCGGAATATGCGGTCTTTTTGAGAAGGACCATGAAGACAAGACCGACGGCGAGAGTGTTTGTGACATAGGGAAGGAAGTAAACCGTCTGGAAAAGCTCCCTGAGCTTTGTTATCGAATTCAGAGCAAGTGAAATGAGAAGTGCGAATCCCGTGGAGATCGGCACAGTGATTATTACCATGATGAATGTGTTCTTCACCGCCTGAAGGAAATACGTATCATGCAGAACATAGGAGAAGTTGTAGAATCCCGTTCCGTACGATGTCTGGGAAACGAAATTGTAGCCCTCCTCGAATGAATATACGAATACATCCACAAGAGGATAGACCATGAATATTCCCATGAATATGAGAGCCGGCAGAAGATAGAGCCAGGCTTTTAAATTGTTTTTCTCGATCATATCTGCGACCCCTGTGCTGACTTATTTCCGTACTTGATGGTCTGTACCAGATCCTTGATCCTGCCGACATTCATAAAGAGAGAATCCTCGGTGATATGCTTTTCCGCAAGCTCTTCAAGGATCTTCTGCTTGTGGTCCTTGGAAATGACGATCGTGTCAAAAACTTCCTTCTCGTCTATGCCCTCGTTCTTAAGGATCTTCTCGAGCGGAAGCTCGTCCTTTCCCCAGAGCAGGAACAGTCCCCTCTGCGAATAGATCCTGTCGAACTGTCTCGTCGCCTCGACAAATATCGGCATATCGATCCCGTCGTCATACATCTTGGTCGAACTCTTATCAACGTAGTGCTGCAGCCATTTGTACAGATACTCGTTGCTCTTGATGACTTCGGCGCTGTTCTTTCCGTGTTTCTTCAAAAGCCATTCGTATCTGCTCTTGTTGAACACATAGACCTTGCCGTCCTGGTCTCCGTATCTTCCCTTCACATCAAAGCAAGCGAAGAACAGTCCGACCGTGTACGAGTATGAAAAGTCCAGCATCCTCGTAGGCAGCGAAAAGTGCTGCGCTATCTCGATACAGGTAAGCTCGTCGTATCCGAAGATCTTACGCACTTCATCCACGAAGCGGAACATCTGCTCATCCGCGGTTTTTATATGGCTCTCCCTGAGGCCCGAGGGGATCAGCACGAAATCGCTGACCGGCTGTCCGCGGAAAAGAATGACATCGCCGCGTCCGCCCAGGCTCTCACAAAACTCATCATAAGAAGTTACTTTATCCATTTAAGATCACTTTCCTTTTCCGAAACGGAGTCTTTCGCCGGTCCCGGGCTCGAATACATGCACCTTGCCGGGTCTGAGCCTGAACGATACGGTTTTTAATCCGTCCTCGGGTCTTTCGTCCGAATCGATTATCGATCTGACAACGGGTGCTTCGCACGCCGCATTCTTTGAAACGATGCTGATATCCCTGCCCATTACCTCGACCCTGTCGAGTTCGCAGCGGAGAGGTCCTGCGGGATCGTAGATGAAGCCCTCGGGTCTGATGCCGGCGACTACTTTGCCGTCCCTTACACCGGGAACATCGAGCACGGTATCTTCGCCTATGATCAGCTTCTCACACTTAACCTCCGCATCGAAAACATTTATCGCGGGAGTTCCGAGGAACTTTGCAACGAAGAGATTCGCGGGATCGTCATAAACCTCCTGGGGCTTTCCGAACTGATGGAGCTCTCCGTCCTTCATGACAACGATCATGTCGGAAATGCTCATCGCTTCTTCCTGGTCATGGGTTACGAATACCGTGGTGACTCCGGTCTCTCTCTGGATGCGTCTGATCTCTTCCCTGGTCTGAAGCCTTAATCTCGCATCGAGGTTCGAAAGCGGCTCGTCCATGAGAAGAAGTCTCGGAGTCTTGACAAGGGCTCTTGCGATCGCAACTCTCTGCTGCTGCCCGCCCGAAAGCTCCTTGGGTTTCCTTTCCAAAAGCTCCCGGATCTGGACAAGACCCGCAACCTTGTCGGCTCTTTCCCTCATCTGTTCCTTGGTCATCTTCTCCTCGCCCTTGAGATTTCCGAGAGGGAAGACTATGTTGTTGTAAACGCTCATATGCGGATAGAGCGCATAATTCTGGAATACCATTCCGACACCGCGAAGCTCGGGAGAGATCTCCGTGACATCATCGTCACCGAAAAAGATCCTTCCCTCTGTGGGCTTTTCAAGTCCGCATATCATATTCAGCATGGTACTCTTTCCGCATCCCGAAGGTCCGAGGAGCGCGACAAGCTTTCCGTCGGGGATCTCAAAGGTGAAATCCTTGACGGCAACAACGCCTTCTCCCTTTCCTCCCCTGGGAGGGAATTTTTTGGTAAGTCCCTGAAGAACTACTTTCATAATCTGTTTCCTTTACTCGGCACCTGTTACGGTTACATCCGCAAGTCTTGTGTATGTGGGGATGAGTGCATTATCGTATCTCGACCTGTCAGCGCTCATCTTCATGTTCCTGACGAAATCCTTCATATTTCCGGATATCGATCCGCCGGTCACGGGGCGCACTCTGCCGCCCTCTTCATGCAGGAATGCGAGCCTGATCTCTCCGAAGAGGTCCCCGGACATCGTATCAACCTGAAAATCGGAGAAGAATACGCATTCGAGAACGGGGCCTTTGAGAAGTTCATCCCTGCTGCGGCTTCCTCCGCTCACCTCGTAATTGCCGGGTATGAAGGTGTCCTTTTCACCGAGATAATACGAGAACTTGGTCCCGCCGTGGAATGCCTTAGGTACATCGTCTTCCATCAGCACTCTGTCTTCAATGGGTGTTCCTTCAGGGTCCGTCAGCATGTTCATTGATGATCCGTCCAGGGTCCTGAGAGTCTTTAACGTAACCTTGTCACCTGAGATTCCTTCCGCGATGGGCTCACCCTTTTTGAAAGATGAATACTTCATATGGATGAACGCACAGTCGAGTCCGTCCTTGAAATATTCGTAAAGCCTTACCGCATCCTCTCCGGAAAAGACGACATCGGCCTTTCCGAGGGACGGTGTCTTTTCCGCGACAAGCCTTGAAGGACCGTACTCGAACGTCTTCCCAAGATCGGTCTTTAAATCATTCTTCATGCAGATGCCGGAATCATAGAGCTTGTAGAATTCTATCTCTCTCTCGGAATTCCTTGCGTTTACCACGGTTTCCAGAAGAGATACGGGATACCTTTCCGTGACATCGATACCGGTGCTCGTTACGATCCTTCTTTTCACATCGGATACGAAGATCTCGTAACTGTTCATGAAAACCTCATCCGTCTCGGGGAGATTCTTAACGGTATCCATGAAATCCGCCGAAATGCGGTTAAGGTCAACATCCTTTTCTTCGGTCTCCGGAAGGATAGCGGGAGCTTTAAGCTCGTAGTAAGCATCCTTTACCAGACTCGCCTGGAAAAGGAGATCCTTTATCGTAAGCTCAACATACTCGAAAGTCTCATCGGGTCCCATCTCAGCGCTCGCACTTCCGACTCCCTTGCCGTCTTCGGACTTAACAAAAACCGTGATCTGGTAATTTTCGATATCCGCGGATCTGTTCTGGTCGAGATCGTGGCGGATGAAATAAAATTCCCAGCGCCTGGTCTTAGTCTGCGTGATCCTCCAGGCAAATGCCCCGCTTTTTTCCAGAAGCTCTTTTATCTGTTCAATCTTCATTATCCGAGCCTCCCTTTCGTCTTAAGATACGGGCCGCCGTCGGCAACCTTGACCCATTCCTTGTGTCCCTTGCCGCAGCCTCCGCTTCCGAAGACCATGCGGTCGGTCGAACACATCGTTATATTTCCGAGGAGCTCGGGAACATATCCTGTCATGATGACGGGTGCGACAACCTTTCCGGTCAGCTTTCCGTCCCTGATCTCGCGGCCTTTCTGGATGATGCACTGGATTCCCCAGTGTTTGGGATCCTCCATTCCGCTCTGCATTCCCTCGAGAAGATATCCGTATTTAACGGATGCGATCATTTCATCCCTGGAGTACGGGCCCGAATCGAACATCGTATTGGTCATCCTGGTGTAGACCTTGTGTGCGAAGTTCTCCCTCTTTCCGTTTCCGGTGGGCTTTACTCCGAGCCTGAGTGCCGCAAGGCTGTCACAGATCCCGGACCTTAAGATCCCGTTTTCGATCTCCGTGACATCACCTGCCATTACTCCCTCGTCATCGAAGAAATAACTGGTTACGTTTTCCGCGCAGAGCGCACCCTCATGCATCGTGACATTGTCGGATGCCACTCTCTTTCCGATGTAATCCGCACCGAGTGCCCTGTGCTTTACGAACATATCCATCTCGACGCCGTGTCCGAATGCCTCGTGTGCGATAAGTCCCGTGACCTCGGGTGAGGTGATGATCTCATATTCTCCGGGCTCGATGGGATCAGCGTCTAAAAGCTCGAGTGCTCCGTTTACCACAGGCTCAAGCAGAGCTTCCATTTCATCGAAAAGCTCGGGGCCCTTTATTCCCGATACGGTCTTATAGTCTTCCTTGACCTTGCCGTCCGAGGAAGCGACCGCAGCGACCATGCCCTCACTGTAGACATATGACTGCCTTAAGTCCCTGTTCACTGTAAGGAACATCTTGCTTATATGTGTGGACTGGGCGCGTGCGATGCACTCGATGATCCTGTCACTCATTCCCATTCCCTTGTCAGAGATTGCTATGAGCTTTTCGGTAAGCGTCTTAAGATCGGTCTTCTCCGGAAGGAGCCCGGTTTCCTTTTGTCCGAAGAATTCAAGGGGCTCATCTTCGAGCACACCTGTTTCATAGATACTTACGGATGAAGACTTAAGGAGAGCATCCTGGAGCTTTAGCTCCTTTCTGATCCCTGCTATGACCGCATCGGGATCGCTCCAGTCAGCGGTGTTCACCGCATATTCACTGTACTTTTTGTCCTTGCAGACTCTGAGGACCACTCCTCTTTCGGTGGTCATCGTCTTGTTAGATATAGATCTGGATCTGCTTCCGATCCTTATCACCAGGCCCTTTGAATCCGTGCAGAGTGCGCTGACGTAATCATGGTCCCTCGACAGATCGTCCACCGCCTTTTTAACGGCGGGGGCAATGCTTTCCAGATATTCGGAAAACGGTGCTTTCAAATTCTTTCTTCCTTTCTTTTATTTCCAGTCAAATACCGGAACGTTCGGACACTTTTCGGCAAGTTCGCGTTTTACGTGCTCCTCCATCGAAAGTCTCACCTCGTCCGGATATTGATAATATCCTTCCTCATTTACGTACGGGTACTGGGCGACAGGAGAACCCGGATATTTTTTTCTCATATTCTTAAGGTACTGGTCCGAGATCCTGAAGGTTCCGATGCTGATATCCTTAATCCCGGAAAGACAGACGCCTGCTGCCACCCTCTCTATCATCGAAGAATAGATCTCTCTCCAGTTTCTCACATAGATCATGGGATCGAAACAGATCCTGACCGGAAATCCCGCATTCATCGCAGCATTCAGGGCCGCGATCCTTCCATCAAGCCCGGGAGTTCCCTTTTCGAAGCGCTCCGCTATCTCGTCAGGCGAAAGGGTAAAGGCAAATATAGCCCGCTCGCTTACTGGGAGCTTTTCGTAAATATCGGTCCTTCCGCATTTGGAACGAAGCTCCACGGAAAGGCCCGGAGTATCCGAAGCCTTTTCGCACCACCTTCTTACATACCCCGTGATATTCTCAAGAGCTGTAAGATCGGTGTTATAAGAAGCGCATACATATACCGGATGCCGCTTTACCAGCTCATCTGTTTCGGAAAAGGTCTCCCCTATATCCGTGAAAATACAGATATCGTTCCCCGGATACATTCCCTTAAGGAAGCAGTATTCGCAGTCATATATGCAGTTCATGACTCCGGGCGAATAGTAAAAGTGCTCGTTTCCGAAGCTCTGGCATACCGGGGCGCCCTCATAAAGGTGCTTTCCGGGGTTATGGGCGAGTATCAGGTTCCTGCCTGTCTTACCCTTTTCATTCCTTTTGTCGAAGACATCCTTGTAATGCCTTAAAACAAGCGGCGAATCACACCCGATCCTTTCAAGTATGCGCACGGTCTCGGCATCTTCAAGGGTTCTTTCTTCAACATATACATTGTCAAAAAGAGCACGCCACATGCCTGTAAATCTCCGCCAGCGCCTTCTTGGATGCGGTCTTGTCACTGCAGGGAAGGAGCCCCTCATCGGTCAGTTTTCTCTTTATTTCCGATAGATCTATGCCTTCGATACGCGCATAGGTGCACATCTGAGCAAGCTGCATTCTCATAGTCTCGCTCAGCACCATTTCACCCTCAAAAATATCCGTTTTTTCGGTTTCCGTACCGCCTTCCATAGTCCATTAAAGTATACCTTTTTTAAAAATACGCTACAATATCGAAATTTACTGTATAATAGGGCTTGTCATACTTTACTTTTAAGAAAGAACCGATATGAAATTTGATATTCTCAAGAACAAGTTTTACCTCTATCTGACCGAATTCTTCTCCGGAATGGCCGTTATGGCCGTTGAACTCGGCGCATCAAGGCTTCTGGCTCCCTATTTTTCATCATCCCAGATAGTCTGGACCATAATAATCGGGACCATCATGATCGCCATGGCGCTCGGAAATGTCGCCGGCGGTAAATGGGCGGACAAGGATAATGACCCGGCTAAGCTCTTCCGCAGGATCCTTATCGCGGCCGTATGGATCGCATTCATCCCCGTTCTCGGAAAATACGTGATCCTCGGCATCACAGGCATCATGATCGTGACCGTTTCGACCAAGCTCCTGATATGGTCATCATTCTTCGCATGCATGGTCATATTCGTTTTTCCGCTCTTCCTTCTCGGTACGGTGACCCCTTCCCTTGTGAAGTTCACCATTTCCGATATCGGCGAGAGCGGCTCCGTTGCGGGTAAGCTCGGGGCATGCAATACCATCGGATCGATCCTGGGAACCTTCCTTCCCACCTTCGTGACCATCCCGAGCGTCGGAACGAGCGTGACATTCCTTATCTTCTCGGGGATCCTGCTCCTCATCGGACTTGCATTCTTCGTTTCAAGGAAGGCAAAGCCCGTTCTCTGCATCGTTTCAACCGTACTTTTCATCATTGCTTCCGTTTTCGGACATACCTCCCACTTCGCATTCTGGGTTTCCGACCTTACATATGAAGGAGAGTCGGTCTATAATTATCTTCAGGTAAGCGATACCGACTATGCCACATACCTTTCGACCAATGTTCTCTTCGGAGTCCAGTCGATGAGGGTTAAATCCGGTGACTTTACCGGTATGTATTACGACTATGCCCTCGCGGCTCCCACCATGGCACGCGGCTATGAGGACCCTTCTGCTGAGGTTTCCGTAAAGGGATCAAACGAGCAGGACATCCTGATCCTCGGAATGGGAACCGGAACCTTTGCGGTCCAGTGCAGGAAGCTTTTTCCCGGCTGCAATATCAGGGGAGTCGAGATCGATGACAAGATCACCGATCTTGCCCACGAATACTTCGAACTTCCGGATGATATCGAGGTCATAACATACGACGGAAGGGCATATCTCGAAGCGGATGACAGCAAGTACGACGTGATCATGGTCGACGCATACCAGGACATCACGATCCCCTTTCAGATGAGCTCCGTAGAATTCTTCACTCTCGTCAGGGACCATCTCAAGGATAACGGTGTAATGGTCATGAACATGAACATGCACGGAAACGGCGAGACCGACATAACCACATATCTCTCCGATACCGTCGCATCCGTTTTCCCCAATGTCGCAACGGTCAATGTCAAAGGCTCGACCAACAGGGAGCTTTTCGCATCGATGAATATCGACCTTTACAGATCGCTTAAGTTCAACACGCTCATTTCTTCCGATTCCGAATTCGTAAATGTAATGGGACCCGTATTAAACGGACTCACGGAATACAAAGGAACCGGACTTATCCTCACGGATGACAAAGCACCCGTCGAGCTTCTCGGAATGGAAGTCATCGACGTTCTTATAGAGGGAGAGATCGGATATTATAAGGAGATTTTCAAGGAAGACGGCCTGTCCGGACTCATTGAAAGCTTCTGACCCGGAGGAATATATGAAGATCCGCATTGAAAAAAGATCATACGACGAAGTGGTAAGCCTGCCGCCCGCAAGGGTTATAGATCCCGAAAAGCCATCGGGCATAATGCGTATGCTCGTTAAGCTCCTCTCGGCATCCGAGCTGAAAAAGACAGATTTCGAGCTTCACGTCGGAGATATGAAGGGCGTTCAGCCCAGGCAGCCCGCTCTCTATCTGATGAACCACTCCTGCTTTACCGACCTCAAGATCGCATCCCATGTCATCGAGGGTCCCTACAACATCGTTACGACCACCGATGCATTTGTCGGAAAAGAAGGACTTATGAGAGCTATCGGCTGCATACCCACCAGAAAGTTTCAGCCCGACATCAAGCTCATCAACGATATTACCTATGCCTTAAATGTGCTCCACACTTCGGTCCTTATGTATCCCGAAGCCGGTTATACCTTCGACGGAACAACCACCACGCTTCCCGACTCGCTCATAAAGCTGGTCAAGGTGCTCGGTGCTCCCGTTATCATGATATGCACCCACGGAGCATTCCTGCACGATCCTCTCTACAACGGACTGCGCCTCAGAAAATGCAAGATAACCGCGGACAAGTACACTCTCTTTACACCGGGAGAACTTCAGGATATGTCCGCAGCCGAGATCAAAGCCCGCATAACGGAAGCTTTCTCCTTCGACGGTTTCAGGGAGCAGTACGAAACGGGAACGAAGATCACCGAGGACTTCCGTGCCGAGGGACTTTCCCGCGTTCTCTATAAATGCCCCGTCTGCGGCAAAGAAGGAAAGATGCACGCATCGGGCATCACCCTTAAATGTGAGGAATGCGGTGCAACCTGGGAGCTTACCGAACTCGGCAAAATGGAACTTAAGAGCGATGAACCGAAGGAAATCCTCGCGCCGAAGCTCTTCGACCATATTCCCGACTGGTTTGCCTGGGAAAGAGAGTGCGTAAGAAAGGAACTCGAAGAAGGAACTTATCTCCTCGATGTACCGGTACGGATCTACATGATCGTCGACTTCACTGCGATGTATGAAGTCGGAGAAGGAAGACTCAAGCATACGAACAAAGGCTTCCACCTGACAGGCTGCGACGGAAAGCTCGACTTTACACAAAAGCCCCTCGCATCCTACAGCGTAAACTCGGATTACTTCTTCTACGAGATCGGTGATATGATCTCGATCGGCGACAAGAACGGCCTGCTCTACTGCTTCCCTCCGGAAGATATGAATGTCGTTGCCAAGACCAGGCTCGCCGCCGAAGAACTCTACAAGATAAAGAAAAACTCTGCCCGCTGAGGCAGAGTTTTTTATCGTTTCCTGTTTCTATCTCGATTCCTTCATTTTTTTCTTCATTTCGTACATTCTTGCATCCGCGATCCTGAGTCCGTCTCTGATATTCCGCGCATCTCCGTCGAAGGAATCGTAGCTTCCGTAAGCCGTGCTCATCTTAAGTCCCGAGTGTCCGGTGTCCTTATTGGAAAGGATCGCATTCAGGTCCCTCAGCTTTCCTTCGATCCACTTTCTGTCTCCTTCCGCCTTGGGCTTCATGACATAGACGAATTCATCTCCGCCCGTTCTGGATATGTATCCCTTTCCTTCAAAGATGTGCTTGAGCGTCTCTGCGAAAAGCTGTATATACTTATCGCCCTCTTCATGCCCGTACGTATCATTGGCGGCCTTCAGACTGTTAAGGTCGAATTCCACAACTATATACTGATCGTCCGATGCATCGATATCATCGAAATACCGCTCGGTAGCCTGTCTGTTATTGAGTCCGGTAAGAGCATCGGTATAAGCAAGCTTTGATATAAGCCCGACTCTTTCCTCTTCTCGTGCGCCTCTTACGGTATCGCTCATATAGTCGAAGAACAGCGACAGAACGAACACTATCATGACAAAGTACAGCGCACTCATAGTGAATCCGGCGCTCCCCCTCGGAGATAACCGTGCGTAGTAATTGTATCTGAGAAGATCCACAAGTGCCGCAACGCCGGTCATTATCGTGGCGTACGCAGAGATCATGTGGACATTCACACCCTTTATAAGATCGTAAACCCTTATGATCACAAGCATTGCGACAACGATCACATCATAGATATGCGCAACGGTGATAAATGAGCGGAGTCCCACGTTGTAAAAAATGTGCTGATACCATACATAGCAGAAGAATGCGACCCCGAAAAGCCATGCAAGACCATAGAATGAATTTCTGATACGTGCCTTTCTTATGCCCTTCGGATCCTTGAATCTGCCGGTCTCAAAATGGAATCCTATAAAGAAGATCGGAAGGAGATAAAATGAATAATAATTGATCTCAACCTTTTCGATCAGGTCGGATGTGAAGATCTCGGAAAGGTTGGAACCGGTGAAGATCCAGATTCCGAATGCCAGAGCAAGAAGTGCAAGGCTCGAAAATCTTACCGTGTCGGCAAAGGAAAACGTCCGTCTTATCTCCTGTGCGAGTGCCATGACTATCATAGCCATTCCGACAACAACGAAGAAGAATGACAGTGCAAGATAATAGATATTCAGCGCAGCGTAATCCTGGAAGAACGTATCCGCGTTCCATATTTCGGGACTTTCAAGCGAAGAAAAAGCATTTTTTTCACCGGCCCGGAATATCATCTTAAGCTGCTTTCCGCCGGCACTGTCTCCGATGTGGATGGTATAAAATCCGTTTCCGAGAGTCTCCCCTCTTTCATATCTGTCGCAGTCTGCGGTAAAAATCTCTTCCTCGTCAATGAAGACCCTTACATCATAATAATGCACGCGGACCATCAGTATGCTGTCCTCCGTCACGTATGACGGGATCGTACATGTAAGCTCGACCGTATCGCCTCTCTTGGTATCACCGAATGAAAACGATCTGAGATCTACTCCGGAATATAATCCGCCGTTAAACTTAAGATCCCATCCGAAATTAAGGATCTGCTCGGCACCTTTTCCGCTGTACATATACGATAACCACAGGTTCATGCATACCATGGTGGCTACGCAGATGGCTGTCATTACCGTAAGGCGTATTATCGTTGTGACTATTTTGAATTTTGTCGGTTTTTCTTTCACGGTCCCAATATCCGGCCCCTCACCGGATCAGTATTACTGAATCATGATCGCAAGTCCGTTTGCGTCTGCGATATATACATGTCCCGCAGCATCGGTAGCGGTTCCGTTTACAAGAAGTGCTCCGCCCTTAAGAGGATCGAAGTAGAATGAAAGTCCGCTCATGCTGACAAGTCCGGTCTGAAGCCTTCCGTTTGCATCAGCAAAGTAAAGAGAATTGCCGTTTGCAAAGAGTCCTTTCTGAAGTGCTCCGCCCAGAACGGGATCAAAGTAATAAGTATTGATGCCGTCGGATACGAAACCGGTCTTCATCGCACCGCCGGTCACGGGATCGAAGAAATAGGTATTTCCACCGATGTTCTGCATTCCGGTAAGGATATGTCCCGCATTGTCCGCATAGAAGATACCGCTCGGAGTGTTGAACATTCCGGTCTGCATGATTCCCGTAGCGGGATCGAGATAATAAGTGAAGATTCCGTCCGAGATAAATCCGGTCTGCATAAGTCCGGTTATGTCGAAGAAATACATATTTCCGAGGATGTTCTGCCATCCTGCGACCATATGTCCGTTCGCATCAAAGTATCTGAGGCCGTCGCCCAGATTAACGAATCCGACCTGCATAAGTCCGGTGGGATCGAAATAGTAGATGTAATCACCGATCGGATAAAGAGCTCCCGCGATCAGATGTCCGAAAGCGTCAACGTAATAAACTCCGCCGTTTACATTTACAAACCTGTTCGACTGTCTTCTGTAATTTTCGTAGAAATAAGTATATCCGTCTCTTGCCACAAATCCGTAAGGAACGATGTATGCGGAAAGATCCTTGAACTGATAATCGATATCGACATTGCCCCTGATACCGGGAATGGATCCGCTGTCGGTTGCCTGCCAGAATGCAGCTCCGTCATCGGTACAGCAGTTGTACCACTGTGCTACCCATCTGTCATATCCGAAAGGTCCTATCGTGCTCCTGAACATGCTCCTGTTGGAATAGACCATGGGGTAATAACCCGCAGCTTCGACCGTCTGGCAGAATACCTGGCAGATCATGGCATTGGTAAGGGGATCGAGAGCCTTCTGTCTGTAATTCTCAAGGTCGAGAACGACGGGCATGTTGATGGAATAAGGCTCGATGGCATTGATGATCCACTGTGCCTCGATGATCCCGTCCTGCACGCTTGAAGCATAGGAATAGATATATACACCTGTCTTGATGCCTGCGGCCTGTGCTCCTGCCATATTCTGGAAGAATTTCTCATCATATCCGTAGATGGTTCCGCCGCACTTTATGAACGCAAACTGTACTCCGCTTGCCTTTACGGCATTCCAGTCGATATTGCCCTGCCATGCGGATACGTCGATACCCCATGCAATGGCATTCTGCGCGTATTTATCCGCATGTACCTTGTCGGATCCCTTTGCGGGTATGCAGTTTACGGCAAGTAATATCGCAAGAACGGCACAGACGATCGCCTTTGCTCTCTTTATCATCTTCATATTTATTCTCCTTAATGCAGCACACAAGAGTTTTTAACCAAATTTTAACTAATATATTATACCAACAAAAAAGGAGCGGTGCAAACCCGCTCCCTTTATACGCATTGTAAAAAGCCCGTGTTTTCAGCCTCCGAGATATGCCTTCTTGACCGAGTCGTCATTGAGAAGATCCTTACCTGTTCCGGTATTGACTATCCTTCCCGTTTCGAGGACATAAGCCCTGTCCGCGATCGAAAGTGCCATCTGTGCATTCTGCTCTACGAGAAGGATCGTTGTTCCCGCTTTGTTGAGTGCCTTGATGATCTCAAAGATCTGGTCGACGAGGATGGGTGCAAGTCCCATCGAAGGCTCGTCGAGCATCATCAGCTTGGGCTTGCTCATAAGGGCTCTTCCCATTGCGAGCATCTGCTGCTCGCCGCCCGACAATGTACCGGCCATCTGGGACTGACGCTCCTTTAATCTGGGGAAATGCTCATAAACCTTCTCGAGTGTCTCGGGGATCTCCGATGCGGGTCTTGTATAAGCACCCATCTCAAGGTTTTCCTTTACGGAAAGCTGTGCGAAAACTCTTCTTCCCTCGGGACACAGTGCCATGCCTTCGTTAACAACCTTGTGGGGTGCAACGCCGAGTATGCTTCTTCCTTCGAATTCGATGGAGCCTTCCCTGGGCTTGAGAAGTCCTCCGACTGTGTTGAGGGTTGTGGACTTTCCCGCACCGTTTGCTCCGATAAGGGTTACTATCTCGCCCTCACCAACCTCGAAGGATACACCCTTTATGGCATGTATGCTGCCGTAATAGACATGCAGATTTTCGACTTTAAGAACTGTTTTCATATTATTTCTCCAAACCGATTAAAGGCCAAAGGCCTTTAATCAGCGTTAATGCCGTAGGCATTTACGCCTAGCCTCTGTGGGTTCCTAGATATGCCTCAATGACCTGAGGATTACCCTGGATCTGGGAAGGGGTTCCCTTTGCGATGATCCTTCCGAAATTGAGGACCACGATGCTCTCGCATATTCCCATGACAAGGTTCATATCATGCTCGATGAGAAGTACCGCGATCTGGAATTCATCACGGATCTTGCGGATATTGTTCATGAGTTCTTCGGTCTCGGAAGGGTTCATTCCGGCTGCGGGCTCGTCGAGAAGAAGAAGCTTGGGTCCGGTAGCAAGCGCTCTTACGATCTCAAGTCTTCTCTGTGCACCGTAGGGAAGTGAATCCGCAGTGACATTGGCAAGGTCCGCCATGCCGAAGATGTCGAGAAGTTCCAGTGCTCTTTCGTGAGCTTTCTTTTCTTCTCTCCAGTAATTGGGAAGTCTGAAGACACCCGCAAGGGTGTGGTAACCCATATGATTGTGGAGTCCGATCTTAACGTTTTCTTCAACGGTAAGCTTGTCGAAAAGTCGGATATTCTGGAAGGTTCTTGCGATGCCCATCTGGTTTACCTGAACGGGAGTCAGGTTGTGGGTATCCTTACCGCCCAGCATGATGGTTCCTCTTGTGGGCTCGTAAACCTTGGTCAGGAGATTGAAGATGGTGGTCTTGCCGGCACCGTTGGGGCCGATAAGTCCGCAGATCTCCGTAGCTCCGATCCCGATATTGAATTCGTCGACGGCTACAAGTCCGCCGAAATCAATTCCGAGATGAGCCGCCTCGAGAACGAGGGGCTTTCCGAGATCCTTCTCGGGTACAAAGTTGGGACTGGGTACATTAACAAGCTTTACTTCGGGAGATTTGCTCATTTTTTCTTTCCTCCCTTCGAGATCTTCATTCGGACTTTCTTGGCAAATATATCCATTCTGCCTTTAAGCTTTTCGTTATTGGTAACGAGCATAACGAGGATAAGCACGATCGCATAAACGAGCATACGGTAGTCGCTGAATTTTCTGAGGAGTTCGGGAAGAACGACCAGGATTCCCGCTGCGATGAGCGATCCGGTCATATTGCCGATTCCGCCGAGTACGACGAATACGAGCACAAGGATCGAGGTGTTGAAATCGAATTTCTTGGGCACAAGAGTCGAATAGTTGAGTGCATATACGGCACCTGCCGATCCTGCCATTGCTGCGGAGATCGTAAACGCGAGCATCTTGTACTTCATGGGAGATATACCCATGCTCTCGGCAGCGATCCTGTTATCCCTGATCGCCATGATCGCACGTCCGGTCCTTGAATTGACAAGGTTCTGGATGATGATGAGAACGATGAGGAGAAGTATGACCGCTCCGCTGAAGGTTGCGATCTTGCTGATGCCTACCGCACCCATGGGTCCGTTGATGATGACCTTGCCGAGCGGATCCATTCCCAGCGCATCGGGATTGTTGAATGCAAAATGAAGTCCCTTTTCGTCGATTCCGACGTAGAGACAGTTCAGGATGTTCTTGATGATCTCACCGAATGCGAGCGTGACGATCGCAAGATAGTCGCCGTTCAGTCTGAGAACGGGAATACCGATGAGGAAGCCCGCAATACCTGCAAGGATCGCTCCTACAAGGATGCTGACAAAAAGCCTTGCGGGATTTGAAGCATTTCCCATGGCGGAGCTTATGATGACCGCGGTGAACGCACCGACCGACATAAAGCCCGCATGTCCGAGTGAAAGCTCACCCGAGATGCCTACGACCAGGTTCAGCGATACGGCCATGATCATATAGCAGGTGATGGGGATCAGCTGCCCCTTAAGCGCACTGGTGATGTTTCCTGTTGATACGAGTATCTGGAAAACAAGATAGAACACAATGACTATCGCGTAATTCAGGAATGCTTTTTTGGAAAGCCCGGAGGCTTTTTTGAAACTGAACATTTTTCTGCCTCCTTATACTTTCTCGTGAATCTGTTTGCCAAGCAGACCCGTGGGTCTGAATATCAGTACGACTATCAGAACTCCGAACACGATCGCGTCCGCAAGCTCCGATGATATATATGCTCTCGCGAATATTTCTATCACGCCGAGTAATATTCCTCCGATCATGGCTCCGGGGATCGATCCGATTCCTCCGAAGACGGCTGCTGTAAATGCCTTGATACCGGGCATTGAACCGGTGGTGGGCATGAGTGTCGGATAAGCGGTGCAGAGAAGAACTCCGGCGATCGCCGCAAGACCCGAACCGATAGCGAATGTAAGTGAAATGGTGAAGTTAACGTTGATTCCCATCAGCGTAGCGGCACCCTTGTCCTCGGAAACGGCTCTCATTGCCTTTCCGACCTTGGTACGGGAAGTGAAAAGGGTAAGCGCGACCATGATGACCACGTTTGCGATGATGGCGACGAGTGCAACGGGTGAGATCCTCGCTCCGGCAAATTCGATCGCCTCGAAATCTTTGAACATATTGGGGAATGCCTTGGGGTTCGCTCCCCAGATGATAAGAGCCGCATTCTGGAGAAAATAGGACATTCCGATAGCGGTGATCAGAACCGCAAGTGAAGTGGCCGAACGCAGAGGTTTGTAAGCCAGTCGTTCAATGGTGATTCCCAGGGTGGTGCACACGATCATGGCAAGGAGTACCGCAAGCGGTGCGGGGAATCCGAGATACATCATTGCACAGAAGGATACATATCCGCCTACCATGATGACGTCGCCGTGTGCAAAGTTCAGCATCTTCGCTATTCCGTATACCATCGTATACCCGAGAGCGATTATCGCATATATACTTCCCAGGCTTATTCCGTTTATCAGATTTGCCAGCATATGTACTCTCCTTAAAATGCATTAGGCGCCCGGGTGACAGCCTGCCGCAAAACCGGCAGGCTGCACTAAAGCGCCCCATTGCGTTATTATAATCAATTTACGAACAGATTTCTACGTCTAATTACATACCTACGTAAACGCCGTCCTTGATAACAACAGCCTTGGGCTGCTTGTTAACCTGGCCGTTTGCGTCCCAAACCATTCCGAGACCGGTTACACCGTCAGCGGAGAAGTCGGGATCGGTGAATACGGAGATGAGAATCTCGCAAAGGTCTGCGGAGCTCATGTCGGTAACATCAAGTCCGCCGTTCTTTGCAGCGTAGAACTCAAGAGCTGCCTTGATCGCATATGCACAGTCATATCCGTCTGCTGCGAACTGTGAAGGAACCTCACCGTAGTTCTCGTTGTACTTTGCAACGAAATTCTTGGTAAGATCATCGGTAGCGTCTGCAGAGAAGGGAGTGAGAAGCATTACGCCCTCAGCAAGGGAAGTATCGAATCCCTCGATGGTAAGGATTCCGTCCATACCGTCAACACCGAAGAACTTGGGCTCATATCCTGCGGAAGCTGCCTGCTGGAGAATGAGTGAAGCGGGGGTGTAATAGATGGGAAGGAATACAAGGTCTGCACCGTTTGACTGGGCATCGCCGACCTGAACTGAGAAGTCGGTGGTGTCATCGGTAAAGGTGGTCTCGGAAACAACTTCAAGTCCGAGCTCTGCTGCCTTTGCCTTGAAGGTCTGGTAGATACCGGTTGAGTAAGCATCTGCATTGTTGTAGATGATGGCAACCTTGGTGGCAAGCTTGTTGTCGAAAATGTACTGAGCGGAAGCTGAACCCTGGTTAGGATCTGCGAAGCAGAGCTGGAATACATTGTCCTTTCCTTCGGTTACGGCTACAGCTGAAGCTGAAGGAGTGAGCATGAATACTCTGTCGGAATTAGCTTCTGCGGAAACAGCGATACAGGGAGTGGTGGTAACGGTACCTGCGATAGCCTGTACGCCCCAGTCCTGAAGCTGGTGATAAGCATTTACGGACTTCTCTGCATCGTGCTCGTCGTCCTGAGCCTGAAGCTCGATGGTGAATCCGGTTCCCTCTGCGTTGATCTCGTCAACAGCGATCTTAGCTCCGTTAGCTACGGCATTTCCGTAGATGGCAGCTCCGCCGGTAAGGGGTCCGATGACTCCGAGCTTAAGAGTTCCGGTAAGAGCTCCGTTTCCGGTTGCGCCGCTTCCGGTATTACCGGATCCGGTATTGCCGCCCTGGCCGCAAGCGGTCATGGAAAGAACCATTGCTCCGACCATGATAAGTGAAAGCAGTTTCTTTTTCATAATATTTCCTCCTGTTACATTACATATAACAAAACAGCCCAAAGGATAATGTGACCCCCTTTGGCCTTGAATGCATTTTAATTGGAAAGAACGCAAACTGTCAATGGAAAATTATACAAATATCCCTGTATACAATGCCTGAATTGCGGGCATTTTGCTCGAAAACCGGCATTTTTATGCGTTTTTTTCGTTTCAGTGCTTCTCGATGAAGAGAACTCCGAGCGTTCCGGGGCCGCAGTGTGATGAGATGACACCGCCCGCACGGGTCTCGAGAATCTCTTTGAAAATGCCCAGGGATTCAAGGTATTTTCGGGTCTCGTCTGCAATCGCCCTGTCCTTATCCTGAAGGGTATGGGTTATGAATACCCTGTCGGGATCTGCGTTTTTGAGGGATGCTTCAAGATCATGGGTGTATTTTTCGATCGCACCCGCAAGATTTCCCCTGTATTTCTTTTCCGCTCCCATCGCTCCGTTCCTGACCACAATCTCGGGGTGGAGTTTTAAGGTTCCCGCAAGAAGAGCCGCAGCGGATGAACATCTTCCTCCCCTTGCAAGGTATGTAAGGGTATCGATCACAAAGCTTGCCCTGACATAGGGGATAAGCTCATTCATCTTCTTAACTATCTCTTCTGCGGATGCGCCTTCTGCCGCCATCTCCGCAGCCTTTATGATAAGAAGTCCGATACCTGTCGAAAGATTGGCGGAATCGATAACGTGCATATGACCGTTACCGTTATCCTCCGAATAGATCTGTGCAAGGTTATAGGTGGAGCTCATTCCGGACGCTATGGTGAAAAGAATGACATCATCGCCGGCATCGAGCACGGGCTTTACCGCTCCTTCGAGTCTTTCCGCGGTGATCGCCGCAGTCTTCGGAGTCGTCTTGTTTTCATCGGCCCATTTGAAAATCTCTTCCTGCCCGATCTCCTCACCGTCGTAATAACTCTTTTCACCCATTACGACACAGAGAGGGATGATGGTCACCGAATATCTTTCGGTCAGCTCCTTTCCAAGATCACATGTAGAATCCGAAAAAATCCTTACTGCCATTTCTTCCTCCGATTTAATTATTTCTTATATAAAGTCTGTAATACGTTGTATCGATCACTTCATCGGCACCGAACTCACCGTTCGCATATTCGTAGAGCCAGGACATTGCAACCCTGTAATCGACCAGACCGTCGTAGCATTCGATCGCTATGATGTCAGGTTTCTTTTCCGGATAGACTTCCCAATAGATGCCGAACCTCTCACCGTAATCCTCGGTCATTATGGTGGAGCCGTTTCCGATCCTCGCATCTGTGTACAGATACGTGACCGCATCACCGGTGATCATGACAAGATCCGCACCGTTCAGAACCGCAGGAAGCTCTTCCCAGTCGATACGCGCCTTATTGGCGTACATCCTCTCCATAATCAGTCCCTTCTCGGGACCGATCGGAACCCTTGCATCCGCATCCGTAATGTTCAGCAGCTTGTTTTCGGGATTGCCGAGCTGGACGATATTTACCATGACCACCATAAGTACGGCAAGAAAAGTAACGATCTTTTCCTTTTTGCCGGACAGATCAACAGTCAGTGCAAGAGTGGCAACAAGTGTCACGGACATATATTTTGCCGACGAAAACACACTCTGGTCACAGGCGATCAGAACAGCCCCAAGCACGAAAAGTCCTCCCATACCGAAAAGAAAACATATATTCCTGCTTTCTTCCCGAATAAGCGAAGACCGGTTAGCAAGAAAATATATGAATGCAATGATGATCGCAAACAATATTCCGCCGAAAGTATACTCAATCGAATAGTAATCTGTCCTGAACATATAGTGGATAAATTTCCACAGGAAGAGATAAAAAAGCGAAAACGGAACGATCAGTTTTTTGTTTTTAAACGCAAGGGCGGTCAAATACGAAAGAACGGTAAAACCCATAACAAACAGTGCCGTGAGACCCAGGTTTCCGGCATAGCGGACAGCCTTGGAGACACCTTCCGCATGGCTTGAATCGACTTCGATCATATAACCTATCGTGGTGATCAACTCAGAAACGGATATCCGGCTGAGAATATATGCCATATAGATAAGTGCGGCGATAACGCAGACCGAAAATACTATCAGGAAATTTTTCCTTCTTTCTTTTCCTTTCAGCAAAATACATGCAAATGCAAATGCCGCAAAAAGCAGTGCCTGCGGATATGAAAGCACGCAAAGAGAAAGGAAAAAACCGGTCAGAACAGGGAAAATGATTCTTTCCTTTTTTGAACTGTTTTCATCCAGTGCCCACAGCCGGTCTATAAGGATCAGTACAAGGGTTGATGTCCAGAGCAGTAAATTGGAAAACTCGGGAGTGCATAATTGCTTAGGCGAAAGATTTGCATAAACGATCGCGCAGAAGAATGATATATTTTCCGGCAGATGCTTTTTCAGTGAACAGTAAACAGCATATGAAACCAGAAGATGAATCAGCATCCCGCATGCGCGTACGAAAATTATTTCTCCTTCGGTGCTTTTGGTAAGCGTTCTGAATATCCACAGAAAGAATTCAACAGCATACCCGGATGTCTGATGCAGTTCCCAGAGATCCCTGAAAAGTTTATCACCGTTTAACAGCCTGTTTCCGATTGCAAATGCATAGCCTTCGTCTATGATCCAGCCGCAGCAGATCAGCTTGACGGACGCCGCAAATGTAAAAAGAAGAAGCAGTACCTTCATCGGGTCATATATTATTTTCTTCAGATTCTTTTTCATCAGATTCCTTTTCTACGGAAGAATTGTTGTCTTTATCGAAGTTTTCTTCTTTCTTTTCCTCGGGGTTGCCGTCTTCGGATGCGCCGTCTTCAGCCTTTTCCAAGGGAACTGTTCCGCGTGAGAAGACAGGAATCAGGATCACGGGGATCAGCAGGAAAAAGGGATACATATATCTGAATGCCGCAACGGGTCCGAGCAGGTAAGTTCCCCAGAGGAAGAATGCCATGAATACTCCGGCGGTATAGCCCGGGCGCTTAGCCTTCACCGCGATATAAAATCCGAGGATGATCATATAGAAGGGGATCGAAAGCGAGAAAGGAAGTCCTTCCGCCACTCCGCTCTGCTCGATCTCAGTAAATACCATATCGTAGAATCCGCGCATCTCGGGGAACCATGAACCTCCCGTGATCATATATACCGGGACGAAAACATTCTCGGTCTCGATATATTTTCTTGCGGCATATCTGTCGGTTATCCTTGCTCCGGGATACCAGAGCTGAATGTTCTGGGTAAGGAAAGCATCCGTGAATTCATAGGGATATTTCCTGAACATATGCATATACAGATCCCAGAATGCCGACTTGTCCGAATCGTAAAGTGCATCGTTGAAAGTAAACTTTACCGAATCCGCAAGTCTGGGATTGTATCTTCCGGCTTCCATATAATTATCTATGAGGAATTTCTCAGCGGTGGTCAGATCCGGAAACTTACTAACATATATCGAAGAGATCTGGTTTACCGGAACGCTGAGAAGTTCGTGCGATTCGGTCTTCTCAACACCCGCCATGGGATAAACGATCTTAAGAACGGCCACGGCTGCGATCACACCGCCGAGCACGGAGTAAAGCACCTTCTTCATTCCGTTCTTCTTTCTCAGGAAAAAGAGAACGATCACAACAGCTCCTGCCACGGGAAGGAAATTATTTCTGAGAAGACAACCGAGTATGGTAAGGAATAAGATCCCGAATATATTGAAGTTTTCTTTTTTCGAAAGGTTCTTCCTGATCTCTTCGTCTTCGGAATCGGTCGTATATCTTCCCGCTGCCGCAAGGCGCAGGAACAGCCTTACGACCACGCAGGAAAAGAGAACATCCTTGGTCATCTCAACCGAAAAGACGGAAAATGCGGGGTAGAGTGCATAGAAAAGAGCTGTGATGACGGGAATGGGCCACCTGCATCCGGCCTTCACCTCGGCGTCTGTCACATATCCGCATACACCTGCAACTATCAGGATCTGAACGATGCAATAGATGAAGAGTCCGTAAGGGTGCGGAACTCCGAACCATTCGAGTGCGATAAAGAAATTCCAGATAAGTGTATGAAGAACGGGATGATGATTTGAAAGGGGCATAAGGCCGAATGCCTGAAGAGTCTGCCATTCAGAATCATATCCGAGGATCCCGGGAAAGTAAGAAAAAAGTGCGACCAGACCTGTTCCGATAACAAGAAGAGAAGTGATGACCGGGAAAAATTTACGGATTCCGGGTTTTTCATCGGCTTCTTTCTTTTCAACAGGTTTCAGGGATTTTCGGACTCCTCTGCCTGCAAGTGCGAACACAAAGATCAAAGGAATGAACACGAAAAGAAACAGCGTGCCGTATTCGAGCGGCCTGTAGTAAACGTCTATGAGTGTGTTGTAATTATATACACTTCTTCCGCAGACTATGGCTGCCGCACAGACAGCCGCGAACAGGATCTCGGCCCACGGGAATTTTCTTTTTTTCTTAACTGTTTCTTCCAAGATAATGACTCCGGTTTTGTTTCTGTAATATCAGTCTTCGAGGTCAAGATCCTTCACTGTGGCAAGATGCTCTTCATCGCCCCTGCCTTCATATGTGAGGACCATATTGATCCTGTCCCGCCCCTCCAAAAGAGCCTTCAGGAAATAGCTGTCGCCCTCCCACATCGGAAGATCCCCTATCATACTTTTGTCTATCCACTTAAGCTCGCCTTCGTCACAGTCGGTACGAAGCTCTCCTTCGAAACCCGTTGCGGAATAGAGATACATGTCCTCATCTTCCCACATTTCCGAAACGAATCTGATCACTCCGTGAAAGTGATACTCGGTAAGGGTAAGCCCGGTCTCTTCAAAAACCTCACGCTTAACACATTGCTCGGGTGTTTCACCGGGCTCGGTCTTTCCGCCTATGCCGATCCACTTTCCGGCATTGGGATCGTTCTTCTTTTTATTTCTGTATAAAAAGAGAACCTTGTTATCCTTTTGTATATAGCAGAGCGTGGATATTCTCATTGATGATTACTGTTTTGCAAGCTCCTCGGCACGCTTCAGTGCTTCGTCTATATGGGGACGGAAATTCTCCTCCCCGATCATCTTATCGAATCCGCCCTTCTTAAAGACGGTCATGGGCTGTTCGTTTACATGCGAAAGAACTATGGTGATGTTCCTCTTTTTGCAATCCTCATAGAGCTGCTCGAGGTTGTGCATAGCGGTGGCATCGATCGCATGTACGCTTCTCATTCTGATGACGAGGACCCTGGTATCTTCCTTAAAAGATATATTCAGGATCTTGCCGGCAGCCGCGAAGAACATGGGGCCGGAAAATTCGTAAACGACCGTGTGCTCCGGGATGACCCTGAGCGTGATGCTGTCGGGATCGTTCTCGTCATCGATCTCCTTCCAGCCTTCAACGGAGGTAACGTCACTCATTCTCTTCATGAACAGAAGTGCGGCAAGTACGATTCCCACCTCGATCGCAACAACAAGATCGAATACCACGGTGAGAACAAAGGTGATGCCGAGTACAAGGATGTCACTCTTGGGTGATGATTTGCAGAGCTTGTAGAAATTCCTCCAGCCGCTCATGTTGTAAGCAACCTGGAAAAGTATCGCCGCGATGCAGGGCATGGGGATCAGCTTTGCAAGAGGCATCATGAAAAGAACAACAAGCACAAGCGAGATCGAATGTACCATTCCCGCAATGGGAGTGCGTCCGCCGTTCTTGATGTTGGCAGCGGTTCTGGCGATAGCGCCGGTCGCGGGAATTCCTCCGAAGCAGGCCGAGCCGATGTTTGCGATACCCTGTGCGATGAGCTCCATATTGGATCTGTGCTTGGAACCGATCATCGAATCCGCAACAACCGCGGAAAGGAGAGACTCAATTCCGGCAAGCAATGCGATGGTGACTGCATTCGGAATCTGGGATCTTATGACATTGATCGAAAAGACGGATGTACTGAATGTGATGGGCGGAAGACCGGCACGGATATCGTTGAATGCCTTTCCGATGGTGTTTACATCAAGATTGAAGATCTTAACGATAGCTGCGGTTACGATGACTGCGATAAGAGAGCCGGGGATCTTCTTGAAGATCATTGGCCAGATGATAAGTATCGCAAGTGCAAGTGCTCCGATAAGGACCGCCTGAATATTGATCGTGGAAATATTGTTAACGAGAGCCATTATCTTCTCGGAGGTCTCGATGGGCTTTTCGCCGTTCATATACCGGATTCCGGTGAAATCCTTGATCTGTCCTATGAAAAGAGTAACGGCAATACCTGCGGTAAATCCGGTAGTGATGGTATAGGGAATATATTTAAGAAGATTTCCGAATCTGAAGAATCCCATCAGGATCAGGAAAATACCTGCCATAATGGTCGCGACCATAAGGCCTTCCGTTCCGTCGCTTGCGACTATTCCCGCAACTATTGTAGCAAAAGCCGCGGTGGGACCCGCGATCTGGACACGGCTTCCGCCGAAGAATGCAACAAGGAATCCCGCTACTATCGCGGTATAGATTCCGGCCTCGGGTCCTACTCCCGAGGCTATCGCAAGTGCGATCGAAAGAGGGAGTGCGATGATCGCCACGATGACGCCCGCTACCAGGTCCTTAACGAACTGGGCTCCCGTATAATTTTTCATTACAGAAAAAAGCTTTGGTTTTAATTTTTCCATTTCCTGACTGAGTTCATCCTTTCCAAGCCATAAATGCCCATTTGGATTAATGTTATCACACATGGGCACTTACGTTAATACCTTGAACAAAAAACCCCGGGATCTCTCCCGGGGTGATGCAGCCGTTTTATGTCAGAACTTCCTTCCTTATTCGGTTTATCATATGCTTTTTGTCCCCGCTCCATAAGGGTGCTGTAAGGAGCTTCTTGTCCCCGTCACCCGTAAGGCGGTGGATCACGACATCATTGGGGATGATGCTCACACATTCCTTCAGGATATTTATGTATTCATCCTCAGTCAGGACTTCGAACTTTCCCGCCATATATTCCTTCTCCAGATCGGTACCCTTAAGAACGTGGAGAAGCTGCAGCTTTATCCCGTCGGTCCCCTTTTCGCATACATACTTTACGGTTTCCTTCATCATTTCCGGGGTTTCTCCGGGAAGGCCGAGGATCACATGGGTTATGACCTCAATTCCGCGCCTTTTAAGTTCCGTTACCGCTTTATCATATACTTCGAGGTCGTATCCGCGACGTATGTAGTCTGCGGTATCTTTGTGAACAGTCTGCAGTCCGAGCTCAGCCCATACAGGCTTTATCCGGTTGATCTCTCCAAGCAGATCGAGAACATCTTCCGGAAGGCAGTCCGGTCTTGTGGCTATGGACACCGCGACAATGTCCGGATGCTCTGCCGCCTCTGTGAACAGGGGGCGGAGTTTTTCAACCGGAGCATAGGTATTGGTATAAGCCTGGAAGTAGGCAATGAATTTTCCTTCTTTTATTTTGGAAGAAACGAGTTTTTTTCCTGCCTCGATCTGGTCGTATATACTCATTTCGGGGTCCTGCGCAAACTCGCCGCTCCCTCCCGCCGAACAGAATATACAGCCGCTAAAGCCGAGCCTCCCGTCCCGGTTGGGACAGGTAAGCCCGGCATTTATCGATACCTTATATACTTTGCATCCGAATCTCTCACGTAGATATTCGTTTAAAAGTGTCATGCCTGATGAGCCTCCGGGCGTTCCGGAATAAAGCTTATACCATCATCTTATAGATCCGGGTGCAGTCTTCTTCGTTAAGTGAAATGAAACCTGAAATGGTTCCTTTCCTGCCGTCTCCCCTGCAGAGAACATCGACAAGCTTCGGGATATCTTCTTCCTTTGCTCCGAGCTCTTCGAAATTCTTAGGCATTCCGATGGAGATCAGGAAGTTCCTGAATGCCTCGATGCCCGCCTTGGCGGTAACCTCGGGATGAGCAAAATCCATCTGGCATCCCCAGACCCTGACTGCGACCTGTGCAAATCTCATCACATTGTGTGACATCTCATAGGTGAATACCGCGGGCATGGTAACGGCAAGTCCGGCACCGTGTGCGCAGTCGTAAAGAGCGGAAAGCTCGTGCTCGATTGTGTGGCTGAGCCAGTCCTGGCTTCTTCCTACGCCGACCGCATTGTTGTGAGCCATTGTTCCCGCCCACATGATGTTGGCTCTTGCATCGTAATTATTGGGATCCGCAATGACCCTGGGGCCTTCGTGGACCATGGTAAGAAGGAGTGCTTCTATAAGTCTGTCGGTAACCTCAACCTCTTCGGTGTTGGTAAGATATCTCTCGTAGAGATGAGCCATGATGTCGGTGATTCCGGCTGCGGTCTGGTATGCGGGAAGTGTCTGTGTAAGTGCGGGATTTAAGATGCTGAACCTGGGACGGATCGCATCTCCGCTTGCTCCGCGCTTGAACATTCCGTCTTCCTTGGTGATGACGGAATCGGGACTTCCTTCACTGCCTGCTGCGGCAATGGTCAGAACGGTTCCTACGGGAAGGGCATCCTCTATCCACTTTCCCCTGTAGAAATCCCAGAAATCTCCGTCATATAAAACGCCTGCAGCGATCGCCTTGGATGAATCGATAACGCTTCCGCCGCCCACAGCAAGGATGAAGTCCACGTTTTCCTTTTTGCAAAGATCTATTCCTTCATATACAAGGCCGTCCCTGGGATTGGGCTGGACTCCGCCGAGCTCGACATAAGGAATGCCCTTGTCATCGAGGGATTTCTTTACCCTGTCAAGGAGTCCTGAACGAACGACGCTTCCTCCGCCGTAATGGATGAGAACCTTGCTTCCTCCGAATCTCTTTACGAGACTTCCGGTCTTTTCCTCAGAATCCTTACCGAACACAAAACATGTGGGTGAGTAAAAAGAAAAATTTTCCATGAACTATCCTTTCTGCCGTATTCGGCAATGCACTTTGTACGCTAAAGATAGCATTTAGAAGATACCCGTGCCAACGACTATTTGTTCCCAAAGATACCGCTTTTTGTCATAGGATGACTTCGTCTCCCGAGTGGACATATTCGAGACTGTCTCCCATGATCTCCTTCATGGCTTCATATGCAGGAACTCCGGTACAGTGACAGGTGAAGAACTTCGTGGGATATGCGGTCAGTTCCTTCGCGATCTCTCTTATCTCCTTCAGCTGGTCTTCGCGGTAATCCGTCTTTTTCATCAGATGAAATCCGCTTATCACTGCGTCCGGGGCAGAGCCGTACTTTGTCCTGTATGCATCCATGATGCTCAGGATCCCGTTGTGGGCACATCCCGAGATGAGAATCTTTTTCCCTTCGCTGCTTACGACGAGAAAATGCTCATGCGCAAAATCGTCCCGGATAAATCCGTCAGGTGTTTTTACAAGAAGTCTTTTGTTGGTAAACGGAAGTTCGTGGGTCCTGTTTTTGATCGTGAACAGCTCGAGTTCATCATCTATCACATGATTTCCCGTGATCATCCTGATGCCCGGAAGAGAAACGATATTCTTATCAATTCCGATATATCTGAAGCGTTCTCCTTCCGCATTTTCCCCGTCGTCCGCATAATAATCCCCGGCGGCAAGGCTTTGCATATATATTGCGGCTTTGGGATTTATTTCGGAAAAAGGAATGATCCCGCCCGAGTGATCGTAATGCCCGTGGCTTAAGATCACCGTGTCGACCGCAGACAGATCAATGCCGAGCTTCTTCGCATTCTTCAGGGTGTCCGCAGAAGGTCCGAGGTCGACGAGAAGCTTGTGATGAGCCGTCTCAACATAAAAAGACAAGCCGTGTGCGTAAATGCATCCCGACTTGCCTTCAGTATTTTCGATTAGATTAATGATCTTCATAAGACCATTTTAGCAGATTGGAAATCTGTATCAATTACTTTTTATCTCATACCTCTTATAATGAATATATCCGAAGATGATGAGAAGAAGAGCGACCGCAACATATGACATTCCCGCAACCTGATACGATCTGAAATAATGTCCCGCTATCTTAAAGAGCCTGAATTCATATACCAGTCTCGGTGATATCTGTGTCGGGGGTAAAAGACAGCATATCTTGGACAGGGTCTTCATATGCATCGGGACCGATGTTCCGAGAGCAAAAAGTCCGAAATATCCTCCAACTATGATTCCCATTGTTCCCATCCCGTTTCTGAGTACGCAGGATACAAACATCGTGGCTGTTGATAAAAGGAGCGATCCGAGTACCGTAAGGAGTATCAGTATAAATGTGGTCTCACCGACGGTAAGCTTCATCTGGGTGCAGGGATAAATAACCTGCTCAAGGGCGTCCATCTCTGATAGCCCCCACTTGATCGCGACATATCCGACAAATATACCGAGATATAATATTACCGTCACGAAACTGTAAGTCGTACCTGCCAGGATCTTGGCAAAGTATGTTTCCTTTCCGCCGTTTATGCTCGATCTTATCATGGGATCTGTCTTTCTCTGTGTCTCCGCGGAAAATGATGTCGAAAGACTTACCGAAATAACCAGCATCATGATGATGATAGTGTTGGATACCCCATTCTGAAGACCGAAGGATATAAAGGAATCCTTCCACACAAAAGGCTTTTCCAGGGTTTCCTCCTGAGCCTTCCAGTATTCGATCTCGCCCTCGTCAAGATAAGAGTCTGCGTATGCTTCATCTATTATCTTAAGACGTTCCTCATATAACCGGCTCTCATTTATATCTTCAAGAACAACCCCGTATCCCGCTATGTCCTTAATCCACTCGGTGAGGGTTTCATATGCTATGTTCTTTTCGTCCGTTACTTCTCCGTATTCATCCGTGACCGCCACCCATTCACCGAGCAGCTGATCATCCAGGATCCGGCCGTCCAGCGTCATATGTTCCTTTAAAGTATCGGGGTCTACATTTCCCCTTACTTCGAACTCACCCTGTACGAATCCGAAAATGAAAAAGATCAAAAACGCAATTACTGCCACTTTATTTTTCAGTATCTTGAGCAGTTCGAATTTATATAATGCTCCAAAGCATCTGTTTTTCTTCATTTGGCAAACTCCTGTAACCGTATCATTCATATCTCTTCAGATAGAACTCTTCAAGGTCGCCTTCCACATCACTCTGACGGCCCTGCCATACGAGGGCTCCGTCCTTCATCATGATGATCCGGTCTGCAATATGTTCTATATCCGAAACGATATGTGTCGAAAGAAGAACTATGGAATTCTTTCCGAGTTCCTCTATAAGTGTCCTGAATCTTACTCTTTCCTTCGGATCCAGTCCCGCAGTGGGCTCATCGAGTATAAGTATCTTGGGATCGTTAAGAAGTGCCTGTGCGATACCCACTCTCTGTTTCATTCCTCCGGAAAAGGTCTTGATCTTTTTCCCCGCCACATCGGAAAGTCCCACAAGCTCGAGTAATTCCTTTGTCTTTTCCCGGGCTCTTTTTTTCTCTATTCCTTTAAGTGCGGAAAAATACTCAAGGAATTCCCTTGCAGTAAACTCCGGATAGTATCCGAAATCCTGGGGAAGATAACCTAAAAGCGCACGGTAGCTTTCCGCCTGAACGGGAATTCCGTCGGCACTTATCTCTCCGCTCGTGGGTGTAAGTATTCCGGACATCATTCTCATGAGCGTGGTCTTTCCCGCACCGTTCGCTCCCAGCAGACCGGTCACCCCTTCGGTAAGATCAAAGGAGATCCTGTCTACCGCGATCTTGTTCTTGTATTGTTTTGTAATTCTGTCTACAGATAATTTCATGCAAATGCCTCCACATTTTTGACGGTCTTCCACTGCTCCGCAAATGTCAGAGCAAGAAGAACTATTACCGTCGGAAGTCCCCAAACTGAGATAAACTCCTCGTATCCGGTCAGGATCATCGGTGCACAGTTATAAACCCATGCGATCAGGGTCAGCGATACGCCCGCGATCACAAAGGAAGCGTAGCCGTGAGTTCTTCCAAGGGAACTTCTTTCGATGATGAGACTGATCATCATCGTTATCAGATAAGGTATAAGGATGCGGATCGCGGTACTGACCGTGCTCCTTCCGAATGAAACCGCAATGACCGGAGATGACACGCAGAGAACAATTCCCGATACGATGCCGAGAATGACCAGTCTTGCAAAGACAACGCTTCTAAGTGAAAACCTTGTTGCCGTTTCAAGTTCGGACATGCCATATCTTCTTGATCTGTGTGCTTCAAGTATTGCGAGCGCCGCGTTAAAAGGCAGAAGGATCGTGATTTGAAATTCGGTATCCTCCATTCCGAGGACCGATCCGCCTATCGCAACCGCAACGATCAAAAGTGAAAACAGCCATATCGGAAGCCTGATATACGGGATCTGTGTAAGGATCATCTCAGGTATTCCGATCTCCCTCGGGCGCAGATTTCTGATGAAGCTTTCTTTCCTTTCGGGCTCGGGAGCATGAAAGCTTATGGCTAATCGGTTTTTCAATTCTCTATCCATCATTCATCCTCCTTCAGATTTTTCTTGAGCTCTTCCTCGGCATTTTTAATCTTTCTGTATAATGCGAATCTCGAAATACCGAGTGCCCTGCAGATCGTTCCGACAGGTTCTTCGTTCACATACCTGAGAAGCAGTATCTCCCTGTCTTCATCCGTAAGCTTTTCCAGTGCATCCCGTACGATGATGCTTTCCTCGGGGAAATCTACAGACGGTACGTTTTCGGCGTCTTCTTCAAGGGGTTCATCCGGCTTCACCCTTCTGTATTCGTCAATACAAAGGTTCCTTGCGATCGTGTACAGATACTTCATGTCATTTTCGTGAAAGGTTCCGCTCTTACCGAAAAACCGGAGGAAAGTCTCTTGCGTTATATCTTCGGCGACAGTCACGTTTTTCACCCTGAAATACGCATACCGGTATATTTTGTCATATGCTTTTTCTAAATCCATGGATCCGGCTTTCCTCCTCCTTTCACTGTGATTAACGGATGAGGGGTATAAAATGTGCGCCCCCCCGGAAAAATTTTTAAAAAATTTCAGCGGCTCATGTCCCAAGGAACATAAGCCGCTTTTTCATTCTTTAGTCCCGCAGGATCATTTGAGCATCTGCGAGCTGCTGATGATGTTGTACTTACCGATCCTCTCGAACTTTGATACGTTTCCGTTTACCTTCTCAATAAGGCCTTCCCATTCTCGCGCATCCTTAGGTGCATTCGAATCGTTAACATATATGTCCGTGCAGAGAAGGTCGCCTCTCATATACACCTTGACCGCAACGATGCTTTCGTGAACCTCCTTAACTCTTTCCTCGATCCTCTTCGTGGAAATGTTCTCTCCGTTTGAAAGAGTGATCCTCGTGTCCTTCCTTCCCTTAAGATAGACATGGTTGTTCTTAATGGTACCGATATCACCGGTAAGGAAGTATCCGTCTTCATTGAACGCTGCCTTTGTCGCTTCCTCATCCTTGAAATATCCGAGGAAGATATTGCTTCCCTTTATCGCAAGCTCTCCGTATCCTTCTTCATCGGGATCGAGGACCACGGCATCCACATCCTCGAAAAGAGTACCGACGCTTTCCATATCCTCTTCTCCGGGATAATCGATACTGAATCCCGATGATGTCTCGGAAAGAGCATAGGCATTCATCATGTACATGCCCTCATCCGCATATGCTTTTCTGATCTCGGGAGTCAGCTTTGCACCTCCGCAGAAAAGATACTTCATCCTTCCTCCGAGAAGTGTGCCGAGAGGAACGTTCATGGCCTTTGATGCTTCGTAGAATCTTGTGAACACAAGCGGCACGCCGGAGAACAGGGTCGGATGTATCGCCATCATCTCCTGTGCCATTTCCTTGGTGCTTCCCGCCAGATAGATCTCGTATCCGAAGACAAGCGAGTAGATGAAATTATAGATCGATCCGTAAGTGTGGTTGAGCGGAAGGAAGAGATAGCACGTATCCTCGATATCAACGGTGATCCTTCTTCCGAGAGACCTCCATCCGGAAAAGACATTGTTCACGGACAGAAGAACCGCCTTCGGGAAGGAAGTTGTTCCGCTTGTAAATACAACCTTTGCGGGGATATCCCCATCCCTTGCTTCGAGAGTAAACATTCCCCCGGATAATTTCTTTCCCTCTTCTAAACATGAGGCGAAATCATTCTGCACGGAAATGTATGTGAGATCCGGGAATTCCTTTTTGATCCGGTCCATGATCTCACCCTGTCTCTCATCATAGATAAGCGCGGAAAGCTCACTCTTCTTTATGGAATAGACCACGTTGTCGTATGACCAGTCCTTGTTGAATCCCACTCCGCATCCTACATAGCACATGATCGAAATATCGCTGATCATCCATTCGATGCTGTTGGGTCCGTAGATACCGATGTTCTTTCCGGCGAACCCTTTTTCGATAAGATAAGCCGCAAGATAATTTACGTTCTCTATGAAAGCACCGTACGTAATGGGAACGAATACATCTCCCTTCTTTTCGTGGAGATAATTTCTGGATCCCCATTTCTCATAGTCTTCTTTAAGAAACTGTTCCAATACGTTAGACATTTTTCTCTCCCTTATTAGTGATCAGTCAAGTGCATGCTCCAGAAGAACATATTCGTAAATGCTCATAGCTTCTTCTATGACGTAGGTCTGTGTCACCTTGCCGTCACGTGCCAGGGCACCGATGCTGGGAAGTCTGTTTGCTTCAAGCTCTTTGATTATGGAATAGACTATGGCTTTTCCCAGTCCCCTGTGCTCGGCATCAACTCCCATGTAAAGCATTACATATTGCTTCGGATGCTTCTTTGTCCTAAGGACGCTCAGTATGTTGGGAAGGTTCAGGTGATAGACCTTGTTGCCGTAATCGGGAAGACTGATGTAGAATCCGACCACCTTATCCTTGTAATATGCGATCTTGGTCATGCTCATGTTCATGATCGACTTATAGCTCATGAACATTTCCTTGAAATCTTCCTTAGAAACATATTTGAAAATAGGAAAGTCGCTGTAGAGCTCGGTTATCATCCTGTAAACATCGTCCAGTATTATCTCATAGTCTTCCGCCTTCGGACTTTCTATGCGATATCCCTGCTCCAGAAATGCATTGTATCTTCCTTCGAACTTTTCATTTACGTAAGAATCGTCTACAGCCCTGTAAGCATTCGACGTGTAATGCTCCTTGACAGTGTAGCCGTTTGCAAGGAAGAGGTCATAATAATATTCCCTGTTGTAAGGCTCTCCGGTGTAAGGAAGCCTGTCGAAATTGTTGATCTTGAGTCTGTATTTATTCCAGAAGGATGCATCAACGGGTCCTTCCATAGAGGTGCAGTTCTTCTCTTTGGCCAGCTTCTCCGCGCTTGAGAACAGAAATGCGGCAGCATCCTTATCTTCTATGCACTCGAAGAATCCAAGATAGCATACGGTGTCATCGGGATACAGAGTCAGGGCGAATCTTCCGACAGCTCTGTCTTCGTCATAGATAAGATATGCATCCAAAGTAAAATATTTCGACAGGGGATGCTCTCCGGTTAAAAACTTCCTGATCGTATCGGGGCTTTCCATATTGTCCTTCCCCGTATAAAGCTTCTTCGCAAGATCAATAAAATCTTTGATATATTTTTCTTCTTTACCTACCTTGATACATTCCATTTATTTTCTCCCAAGGATCTCTATCTTACCGGTACCTCCGTCCATTCTTATGAGGTCGCCGGTCCTTACGGTATCCGTAAGCTTCTCTACTCCGACGATCGAAGGCTTCTTCAGCTCTCTCGATATGATAGCAGTATGTGAAAGGAGGGATCCCTTTTCGGAAATGACTCCCTTTGCCGTTGCAAGAAGAAATACCCAGCCGGGATCGGTCATCACGGTTACGAGGATCTTATCCTTAACATCCTTCGCATCGGATATGTTCTTTATTACCAGCGCTTCTCCCTCGATTATTCCGCTCGAACAGGGAACTCCGCTCAGAACGTTTTCGTTTTCTTCCCTGCGGTATGAGTTGACGCTTCCGTGTCTTTTGTCGAATTCCTTCTCTTCGAATATAAGTCTCGAGTAGGGAGGGAGCTGAGCAAACAGTTTATAGCTTTCTTTTCTTTCCGAAACCGCTTTTTGCATCGGCACCGGATTCTTCGCCATATCGAATGCTTCATCCACGGTCAGCCAGAAGATATCATCGGGATCATCTATCAGTCCGCTTCCGGAGAAATGCCCGCCGAGCGCTGTGAAGATGGATCTTACCATTCCGTAGATGCGGCTTCTGTTGAGTCTCGATCTTTCCCTGCCAGCGATTCCTGCGGCACATCTTTTTCCGAGGAAAGCCGTTATGGGATCTGCTTTTTCCCTGACAGTGCTTTCGCCGTTTAAGTTCCGGTACATTTCTTCGAGACTCTTAAGATCTTTTCTGTATTCTTCGATCTTTTCGTCAAGAAGATATGGATGTGAACGGAACGTTTTGCTTTCGAGTTTCAGTTCCTCGAGATTTCTGTCACCGTATACTCTGATATATTCTTTCTTTTTTTCTTCAAGCTCTTCATGCGAATACTCCCCATATCTGTAAGCAAGCTCGATCAGTGCCTTTATCGGTTTCATGCTCTCGATATTGGTTATGCCGGAAATGTAACGGTTTATATATGCATCATCCGCATTCTTCTTCCTAAGCCTGTGCTTTACAAGTCCCGTATAGACAAAGGAGTATGTGTCGTTTAACAAAGTGACATCCCATACATCGAGAAGCTTTTCCTTGATCTCGTTATACAGTCCGATCAGTTCATCCGGACTGCTTTCACTGCTGAAATGTGCATGGAAGTATTCATTGGTCGATGCGAATATTTCCTCAAGCTTTTTCATATGACGGGGAACGCTCATGATCTCATAAAAAGAATTCAGATAAGTCATGAAGCGGATGTGAGCGGGAATCTCCACACTCTTTTCGTCATACGATCTGTTCTTTACTCCGAGCATCTCCTGCCAGACGGGGATTATCTTCTTGTTGAAAGGAAGGAATTTAAGAACGGTGTACCAGTTGCTTATCTTGTAATAGACTCTTCCGTTTGCATGACCGACCATATTCTTAAAGACGTCTTCATGCCTGCTCAGTTCCCTGTCATTTTTGAGAACCCTGCGGCTGACTCCCCTGAACACGCCGCTGTAGACGATATCCACAAATGATATCGTAAGAGGAAGCGAAAGACCGGGATAGCTTTCGACTATGTTGCTGTTGTCAAGGATAAGAGGTGATTCACCTTTAAGCGTGGTGATCGGTCTTGCCTGGAGAACGAATGCTTTTCCGTCCTTAAAAGCAAATTCTATATCGATCCTTTCACCGAGCTTTTCCTCTACCTTTGATGCGATGCCGATAAGTTCTTCTATCTCGGTATTTGATAGAATATCTTCTTTTCCTTCGTAATAATATAATCCGTCGGTGCGGTTGTAATAATATGTGGTCGTATCACTGCTGCCGGATACAACGCCTTCTCCGAGTCCCCTCGATACCGCAATGACACTTTCGTTCAAAAGTCCCTGGGGATTGGCGGTAAACAAAACTCCGGCCTTATCGGCATCAACCATCTCCTGGATGATGACATTCATCTGCAGGTCATCCGGAGAAGTTCCCTCCTGCTGCAGATATTTTTCAACCGTTTCGGACCTTACGGATTCCATGCACTCAAGAACTTTTGAGGTAACGTCATCGGGCTTTACGTTGAGATACGTATCAAACTGTCCGGCAAAGCTTTTGTCTTTACCGTCCTCGAGATTGCATGAGCTTCTTACCGCGTAGAGACAGTCTTTCTTCTTACAGTAAGCCGATACCTTATCTTCCCATCCGGGCTTTATATCCTCCGGACGCACGAGCATAAAGCCGGGAACATTAATTCCCGAACTCTTTAAGAGTGCCAGGTTTTCAGCCTTGCTTCCGTACATCCTAGATTCTTCCTACGAGCAGGAACACAAC
>JAEEGI010002517.1_pt1 | contig 44879 bp, 42 predicted proteins | sample 8958751 | NCBI WGS metagenome assembly JAEEGI01 (sample SAMN16246545, study PRJNA631951) | gut metagenome | biome: gut microbiome; feature: rumen; material: KS-attached | host: Bos | place: Iran: Karaj | collected 2018-10
TCACTCTTGCCGGTATCGATGTCATAGACATAGACCTGATCAAACAGGGACATGCGTCTGGTATAGGAACTGCCGTTATAGAAGACCCTGCGGTCTTTGACTTCCGCATCGGAAACATTGAAGAGCGGTTCCGTGATCCTTGCGATCGAGAACGGCTTCAATTGACATACAAAGAGCGCATTACGTTTCTTGTTTTTGAAACCGACTCCGTTGAACCAGTAAGGGATCTCATCCAGCACCTCATAATCAGCTTCTTTTTTCAGCTGTTTCTTCTTCTGTTCCAGTTTTTCTTTGTTCAGTTTATAAGCATCGGGATCGTTTGCGTCGATGCCGGCAGAGAAAACAAAGGTGTTGGGATCGACAACTTTCAAAGAAGAAATACCTAACGGAGTCTGGAACAGGGTCCTGCGTTTCCCGTCTACCAGATCCAGAAGCAGGTACTTGTTGAAAACAAGATTCTTGTTTTTGTTTTCTTCGGATATAATCAGATGATCATCGTCATACCAGGAGAGGATCGATGTGCTTTTGTCTGATTTATATGCTTTCTTGTTGACATAAACAGTACGGAAATAAGTGTCTTTCTTTTTGTCAATCTCGGCTACCTGATAGGCATATCTGTTTCCTGAGGGATCAAAAGAAAGATTCTCAATGAATCTGAATCTCAGTAAATCTTCGATTGTGAGTTGCTTTGACATAATGGATATACCTTCCTTGTGGTGATTATAACATATACAGAAAATTACCGTGGCAATAGAAAACTGTGTTTTTCTGAGAAAAAGAGAGAGAAATAAGTAGGAAATCTGATTTTTCCTGCGAATAAAGATATGGAAGGTAGAAAATGTATTTAAAAACGCAACTTAAAATACCATAACCCAATTGATTCGATGTAATGTATCAAAACGCTTGATAGTAAATATAAAATAAATATAAAATAATTATGGTGGATCAAATGTTTGTTTTTATATGGGATCCCGATAAAAACGATATTAATTACAAAAAACACAAGATATCGTTTGATGAAGCGTCATCTGTGTTCTATGATGATAAAGCAGTTTTGTTCGATGATCCGGATCATTCTGATAATGAAGAAAGATTTCTCATTATCGGAATGTCTTCCAAAGCCAACTTGTTGCTGGTATGTCATTGCTATCGAAAGAAGGGAAAAATCATAAGAATCATTTCCGCAAGAAAAGCCACAAAAGCAGAAGAAAAAGATTATATAGATTTTCAGAAAGGCCGGTAATTATATGAGAGAAGAATACGACATTAAAAAACTTAATCCAAGAAAGAATCCTTATTCAAAAGAATTGAAAAAACAGATTACGATCAAAATCGATCCTTCTGTCATTGAGTATTTCAAAGACCTCTCCAGAAAAAACGGAATACCATACCAGACACTTATCAATCTTTATTTGAAAGACTGTACCGACAAGAAAAGAAAACTGAAGCTGAACTGGGAGTAGTTATAATTCAATATCTCTGTATGTAAATATAAGAATTTCAATTATAATAGAAGAAGACATACGGAGATGTATCGAAGTGGTCATAACGAGAACGACTCGAAATCGTTTGATCGCCAAAAGCGGTCCGTGGGTTCGAATCCCACCGTCTCCGCCATATAACAAAAAAGCGACTGTTATAACAACGGCCGCTTTATTTTGTCTGATCTGTCGGAATCATAATTTCAGTACAGCCGGCATTTCACAGCCTTCCAAGTACCACTCGGGTCTTTCCTCAAAACCGAAGGAACGATACAGCTGTTTTGCTGCCTCGTTTTCCGGTTCGTAGGAAAGCCAGCAGTATTCTGCTTTTCCGCAGGGGAATGTCCGGATATATTCAAGAGCAAGCCTGACTGCTTCTCTGCCATAACCTCTGTTCTGGAAGTTTTTATCGATCATCAGACGCCAGATGTTATAACTGTTTTTGATAAAATCCGGTACCTCTCCTCTGCAGCAGCTGGTATAGTCATAGCCGATCATCAGAAAGCCGACCGGTATCTCTTTGTCATAGATCCCGAAACACTGAACGAACCTTCCTTCCGCAAGGGTCGCATAAGCTTCCGCCAGACTGTAGATGTTTTCCACAAGAAAGCCTTTCTGCGTATCATCTGCCGAAAGATGAGTCATGGCATCAAAGTTGTCCGTGTCGATTTTCACAAGCCTGACGTTTTTGTTTCTGTCTTGATTGCTTTTGCTTGCTGGTTTTGTTGATTTCATAAGATGTACCTGATTTTCTTAATTATATCTCACCTTCTGCGGCATGAGAATCCAAGATGTATCAGACATTGCTTATCATCCTTTGGAAACGTTTTTCAGCTGTTTTTGTGCTAGAATTCAATTGACAGGAGGAGCACAAAATGGCAACAATGCAGGCGCTTCTTGAAAAAGACAGAGAACGTTTTTTACATAATATGGCAGCAGCCAAGTCATCGGCTGAATCGGCCAGAACGGTTGAAGAACAGCTTGGCCGTATCCTTTCCGCATACAACGAGGAAGAAGAAAGCGAGCGTATCAAATCCACCGCTGTATATCTGGTGGAAGCACTGACTGCTTCTGCCGGTTTTCTGGACTGTGACGGCGAATCAGTCATCTGGTCGAAGTCGCAGTACCGTCCAGGTATCAGCAAGCCGAAGAAATCGGCCTGGTTCTTTATTTTCTTTCTGCTGGGCATCCTCGGTCTGGCAGCGGCAGGCGGCGGACTGATCTACTTCACCGATTCCATCCCTCCCACCGATGAGATGATCATCGGCCTGGGTGTTGCGGCAGCTGCGGCTTTCTTCCTTTTCCTTTCCGGTATTTTTTCCGCGAAGAAGAAAGAAGAAAACAGACAGGAATTATATGCCGAGACCATACCTGACGGAGAGAAGAGCTATCATATCCTTCTCAACAGCGTGCTGACGATGGACAGGATCCTGGAACAGGTGAGGAACGAGGAAGCGATCGAAAGCAAGAAAGCTCTGATCGAGGAAAAGGAGAATATGAAGAAAGAAGATATCCAGCTTCTTTCGGATCTGCTGGAATCCGCGTACGGCGAAGCCGACAGCGAACACAGCAGACAGATCATCTCCGAACTGAAATTCTATCTGCACCGCAAGAATATCGAAGTGATCGATTATGACGGTGAGAACAGGGATTATTTTGAACTGATGCCTTCTGAAAGCGCAGGAACGATCAGGCCTGCTCTGGTGATGGCCGGAAGCGTATTACGCAAGGGGCTTGCGGCAGGAGATTAACGATGGATCGCTATTACGGTTTTGATCTGGGTGATGCCGAAAGCGCAGTCACCAGGTTTGATAAAAATAAAGACACATCTCCGGAAGTGCTCAGGATCAATGAGGCAAAGAGTTTTATTACGGCTTATGCCTTATTAAGAGACGGCAAACTGCTGATCGGTGAAGGAGCCTGCTACGCTCCGGATGCGACAAAAAGAAAAGAACGTTTCAAAAGCCGTTTCCTGACAGATCCCGAAACTTCCAAGGACGTGAAGAGCTTTGCCTCGGGCGTTCTGGGAGAATTGTATCTCAACGGCGATCTGATCAAGTCGGATGATTCCTGTTTCTATATCGGCTGTCCGGCAGGCTGGGACAAAGTCGCCAGAGAAGAATACCGCAGCATCTTTGAAAAAGCAGGATATCCGCCTGTGAAGATCATCTCCGAATCAAGAGCTGCGCTGGTCTCGGCATGTCAGTCCAAGCATCTGCAGGTCGGATACGACATCCTCAACAGACCGGTACTGGTCGTTGATATCGGTTCTTCCACGACCGACTTCGCCTATATCATGGGCGGCAAGGAAGTCGAGCTCAAAACGGGCGGAGAAGTCTTCCTGGGCGGCGGCGTCATGGATGAGATTCTGCTGGAAGAATCCGTGAAGGCATCTCCCAACGAAGCCAAGATCCGCAAGATCTTTGAAGAAAGCGAACCGTGGAAGAGCTACTGTGATTTCGCGGCAAGAAGACTGAAAGAGAAGTATTTCTCCGATGAGGAATACTGGAGCAGGAATGAATGCAGCCAGTCTGTATCGATCCGTCAGGGACTGCTTCCGGTGAAACTTGTATTAAAGATCGACCCTGAGATCGCCGACAAGCTGCTGAATCAGAAAGTCGAAAGACTTGAGAACAAATCGTTCAAAGAAGTATTCATCGAAAGCCTGATCCAGGCAAAATCATCTATCAAGGAAAAGCAGCCGGAACTGATCTTTCTGACCGGCGGCGTATCCAAGATGTCGGTCATCAGAAACTGGTGCCGTGAAGTATTCGAAGACGCGGTGGTCATCACCTGCGCGGAACCGGAATTCTCAGTCGCTTCGGGTCTGGCATGGTGCGGAAAGATCGATGATGAGCTGAAAGGCTTCAAGGAAGAAGTCAGCGCCCTGATCGATTCCAGCACGGTCGAGCAGATCGTCGAAAAACACATCAGTGAACTTTATCATGATGCGGTGGAGACGATGGTCGAACCCATTCTGGAACATGTCGCTCTGCCGATCTCTGAAAAATGGAGAAACGGTGATATCGAGAAACTCTCGGATATCGATCCGCAGATGCAGGCAGAGATCGATACCTGGCTCCATACTTCTGAGGCCAGGACCCTGCTGATGAAGCCGGTCGCCAAATGGCTCAAGAGCGTATCCTACGAACTGGAAGAACACACGATGCCGATCTGTGTCAGACACAATGTGCCGTATTCTTCCCTGTCTCTGAATTCCTTCCTTTCCATGAGCGATATCGAGATCAACGTCGAAGCAAGGAACGTCTTTGCGGTCAACGAGATCACCTGGCTGATCGATGCGACGATCTCCATCGTCGTCGGACTGCTGTGCGGAGGCGGCGGTGTCGCCCTGATCGCCAACGGCCTGCCGGGCATCATTGCCGGAGCTGTCATATCGCTGCTGATACTGGCTTTGGGCAAGGACAAGATGCAGGAAGTGCTGCTGAATTCCAACATCCCCAATCCGGTCAGAAAAGTCATTCCCAAGAGCTATCTGAAGGCCAGGATGGATTATATCTCCAAACAGGTCAAGGACAATCTCTATGAGAAGCTGGAACAGGAGAAGAACCAGGAGATCAGCCAGCGTCTGGTCAAAGAGATCTCGGTGCAGATCGAAAGCTGTCTTACCAAGATGGCAGAGGTTGTAGAGATACCGTTAGGATAATCATAAACAAAGACCATACCGGATCGGAATGGTCTTTTTGTATACACAAAACAGCGTCTGTCATATTGACTTGTGATGAGCCAGATGAAATGATTGATGATGAAGAAACAGCTGAAGCGTTTGAGGGATACAGATAAAAACCGGACATCATGATAAGAAGATCACAGATCACAGACAAGGATGAGATATATGCGCTGATATGCGCTCTGGAAAACACCGTCCTGGACAGACAGGGTTTTGATGATACGTTTGATGCGCAGTCATCAGATGATGGGTATATCTGTTTTGTTTATGAAGAAGACAAGACGATTGAAGGAGCCATCAATATGCGTATCGAAAAACAGCTTCATCATGCCGGGAAGGTGTGTGAGATCATGGAGCTGGTCGTCTCTGAAACGAAGCGAAACAGAGGTATCGGAAAGCAGCTTTTACAGAAAGCGATCGAAACAGCAAGAAACGAAGGATGCAAAAGGATCGAGCTTTCTTCATCGAATTGGCGTACAGATTCCCATCGTTTCTATATGGAAAACGGATTTGATGCGACACACATCGATCTGACCATGGATCTGTAGAAAACAGCATTGTATTGTTCTATGATAAGAGTATGAAAGAATATCTTCTGACAATACTGATCGGATATGCGCTGGGCTGTTTCAATACAGCTTATTTCATTTCCAAGGCAAAGGGTTTTGATATCAGAGATACCGGAAGCGGCAATGCCGGTGCCAGCAACATCAAGATCGCTTTGGGATGGAAATACGGAATACTGACAGCACTGACCGATATCCTCAAATCTGCTGCGGCTGTCTATATCTGCAGCAGGCTTTTCCCGGATAATCAGATCGTTCCTTTCCTGGCAGGCGCCATGGCTGTCGTCGGCCATATCTTCCCGTTCTACATGAAGTTCAAGGGCGGCAAGGGCTATGCCTCCTATTTCGGAATGATCCTGGCAGTCAACTGGAAACTGGCCCTGGCTCTGGCTGTGCTGGGTGTACTGATCACGCTCATCAGCAACTACATCGCCCTGGCGACACTTTCCACAGTTGTCGTCACGCCGGCTTATTATTTCTTCCTGCATGCCTCGATCTACATCATCGTCATCCTGCTGATCCTGGCAGCGCTCATGTTCTACAAGCATAGGATCAACATCCAGAGGATCATCAGACACGAGGAGATCGGACTGAGGAAGAAAAAAGCCGAAGCATAGATACAGCCCGGCATTTCTGTATGAATCGAAAGAAAGAGGTCGAACGGATCGGCCTCTTTTTGTGTGAATGATATTCTGCTTATTTCAGCAGCTGATTGAGTACTGAGAACAGTCCGCTTGCGGAGACGGTTCCGGAGTTGTTGACTGCCAGACCGGCTGCCTGGGACAGGATGTTGAACAGCTGTCCGTACTGAGAGTTGTTGTTGTAGTTTCCGTTGACGAAGTTGATCAGGTTGTGTAAGCCGTTGTTGTTGGTGTTGAGGCCCAGGAAGTTGCCTAATCCGCTGTTGTAGTTGTAGGAAGAGTTGAAGAGATTTCCGTTGGAATAGCCGCTGCCGAACAGACCGCTGCTGGTATTTCCGCCCAGCAGTGACTGCAGGATGGAACCGGTACTGCCGGAGTTGAGACCCAGCAGAGTTCCCAGCAGTCCGATGGCGGAGTTATTGTAGGTGTTGGAGTTCTTTCTCTTGAACAGCTTCAGCAGGATGATGATCAGCATGATGTCCTTGAGATCCAGTCTGCCGTCAAACAGTGCTCTGACAGCTGCGTTGTTGTTGGCTCTTGTGCCTCTGACGCCGCCGACATAGTCCAGCAGATCCTTGGCATCGAGGGATCCCGATGATGCCAGATAAAGCTGAACAGCGGGGTTGTTGGCCAGATCCTGTGTAACCTGGCTGACATCTTCGACAGATGCGTTGGGACCTACGATATTGTAGACAGGATTATTGACTGCGCCGCCGCGGGTCATCGGTTCATTCTGTGCATTCAGAAACTGATTGAGCAGTTCCGGATTCTGATCGATGGAATTAAAAACCTTTTCTGTATATTGATTCATTGTAAACTTCTCCTTCTGATTTGATTATAGCAAGAAACAGAAACAGTCAGATCAAAGACTTTTGAAAAAACGGTATGATTCAAAACAGGACTATGAAGCGGCAATGTTATAATGAAACAGGAAAAGGGAGGCGCTTATGGTAAGTAAAAACATGTATGACAAACTGGCGAAACTGGTCGTCAGAAAAGGAGTCAACGTACAGAAGGGACAGCCCGTTCTGATCAATGCGTCCGTCAGGGATGCGGCTTTTGTCAGGCAGGTCGCCTATTATGCCTATGAAGCGGGAGCGGAATATGTCAGTGTTGACTGGAGAGACAGCGAACTGACAAAACTCGGTTACCGTTACATGAGCAACGAAACGCTTTCAGAGATCCCGCAGTGGCAATACGACAAGACGAAGTATCATCAGGACAAAGGCGCCTGTTATATTTCGATCGCTTCCGAGAAACCGGGATCGATGGCCGATGTGGACGGTGAAAAGATCAATATCGCCAACATGGCTTATTATTCCAAGATGGCTGATCTGATGTCCTATACGATGAACAACATCGGACAGTGGTGCATCTTCGGCATTCCGTCCGTGGAATGGGCGAAAGTGGTGTTCCCCGATCTTCCCGAAGAGGAAGCCTTTGAAAAACTCGGCGACGCGATCTTTGCGGTCACCAGAGTGAGCGAAGACAACGATCCGATCAAGGAATGGGAAGACCATGACAGGGAGATGCTGGAACACGCCCAGAAGCTCAATGAATATAACTTCAAGGAACTGCATTTCACCAGTGAACTGGGAACGGATCTCACGGTAGGCCTCGTGAAGGATCACATCTGGGTCGGCGGCGGATGTTACACACCCAAGGGCGTCTTCTTCGATCCCAACATGCCGACTGAGGAATGTTTCTGCATGCCTTTGAAGGACTCTGTCAACGGTATCGTTTATGCCTCCAAGCCTTTAAGCTACAACGGCAAGGTCATCGAGGACTTCTGGTTCCGTTTTAAGAACGGCAAGGTCGTCGACTATGACGCAAAGAAGGAAAAAGAAGCCCTGCAGAAGCTGCTGGAATTCGATGAGGGTTCCTCCTATCTGGGTGAAGTGGCACTGGTGCCGTATGATTCGCCTGTTTCCAAGTCAGGTATCCTTTTCTTCAACACCTTATATGATGAAAATGCCGCCTGCCATCTGGCTTTAGGCAGACCTTATCCGGAAAACCTCAAGGGTGGCATCGATATGAGTAAGGAAGAACTGAAACAGCACGGTGCCAACGATTCGATGCAGCATGAAGACTTCATGTTCGGTACCAGGCAGATGAACATAGACGGAATCAAGGAAGACGGAACAGTCGTTCCGGTCTTCAGAAACGGCAATTTCGTATTTTAAAGGAGAAACTTATGAAAAACATACTGATCGTCGTCGATATGCAGAACGATTTCATTGACGGTTCTTTAGGCACGAAGGAAGCGGTCGCGATCGTGGACAACGTCGTGAAAGAGATCGGAAAGGATTATGACTTTGTGATCTGCACCAGAGACACCCACCACGACAATTATCTTGAAAGCAACGAAGGAAAACATCTTCCGGTCGTACACTGTATCGAGGGTACAGAGGGCTGGCAGATCAGAAAAGAAGTGGCAGAGGCCGCTGAGGCAGCAGGAAACTGTCTTGTCATCAACAAGCCGACCTTCGGTTCGGAGAATCTGATCCTGGCTCTCAAGGAACTGGATGATCAGGAAAAGATCGAGACCATTACACTGCTAGGTCTGTGCACGGATATCTGTGTCATCTCCAATGCCCTGATGGTGAAGGCGGCCTTCCCGGAGATCAGAGTCTCTGTAAAGGAAAACTGCTGCGCCGGTGTCACGCCGGAAACGCATGCTGCGGCCATTACATCCATGAAGATGTGTCAGATCGAGATAGAATAGAAACAGAGGAAGGATGAGCGGAAACAGGAATTCAAATGACGCACTGATGGTAAGCTTTTTCGGATCTTTTTCCATGTCCTATCACGGAAAGATCATCACCGATAAGGCCAAGAACAGCGAAAGTCAGTTCAATCATCTGATGCAGCTGATGACGCACTTCACTCAGGAAGGCGTCGGCAAGAACACATTGCTGAATGCGCTGTTTTCAGGACGCGATCTGATCGATCCCAACCACGCCATCCATTCCATCATGTACAACGCCAGGAAGAGACTGCAGTCCTTCGGTCTGCCCCATGTCAATTACTTCGTTCAGAAAGAGGGAAGATATTACTGGACCGATCAGATAAGGATCGTCGATGATTCCAAGGAATTTGAACGTCTGATCGCTGAAGCGGATCAGTGTGAAGACGAGGATGAAAAGATCGATATCCTGCAGGATGCCATCCATATCTATCAGGGCGATTTCCTGGAGAAACAGATCGGTCTGCCCTGGATCACAAAGGAGAACTGGCGTTTAAGAAAACTGTTTACGGAAACGGCGGAGAAGCTTTCCCTGCTTCTGAAAGGACAGGGAAGATATGAACAGCTGGAAAAACTGGGTTTATATGCCAGCCAGATACAGCCCTTCTCCGACTGGGAGACGCTGACGATGGATGCCTACATCGCTTCGGGAAAAACGGAGAAGGCTTATCAGCTCTTCGATGACACGATCGAGCTCTACCTCTATGAACAGGGTATCAAGCCATCCAACAAGATGTTCGATCTGGTGACCAGGCTCGGTGAACAGTTCGAACACTCCTCCGCCTCACTCAAGGAGATACAGGATCATTTGAAAGAAGATGAGGAAGCAAGGGGCGGATACATATGCTCCTACCCGGTGTTCTTAGGCATCTATCAGGCGATCAGCCGTATCGCCGAACGTAGCGGCCAGATGATCTATCTGATGCTGTGTACGATCGTCGACACCAAGGGCAACATCTTAAGCAAGGGTGAGAAACTGGAAGAATTATCGCCCCGTCTGGAAGAAGCGATACGGACGACTATCCGTCGTTCGGATATCATGAACAAATATAACAAGGGCCAGTACCTGGTACTGCTGATGAATACGACCATGGAAAACTGTGAGATCATCGAGAAGAGGATCAACGAGAAATTCATGATCAACAGACAGCGGATCAGTGTGAAGTACTATGTCAGTCCGCTGTGGTAGGTGAATTATGAGTCAGAAATATCTGGGAATACCCAATGCGGTCGTATTGTGTATCGACCGTTATACAAACGTCTGGAAAGGAAGGTTCTATCATCACTTCAGAAAAGATCCTGTCCTGTTTGAAAACGGAACAGAGATGCTGGAGCGGATGGAGGACCTCTATGATGCATTAAGATTCCCGTTTCCCGGGAACAACGAGAGACATTTTGTCGAAAGAAAGGAAATACCGATGGAAGAAGAGATGACAAGAGTTTTGGAAGATGAAGAGATGCTGGATATGCACGGAGATCTGGGTACTTTTATCATCCGCGTTCAGCACCGCCAGAACAGCAGCTGGCAGGGACGCATCACCTGGGTCGAGGAAGACAAGACCCTGTATTTCCGCTCGGTCTGGGAGATGATGAAACTGATCGAGGAAGCACTTAAAGATCACAAGGAAGACGAAACGGAAACACCGGACTGGAATCAAGAGAAATAAGAAAAGCCCTTCGGGGCTTTTCTTATTTTATAAGGGGATAAATATATACGATACAATTATGCAGGGGGCTTGGTATCGGCAAGGCCTCACTTTCCTTGCATCTTCATGATATAAAAACTTTGTATCAGGAATATGGCGGAATTATGGAAAATTATGTTATGAACAGAAAAGACCGTTAAAAACGGTCTTTTTTATCTGTCAAAAAATTATATTGATTAACCCTTTTATAGACGATGTTTAGACTGATTCTTATAATACGCTCAGCATATGATACGGGTGTAGGAGGAAAAACTGTATGAAGAAAACAGTAAGAACATTGATTACATTGACATTATCCGTTGTACTGGTGATCAACATGATCCCGCACAACATACACGCTGAGGAAGATGAAATCCCGGCGGAACAGAACCCGATCGTAGAAACGGTCGAGCAGGAAGAAAAGCAGGAGGAGAAAGTTATTGAAGAAGAAACAGTAACAGTCCAGAAGGAAGAAGCTCCTGTACAGGAAGAGATAAAGAGAGAGGAAAAAGTTGAAGAGTCTCAGCCTGAACAGGTACCTGCTGAATCTTCAGAAAAAAAGGAAGAGATCCCGGCTGAGGAAATCAAAGCCGAAGAAGTCAAAAAGGAAGAAATCGTTGAATCAGTCAAAGTTGAGGAAACGGTAGAAGTCAAGAGCGCTGCCAAGGCAGCAGCCGCAGTTGAGAAGACTTCATTCAAGGTCACCCTGCACTTCGCCAACATCCTGAATGCTGACGGAAGCACGAAAGAAATGACTGAATCCAATACCCTGACTTCCGGAATGGGCTGGAACTTCACTCAGAAGAAACTTGACAACAAGATCACAAACAAAAAAGTCAGCACCGACGAGTATATCTATGAATATACAGGCGAATGGAAAGACGCTGAAGGCAACCCGGTCTCAACGCCTATCAGCATCTCCGGCAAGGAACTGACAGATGACATCGATCTGTACTACTATCCGGTATACAGCGAAACAAAGATCAATCACCTGAGTTTCCGTTACATCGACAACATCTCAACAGGTTCCGGTTCCTGGAGAAATCAGGGAAGCTTCACAACCTATACGCACACTTATAAGCAGCCGGCAAACGCAGCTCACTATAAGTTTGTCTACTGGCTGAACACAGAAAACAACCAGACATATCAGAACAAAGGTAAGGTTTCTTACAGCTACCCGGATACCGACAAGGAAGTTATCTCTTATGCATACTGGCAGCCTTCTGTAACGATCGTCTACCACAAAGACAACGGAACGACCATTACCAACAAGGAAGTCTATGAAGACTACGCACTCTACAGCTACAAGCTCACAAATCAGAACGGTCTGACTTTCGAAGGCTGGAGCTACGAGATCGGCGGAGAAGTCATCGACAGCAGCACAGTCTACAGCAAACTGAATTACGTAAATGAAAAGGTTGCTCAGACGATCTACAACGTCTACGCAGTCTACAGCACATCATACAGTGTCGAACACTATGTTGAAAATCTCGACGGTACATATGAACTGAAGAACACTGAGACAGTCAACGATGCCAGGATCGGCAGCAATGCAAAGGCCAAGGTCATGGAAATGGAAGGCTTCGCAGTCAACTCTGAAAAATCATTACTGGAAGCAGCAGTCAAAAAGGGTCTGGTTCTGAAGGTCTATTACAGCCGCAAGAGCTTCAAGGTCTCTTACGACTACGGAACGGCTCCTGAAGGCGCAAGCGCACTTCCTGCTGAAAAGGATTACAAGTTCGGAGCATCTGTAAAAGTTGCAGCTCCCGCTTCCGCAAAGGGTTACACCTTCTCGGGCTGGGACAGCTCAGACTTCAACATGCCGGCTCAGAACGTAACGATCCATGGTTCATGGAACGTCAATTCCCACAAGGTCACTTACACTTACGATGAGAACGCTCCGGAAAATGCACCGGCTGTACCTCAGGAAAAGAAATATGATTTCAATGCAAAAGTAACGATCGAAAAAGCTCCCAAGATGGAAGGCTACACCTTCTCAGGATGGGATAAAGAAGACTTCGTGATGGGCGATGAAGATGTCATCATCACAGGCGTCTGGAAGATCAACAGCCACAAAGTTACTTACATCTACGACGAAGCCCCCGAGAATGCTCCGGAACTTCCGCAGGAAAAAGAATACAACTTTGATGAGATCGTAAACATCGAAAACGCTCCGAAGATGGAAGGCTATACCTTCTCCGGATGGAACAAGGAAAACTTCAATATGCCGGATGAGGATGTGATCATCTCCGGTAGCTGGAGCATCAATCACTACACGGTTACCTGGGCAAATGAAGACGGAACCGTTCTGGAACTGGATGAGGAAGTTGAATTCAACGCAGAACCTTCCTATGACGGTGAAACTCCGGTCAAGAAAGCAGACGCTTCCTTCACCTACACCTTCAAGGGCTGGACACCTGAAATCTCTCCGGTAACAGAAGATGTCACTTATACAGCTGAATTCACAGCAACACCGATCCCGGCAGCTGCTGATGAGAAGAATATTCCGAACGATCCGGAGCCGGAAGCACCGACTCCTACCAAACCAGCTCCGACTCCGGAAGAACCGGAACAGATGCCTGAAGAGATCGCTGTCGTCGAGGAAAAGATCGAAGAGATCACAATCGAAGAAGCATCTGTTCCTACAGCCGAAGCAGAAACAAACCTGCTCAGCTGGGCTCTGGTCAATCTGATCTGTGTGATCATAACAATCCTGACAGCTCTTGCAATGCTCATCTCCTTCATCTTCAAGAAGAACGAAGAGAACGAAAACGAAGAAGAGAAAGCAGAGAATGAGGAAGAGCAGCAGGAATACAGAAGAAACAAGGCTAAGGTCCTGGGTATCATCCCGGCAGTCGCATCAGTCATCATCTTCATCCTGACAGAGGACATGAGGAATCCGATGGTACTGACAGACCGCTATACAATACTGATGATCGTGATCGTGATCCTGAATCTGATCCTGGCCATCTTAAGCGGAAACAAGAAAGAAAGAGAAGAAGAGGAGGAAGAGAAACAGAATCCGATACTGGCAGAAGCATAATCAATCAGTGAAAGAGGTGAGAAATCACCTCTTCTTTCATAAATTCATACCAGAAACGGCCGGAAATCATCCGGCCAAAATCATTTTTAGTGGTAAAATAAAATTTCTTTCCCTATAATGGATAAGTACGCACAAAAAAAGGAAGTATTTTATGAAAATCAAAAAAGGTATCAGACTGATCGCCATCGGCTTTCTGTTCACACTGGTAAATCTGAATCTGACTGCAAATAACTACAAGATCAACGTGACGCCGGACTTTATCGGCTGGATCCTGATCTTCTTTGGCTGCGGCATGCTGGGAGACTATGTCAAAGGCAATCCCGTCTACAAATGGGGTGCCTTCCTGCTGGCTGTCTTAAGTGCCGGTCTATGGGTCATCGACCTGATCAATCCGGATCTGGGCTTCGATGTACATTATCTGGAGATCGCTCTCACACTGATCACAACGCTTTACATCGTCCTCCTGCTGGGACTGCTGCAGAAGATCAGCAGAGACTACGGTTCAGCGCATACCGGGAATCTCGGCGTGCTCAAGATCGTCTATCTGGTCGTCTACCTTCTGTTCCAGGCGCTGTCGCTTTTCATCGACACACTGCCGCTGGAAGTACTGTCAGTCATCGTGGCAGTTGCGGGCGGAGCAGCACTGATCACAGCGATCGTCACCTGCATCATTCTGTTCAGACTCTCGTTTGAGATCGAATAGGCAGATCATCTTTCAGAAACAGCTTCGGCTGTTTTTTAAATGATATAATGAATGTACCTGAGGAAAAGAGTATATGAATAGCAGGTTAAATCTGACAGAAGAAGAACAGGCTTTGGTTAACGGCAGATATCCAAACGTCCGTATGGACCAGCTGCTGTGCCTGGCGGAAGGAATGACATCTCTGACTTATCTGGATCTTCTTTTGTCTGCGCTGCATTACGATCTGGATCATGAAGGCTTTGCCGGAAATGAAGAACAGATTGCTCTGGCTGAGCAGATCATCGTCAAGGCGGAATACTTCAAAAGCCACAACGGCAGGAACTGTGCGGAAGGTTTCGACCCGGAACCTTTATGTGCGAAAGCCGACCGTCTGTGTGAAATGGCTCTGGGATCGAAGATCGACGGCATCTACCGGATCGACCAGATGATCAACTACATCCGGCCGGTCAAAAGCGGGATCAGATCGCAGAAGGATCTGCAGAAGATCGCGGCCTATCTGGGTGCCAGACTCGGCGAGCTGATGCTGCAGGATTCCCTGCTGGAAAAGGGCTTTGAATGGCAGTTTGTCAGAAAGGACTGCAACCCCTGCGTCAGCAACGAAACAGGCGATCTCTATTGCGATCCGATGGCTTTTGTTTACCGGAAACTGACACATGACAGTTCACTGGATGATCTGGAAGGCATGGCAGAAGATTTCTACAGCAATTTTCTGGACAGGATAAAGGACTGACTTATGAAAGAAAAGATCAATGTGTTCAATCATGCGGAAATGATCGAAAAAGCACTCAGAAAAGGCATACTGCTCAACAGCAACGGCGAAAAGTTCAACAGCATGGTGATCGGATGGGGACATCTGGGCATCATCTGGGGAATGGAGACTTTTACGGTCTATGTCAGAGGCAGCCGCTATACCAAGAAACAGCTGGATCTCACAGGAGAATTTACACTCTCTCTTCCTATGAATGAAGAAAGAGATCCGAAGATCTTTGAAGTCTGCGGACAGATGTCGGGCCATGATATCGACAAGGCTGATTATGTGACTCTGGAAGATCCAGACACCAATCATACACCGGGGATCAGGGAGTTCCCGCTGACCATAGAATGCGAAGTGCTTTATCAGGACGATATCCCCGACCATCTGCGAAAGGATATTCTGGATCGTTACTACAGCAGGGAAAGCGACAAGGACGATTATCATACGATGTATATCGGAAAGATCGTCGATGCCTATATCATCAAATAAAGTGTCAAGAAAAGGACTGAACCTCAACATCCTGCAATTATTCATCAAGCTGCTGCCGGTGCAGATTTTTCTGGTGATCACATCGGGGATCAGCGATACAGTCAACGGCCTTCTGATCGGTAATTGCCTGAAGTCTTCTTCAATGGTGGCTCTGTGTATGAGTGCACCGTTAAGTGCCTTCCTGGGTTCTGTCGCTTCGATCATCTCGTCGAGTGCCGGGATCCTGTGCGGACAGTACATGGGCAGAGGAGAAACAGACAAGGTTGAGAAGGTCTTTTCGGTCTCCGTGATCATGTCGTTTGTATCCGGCAGTATCCTGACGGTCCTTTGTTTCCTGTTTGCCACGCCGATCGCACAGCTGCTCGGAGCAAAGGGCGAACTGATCGCAGAAACAGCGACCTATATCAGAGGCACCAGCTTCGGTATCCTGCCTTTACTGATGATACCGTGTCTGATGAGTTTCCTGCAGATGTGCAACCGTTCGATGATCTCGCTCTTGGCAACGATACTTCTGGCCGTCTTCAATACACTGTTCGGTCTTCTCAATGCGAATGTCTTCCATGGAGGACTTTTCGGTTTTGCGCTCGTCGGTTCTCTCTCCAAGATCCTGAGCGTGGTCTTCATCATTTTCTATTTCCTGAGTCACAGGGACATGATCCGCTTCAATCCGAAGACATTTGATTTCAATACAGCTAAAGAGATTCTGATCATCGGCTCGCCTTCTTCCCTGGCCGGTATCCTTTATTCGATCAGGAACGTCTTCATCAACAGCAGCGCTTCTGCGATCGGCGGCAATCCGGCGGTCAACGCATTGGGAATCCTTGGATCCTGCGATGTCTTCTTTGACTGCTTCAATGTCGGTGTCGGCAATTCGCTGACGATGCTGGCGAGCGTCTTCATCGGCGAGAGAGATTCCCGTTCCCTGAAAGAACTGATGAAGATCGCTTTTTTGATCGGCATGGCTTTCTGTGCCATGAAACTGATCGTGGCTAAACTGTTCGGTGCCGATATCGCCATGTTATTCGGTGCTCAGGGTGAAGCCGTTGATTTAGGAAAACAGCTGCTTTTCTACTATTGCCTGTGTGCACCGTTCAACATCCTGACGCTGATATTCATGGGCACTTATCAGAGTCTTGGCAGAGCAGCCTATTGCAACCTCTTGTATCCTGTCAACTGCATCATCACACCTTTCATCTGCTGCATGTTCCTGGCAAAGGCCATCGGCATCAGAGGCGTCTGGATGTGCTACATGCTGGCAGAGATCGTCACTCTCATTTGCATGTTCATCTATGCTTCAAATAAAAAGAAAGGCATCGTGAGAAATGTTGACGATATGCTTTTCCTGGATCACAACTTCGATACTGAAAACAAACTGACCTTCTCGATCGATCAGATCGAAGAAGTCGTCGATGTCTCTAGAAGGATTCAGGATTTCTGTAAGGAAAACGGTATCGACAAGAAGCGGGCGATGCTTTCAGGTCTGTGCATGGAAGAGATGGCCGGCAACATCGTCGAACACGGTTTCACCAAGGATAATAAGAATCATCTGATCGATGTCTTTGCCTGTGTGGAAAACAACGAAGTGCTGCTTCGTTTAAGAGACAACTGCATCCCTTTCGATCCGCATTCCCGTCTGGAAATGTATGATAAAAAAGATCCCGCGAAGAATATCGGGATCCGTATGGTCTCTAAGATTGCCAGAGAGATGAACTATCAGACGACATTCGGCATGAATGTCTTAAGCATCAGGCTTTAGTTACCTTCTCAATAAATTCCTTATGATATTCGATCCTGCATCCTTTGGGGATCAGCTCCAGTTCAAAGCATTTCGCCTTGAGCGGTTCACCGTCGATGTTTGCGGTCAGGGGCTGATCGGATGAGATCACTGCCTTCGTGCAGCTGATCGCCCTGACGGCAGGATTTTTTAAATGGGAACCGTCTTTCATGGAAAGGATGGTCCTGGCCATATTGATCTTATTCAGTCTGTCGGCCATGGTCAGTTCCATGACACCGTCGCAGATATTGCTGTTGGGAGAGACCCAGTAGCCGCCTCCGTAATAGGAGTCATTGGCGGCAACGACGGTCGTGAATTCTTTTTCGATCGTCTCTCCGTTGACCTCGATCTTCATCTTTCTCGGTTTGTAGGTCAGGAAGTAATAGATGACACCGGCGTTGTAACGCATGGATTCCGGGATCAGTCTGTTATGGATGAAGTTGTCGTCGTTGGCGATGTCGGCATCGATGCCGAAACAGGCGACATTGATGAAATAGCGGTCATTGATCCTGATGATATCGACATCGTGGATGCCGTTTTCCAGCGTCTTGGCACAGGCTCTGTTGAAGTCGTTGCCGGTACCGTGCGGGATGAAAGACAGGATATTTTTCGTATGGATGATGTCGTTGAGCAGCAGGTTGATCGAACCGTCGCCGCCCACACAGGTAATGATGTTTTCGCCATCTTCAAACTGTTTCACACAGTTCTTCGCATCTTCAACAGTCTCGTTGATCACGATGTCATAATCCCTGCCGAATTCTTCGGATACGGTCTTCAGCTTTCTGATGATCTTATCCGTTTTTTCTTTCAGATTGAAGCGGTTGACGATATAGATATATTTCATAATGAACACCTTCTTATCTCATTATATGCTTTCTTGTGATAGAGTAAGAGTATATTCGGGAGGCAGAGTATGAGATTATTGGAAGAACGCATCCGCAGGGACGGAAAAGTATTGCCCGGAGACATCCTGAAGATCGACAGTTTTCTCAACCATCAGATCGATGTGAAACTGATGGAAGAGATCGGAAAAGAGTTTTATTCTCTTTTCAAGGACAGAGACCCCAACAAGATCCTGACGATCGAGTCCAGCGGGATCGCCATCGCTGCCGAGGCTTCCAGGTATTTCGGCTATATCCCGGTCGTTTTTGCGAAGAAGACCGTTGCCGCAAACATGGCCAAGGACGCCTACGAAGCCAAGGAACATTCCTATACCAGAAACATCGAATATACCGTACAGGTCGCAAAAGAGTATCTCAATGAGAATGACAGGGTCCTGATCCTGGATGACTTTCTGGCAAACGGCGAAGCCATGAACTCACTGATCGAGATCTGCAGTCAGGCCGGTGCAAAGATCGTCGGCTGCGGTTCCGTCGTCGGCAAGACCTATCAGCCCGGAGAAAAGAGGATCAGGGATCTGGGATATGACGTTGAAGTGCTTGCCAGAGTCAAGGCGATGCATGATGACGGCACGATCGAATTCGAATAAGAACCTAAAAGAAAAAATGAATAAAGAAGAGATGCTTACCGATCTTCTGGAACAGGGTTATACGGAAGAAGAAGCACTTGAGAAAATAGAAGAATATGAAGAAGAGCAAGAACATCTTGCCTTTTTCAGATTTCAGGAAATGAACAGACAAAACAACAAGTAAGCTGTTTTATAATGGAAGAGACTATGGAAAAGAAAGAAAATACGATATGGGAGATCCTGGGGATCGGACAGACAAAAGATGAAAGAGCGATCACGCAGGCTTACCGTGAGAAACTTTCAGATACCAACCCCGAAGACAAACCGGAAGAATTCAAACAGCTCAGAAACGCCTATGAAGAGGCACTGGCCTATGCGAAAAGACCGGAAGAAAGCGAAGGACAGGACAGCGGTGTCGATGAATGGCTGAAGGATCTGCAGGATGTCTATGATGATTTTTCAAAACGCAGACAGGTCGGATCCTGGGAAGAACTGTTCTCCGGAGAAATCATGGAGAGCGTTTCCGGTCACATGCGGATCGAAGATGAGCTGCTGCATTATCTGATGGATCATTATTTCATCGGCCACAGTGTCTGGTTGTGCATGGAAAAACATTTCTCATTCCTGGAGAGAAAAGAAGAACTTTATGAAAAATATCCGCGGGAATTCATCGACCGCGTCATCATCAACGGCATCCTGTATCCGGATATCCTGCCGATGGAACTCTTCATTCCCGGAGAAGACGGTGAAGAGTGTCAGAAGTATCTGGACAGCTATCTGGATCTGAAGATGGAGGAATCTTCTGCCGATCAGGTCAGACAACTGGAAGAGCGTAAAGAATCCCATCCCTATGGGGACGCTCTGATCTGCTGCTGGAAGATAAGATTTGAAGATCCCAAATATATCGAAGATCTCAAGAAGATCTGCGAACAGTATGAGGACGATCTGAATCTGGCGCTGATGCTGGCGAGGGAATATGCCTATGCCGGCGATCACGCAAAGGCGGAAGAAGTCTGCAGCAGGCAGATGGAAAAGCACAAGGATGTCATGAGACTGCGCTATCTTTATGCGGACGTTCTGGAGACACAGGAAAAATACGATGAGGCCATGAAAGAGATCAATGAGATGATGTCGATGGCGGAAGGCGATTCCAGGGTTCTGAACGATCTCAATGAAAGAAGAAGGAAGATCAATCCCTTCATCATCGAACGCAAGAAGAAGACCATCGAAGAAGATCCCGATGACAATCAGGCCAAGCTCGATCTGTGCTGGGCATACATTGAAAACGACAGAGGCGAAGAAGCGATCGCCGTCTTTGATACGATCGACAGGGAAAAGACCACTGACTTTGACTACTACAATCTGCTTTCGACACTGACCTATTCTTCGCAGGATTATGAGAAAGGGATCGAAGCATTGGAAAAGGTGATCGAAGCGATCGATGAACTGCCCGAAGACTGCGAAAAGAATATCAGACGCAAAAAGAGAAAAGGCGAGATGTACGGCCGCATGGCTTATTTCTATCACATGCTGAAAGACGATGACGCCATGATGAAGGCCTACGACAAGGCGCTGGAAGTCTCGGAAAACAAGGCACAGATCCTGACTTCGATGACGCAGATGGCACTGATGAAAGAGGATCATGAAAAGGCCCAGGAATATGCCGAGAGGCTGATCAGGGAAAAGCCGGATTCTGCCTACGGATATGCCTTATTGGGTTATGCGTGTTTCTACCGTCATAACGATCAGGACGCCTACAACGCGATCTCCAGGGCCATTGAGATGGACAGCAGCGATCTGGGTTTCTTCATCCTGAAGATCAGGATCCTGATCCGCAACGATGCCTTTGATGAAGCGAAATCGCTGATCGATTATCTTGATTCCTGCGGGCTGGAAGACGACGCATCCGTTCTTTATGTAAAGGGTCTGCTTTGTGAGCGCAAAGATAACGATAAGGAAAAAGCGAAAGAATATTATCAGAAGTCCGCTGAAAAGATGGAAGGATTTGAAAACAATTACGAATTCTCCGATGATCTTTATTATCATATCCTGTGCATCGAAGGAGAAACGCTCAACGGCAATGAGAAGAAAGACCGCGACAAGATGATGGAACTGTGTGAAAAAGGTCTCTCTTTCCGCGATACCAACAAGGATCTGTTGGAATACAAGGGCTGGCTTCTGATGAAAGACAGAAAGTATGATGAATCCCTGAAGATCTATCTGGATCTGGAAAAGGATGAGAATCATTCCGCCTACATCGATTCCCAGATCGGCTATCTGTATTATCAGGATCTGGAACACAAGGCAAAGGAAAGCAGGGATCATTACCTGAAGGCTCTGGACAGAGGCTATGATGCCGGTGCGCATTTCTACATCGGCATGTGCGAGATGTTCATGGGGCATCTGGATGAAGCGGAACATCACTTCCTGATCCTGGAGGAAAAGGAACCTGATTCGATCGATCCTTATCTGCGCTTAAGCAGCATCTATCAGATGAAGAACGATCTGAATAAAGCACTCGAGAAGATCGATCAGCTTCTTGATCTGGTCAAAGACCGCAAGGACGATGTTTCCCGTTATTATCTGAAAAAGGTGCAGATCTTACGCAGGATGAAAGATCCTGAAGGAGCGATCGAAGTACTCAAGACCATTGAGAAAAAATACAAATATCCTGCCAAGAAGAAGATCTTCGAGATCTATCTGCAGTTCGGCATGTATAAGGAAGCAGAGAAATGTCTCTGGGGCTGGGAATGGAACGGCGATTATTATGATGCCCTGACCACGCTCAATATCCAGAAAGGAAACTTCAGGAAAGCCAGACAGATCTTAAGCAGCCACAGCGGCCTGATCGATGATTTCCGCTGTCTGGTCCTGGCGCATCTGCTGGCGCTTGAAGAAGAGGACTTTGAAAAAGAAGAGAAGCATCTGAACAGGTGGCTGCATCCCAAGGACGGAGAGACCTACAGTGATGTGAGTCAGGTCGCCGGACATCTTTCCTACTGCGCTTTCCATCAGAAAGACGAAGAGAAACAGAAGGAATACGCACAGATGGGTCTGGATGAAGCGGAGAAACAGCTGCAGGAGTATTCTCTGAGTACGACCCTGTATCTGACCAGAAAGGTCCGCCTGCTGGCGCTGTTGGGCAGAAAGAAAGAGGCCGAAGAACTGGCTGAAAAGGTCAGGAAGATGCCGCTGTGCGATCATTGTCAGTACTGCAGCTGCAAGGATCTTGACGCCTTTGAAATGGAAGTGGCCGAGATCTTCGGTGATGAGGAAAAAGCACTTTCCATGGCAAAGGAAGGACATGAAAAGTGGCCTGATGAGGAAGACTTCATCGTCACTTCAAGCAGACTGGAAAAGAAAGGAAAAGGGAAATGCTGATAGGCATCGATCTGGGAACGACAAATTCGCTGGCCGCCTGTTACAGAGACGGAGAGGTTCAGATCATCGTCAACCGTCTGGGAAAGAAGATCACACCTTCGATCGTCAGTATCGATGAGAACGATCATGTCCTGGTCGGCGAGACAGCGAAGGAATACGGTATCCTGCATCCGGAGAGGACGGCATCCGTTTTCAAGCGGGCGATGGGTACTTCAAAGATCTTCGACCTGGCACAGCACAGCTTCAGCGCGGAAGAGCTGTCTTCTTTTGTGCTGCGTTCCCTGAAAGAAGATGCAGAAGAATTTCTCAAAGAGAAAGTGGATGAAGCCATCATTTCCGTTCCTGCCTATTTCAACGACAAACAGAGGAAAGCGACTGTCAGGGCCGGTGAACTTGCCGGACTGAAAGTCAGCCGTATCATCAACGAACCGACCGCTTCCGCAATCGCTTACGGCATCGGCGAAAAGGGAAAGAGCGAACGCTGTCTGGTCTTTGACCTGGGCGGCGGAACTTTTGATGTGACAGTGCTGGAATATTATAAGAACATCATGGAAGTCTATGCGATCGCCGGAGATAATTTTCTGGGCGGCGAGGATTTCACGGAAGTCCTGTTTGAGATGTTCATGGAAAGAACGGGATTGGACAAGGAACTGATCAGTTTCCGCGATCTCAAATATATCCTCAAGGCAGCTGAACTGTGCAAGTGCAGTTTTGCCGAAAGCGATGCAGCCATCATGAATGTGACTGTCGGCGGAAAGAAATACACGGAAAACTTCCAGCTGAGCGAATATGAAAAACGCTGTGCACCGCTTCTGGAAAAACTGAGGAAACCGATCGAGAAAGCCCTCAGTGATGCCAGGATCACGCTCGATGATCTCGATGAGATCCTGCTGACGGGAGGAGCGACCAGACTGCCGATCGTCAAAGACTATGTCAAGAGGATCTGCGGCATCGATCCGGTCATGATTCCCGAACCGGAACAGTCGGTCGTTCTGGGTGCAGCACTTCAGTGCGCAATGAAGGAGCGGGATGCCCAGATCGAGGAAGTCATCCTCACCGATGTGTGCCCCTTCACCCTGGGAACGGAAGTCATCAGGGACAACGGTTCCTTTGAAATACCTGGTGTCTATCTGCCGATCATCGAACGCAACACCGTCATCCCGGTCAGCCGGAAACAGACCGTCTATACGGCGAGAGACAATCAGCAGTATGTCACCATCAAGATCCTGCAGGGAGAAAGCCGCATTGCCGCCAACAATCTCTTTTTGGGTGAACTGACTGTCGAAGTACCGATCGGTCCCAAAGGAAAGGAAGCGATCGAGGTGACTTACACCTATGACATCGATGCGCTGCTGGAAGCAGAGGTAAAAGTATTATCCACCGGAGTCAATAAAAAAGTCGTCATTCACGACGAGGAACACGAGGAGAGCGAAAGTGAGAAGGCAAGCCGTCTCAAAAGACTGGAATATCTCAAGTTCAATCCGCGTGAGGATGAGGAAAACATGCTGGTGATGTTAAGGGCGGACAGGGTCTATGAGGAATCTCTTTCTGATGACAGGGAAGACATCGAGAAACATGTCGAAGCCTTACAGGAAGCGCTTGATGAAAAGAATATCCTGAAGATCGAGATCGCCAAAAAGAAGCTCACAGAGCTCCTTGATGAAATCGAGACCGGAAAGGATGATCACTTTATCGCATAAGAAAAACAACCTGAGCGGTTGTTTTCATTCTGTCAGTTTTTTCAATAGATCCCTGTGTGTGCATCTTTCTTTCAGATCTTGATAGGATGCGCTCTGAAATTTATCGGGATCATAGGCCGGTGTCATGGAAGTGGAGACAAGTGTATAGTCTCCTTTTTCTTTCTGCACAGCTCCCATGAAGGTACCTGCAGGAACCCTGATCTGAGGTTCTTCACTGTTTGAGATATCTTTTCCCAGATATCTGATCTCGTCATGATCCTCATATACTAGCAGCATCTCCAGTGTCGGTCCGTCATGGTAGTACCAGATCTCGTCATGTTTCAGAGCGTGCATGCGCGAGAAAGAATCGGGTGTCAGAAGGTAATAGATCGTACCGTAGCAGTCATCTTTTCCTCTGTATAATTCCTTCACATATCCGCCTTCTTCCTTCAGGGGGACAAGATCCAGTTTTTCGATGATCTCTTGCTTTGTCATCTCAGTCCTCCAGGGAATTGTCGAAGTAAGGAGCCAGGGAAACGCCGCAGTCGACGGTGATGATCTGGCCGGTGATGGCAGAGGAAAGATCGCTTGCCAGGAACAGCGCAGTCGTTCCGATCTCTTCCGCTTTGACGATCCTGTGCAGGGCCGCCCTCTCGCTGTAGCTTTCCACCCATCCGGGGATGAACTGCTCCTGTCCTTTCTTGCAGATCAGACCGGGAGCGATGCAGTTGACACGGATCTTCGGTCCCAGTTCATAAGCCAGGCATCTCGTCTGCATCTCGACGGCTGCCTTGGAGATACCGTAGTGGATGAGTTTGGATGCAGGATTGTACGCATTGATGGAGGAGATGTTGATGATGGCTCCTTCTGCCATATGCTTTGATACTTCCCTGCTTAAGAAGAAGACGCCTTTGTTGTTGGTATCCATCATCTCATCAAAATCTTCTTCAGAGATATTATCGAGTGCTCTGGCCGGATAGATGCCGGCGTTGTTGACCAGGACATCGATGCGTGAAAAATCATTGATGATCTCTCTGACCAGAGCAGGGATCGATGAGATGTCTTTCTGATCGAAGCGATAGCCCCTGATCTTCAGATCAGGATATTGTTCAACAATCGTATCAGGATCGCTGTGCAGGTATGTGAAAGCGATGTCCGCACCGCACTTCGCGAACTGATCCAGGATCTTTGTTCCGGCTCCGGAGGCAGCTCCGGTGATGAGTACTGTTTTTCCTTTGAAATCGATGTTCATGTTTTTAAAAAAGCACGGGATGCCGTGCTTATGTCTTATTTCTTCTTGTTGAGTTTCTTCAGTTCTTCCGCGATCGAAGTAAGCAGTTTGACTTCCTCGCTGGGTTCGGGTTCTGCTTCCGGCTCAGCCTCTTCTTCTTTCTTGACCAGGCTCGTCATCTTGTTGATGGCCTTGAGGATGAGGAAGAGCACCAGTGCCAGGATGAGGAAGTTGATGACAGCGGAGATGAAGGCACCCCAGTCAATAACCTGTCCCGTGTTTCCCAAAGGTGTGACCAGACCGACTTCGGTACCGCCGAAGCAGGAGATGATCGGGTTGAGAATGTTGTCAGTCAGTGCTGATACGATGGATGAGAAGGCACCGCCGATGATGACACCGACAGCCATGTCCATCACATTGCCTTTCAATGCGAAATCTTTGAATTCTTCCAGGAATTTTTTCATGATTGATCCCCCCTTATTTATTCTTATTATAGTACAAAGGCTATGGTATAATTCTGTTGTTTATCATGGATTATAAAAAAGTATTCAAGAAGATCACAAGCATACTGCTGATAGAAGTGGGGACGCTGCTGATGGCTCTGTCGGTAGGTCTTTTTATTCTGCCGGACAAGATCCTGACCGGAGGCGTAGCCGGCATCACTTCTTTGCTGGCACCTTTCATCTCTGTTTCCGAAGACTATATGACCATCATCCTGAATACGTCTCTGTTTGTGCTGGGCAGCGTCTTTCTGGGAAAGGAGTTCTTCACCAATACACTGGTCTATTCCGTTTCCTATCCCTTCTGGCTTCTGTTTGTGACAAGGGTCATGCCCGATATCGAACCGGTCGATCCCTTCCTGGCGAGTCTGTACGGCGGTCTGATCGGCGGTGTATCAATGGGCATCATGTTCAGAAACGGCGGATCATCGGGAGGAACGGATGCGATCGCCCTGATCCTTGAGAAGTATTTTCATATCAAGGTATCCGATGTCATCATGATGATGGATGCCCTGACGGTACTGGCCGGTCTTTATATCTACGGACTGAACAGCGTGCTGATCGGTCTGGTATCCGTGTTCCTGACGACGATCGCCATCAACTATACGATGAACATCTACGGCGGTGTGGAGGCCAAGAAGTTTGAGATCATTTCTGACAAGTATGACCTGATCGCCAAAGACATCCATGAGATCCTGAAGAGAGGTTCGACTATCCTGGATGTGACCGGCGGCTATACCGGCAACGAAAAGAAGATGCTGCTGGTCATCGTTTCCGAAGATCAGTACAACGATGTCAAACAAATCATCGATAAATATGATCCGACGGCCTTTGTCATCATATCGGAGGCCAAGGACGTCAACGGTGAAGGTTTCACCTTCGAACCGAGGATTTAAAAACGATTTCTTTTACGGAACTGTTCTGCATCGGAAATCGTTTTTTTGTGTTCAGCTGTTTCTGATCAGCTCATCCATCAGCGAAATGTATGTCTCAGTGAAGCGTTTCGTATCGACATCGAGAGCCACTCTGTGTCTTTTTTCTTTGAGGTTGAGCTGTTCGAAGGTACCGATCATCCTGCCTGTCTCTTCAACAGTGAGGTTGCATGCAAACCAGTTGGTGATGATCGAAGGATCATAACTGGCAAAAGCTGCCAGCGGGTCGTGCATGGCACCGCCGATGTTTTCATCCTGCAGCTCATGGACATAGTAGAAGCGGGCGATCTCGTAGATGTTTTTTCCGGCTTCATTCATATCTTTCCAGTGTCTGATATCGGATACCTTGAATAAGGTCTTGAGTGTCGCATCCAGAGGAACGATGTTGAAGTGGACCTTGCTGTCAAAGACGTATTTTGCCGAGACAGGATCTTCGGCGATATTGGCTTCGCCGTAAATGTTTCTGTTGCCCTGTACCGTCAGTGCCCCGCCCATGATGGTGATGTTGCCGACATTGCACATGAGTTCTTCATTCTTTTTGATGCATTCCGCGAAGTTGACCAGCGGTCCGACAAAGACCAGATGCAGATCCTTTCCGTATTTTTCAGCTGATTCCAGGATGAAGTCGACAGCGGACTGTTCCTGCACCTTGCCCTTGGGCTCTCCCAGATCGACATCGCCGATCCCGTTCTTTCCGTGGACGTTGTCTTCGTCGTGACATCTGATGAATTCGTCTGTATTCCAGCCGTGCTGTGCACCGCGGAACACTCTGATATCTTTCTTATAATTCTCTGTTATCAGCAATGAGTTTCTGACGGAAACATCGACAGCAACGTTGCCGAAGGTCGTTGTGACACCTAAAAAATCGATGTCGGGATTGGAAAGGATATAGGAAATCGCCAGAGCGTCATCGACGCCGGTATCGCAGTCGATGATCATTTTCATTTTTGCCATAGTTTGTCTCCCTGATCGGATCGTTCTGTTTCTGTCAGAACCTTACATTCTCGATACGATCTCTCTGATCAGCGATTTGAACTGATCCTTGACCCGGTCGGCTGTTTCCTGGACCTCTTCATGCGTGAGCTCCTCTCCGGTCATGCCGGCAGCCATGTTGGTGATGCAGGAGATGCCGATGACAGGCAGGAAGCAGTGTCTGGCAGCCAGGATCTCCGGTACGGTGGACATGCCTACAGCATCGGCACCGATGGTCTGGGCGAATCTGATCTCAGCCGGGGTCTCGAAGTTGGGTCCTCTGAAGGCCATGTAGACGCCGCTTCTCACTTCGATGCCCAGGTCTTTTGCGCATTGCTTGCCTAAAGCGTTGTAGTCGGGATCGATGGCTTTGGTCATATCCGGGAAACGGGGTCCGAATTCATCGGCGTTGGGTCCGTAAAGAGGGTTGTCTCCCATGTAGTTGATGAAGTCGTCGATGAACATCAGGGTACCCGGTTTGAAGGTCTTGTTGCATCCGCCGGCTGCGTTGGTCAGGATGAGGGCTCTGACGCCCAGCAGTTTCATGACTCTGGTAGGCATGGCGACCGTCTTCATGTCGTGCCCCTCATAGAAGTGGAACCTGCCCTGCATGCACAGGACCTTGGTGCCGTTGAGTTTTCCGCAGATCAGTCTGCCCTTGTGTCCGGGAACGGTGGTCTTTGGAAAATTGGGGATATCGGTATAGTCGACGATGACCGCATCTTCGATCTCATTGCCCAGCTCTCCCAGCCCTGATCCAAGGACCAGTCCGATCGCATCTTTCGCATCCAGACGTGAAGATATATAATCGGCAGCTTCTTTGCATCTTTCGTATATTTCGCTCATATGATTTTCTCGCTTTCTTTCTTTAACTGTACCACAGTTTTTCTGTAAAATAGTATTGTATGGAAAATGTCGGGTTCCGTTTATTTATCATAGGGATCATACCGATGATCGTAAGTGTCATCCTGTATTTTCTGTTTGAATCAAAACGGTTTTCACAGATGAAACAGCTGCACAGACAGCTGATCGCCGGTCTTGTTTTCGGTGTGCTGGCGATCTGCGGGACGCAGTTCGGCGTTCCTTTCAACGGAGCGATCATCAATGCGAGAGATGCATCGGTCTTATGCGGAGCGCTGATCTTCGGCGGTCCGGCAGGTGTCATCGCCGGTCTGATCGGCGGTCTTCACAGATGGTTCTCTACGGCAGGTGAGTATACGAGGCTGGCCTGCAGCATCTCTACGGCCCTGGCGGGTTTCCTGGGAAGCTTCATCCGCATGCATCTGCTGGATGACGACATCCCTGATTTTTTACAGGCTTTCATCACCGGCGTCATCGTCGAGACGCTGCACATGACGATGATCTTCCTGACCAATATCAACGACATCAGAAGGGCTTTCACCTATGTCGAGGCCTGTACGCTGCCGATGATCTCTGTCAACGCCCTTTCCGTGGCGGTCGCCGTTTTCATGATAGGGGCCCTGAGCAACAAAGAGAAAGAAAAAAGAGGATACAGCGTTCCGGGTATTTCTTCCCAGGTGCAGAAATGGCTGCTGCTGATGATGCTGACAGGCTTTGCGATCACTCTGTCTTTCAATATCCTTTTACATAATTCGGTCTCCGATGAGGACATCAGAACGATCCTGACGATCAATATCGATGATGCGGTCAATGACCTGAAACTGGAAACGGATCGCTATATCGTAGTGAATCTCAGAAGCATCCGCAATGAGATCACGGGACACGAGGATTACGACCTCAAAAAGATCATGAAGTCTCACAGCGTTTCCGAGATCAATATCGTCAGCGAGAACGGCATCATCACCGATTCGACCGATCCGGATTATATCGGTTTCGATATGAAAGAGAACGCCTACACCAGGGAGTTCCTGCGTCTCTTGCAGGGAACGGCTTACCATGTACAGACATTGCGCACAAATGTTCTGGATATCAATGAAAACAAGAAATATGCGGGCATCCGTTACGATGACGGTTTCATAGAGATCTCCTATGATGTCAATGAGTATCATGAGCTTATGGAGAGTTCGCTCTCGGAGCTGGCTTTCAACAGGCACATCGGCGAGACAGGGAAACTGGCCGTCATCGACGAACACGGGTGGATCGTTTCCGAAACAGACGGCTATTACGGCATTGCTACGGCATACGGGATCCCTGCTTCCAGCAGCGAAGACCATCACGAGCACATCGTATACAGGGGTCATTTCAACGGGGAAGATGTTTACTTCATGTATACCACGACAGAGGGGTATGCGATCTTAGGCATCTATCCGGTCGATGAGGCAGATTTCTCCAAGCGGATCTCGCTTTATCTTTCGGTCTTCATGGAAACGATCGTCTTCGGTCTGCTGTATGCAGCGATCTATGAGATCATCAAGACAGGCGTTGTGAAAAACATCGTCGGTGTCAATCGGTCTCTGGAAGAGATCACCGGGGGCAATCTCGATACTGTGGTGAATGTCCGTTCCAACAGGGAATTCGTGTCATTGAGTGACGGCATCAACGCGACTGTCGATAAACTGAAGAGCCTGATCAAAGAAGCAAGCGAGAGGATCGATTCGGAACTGCAGTATGCCAGGGCGATACAGTCTTCGGCACTTCCTTCCGTGTTCCCGCCTTATCCCGAGCGCAATGAATTCGACATCTATGCGCTGATGGATCCGGCCAGGGAAGTCGGCGGTGACTTCTACGACTTCTATCTGATCAATGATGATACGCTGGTCTTCCTGGTCGCCGATGTTTCCGGCAAGGGTATTCCTGCTTCTCTGTTCATGATGAGGGCCAAGACGACGATCAAGTCCATGGCGGAAAACGGCGTTTCCGTCAATGATATCTTCACCAATGCGAACTATCATCTGTGCGAAGGCAACAAGGCAGGTATGTTTGTGACGGCCTGGATCGGTTTCCTGGATCTGAGGACGGGAGAACTGAAGTTTGCGAATGCCGGTCACAACAAACCTCTGCTGAAGAGAAAAAAAGGAACGTTTGAATTCCTGGATGCACCGGCAGGTTTCATCCTGGGCGGCATGGAAGACATCATATACAGCCAGCAGGAGATCAGACTGAAACCGGGTGATGAGCTCTTCTTATATACCGACGGCGTCGTGGAGGCGACAAACAGGGACAAGGAACTCTACGGCAATGAGCGTCTGCAGGATTGTCTCAACGCCCATGCCGGAGAGGATGCGAAAGCGCTGTGCGAAAGTGTATGGAAAGACGTGGATGAATTCTATGACGGAGCTGAGCAGTTTGATGATATCACCGAGCTCAGTCTGAAATTCCTGAAATATACAAAAAAACCGGCTGAATAATCAGCCGGTTCTGTTTTATAAGAGCGATATCAGCCAGTCGACGAAGACCTGTATGTTGTCACGCTGATTCAGTTCCTCTGTCAGGCCAAGTGCCTGCGAGATGTTGTCGGTGATGATGTAGTCGGCATCGGAGATCAGGAAGTGTTTCTGACTGCCTTCCTCATTGGGTGTCCAGACCATGACTTTTCTGCCGCTGCTATGGATCGTGTTGATGATGGATGCGGTCGCAGATTCTTCTTCCAGTCCCAGATAGTCGCAGTTGAGCTGCGCCGTATTGCCGAAGGAGACAAAGGTCAGATAAGCCGTCTGCATCTCGGGATAGGTCTGTTCGGCATAATCGATCAGGGAGTATTTCAGGGAGATCAGCACGCACTGATCGGCCATGTCTTTTTCCCTGATCATTTTCACGGCATCATCGACCATCTGATTGTCGGCGCTGTCGCCCTTGAGTTCGACAAAAAGAATGATCCTGTCTTTTGATGCTTCCAGCATCTCTTCAAAAGTCGCGACATCTTCTTCCTCATCCGGGAAATTGGGATCCCTGATGACAAGATCCTTTACTTCATCCAATGTGAGCTGGGAAGGTTTGGCCGGATTGGAACAGAGCCTTGAGAAATTGGCGTCATGATTGACGATATAGTAGCCGTCTTTGGTGCGCTGGATGTCGATCTCGGCGCCTTTTGCGCCCAAAGCGATCGCTTTCTCGATACCGGCGATTGTGTTTTCCGGAGCTTCGACTCCTCCCGCCCTGTGGGCGATGATATCGGTGTCGATCTCTGCAGGGAGGAACTCGTCAAAGTTGCTGCAGATAAAGACGGACAGAGCCAGCAGCAGTCCGGCGATCAGCGGTACTTTCAGGAAAGAAAGGGAGAACTTCTTTTCCGTTTTCCTGACAAAAAGCAGAGCTTCGCCTTTGTATTGGTAGTAGAGCTGTGTCATCCGGATCAGATAGAAGGACTGGAAATAGCTGTTGATCACGGCAAAACTGACCGCAAAACAAAGCAGCAGGAAGATGCCGGCGATCTTCGCTTTCTCCAGGTCTTTTAAGAAGATAAAGACCAGGATGCCCGGAATCGCCAGGACAAAGACGAAGATCAGGATATTGATCAGCAGGAAACACAGACCGAAGATAAAGTTCTGTTTGAAGAAGTCTTTCCAGTTGGCTTTCATCAGTGCTCTGGACTCATCATCGGCTTTGTTGGAAGGCAGTCCTGATAAAAGGACACCGTGCAGAATAAAGATGTGGATGATACCGATGAAGAAGAAAAGAATGATGGTGATCCAGTAGATCGTGTTGTATAACGGTGTCGAGTGGATCACCGAGCTGATGAATGTCGGTATATAGAGATTCTCCGTCAGGGAAATGGAGAGTGTCAGTCCGGTGATCGGTGCGATCAGGGTGATGTATAAAACGATGCCGATGCCGTCGGGCGTGAAGAATTTTGTAAGGGATAGCAATCCCTCTTTGACGCTCTTTAGCAGTTCGTTTCTGCCGTGGAGGATCTTCGATGCATAGATGATCTGGATATTGAGGTCGATGACGACGCCCAGAAACAGCACCAGCAGTCCCAGCACGATGAGCAGGATGCCCTGCCAGGTCTTGAAGAGGAAATCAAAGTCGCCGCTGCTGACAGCCACTCTGCCGGTGGATCGGATCAGTATCATTGCCAGCTGCTTCAGAAGTGAGAGAGCGATACCTGAAATCAGATAGGTGACAACGCGGTAACGGAAGATGTCATTCATGGACTGACGGTAGGGTCTGATGGCCTGAACGATTCTCTGACTTATTTTCACGTATTCATTATACAATTGTTTTAGAACGTAACATGAAAATGCAGAGCCTGTTTTACAACGAAATGAATGAACCGCTTGCTGCCAGACTGCGCCCGCAGACACTGGATGAGATCATCGGTCAGCAGCACCTCATCGGACCGGGAAAGGTCCTCAGGAAGATGGTGGAATCCGACCGCATCTCTTCGATGATCTTCTGGGGTCCGCCCGGTGTAGGCAAGACCACTCTGGCCAGTGTGATCGCCAGGATGACGAAGGCCAACTTTATCACCTTTTCGGCTGTGACCAGCGGGATCAGGGAGATCAAGGAGGTCATGAAGAAGGCGGAAGAGGATACGCTCTCCGGTGAAAGGACGATCGTCTTCATCGATGAGATCCACCGTTTCAACAAGGCCCAGCAGGATGCTTTTTTGCCTTTCGTGGAAAAGGGAGCCATCATCCTGATCGGAGCGACGACCGAGAACCCTTCATTTGAGGTCAACGGTGCCCTGCTTTCAAGGTGCAGGGTCTTTGTGCTGAAACAGCTCGGTGCCGATGATATCGTAACTTTATTGAATAGGGCTCTGAATGATGAAAGAGCCTTTGAGAGCAAGAAGATCCATATATCGGATGAAGATCTCTATTTCATCGCCAACTTCTCCAACGGCGATGCAAGAACGGCATTGTCGACTTTGGAGATGGCAGTCATCAATTCCGATGAGAAAGACGGACAGATCACAGTGGATCAGCAGATCATCGAAGACATCACTTCCAAGAAGTCTTTCCTTTACGACAAGAAGGGCGAGGAACATTACAACATCATCTCCGCCCTGCATAAATCGATGCGCAATTCCGATCCCGATGCGGCCGTCTACTGGCTGTCGCGGATGTTGGAAGCGGGAGAAGATCCGCTCTATGTTGCCAGAAGAGTCATCCGTTTCGCTTCGGAGGATGTCGGTCTGGCCGACCCCAGAGCTTTACAGCTGGCAGTGAGCGCCTATGATGCCTGCCATTATATCGGCATGCCCGAATGTACGGTCATCCTGGCGGAAGCGGTCATCTATCTTTCGGTGGCACCCAAATCCAATGCAGCCTATGTCGCCTATGAGTCGGCGAAGGAGGATGCGGTTAAGATGCTGGATGAACCGGTGCCGTTGGTCATACGCAATGCTCCGACAAAACTGATGAAGGATCTGGGATATGGTGAGGGTTATCAGTATGCCCACGACAGTGAGGACAGACTCACGGACATGCAGTGTCTGCCTGATTCACTCAAAGACAGAACATATTACAAGCCTGCAGATCAGGGGCTGGAACGGCAGATCGCGGAACGTCTGAAACAGATCAAGGAATGGAAGAAGAAACATGAACAAGATAAGTAAGAAACAATTGGTGATGATGAGTCTGGCTGTGCTGTGTTCAGCTGTTCTGCAGACGGTCTCTCTGACTTCGTTCTCGGTACCGGCAGGCATCTATCCTGCGGGCATCACCGGTTTTTCAAGACTCTTCTCGGATGTCTTGAAAGACTATTTCAGTATCGATCTGCCTTTCTTTTATCTGTATCTGCTGATCAACGTGATCCTGGCAGTCATCGTCTTCCGGGACATCGGGAAACTGTTCACGATCTTCTCAGTCTTACAGACAACACTGGTCTCGGTCTTCTCTTCTTTCATGCCGGTCTTTCATTTTTTTGACGATCCTTTGCTGATCGCGATCTTCGGCGGACTGCTCAATGGTTTTGCGATCTCGATCGCCCTGACGGAAGGCGCTTCCAGCGGCGGTACGGATTTTCTTTCCATTTACTATTCCAACAAGTTCCGCCGTTCGATGTGGGATTATGTCTTCGGCTTCAACTGCGTGATGAACTTTGTGGCCGGACTCTTATATCACTGGGAGATCGCAGCTTATTCGATCATCTTCCAGTATGTCTCCAACCAGATCATCTCCAAGCGTCATAAACGCTATACCCACCAGGCGATCATCATCGTCACCAAGAAACCGCAGGAGGTCATCGATTCCATCCTGCACAATGTCCGTCACGGCATCACCAAGATCGATGCGAAGGGTGCCTATCAGGGCGATGACCAGACGATGCTGTATACAGTGGTGAATGCCTTCCAGACGGCGGAAGTCGTCAAGTATGCCCTGGAGGGCGATCCCAAGGCATTCATCGAAACAAGGAACACTTTGAACGTTTACGGCAACTACTATCAGAAACCGTTGGATTAAATATGAATGACAGATCAACCAGCAAGTTTCTTTCACTGATCCTCAGACATAAGCCGGAAGTGATCGGCATCACTCTGGATGAACACGGCTGGGCCGATGTGAACGATCTGATTGAAGGTGTGAGAAGATCACGCCCTTTTGATATGGAAGATCTGGAAAGGATCGTAAAGGAAGACGAGAAGCAACGCTACTGCTTCAATGAAGACAAGACGAAGATCAGAGCCAATCAGGGTCATTCGATCCCTGTGGATGTGGAATTAAAAGAAGCGGATCCTCCAGAGATCCTCTATCACGGTACAGGTGAGAAATCCGCTGACAGTATTGAACGGGAAGGTCTCAGAGCGATGAAGCGTCTTTATGTCCATCTTTCTGATACCTATGACAAGGCGATCAGGGTCGGCATGAGACACGGAAGGCCCGTCGTATATGCGATCGATGCTCTAAAGATGAAACAGGACGGATGCGTCTTTTATCTTTCCGTCAACGGCGTCTGGCTGACAAAGGAAGTTCCGCTGCGATACCTGAGCAGATTCGGGTCATAAGAAGTATAATAGGATTACGGAAATGGGAGTCGGTTCGGAAAATGACAAAAAGTCTGTTTTGATCGTGGATGAAGAAACGGTCAGTCTTGAGATACTGAAGGATATCCTTCAGAATGAATTTCATCTGCTTCAGACATCAGACATTCATGAAGCAGCGGATCTGATCAGGAAGAACCGGGATCATCTTTCCGTGATCCTGCTTCATGAAAAACAGGACGGAAAGAATCGTCATGATGAGCGCTCACAGAGGCTGATCGATGGTTTTGAAACAGCGGTCAGGGAAGAACAGTTTGAAGTCTTCTATCAGCCCAAATTCAACATCAAAGCAGATATACCGGTACTGACTTCGGCGGAAGCACTGGTCAGATGGAATCATCCCGAGCTGGGCTGTATTGCACCGGACAGTTTCATCCCGCTGTTTGAGGAGAACGGCCTGATCAGGAAACTGGATCTTTATGTCTGGAAGAAAGCGGCCCTTCAGATCAGGGAATGGAAAAAGAGGCTGAAGATCTCCGTTCCGGTATCGGTCAACGTTTCCAGGGTCGATCTGAACGATCCTTTACTGGCGGATCATCTCAAAGAACTGATCGAAGAAGCAGATATCGCGCCGCAGGATCTGCTGCTGGAGATCACCGAATCGGCTTATATGGACAATGAAGAAGAGATCATTGCCAGGGTGTGCGAGCTCAGAAGCCTCGGTTTCATGATCGGGATGGATGACTTCGGTGTCGCATATTCCAATCTGAACATCATCACCCATCTGCCGATCGATGCGCTGAAGATCGACAGAAGATTCATAGTGGATGCCTTCAGCGGAAAGGGCGATACCCGTATGATAGAGATCATCATCGATATCGCCGGATATCTGGGCGTGCTGGTCGTTGCGGAAGGTGTTGAAGACAGGAAGCAGCTTCAGTCTCTGAAGAACATGGGCTGCGATATCGTTCAGGGTTACTGTTTTTCAAAACCGCTGAAGGCAAAGGACTTTGAGGTATTTCTGGAAGAGAAGATGAGGTCTTTGAGCAGGAAGGAAATCTGAATGACAGACAGTCCGGGAATATTTCTTGTTTTTTGTATTTTATATATGAAAATGTTACAATAAGAAACGTTAGGTAGGTGGGCATAGTACATGGAAATTAACGACATTAGAGAACAGCTGATTGCCAAGATGGAAGAACTCCTGGCAGAAGAAAATGCGGCAGAAGCATTTCTGAGGGCAAAAGACCTCAAGAGAAAGTGGCCGCGTGTCAGAGAAGAGGAAGAGTCTCTGGCAGATCAGGAACTGAGCGTGAAGTTCAACAAGATGATGGACGAGCTTTCTGAAAAAGCCGGTGATGTCTACATCAACACGGAAGAAAGAAAGAATCAGATCATCGCTCAGGCAAAAGAGATCCTGTCAAAAAACAACTTCAAAAAAGGTACCGAGCAGATGAAACAGCTGCTGGAAGACTGGAAACATTCCGGCCGCATCAATAAAGAAAAGGATGATGAGCTCTGGGCTGAGTTCAGTGCCATCAGAAGCGAATTCTTCGAGAAGAAGAACGAGTATTTCGCCAATCTGAAAGAGACGTTCGCTGCCAACAAGGCGCTCAAGGAAGAACTGATCGCCAAGGCAAAGGAAGTTGCGGATATCACCAACATCAAGGAAGCCGGCAACAGATCCAACGAACTGATGGAAGAATGGAAGAAAGTCGGTACAGCCGGCCGCAGAGACGACGATGAATTGTGGCAGCAGTTTTTAGCTGAAAGAAAAGCTTTCTTTGAGAGAAGAGACGCCTACTATGATGAGATGAAAGAGACCTATGCCAAGAGAGTAGAGGCAAAGAAAGAGATCATCAGCCAGGCAAAACTGTATCTGGCCAGAAGCGAATTCACTGATGAGGAAGTCGAAGCGATCAAGAATCTGAGAGCACAGTGGAAAGAAGTCGGCAATGCCGGCAGAGAACATGAAAATGAGCTCTGGGAAGAATTCAACGGTATCGTCAACAAGTATTTCGAAAATATGAGGTACTACAAGTAAGAGACCTCTTACAGAAAGAAACAACAAGGTGCTATCAGGATAGCACCTTTTATATATATGGACTATTTCGGAATAATATTTATAATATTGATTTGTGAAAACCGCTGAAGATGCGGTAAAGGAGGGTTTTTATGGCCAGTCCCAGAACGATTATTATAGGAGCAGGAAGATTGGGCAGTACGATTGCCAGATCGCTGAATAAATCATCAAATGTCATCGTCATTGACTGCAGCAAGGAGAAGATAGACAGGCTGGGAGAGTATTCCGGTTTTGTTGAGGTGGGAGACGCGACAGACTGTTCGCTGCTGGAAAAATGCGGTATCAAAACAGCAGACCGCGTGATCGCCGTGACTGATGACGACAACATCAATGTCTTTCTGGCAGACCTTTGTACACACATCTACCATGTCCCGGACATCACGATCCGTCTGAAAGATTCACGCAAGAAAGTCCTTGTCGATGAAAGGATCAACTGCATCTGTCCGTTTGATCTGTCTCTGGATTATTTTGAGAAAAGAGAGGAAGAGGTGAAAGAATGAAGGTCGTGATCGCAAACGGTTTCCATGAAGCCGACTATATCATTTCGCTTTTCAATACAAGACACAACGACCTCATCGTCCTGAATGATGATGAATATGTATGCCAGTATCTGTCGCTGAAAAACGACATCCCGGTCATGAGAGGCAAGGCGACCAGAAAGACCGACCTGAAAGAGGCCGGTGCTGAAAACTGCGACCTGTTCATTGCCCTGTCAGAGGATGACTACAAGAATTATGTCGCCTGCAAGACGGCAAAACTGCTGATGAACGCCAAGCGCTGCATCGCGACCGTCATCAACCCGAAAAATGTCGAGATCTTCAGGGAACTGGGCATCGATACGGCAGTTTCTTCGGCTTACCTGCTGGGCGAGAGGATCAAGAGCCTCACCTCGGTCGAAAATATGGTCAACTCTCTTTCCATGGAGAACGAACATATCTTCATCGATGAGATCAGGATCAGCAGCGATCTGGAAGTTGCAGGAAAGACACTGGCTGAGATCAACATCTCCGATCTGGGTTCCGTGGCTTCGATCGTCAGGAATGAAAAAGCCCTGATCCCCAACGGCCAGATGAGGATCGAAAGCGGAGACAAGGTCCTGATCGTCACGACAGCCGAGAACCGCAATAAGGCCATCAGTATCTTCCAGAGGAAAAAGAAATGAGAAAAGATTATTACCGTCTCGTCTTTTTCTATCTGAGTCTGTTCCTGGTCATGATCGGCGTGATACAGCTGCTGCCGCTGGCGGTGCTGCCTTTTTATCCGGATGAGATATCCTATGCGGGATGTTTTCTGATCCCCGGAGCGATCACGATCGCTTCAGGCGTTTTACTCAGATTCATACTCAGGAACACGAAGATCCTGAGACTGGAAAAACACTATGACTCGCTGCTGCTGGTACTGATCTGGCTGACGGCGATCACGGTCTCAACCTTCCCCTGGATCTTAAAGGGAGACTATAATTTCACACAGGCTTTCTTTGAGATGACGAGCGGTTTTTCCACGACCGGTCTTTCCGTTGTTGATGTCGACCATACACCGAAGATCTTTCTGATGTTCCGCTCCATCACCCTGTTTGTGGGCGGCGTCGGTTTCGTACTGATCATCACTTCAGCTTTTGCGGACAAATACGGTCTCAATCTCTATAATGCGGAAGGTCATAACGACCGTCTGATGCCTAACCTGGCCAAATCCGCAAGACTCATCCTGTCTTTCTATTCGGCGTACATCCTGTTTGGAACGCTGGCATATATCATCTGCGGGATGCCGGTATTCGATGCGATCAACACTGCGATCGCCGCGCTTTCCACTGGCGGTTTCTGCGTGATCGGTGAAAGCATCTACGGCTATCATTCACTGCCGATCGAGATCATCACGATCATTCTGATGGTCCTGGGACAGACCAACTTCATGCTGCACCTGTGTTTCTTCTCCGGACAGTTCCGGAAGTTCTTCAATCACTGTGAAACGAAGTTCTTCGGCATCCTGTTTGTGATCTTCTTCTCGCTGATGACGTACAATCTGATCGACAGCGGCTATACTGCCGATCTCGGCGAAAGCCTGAGGATCTCGCTGTTCCAGTTCGTCACCTGCATCACGACGACCGGCTTCATCTCGGTCGGTGACATGAGACTGCTGCCTCCGGGCTTCATCACCGTCATGGTGCTGATGATGCTGGTGGGCGGTGATCAGGAATCGACCGGCGGCGGTATCAAACAGTACCGTGTGATCGTCGCACTGAAGGGCATTTATTATTCCATCAGGGAATCGATCCTGAATCCGCGGGTCATCACTTCACACCATATCTACCGTGTCGGTGAGAAGTACAATCTGCCCAACGAGGAGATCCGTCTGACTTCGAGCTACATCCTCTTCTATATGATCGTGTTCCTCTTGGGTTCGCTGGTCTTCACAATGCACGGCTATCCGCTGCAGGATTCGATGTTCGAATTCTCTTCGGCGATATCGACTGTCGGACTCTCTGTTGGGATCACGAACTACAACGCCTGTCCCGGTATCCTCTGGACTGCCATCGTCGGCATGTTCTTGGGAAGGATGGAGATCCTGGTCGTCTTCAAGGCAATCTTCAGAGTTGAAAAAGACCTGAGGAAGAGAGAATATCTCAGATAATACATATACCGAAAGAAAGGTCTCTATCACAAGGCAGAGACCTTTTTAATGATAGAATAGAATCAGAATGAAGAAGGGTCTGATACTGGAAGGCGGAGCGATGCGGGGACTGTTTACCTGCGGTGTCATCGATGTCTTCCTGGAAAACGACATTGAATTTGACGGTGCCATCGGCATTTCAGCCGGTGCGGTTTTTGGATGCAACTTCAAATCAAAGCAGCACGGAAGACCCAGACGCTACAACAAGACGTTCTGTAAGGACAAGCGTTACTGTTCCCTGCATTCTCTGATCACGACCGGTGATCTTTACGGAGCCGATTTCTGTTACCGGGAAGTGCCTTTGCATCTGGATCCTTTTGATTCCGATACCTTTGCGGCAAATCCGATGGAGTTCTATGTCGGAGCGACCGATGTCAAAACGGGTCAGTGCGTCTATCATCTTTGTTCAGATGGGCTGGAAAACGATACGCAATGGATGCGGGCTTCCGCTTCAATGCCTCTGGTCTCCAGGGTCGTCGAACTGGACGGCTATGAACTGCTCGATGGTGGGATCGCCGATTCGATCCCTTACGCCTTCATGGAGCAGCAGGGCTATGACAGAAATGTCATCGTCCTTACCCAGCCCAAGGGCTACATAAAAGGGAAGAATAAGTTACTGCCGCTGATGAAGATCGTTTTGAGGAATTATCCCTTACTGATCGAGACCATGGCCAACCGCCATATCGTATACAACCATCAGCTCAGAGAGATAGAGAAAAGAGAGAAGCAGGGCAGATCCTTTGTCATCAGACCGCCGGAGTCACTGAAGATCGGCAGGGTCGAAAAAGATCCTCAGGAGATGGAAAGAGTCTATCAGATCGGCAGAAGGGAAGCTGAGAAGCATCTGGATGAGATCAGACATTTCCTATCGGAAGCATATGAGGTCAAAAAGGAAGATGAAATGAAGAAAGAAACGATCAGGGAACATATCCGTTTCTTCGGCAGAGTGCAGGGTGTCGGTTTCCGTTTTCAGGCGATGATGGCAGCGGATTCGCTGGGACTGACCGGCTGGGTCAGGAACGAGGATGACGGTTCAGTCACGATGGAGATACAGGGCAGCAGACCCGAAATCGATGCGGCACTGGAAATGATCAGCAAAAGCCGCTACATTCAGATTGAAGAAATCAAAAGGAATGAAATCCCCCTGGATGAATATGAGAGCCGCTTCAGCGCCGATTACTGGTGAGAATAAAGGAGTCTATATGATCACAGATCAGATCGATCAGGAAATACTGAAACTGTCAGAAGAGTCAGATGACGTTTTGAAAGATATCTATCACAGACTGGATGAGATCTGCCTTGTCAATTCGGACAGGGTCCTTTCGGCGTTCATCAGAAACAAGGTATCCTACACCGATTTTGCGGATATCAACGGTTACGGTAACTATGATGCAGGCAGGGACAAGCTGGAAAAAATCTTTGCGGAAGTGCTGGGATGTGAGGATGCGCTGGTGCGTCCGCAGATCATGAGCGGCACCAATGCTTTATACCTGGCTTTTTCGGCATTCCTGAAACACGGAGATACGATGATCTCTCTGACCGGAACACCATATGATTCCCTGCAGGAGATGATAGGGCTCTGCGGAGACTCAACTCAGTCATTGAAAGCCCACGGCGTGAATTATGAACAGATCGATCTTCTGGATGAGGGTTTCGATACAGACAGGATCGTTGAGCGTTTAAAGAAAAGAGATGTAAAACTTGTCGAGATACAGAGATCAAGAGGCTATTCATCAAGAAAGTCATTGAGTATCAAGCAGATCGGAAATCTTGTTTCAGAGATCAGAAAAGTCAATGAAGACGTCATCATCATGGTCGACAACTGTTACGGGGAATTCGTGGAAGAAAAAGAACCAGGTCATACGGGCTGTGATGTGCTGGTAGGTTCGCTGATGAAAAATCCCGGAGGAGGCATTGCTTCCACAGGCGGCTATATCGCCGGCAGAAAAGATCTGATCGAAATGGCGGCCGACCGTCTGACGGCTCCCGGCATCGGCAAGGAACAGGGTGCGAACTTCAATCTGAACAATTCTTTCTTCAAAGGGATCTTCATGGCACCTCATGCGGTGAATGAAGCTTTAAAGACAGCAGTCTTTGCCTCATATATGCTGGAGAAACTGGGATATCGCAATGTATCCCCGAGATATGATGAATACCGCTGTGACATCATTCAGACTGTCGAACTGGGTAATGAGGAAAGCCTGGTGAAATTCACACAGGGATTGCAGGAATCATCTCCTGTCGATTCCTTTGTGAGAGTCGTACCGGCACCGATGCCCGGCTATCCGTTTGATGAGGTCATGGCCTGCGGTGCTTTCACCCAGGGCTCAACGATCGAACTGAGTGCCGATGCCCCGGTCATCCCTCCCTATACGCTCTACATGCAGGGAGGACTGTCGTTAGAGTACGGCAAGCTCGGGATCATGCTGGCGTTAAGCAAAATAAAACAGGAAGCTTAGATGCTTCCTGTCTGACCTCCGTCGATTCTGATAATACTGTTATTGATATAGGATGCCTCCTCGCTGATTAAGAACCTGACCAGGTGAGCGACTTCCTGAGGCTCTCCGTATCGGCGTAACAGTATTTTTTCTGTTTCCGATTTCAGGAACTGCTCGTCATATCCTTCCAGTTCTTTTTCTGTCCCGATGAAACCCGGAGCGATCGCGTTGACATTGACATAAGGCGCAAACTGGATCGCCAGGTTGTGGGTCAGGGAGATGAGAGCTGCCTTGGATGCATCGTAGTCGAAGCACATCGGATAGTAGGTATTGATGCCGTTGGTGGAAGCGATGTTGACAATTTTTCCGTAACGGGAATCGATCATGTGTTTCGATACCCTCTTTGCGCAATTGTAGGCTCCGACGACATTGACATCGAGCACTCTTCTGAATTCCTCGGCGTTCTTCTCATCAAAGAGATTGGGCAGATCGTTGCCTGCGTTATTGATCAGGATATCAACCGGACCCATTTCATTTTCTATCTCAGAGACCATGGCATCGACTTCTTCTTCCTTTGAGACATCAGCCTGTATCGCCATGCATCTGACCTGATATTTCTCAATGATCTCATCCTGCAGCTGCAGGGCTTTTTCTTTGGAATGACAGTAATTGAGAATGATGTCGTATCCGTTTTCCGCCAGTTCCCTGGCAATGGCGCTTCCGATGCCTCCGGCAGCGCCGGTGATAAGTACGGTCTTGTTCATATAGTAAAAAGAGCTTTTTAAGCTCTTCCTGCGTATTTGCCGTCTTCCGTTGAAACAGCGACTGTTTCGCCCTGTTCAATGAACTGCGGAACTCTGATGGAGAGACCCGTTTCGGTCATCGCATCCTTGGTCTGTGATCCCGGAGCACCCTTGATTGCCGGAGTGGTATCCGTGATGACCAGATTGACGTTTGCCGGAAGGGATACGGTAAGGACTGCACCCTCAAACATCATCAGCTGAACGCCAAGTCCGTCGGTGATGAAGTACTTATTGAAACCGATCTGTTCCTCACTGAGCTCATAGGTCTCAAATGTTTCCATATCCATGAAATAGTAGGTGTTGTCTGCTTCATAAGAGAAGTTGACGGCCTTCTTTTCGATATTGGCTGATTCGAATTCAACGGATGCGTTGAAGTTTCTTTCCTGAGTCGCACCGGTCTTGAGGTTCTTCATCTTGGTCCTCAGAATGGCTGCGCCTTTGCCCGGTTTTACGTGCTGGAAATCCAGGACCTGCCAGGGATCGCCGTCAACTAATAATGTCAAACCTGTTTTAAAATCTCCTGCTCTGATTGTCATAATAATTTCTTCCTTTTTTTGTACTTGAATATTTTATCAAATTTTATATCTGTGAATCAATGACCTACAATAATGATTTTTCCGCTTCCTTGTGTGTCCTGATATAGCGGCTCCACCTGATGTAGCCGTAGGTGGTATTGGTGAAATAACCAAGCTTCAATACCAGCAGCACATACTGCCCGGTGATGATGTTGATGATGGCTTCCAGCAGGGCGCAGATGTACCAGGCGATCCACTGTTCTCTTAAACGGAAGAAGATGAACAGGCCATTGGCAACGCCTACGGCAGAAGCACAGGCATCAATGTAAATTATGGCTGTTTCCAGAGCCTTGTCATTGAAGAAATCAGTAGCGATATCAAGTCCGCTGATGAAATATCCTACGACAACAGTCCATACGCCAATACCGACTAAGATAAGCAGTTCCTGCCAGCCTTTCAGTCTTCTGACCATTGTCAGTTCATCCTGATTGTCATCAAGGTGCTTGGTCCAGTTGATATAGCTGAGTATGTCTATCGGCAGCCAGAAGAACAGGGTAGTTACCATGGTGGCAAATCTGTACATCAGGACTATGCAGATGACGATTTCAGTTATTTCAACCAGTACGGATACTAAGAAGTTATAGCGGGACTGCTTGGAAATCAGAAGTTCACACAGAATGTTCAGGAAGGTATCCAGCAGATACAGCCACATGATTATGATGCCGTTAACTCCGTTCGCGCTTTCTTCCGGGAACAGTACGGCAAATATTGTAGCCAGAACCATGATGGAA
>JAEEGI010002521.1_pt1 | contig 44856 bp, 44 predicted proteins | sample 8958751 | NCBI WGS metagenome assembly JAEEGI01 (sample SAMN16246545, study PRJNA631951) | gut metagenome | biome: gut microbiome; feature: rumen; material: KS-attached | host: Bos | place: Iran: Karaj | collected 2018-10
AGGGGATACGCACCTTGTCGGGGATGAAACCCTTCAAGAGTGAGATGAAGATGTTTGACAGCACCAGCACGAAGGTGGTGGCCAAGCCCATCGACATGCCGTTGATGGCACTGGTGGTCGTTGCCAAGGTCGGGCAGCAGCCCAACAGCAGCACCAGGATGGGGTTCTCTTTGACGAGACCTTTGGTAAAGGTTTGCAAGTTGTTACTCATTGCTTTGTCCTCCTTCCATTTCGTTGTTCTCCTCAGCAGGGGTCTCTTCCATAACGGGAGCTTTTTCCTTGGCGGGAGCGTTGTTCATGAATTGTGCCTTGTTGGCCTCAAAGGCCTTATAAGCTTTGTCCACCGCTTTCGAGAAGGCTCTCGAAGTGATGGTGGCCGCAGTGATGGCGTCGACGTCGCCGCCGTCTTTCTTAACAATCAGCTTGAAGTCGGCAGGGTTCTTGTCGACGAACTGGTCCTTGAACTTGCCGGTCATATTGGCGCCGAGACCAGGGGTCTCAGCGTGCGACAGTACCGATGTGCCTTTGATGGTACCGTCGGCGAGGAAGCCGACCATCATTTCGATCTTGCCACCAAAACCGCCTTCGTTGGTCTTCACAGCGGCACCTTGGAAGTTGCCGTTGGCATCGAAAGCAAGGTTGCAGGGGAAGGTCATGTCGACACCTTCATAAGTGAATTGCATCGTGTCGGGCTTGTATGAAATCTCACCCTCCAAAGGCAAAACCTTTTGGATGGCAGCATCGTTCTTTTTCTGTTCAACTTGGGCGATGGTGTCTTTGGTCACGCCATAAACCAAGCCGAGCACACCGCCCGACACCGCTGCAATGACGAGCAGGGCGACGAGCATATTTATTAAAGTGGATGGTTTCTTTGCCATGGCGATTAGTTTTTAGAGGGTTTGACGACACCGAAAACTTTAGGCTTGAAGGCCTTGTTGATGAGCGGCGTGAAAGCATTCATAATCAGAATGGCGAACGACACACCTTCGGGATAGGCACCCCACAGACGTATCACCACTGTGATGACACCGATGCCGAAGCCAAATAGGAGTTTGCCTCGGATGGTCATCGGCGAGGTCACCATATCGGTAGCCATGAAGAAGGCACCGAGGATAAGACCGCCATACACCAGATGATACCAAGGAGCGATGTATTGGGTCGGTTCGATGAGGTAGCAGATGCCCGTGAAGATGAACACGGTGAGCAGGATGCTCAACGGTGTCCAGATATCAATGACCTTACGGCAGATGAGGTAGATGGCACCAAGCAACAGGGCGATGGCGCAAACCTCGCCGAAGGCACCGCCACGGTTACCTAAAACCATGTCGAGGAACTGCAGGTTGCCAGCTTCGGCCAACGAGCCGACACCCGCTTCTTTCAGGATACCGAGCGGGGTAGGACCCGTGACGGCGTCAGCGAAGAAGCCTTTGTCAAAGATAGGTGCGGCCTGCGGCCAGGTGGTCATGGCGGTCGGGAACGACACGAGCATGAACACACGGCCTACCAAGGCAGGGTTGAATGGGTTTTTGCCCAAGCCACCGAAAGCCATCTTGCCGATGCCGATGGCTACGACGCTACCCACGATGGCCATCCAAATGGGAAGGTTGGCGGGCACATTGAAGGCCAACAAGAGACCCGTAAGTGCAGCCGAACCATCGTTGATGGTCAAAGGGCCTTTGATGAGGAATTTCTGAATGAGCCATTCGGTCAGCATGCAGGTGGCCACCGTGATGAGGGTCAGGCGAAGGGCATACCAGCCGAAATAGTAAATGGCCACAAGCAAGGCGGGAAGCAGGGCGAGGAGCACACGATACATGATCTTCCTCGTGTTTTCCGTCGAATGCACATGCGGCGAACCGGATATTGTGTATTTATTCATAATTTCAAATTTAAGATTTAAAATTTAAAATTCATTTTTGGCTTCTTGCCTTGATGATGGCGCCGGTCTTGGCCTTGCCGTAACGGATGTAGTCGAGCAGCGGGATGTTGGCGGGGCAGGTGAACTCGCAGGAACCGCATTCGATGCAGTCCATGATGTGGTTCTTCTCGGTCTCGTCGAAATTGTTCTGCTTGGCCACCTTGTGGAGCAGGAAGGGCTGCAATCCCATCGGGCAAGCACCTGCGCAACGACCGCAACGGATGCAGTTGGTCTGTCGGCGGTCTTGGGCTTCCTTGAGGGTCATCAGCAGAATGCCTGATGTGCCTTTGATGCACGGGAAGTTAGTGACGGAGACAGATTTACCCATCATAGGACCACCGTTGATGACATCGGTGATGTCCTCGGGTAGACCGCCAGCGGCCTCGATGAGGAGGTCGGCAGGGGTGCCAAAACGCACGCGGAAGTTGCCCGGCTTCTTGACCGACTTGCCCGTGACGGTAACGATACGCTCAATCAAAGGCTTGTTCTTCTGCACGGCCTCATAGACGGCGTAGGTCGAAGCCACATTGACCACGACGCAACCCGTCTCGATGGGCAACTTGCCCGAAGGCACCTCGCGGCCGGTAATGGCCTTGATGATCTGTTTTTCACCGCCTTGCGGGTATTTGGTCTTCAGAGGCTGCACCTCGATGCCAGCATACAAGTCTTTATGCTCGTTGATGGTCTTGTCGAGCAATTCGATGGCTTTCATCTTGTTTTGCTCGATGCCAATGATGCCTTTGTTGGTATTGACGGCCTTCATCAGAATCTTGACACCCATCAGGAACTCTTGGGTCTTCTCCAGAAGTAAGCGATAGTCACAAGTCAAGTAAGGCTCGCATTCGGCTGCGTTGATGATGACGTATTCGGCTTTTTTGCCTTCAGGAACCATCAGTTTGACATGGGTGGGGAAGGTGGCGCCGCCCATGCCGACAATGCCGCATTCCTTCACTTTGTCGATGATTTGTTTGGAGTCCAACTTGATGTCCGTGAGCAGTTTATCGGTTTCGATGATGCCTTCGGCCCATTGGTCGGGTTCCACATCGATGAAGACGGCGGGCTTGTAATAACCCGTGTGGTCCATCACCACATCCACCTTGGCAACGGTACCCGTAGCAGGGGAGTGGACGTTGGCCGAAATGAAGCCTTTGGCCGTGCCGATGAGTTGTCCCGTCAGCACATGGTCGCCTTTGTTGACGATGCAGTCAGCCGGTGCGCCGAGGCATTGTCCCAGCGGGACAATGATCTGTTTGGGCATCGGAAAGTCTTGTATGGGCAGCTCGGCCGAGAGTTTGTTCTCTTCCGGATGTACGCCACCCTTTTTGAAAGTCTTTATCGGGTTCATGCTGTGACGGTGTTTTCGGGTTTGACTTCAGTTTTCACTTCCACAGGCTGTGCTTCCGGTTTTGGCTGGGGCTTCACAGCGGGTTCAGCACCTTGTAAGGCTGGAGCTTCTGGCTTGGGAGCGGGGAAGTTGATGGCGTGAATGGTGCCACGCGGACAGACTTTGGTGCACTTGCCACAGGCCTTGCACTTGGCCGGGTCGATGTAGGCGAGGTTGCCGCGCATCTCGATAGCCTCGAAGGGACATTCTTTCAAGCACTTTTGGCAACCGATACAGCCCACCGAGCAGTTCTTGATGACCAAGGCACCCTTGTCGGTGTTGGAGCAGCATACATAGACGCGACGGTCTTTCTTGCCACGTGGACGCACTTCGATGATGCCGCGCGGGCAGGTCTTGGCGCAAACGCCGCAACCCACGCATTTGTCGGGGTCGACGACGGGCAGCCCCGTCTCCTTGTCGATGTGCAGCGCATCGAAGTTACACTTCTTCACGCAGTCGCCGAGGCCAAGACAGCCTTTCGAACAACCGCCTTCGCCAGCATAAAGGGTGTTGGCGAAAGCGCAAATGTCGGCGCCTTCATAATGCACCTTGGCGGGTGAATTTTGGCAACTACCGTTGCAGCGCACCACAGCAATCTTAGGCTCGAAGGTGCCAGCGGTCAGTCCGAGGACTGCTGCCACCTTGCCCATGTCGGTGCCAGGGCAGGCCAGTCCGTCGATGTTGCCTTTCTCGGCGGCTTGTTTCACACAAGCCTCAGCCAAGGCACGGCAGCCTGCAAAGCCGCAGCCACCACAGTTGGCGCCGGGCAGACAGGCCTCCGCCTCATCAATCAATGGGTTCTCTTCCACCTTGAACTTCTGTGCCACGATGTACAGAACCACGGCCAAAATGCCTCCAAGGATTCCGAGAACCGCAAGGGAAATTAGTAAAGTATTACTCATTTGTATAGAAATTTGAGTTTGTTTTCGATTTTAAACCTGCAAAAATACGGAAACTCCTTTTTTTGACAAAGGAAATTTTTCGGTTTTTTATTCTATGGGATTTTGGAACTTCTTCTTCTGCATAAAACTGGATTAGTGCATTACAGTCAATTTGCGGATAGCTTTGCCTTGATCAGTCAGTATTTCAATAATGTAAACAGATGAGGGCAAGTTGTTTAGGCTGATCTCCATCGTGTCGTTATCGCGGCCTTCCTTTTTGATAAGGCATTGCCCAAATGAGTCAAACACCCTGACGCTTAGTATTTTCTCGGCTTCAATCAACACTTTGTCATGGGCGGGGTTGGGATAAACCCTTATGGGAAGTGCTATGTTGTCGTCAATGTCATAATAGCCCGCATGAATGATGATTTCTTGCTCAACGTATCCACAACTGTTCCAAGACCTAACTTTCAAGGAGGCTGTGCCAGGTGTGGTGGTCATTATGGTGCAATGCGTTCCCGAAGCGTCCACAATCCAGTCTGGAATTTCGCATGTCCATTCGTAATGCGTTGCAAACGGCACGGAATCAATGAAATATCGGTATTCATTTTGAACGAACTCGGTCGAAACGAAGATGGTTGGTAACCCAGCGATTTCTGGAATTGGTTCAAGAGGTTGCTCAACCACAAGATTCAAGTTGACTATGGAATCGCAGTCGTTGGTAGCGGTGAAAGTCTGCTCATATATTCCTGACTGTGTGTAATCGTGTCCGTTCCAAACGAAGTTCTCGCAAACCGTGGTGTCCAAGGCGATGTTGTATGCGTCGTTAATAATGAGGTTTAGGGTGACAAGGCTGTCACAGCCGTTGGCGGCTGGAAAGATTTGGTGATACATGCCGCTCTCCGAGTAGAGTTGTCCATTCCAGTTATAATTTCCGCAGCCATTATAGGTAAAATGATGTTCGACATTATGGTTGACGGTCAGGTCGAGAGTGGCAATGCTGTCGCAGCCCCATTGGTTGACCAGAGCGACTTGGTAGTTGCCTGATTCATCGTAGGTTTGCCCGTTCCATACGTATGGCTCGCAACTTACAATGGTAGTGTGACTCGAGCTTGACTCATGCACTGAGATGCGTACAGCATTGCTGTAGGAAGTGCCATCTTCGTTGGTAGCCCACAGCCGCAGGTACCAGCCGTTGAAAGTCATGTTCAAAATCTGTCCTGTATAGGCAATGGGGTTGGTGAATTCTGCATTGTCAGCAATTTCCCATCCGTAATTATCGGCATTAATCAGGTTAGGCATAACTAATTCTATCGGACCTTCCTCGCAAATAACGGCTGGTTCGTATAGATAGCCTATGTGAGGCAGTGGTGAGAATTCGAGGTCTCGGATGGCTCTGACGGCGAAAATGCCTCCAGAATTTGGTCCGGTATTAGTTTTTGCGTATGTGCTTAACTGTCCGTTTGAAGCCCAGGCTCCTTCAGGGTAAGGAGCTCCAAAATGGACATACCAAGCTCTCTCAGTGTTTTCTTGGGTGCTCGACCAATAGGGATGTAGCCCTAATTTCTCGCCAACGGATTCCAAAGCGGATTCATAAAATATAGCATTGACATACAGCATCTTCAGCTGTCTTGCGGCAGGTAGATACCATCCATTTGAGATGTCAACTACGGCAGCGGCATATTGCCCAGTATAGCCAGTAGATTGGTAATGATTAAGGATAGCCAGTGTGTTGGAGTATCCATCAGTATCCGTGAAGGCACTGGAAAGGATGTCGTTGCTTGTGTTGATGATATGATGGAGTCCTTCTATTTCGTCGGTCAGTCCCCACGGAACAGCCAATCCCGCGTCATGCAAAGCCACCATCCATCCCGAGGAACCATCCTCGCTGAGATAGAACACTACACCTTGGCTGCCATCTGGATTTGTGATGACCTGTCCCAAATGATACTCTTGGGCGTTCAATCCTAATGTGGCAGTTAGGAGAAACGTAAGAGTAAGAAGTATGTTTTTCATGGCTTTTCTTGTTTTAGAAGTTTCTAATACTGCGCACATCTAAAGGGGCCAGCGGCAAAATGGATCTTGATTTGACAACGGCTCCCATCGCGCCGCTGGATGCATAATACAAAGCACAATCGTTGTCAAATCCGAACGTGGATGACGACCAATAGACCCATGGGCCTTGCAATAGTATGCCTCCAATTATTTTGAGTGAATTGTTGACAATAGGAGCACTGCCAAATAAAATGTTCAGTTGGCCTAGGGCTGGCCAGTACCAGCCGTGTTCATAATCGACCGCCCATGCACCGGGATAGGCGGAATGGTCATATTGTGATGCTGCACGCAAGAATCCCGTGTTTTCGTAGCCGTCAAGGTCGTAAATGGCATCGCGAATGGACTGCCAACCTGTCAATCCCCAAGGGAGTTCGTTCATATAAGACCAATAGATTTGATGGGCTTGGATTTGTGGGTGGAGTGCCCATCCATGTTGTCCCGATTCATCGACATAGAAAACTACACCGATGGCACCTTCTGTGTAGTCTTGGGGATGTACAATGATGGTGTCGTTTCCTTGTACGCACATGATGTCACCGATACTAACGGTTTGGCCATAGCTGAGCAGGGGAAATATTAGAAGGGCGAATTGTAATAAGATGTTTTTCATGACGAAAGCCTCTCCTATAGTTTTAATTAATGTTGTATTCGAATTTTTGCTTGAGTTTGTCCCGTTTTAGGTAAAGGACAATATAATAAGGTACGAGCGCAACGATACTGATGAGGGCAGCGAGGCCTTCATTCATGCCTAGTCCGAGGCAAACAAAGAGAACAGCCAAAAGTAAAACGATAGGAATCAGATAAGCCAAAACAGCCGCTTTGTTGCCTTGCCCGATGGCCATTACTACGTTGACTTTTTGGTTGAGTGCAAAGTCTTTGTCTTTGGGACGTGGCACGGTGAGGATCTTCTCGGCTTGTTCGCCCATACCACAGGCACTCTTGGCATGACATGCTACGCAGGCACTCTGCGCCAGTATCTTGATTTCCAGTTCGTCGTCGGTGATTTTGGTGACGACACCCTCATGGGAGATGGTTTCTGCGTTTTTCATGCTGCAAAAATACTTTTTTTTCACCATTCAACCAAAAACCACTATTTTTGCAAGTTAATTCATTGGAATTATGTCCAAAAAAGAGAAGAAAGACGGTAAACTGAAGACATGGTTTCAGGCTAAGGTGAAGGCCGTGACGGAGTGGTACAACAAGGACGACAATTACTTGCGTCGGGTTCGCTTTCCTGGTACCAAGCTCCCTCTTTTGACCGTGTTGATAGACTTTATCAAGTCGTTTACAAAAGGTCGTACGGTTGACCGAGCGGCTGGCGTGGCATTCAATTTCTTTGTGGCGCTGTTCCCGTTAGTCTTGTTCTTCTTCACGCTGATACCCTATATTCCCATTCCTAACCTTTATGAGCGTGTGATGATGCTCCTTAACGATTTCTTCATCCCATCGGGGACGCTCGACTTTGTGAAAGAAACTATCGACGGCATCATGAACCAACCACATGACGGCTTGCTCTCCATCAGTATCGTTTTGTGCTTGGTCTTCGGTTCGGGCGGTGTCGTAGCTTTCTTCAATGGCTTTCGGAATGTGTATGCCGACTATGTCACCTCCAAAGGATTGGGCTTTAAAGGGTGGATCATCCAACGTGTGTTTGCCCTCATTATGCTTGTCATTATAGGCATACTGATTGTGATTTCGGTACTGCTAATCTCGTTGGGCGGAACGGCTATCAAGTATTTGGTGGATAACAATATCATTGAATGGGGCTCATTTACTTTCTTCTTATTCGTCGTTTTGCGATGGGTGGTAGGTATCTTTGCCTTGAGCATCGGTATCTCCATGCTGTATTATTTTGGTAATGTTAGGTTTAACGAGCATTATCGCAAAGAACTCAAGCATCCGCGAGCAAACGGCAAGAAATATCGCGAGTTTGTCGTTTTCAGCCCGGGAACGATTCTTGCCACATCACTTTTCATCCTTGGCACAGTGGGATTCAACTCCTATATTTCCAACTTTTCACGTTACAACGTGTTGTATGGTTCTATTGGTACGCTCATCATCCTGCTGCTATGGATTTGGGTTGTTGCCATATTGATTTTGGCAGGCGATGACTTGAACTCTGGTATACGTCGCGAAGCCATGAAACTGAGCTCAGCTGAGGATGCCACCTGCCGAAAGAAAATCGTCATCGAGGACTTGAGGAAACACATTGTTGCCTATCAAGTTGCTAATCAGAATCGTGACACCAGGATTGAGGAATTGAAAAAAGAGGTCGAGGCAAAACAAGCCCTCATCCGGGATTTGGAAGAGAAGAAAAAGGACTACGAGCTGATTATCAAGGCATACCAGGACTATGCCGAGCAGGAGCGTAAGAACTCCGATGAACAATACAACAAAGGCTTCGACGAGGACGACGATGCCAAAGAGCCAGTATACCAAGATTAGTCCATTGTTATGGGTATCGTAGCACGACAGAGCATCAAGGGCACCATTGCCACCTATATTGGAGTGGCAGTGGGCATCATCACGACTTTCTTCGTGCAGACCAAATACCTAACCACGGAGGAAATTGGCCTGGTCGATGTATTGCTTCAATCAGCCTTGCTGTTTTCGGGTTTGGCTCAGTTGGGTACCAACACCTCGGCGATGCGCTATTATCCCTATTTCAAGGATGAAGATAATCGCGACCACGGTTTTTTCGGCTGGACGCTGATTGTCCCACTGATTGGTTTCGCCGTTTTCCTTTGCTGTTTCTTCGCCTTGCGCGGCCCCATCGCCTCGTTTTTCTCTGAAAAATCGGCTTTGTTCATCGATTACATTTACTATGTAATTCCGTTGGCCTTCTTCATGCTTTACATCTCGGTGTTTGAGACCAACTCCAACCTGCTGATGCGCATTGTGGTGCCCCGGTTCATTCGTGAGGTGGGCCTGCGCGTGCTGACGCTGGTCATATACTTGCTCTATGGCTTTCATGTCCTTTCGCTTACGGGTATGGTCATCGCGTTTTGCGTGTCCTACGGCTTGGCCACGATTGTCAACATCATTTATTTGCTGACCTTGCACCGGGTGTCGTTCCGCATTGAGAAAAAGTACATTACGCCCAAGCTGAAACGCGACTTCCTAATTTACACGTTGTTCCTTATCACCTCGGCGTTGGCGGGTAATATCACGCCGTTGCTCAACCGCTATTTCGTGGCAGGAAAGCAAGGTCTGGCCATAGGCGGCATCCTCACCATTGCCATCTATATCGCGTCGTTGGTGGAGATGCCTTACCGTTCGCTCGGTTCCATCAGCAAGCCGCAGATCTCGCAGGCCATGGCGGAGGGCAACGTGAAGGAGGCCGACCGCATCTGCAAGAGCGTTTCGTTGCATCAACTCCTTGTGGGATCGCTGGTGTTTTTCCTTATCTGGATTAATATCGACACGATCTTTTCCCTGTTGCCCAATGGCGGCGTGTTTCGTGCGGGTAAATGGGCTGTTTTGATCTTGTGCTTGAGTCGTCTTGTCAACTCGACGCTCAATGTGGGCACGACGGTGTTGAGCTATTCCAAAATCTACTATTATTCCTTGTTTTTCACTATCTTGCTGACGGTCTTGGCCTGGTGGCTCAACGCCCGCTGGGTGCCTGCCGATGGTGATGCCGAGAAAGGGTTGATAGGTGCGGCCTTCGCCACTTTGGTCGCCTATATGGTGCACTATACACTTCTGTTGGCGCTGATTCGCTGGAAAATCGGCACCTTGCCTTTGTCGTCAAAACAACTGCTGGTCATTTTGGTTGTGGGCGTCTTGTTTGGCCTCGATTGGCTGTGGTCGAGGACGTTGACGCCGTGGTTTGCTAGTCAGTTCAGTAAACCTGTGTTTGGTTTGGTTGTCGATTCGGTACTGAAGTCAACCATTTTCTTAGTCATAGGGTTGTTCTCCGTTTACAAATTGAAAATTTCACAGTCGGTGAACGATGTGATAGACAAAGGAGTAGGTCTTATTAGGAAGAAGTGAATAGGCGGTAATCGACGGCCTTCACCATCACCAGAAAGAAAGTCCAAAGCTTGCCGGTGTACTCTTGATGACTTTTCGGGTCACCATATCAAAATAATTCATGACACTGATCAGGTAGACACCAGCGGCTTTGCCGGCTAGGGAATAAGGGATGACGGTACCCTCCACATCAGTGTCCACACTGAAGCGGTCGATGAATTGTCCCAAATAGTCGTAAACCACAATGACAGCCTCGCCCTTCATTCCATAGAGCACGATGTTGAATTCACCTTTGGTAGGGTTGGGATAGACGACCACATCAGGTCGGGCATCGTGTTTGATATAAAGGCTGCGTTCGGTGAAACCGCATTCGGTGTAGACCCTGACTTTCAGTTTAGCAGAGCCGAAAGAGTTGATGTCGATGGAGCATACGGGTGAGTCGGGTGAAGCATCGAGATCCCAAGGTCCATCGAGACTCCATTCGTATCCGAAGCAGCCTGGCACAGTGTCGATGCTATAGGTGTATATGCCGTCGTCTTGGTAGTAAATGAGGTTCTCTCCATGGATGGAACTGACTTGGGCTGAGTTCTTTATCGTCAGGTCTAATGTGACGATGCTGTCACAATCTTGAGCAGAAGGGAAGGCCTGTGTATAGATTCCACTTTCGTTGTAGGTCATGCCGTTCCAAACGTAGCTGTCGCAAGTGCTGACGGCAACGTTGGTGTAGATTTGGTTTTCGACAGTCAGATAGAGCGTCACAATGCTGTCGCAGCCTTGTGCTGAAGTGAGGGTTTGCTCATAGACACCCGTCTCGTTGTAGGTTGTGCCGTTCCAGATGTATGGGGCGCAAGCACTTTTGTATTGGATGGCGTGGATCGTGTCGCCAATTTGGACATGGACGGTCATTAGTGTGTCGCAGCCCAAGGGATTTTCAATCAGGTATTCATAGTCGCCGCTTTCGGTGTAAGTGGTGTTTTGGTAGGTGTAGGATGCACAACCAACACCGAAATGCTCGGCTACCACATAGCTTGAAGGATTGTATGGCTCTCCTGTTGGAGTGATGTAGCCTGCCTGTTGCAGGAAGTTGTTGTATGGGCGCCGAATGAAGCCGTTTGAGTCGGTGAAAACGGTGGCTTTGTCAAAGCAGTAGGTAGGTATGGTGAGGTCTTCGTTTACGTTGGTAACATGATACATGTATTGGTTCCAAACGGGACGCGCAGGCGACCAGTTGCCTGGGTTGCCAAAGACATGGATGCCACCATTCCCCGGAAGGTTGGCTGATTGGTCGAGCAGGCCGGAAGCCACGATTTCAGCCGAGCCATCGCCATTGATGTCGGCAATAGTGGGGTATTCAACTCCTGTTCCGGCAGCCATCCTCCTAGAGTAGAGATTGTAAGGACAAATGGTGTCGTTGCCCGTGAGGTGGCTTTTGCCACTTCCGTTGATGATACGCAAGCTTTCACTATCACGATAGACGAGTTCCATAATGTTGTCCTGATTGAAGTCGAAAAGCGTGATACCCGTCTGTCCCGAGGTGTCGTTGTGGGGCTGCCGCCAAACGGTTGAAAGCCCGTTTTGGGAGGTATAGCGCCAGCAATATAAATACATGGGATTATAGCTTTGCTTCTCAAGGAAGACGATTTCGGGATGCGGGTCGTCATCAATGTTGCCGACGAGAGGATAGCCTGTGCAAAGGCATTGGACGGTATTTTGAAAGAGGATATGCTCGTCTGACGGCCTGTAGGCATAGAAATAGGTAGTGCCATAGGTGTGGTCATCGGTATGGTCTCGGATGACAAGTACTTCGCATTCACCATCCAGATCGAGGTCAGCAAGGCTGACATGTCCATCATTAGGGTAGCCATTGGGCGGCGTGATGGTCTTGGTAACGGTAATGGAATTTAAATTGGGGTTGGTTCGGCTGACGATATCCACGTTGTAGATGGTGTTACCGCATATCAATTCTTGCCGTTCATCGCCCAACACATTGCTGGCATGCGACATGGCAAAGTAGCATCGATGGTGGTTGACAACGCCTACGGCAGCGCCTCTGAAACTAAGCCCTTTGTTGCCGTCTTCCGGACCAGAGCAAAGCCATTTCAGTGTGGCAGCATCAAAAATGTCGTTGCCGACATACACCTCTGGGTAGCCGTCGCCATTGAAGTCGGCCAGTGATACCATGCCGTCGCAAGAGGTGGCACGGTCGGAGACATTCAGCAGGGTGCCATTGATGGTATAGGAACGAATGCGTTTGTCGTAGCCGTGGACGAAAATGGCACCTTGTTGTGTGCCATCATCTTTGATGTATTTGCCCAAAGCATACGGACCGTTGGAGACGTAAATCGAGTCTTGGATGTTGAAACGGTATTGTAGTGAGAGGTCTAGACCACTGTAAATATCTAAAGTCTTGGTACGATAGTTATTGCCGTTATAGTGGGCCATCACGATGTCGACGACACCGTTTCCATCTATGTCGCCTGCCAAAATAGGCGCATAGGAAGCCACTGGGGTGCCTGGTGTCGAATAGAGCAGATGTACATCCCAGGTGCTTCCTTGCAAGGGAGCGTTGCAGTTGTCCTCAAGGATGTTGTCGGGATAGTTGAGGGGGTAGGTAAGGTGGAGCGTAACGATGCTGTCGCAACCGTTGATGTCGGTGAAACTTTGTGTGTAGTTGCCAGGTTGGGTGTAGATCGTTCCATTCCATACATATTGCCCGTTCAGCTCACCATAGATGTCGACCAATTGTGGTTCGCCTTGTGTTCCGACAGGCTCGCCCGTAGGTGTGATGTAGGTGGCTTGTTGCAGGAAATTGTTGTATGGCCGCCGGACAACACCATCAGAACCAGTGAAAACCGTGGCTTTTTCAAAGCATTGGGTTGGCACAGTAAGGTCCTCGTTTACGTTGGTAACGTGATACATATATTGGTTCCACACTGGCCGTGCAGGCGACCAATTGCCTGGGTTGCCAAAGACATGGATGCCACCGTAGCCCACTTCTTGAGTCGAACCAAGAAGGCCTGTCGCTACAATCTCAGCATGGCCGTCGTTGTTGACATCGGCGACAATGGGATACTCAACACCTGTTCCAGCCGACATCATTCGATTGTAGAGGTCATAGGGCCGGATGGTGTCGTTGCCGGTGACGTGACTCTTTCCACTACCGTTGAGGATGCGCATATTACGGTTGTCACGATAAACAATTTCCATAATGCCGTCTTGGTTAAAATCAAACAATGTGAGTCCTGTTTGCCCAGAAGAATCGTTGTGTTCTTGTTCCCAAACCGTTGTCAAACCGCTTTGCTGCGTAAACCGCCAGCAAAACATCTTGGCTGGGCTATAGAGCTGTTTTTCGAGCAACACGATTTCAGGATAGGGGTCATCGTCGATGTTGCCTATGAGCGGGTAACTTGTGCAATAGGCGTAATGCGACTTTTGGAAGAGGATATGCCCTGTTGTGGGCTTATAGGCATAGATGTAACAGTTGCCTAAGGTATGGTCATCGGTGTCGTCACGGAGGACAAGCACCTCGTCTTGTCCATCGAGGTCGAAGTCGGCAACGAGGACATGGCCGTCTTGTGAGAATCCTATAGGAGGCGAAATGGTTTTGTTTTCAGTGACGGCGTTGAGCGCAGGGTTAGTGCGGCTAGTGATGTTCACGTCATAAATAGTGTTTCCACAGATCAACTCTTGTTTCGCGTCGCCAAAAATATCATAGGCTAGCGACATGGCATAATAGGTGTGGTGTGTGTTGACGGCTGTGTGAAGCGGAGGACCTCTAAAACCGAGGCCTCTGTTTCCGTTTGAAGGTCCTGAACAGAGCCATTTCAGGGTGGCGGCATCGAAGATGTCATTACCTGAATAAATTTCAGGGTAGCCGTCGCCATTGAAATCGGCTAAAGAGATCATTCCGTCGCATGAGGTGGGCCGGTCGGAGACGTTAAGTAAAGTGCCATTGATGGCATAGGCGCGTATTCGTTTGTCGTAGGAGTGAACAAAGATGGCTCCTTGGAGGGTGCCGTTTTCCAAAGGGTATCGCCCGATGGCATAACCGTTATAATTGTATATGGTATCGGGTAGATTGAAGCTGGATTGTACGGAAAGGTCTTGTCCGCTAAAGACATACATGCCGTTAGAATGATAGAAATTGTCGCTGTATCTGGCCACGACGATGTCAATGACACCGTTATTGTCAATGTCGCCTGCCAAAAGGGGAGAGTAGGAGGCAATGTCGTTTTCAAAACTGGAATAGAGCAGGTGAATATTCCACGGGGTACCAGGCAATGGCGCGTTACATTCGTTCTCAAGGATATTGTCGGGCAAGGATTGCCCGAAGCCAATAAGCGAGGATAATAGAATGACGAATAGTAGAGAGGTCTTTTTCATACACTTCATTTTTTAATTGTGGCAAAATTACAGATTTAATTTAAATCTGCAAATAAGAAAGCTTTTTTCAGCAATTCCAAAGTTGATGCCGTTGCTTCCACCAATTATCAAAGATTCTTTCATGGCTTTCTATGTGTTGAAATAAAGTACAAAAGTAGAAAAAAAGTCACGGCAACGCTAATTTTACCTATTTTTGCAGTTGAAAAAAGAAACGCAATGGAAACAATTGGATATACAACGGGAGTGTTTGACCTTTTCCACATCGGTCATCTGAACCTTTTGAAGAATGCTAAAGGCCTTTGTGACAAGTTGATTGTTGGGGTTACTGTTGACGAACTTGTGCTCTATAAGGGGAAACATGCCATGATTCCCTATTCGGATCGTGCTGAAATCGTTAGGAGCGTCAAGTATGTCGATGCTGTGGTTCCGCAGTATGACATGGATAAGCTAGCCGCCTGCAAAAAACTGGGTGCATCCATCCTGTTTGTCGGCGACGATTGGTATGGTACCGAGAAATGGAAGAAGTATGAAGAGGACTTCGCCAAGGAAGGAATCAGGATTGTCTATTTCCCCTACACCAAGGGTATCTCTTCCACAAAGATTACCGAAGCCCTGAGATGCACTCGAGGTTGGGTTGACGGAAAGGAAACGAGAAGTTCGGAAGAGGAACACTTAAACTCCGATGCGAAATGATAGATAAAAACTATTGCATGAGTTCGTATCTTTCGCTGCGATATGTGGAAGATGATGACAAACAGTTTTTCGAAGGATTGAGTCATCAGGTGTATAAACAGCAGCCTTTGAGTCGCAAGGTTTTTGTGTCTGATGCCCAGGATATTGATATTGCTTTGCGCAATGTGTTCAGACGCATCACTCACGAGAAATTGGGCATGTTACTTTCCGGAGGGATGGATAGTTCCATTCTGGCCTCCTATATGCCTGAAGGCTCCGATGCCTATACGTTCAGGTTCCTTGGCGGGAATTATCAGCGTGATGAGTTGGAACGGGCTGAGTATTATGCAAAATACTATCACTTGAATTTGCATTATGTGGATATTGACTGGAACACTGTGGAGCGGAATGTTGACAAAGTTATGGAACACAAAGGAGCACCGGTGCATTCCATCGAACCTCAGTTGTATGCTGCCGCCATGCAGGCAAAACAAGATGGTGTCACCATGCTTGTGATTGGCGATGCTGCTGACTATGTGTTTGGTGGCATGGACGGGCTTCTTTCCAAGAACTGGGACTATGACCAATACGTCAAGCGAACCGTCTATATTGACCCAGCTGAAGTGCTTGTCGAGCCTGTAAGTATGGATTATCTTTTCGAACGTTATCGGATTGGCAAGAGTAGCATCGACTATCTCCGTTTTTATGACGAGATTGTAACCGACGAAAGTTATGCCTCGTACGAAAACGCTTTTGAAACTGCTGGGATTGATTTTATCGACCCGTATGAATTGTTGAAGATGGCCAAGCCTCTGGATTTGGGAAGAATTCGCAATGGTGATACCAAGTATCTGGTACGCGACCTCTTCAGGATGAAATATCCTGAGACAACGGTTCCCCTCAAGCAGCCTATGCCGCGACCTGTTGATGCGTATTTTGCCCAATGGGAAGGCCCGAAACGCAAAGAATTCAGAAACGATATTGATATAACAAAATATAGCGGTAACCAAAAGTGGCTACTTTACTGTTTGGAAAGATTCCTTGATAATTACGACAAAGAATAATACCTAAGACTATGATAAATAAAGATTTCTGTCTTAGTTCATATATGGCCTTCCGTTATATCTGGAAGGATGGTGTTGACTTTTGCGAAGGATTCCAACATAAAAACTTCCGCCCTGTAGATAGCAGTGAGCGTATCGGTGTCAGCACATCGGAAGACATTGACCGTGAAATCCAAAAACAATTCGATGTGCTGTACAGCAAGTACGACAACATCGGCGTTCTTCTTTCGGGAGGAATGGACAGTGCTAACCTTGCGGCCTACCTGAAGCCAGGCAGTCATGCCTACACATTCGTGTCGGATACAGGTGTGTTTGATGCCGACTTGGACAGGGCCAAAAAGTATTGCTCTAAGTGGAAACTGAACCATCATTTTGTTGACATTACCTGTGAGGATTTCAAGAAGTATACGCCCCTCGTGATGCGCCACAAGTTTGCACCGGTCAGTTCCATCGAAGCTCAGATTTACAAGGCTGCTGAGATGGGCAAGGCGGATGGTGTGCAACTGATGATTGTGGGAGAAAGTGCTGACTTGATTTTTGGCGGAATGGACAAACTTATCAGTCCTCAGTGGACGTTTGATGGCTTTGCCAAACGCTATACTTTCTTGGAGCCTTCGCTGGTTCTTGAAAAACCTGTGGACCAATCGGAACTCTATGAGCGTTACCGTACAGGTGCCGACAGCATAGATTATTTGCGTTTCATGGATGATGTGTTTTCCATAGAAAGTAGCAGCTCTTACCTCAATGCCTTTGGCGCTGCTTGGATGCCTTACTATGACCCGTATGCAAAACTTGTGATGAGCGAGCCTTTGGATTTGGAGAGGGTGAGAAACGGCGAACCGAAATATCTGGTCAGAGGTCTCTATGCGTTGAAGTATCCCGAACTTGAAATCCCGTTCAAACTGCCCATGCCACGCCCAGTGGATGCTGTTTTCAAAAATTGGGAAGGCCCGAAGCGGAAAGAGTTCCGTAAAGATATTCCGATGGATAAGCTGACAGGCAATCAAAAGTGGCAACTTTGGTGTGCCGAACAGTTCTTGAATATGATTGGTTAAATAATGATTGATACTATACAATTACGGCAGAAATACTCGCCAGACGGGTCTCCATTGAGAAATCTCCAGATGTCTTTGCTCGATTTGCTCTTGGTTCTTGATGGGATTTGCAAAGAACACGGGCTGACATATTTCCTTATGGGAGGAAGCGCTTTGGGAGCTGTACGGCATCAGGGCTTTATCCCTTGGGACGATGATGTCGACATTGCCTTGTATGAGGATGATTACAAGAAACTTGTAAAAATTCTGCTAGAGACTGAATCGGATAAATATGTGCTTCATTGCAGGAAAACGGATTTCAACTATACCTTTGGTTTCCCTAAATACAGACTTAAAGAGGGTAATCTATTAGGTTGTTTCCCGCCTCGTGGCGTTTTGTATAAATACAAGGGTTACGGGATTGATATTTTTTGCGTTTCCAAACACAGCTATCCTAGGGTTTGGTTATGTGCCAAGGCCAGAGCAGCGTTGCTTAATTGGATGTACAGACTGAAGCACGATAAGGTTAGGCGGATAGTGACCAAGTTTAACTGGTTTGTCTACGACAGCATAGAAATATTATCCTTTCCTCTCGATTTGTTCAAGAAAAAGGATGAGATGCACTATGCGTTGGGGAAGGGAACTTACAAATTTGATATGCGGTTTTCTGAGGTCTTCCCTGTAATATATGTGCCCTTTGAGGGCGTGATGATGCCTGTCCCTGGCAATGCCGATGCTTTTCTCACACGCATTTATGGCGATTATATGAAGCTTCCTTCCGATGAACAGATAATGAAAGACATTCATATTAAAGATTTTATTCAATGAAAGAACATAGCTTTTTAAGGGATGCCGTAGTGAAAGTAGCGGTGAAGTTAGGCGTTTATCCCAAAGTTGTAGCTTTCCTTAACCGCCAAATTGCAAAACGCGAGGCGGCTTCGATAAAAGAACACGGGGTGGAGGTCTTGGCGAAAGTGGATGAGGTGCTGACAAAAGAAGGAGTGAAGCCATTCCTTTCCTTTGGCTTGTTATTGGGAGCTTATCGCGACAAAGGATTCATTCCCTATGATTATGATCTCGACATTGGCATAATGGATACTGAACGGCCTGAAAACATGATTGACATTATGCGTGAAAACGGATTCCATTTGGTCCGACAGTTTTATGTGAAGGAAACAGGTTGGATTTCGATAGAACAATTCGAGTATAAAAAAATCCCAGTTGATTTTTATTATTTTTATGAAAAGGATGAGGATACTGTAGCAGTTTTGGTTCCTCAAAAGCATGAGTATAAAGACTGGAAAGAGGCTAATGAGACAGATGGGTTCCCGAGCGAAATGCTTACGGCAGAAAAGACATCTTTTTCCCGTCAAGACTTCATGGGCATCCAGTTCTATATGCCTGACAAAGCTGCATCATGGCTTGCTGGTTTCTATGGTGCCGATTTTATGACTCCTGTGAAAAACTGGGCTATCAACAAACGGGAGACTACTCGTAGGCCGTCTCCAATTCGTCAATACCGTAATCTTGAGATTGTGCGTCAACAAGCTGAGCTTTAATTTTCAAACAAAACCTTCCGCATGCTTTCAACCATAGCTGACTCGGTGTAGTTGTCCAAATAAAGCTGTCTTGAGTAGACGTTGAATCGCGGGCGAGGCGAGGCAGCGAACTCATTGATTTTTTCAATGAACTCGTCAGCAGTGTTGCATTTGCCCCCGACGCGGTTGTAATCGGCATCGTAGCCTTCAAAAGCCTCATCGGTGCCAAGGATGTTTTTGCCAAACATCAAAGATTCACAAGTCTTGACCTTCATGCCGCTTCCTTTGAATATGGGCAGGATCATGAAGTCGGCCTCGGTAATGTATGGGGTGAGGTCAGGGACGCTGCCAATCACTTCTATGTCGCGCAAGAGTGGCTCTGATTCTTGGAGTTGCTCCATGCCTTTCCCGACCACTTTAAAGTTGATTTCAACGTGTGGGAGCACGTTTTTGACAAACCAAAGCAGGCCTTCGTTGTTTGGGGCAAAATTGCTGCCGATGAACAGGCACTCGGGCTTTGTGTGGGTGAGCGCGTCGCTCTGATACTCGGGTTTGAACCGGTCGCGGAAAACGATGGGAATCAAGACATCAGCGTGTCTCTTATATCTTTCAAAGAGTAAGCTGTCGTCCCTTTCGTTAAGTGCAATGATTCTGTCAGCATGTCGGCACGAATAGGCATCGTTATGATCGGCACTTCTGATGATGACATTTCTGTAAGGCATGTGTTTTGAAATCTTGGCATCGAAATACAAAGCTTCGACGTTGTGGAAAAAGGTGATGATTCTTCCTTTGTAGCCGCTTTCTTTCAGTTTTTTTGCAATGATGCCGAACACACTTCGATCGATGAATACGACATCATGTTCTTGTGCCGATTGGCAAATGCACTTCACTTTTTTCGGGGTCAGACCGAAATGGTAGTTGAAGGGGAAGAACAAGACACCACGAAGGTAATCTAATAATGACCTTTTTTTGTCTTGACTATGGACATAAAACGTGACAACATTTTCTTTTCCAGCCAGTTTTGTCAGCGCATTGTAGTGCATCTCGGTGACTTGCTCACCGCCATCCAAGATGCCGTTGTTTTTCTTATATCTGATGAATAAGACTTTGGTCATGCTGGCTTCTCTTTCTTCTTGACAGCGGTGTAGACAATAACTCCAACGGCGAATAGAATCAATGCCAGCGAACTCACAAGCGAAACGATTCCACCCACCTTCCAAATCTTCGGTTCGTAACGCATCACGATTTCATGCTGTCCGGCAGGAATCATGGCGGCACGTAGCAGGTAGTTGGCGCGTAGCAACGGGCCCTCTTGTCCGTCTATCTGCATCGTCCATCCCTTGTTGGTCCAGATTTCAGAGAAGACCACCAATTTGTTCTCGTTTGCTGAGAAACTGTATGTCAGCTGGTTGGGCCGGTAATCTGTCAACGTGATGCTGCCTTCTTCCGCATTGGCTTTATAGCCTGTCACCAGTTGCTCGAACTCTTTGTTGATGACAGCAGTGTGACGTATGTCGGCGGTGGCCAAGGCGTCGAATTCTTCGTTGGCCGTGTTGGCCATTTGGATGTTGTTCACCATCCAAGCGTTACCATAGGCAAACGGGTTTTCAAACGGCTGCCCCTGGGGATTAAATATGATGTACTTGGTGTTCAACATATTAAGTACATCCTGTTGCTCCAAGAGTAGCAACATGTCTTGAGCGGTCTTTGCAGTTCTGAGTTGGTTGAGCTCTGTACCCAGATATTGGCTGATGACGTCTTGATAACGGCGGAGTTTGGCTCCCGAATAGCCTCCAATTGACTTGTGGAAATAGCAGGTGCTGGCATCGTTAAACAGGTCTTTGGTGATGTCGGCCACTCTGAAACTCAAAGTCTTGTCGTTCAGGATGTACTGGTTGGCTGCTGATGCCACAAAGGGCTTGTCGAATTTAGCCTTGTCGATGAAGTTGTTGTCGTTGAGGTAGCGCTTATCGATGGGGAACATGTCGATGAGGATAAGAGCGCCAAGGATGGCGAAGGCAGGAACGGCTTTCAGCTTGCCCTTGCCATAGAGGAACAACGGAACAGCGGCCAAGATGATGAAGGCGAGGCTGCGCAAAGCGTCTTTGCGGAAGATGGCCACACGGACATCTTCAAGCTGAGAGGCGAACATGGCATAGACTGCGCCATCTTTGCCTGTACTCATAGCTGCAAATTGCTTGGCTTCTTCCTGGCTGAGGAAGTTGAAGAAAGTCTTGGGCATGAGATAGAAAAGGAGGCAGAAACCTGCTGTAATGCCCAAAGCGATGAAGAACTTTGTCATGTTTTGCTTGAAGTTCTCCGGCTTTTTGACCATCTCGGCCAGACCCAAGAAACCTAACAAAGGCATGGTGACTTCTGCAATGACCAAGGTCATGGAAACGGCTCGGAACTTGTCGTAACCAGGAATGTAGTCCAAGAAGAAATTGGTGAAACCCATGAAGTTCTTGCCCCAACTGAGTAGTATGGAGAGCAGCGTGGCGATGAGCAGCGCCCATTTGAGTTTGCCTTTCACTGTCAGTGCACCTAAAACGAAGAGGAATACCACGATGGCACCTACGTAAACGGGACCACTCGTGCCAGGCTGGTCGCCCCAATAGGCATTACTCTGCGCGATGCTCTCCATATACCGCCTGTCAGCCTTTTCAAGGGCGGGATTCTGTTTTCCAATGTAAGCTGAAGCGCCGCCTTTGGCATTGGGAATCATAAGACTCCAAGTCTCACCTTTGCCGTAGCTCCACTGTGTGATATAATCTCGGTCGAGGCCTTTGGTTTGGTTGGCTTCATTGCTGGTCAGCACGGGTTTGCCACGGGTGGTTTCCTTGCCAAATTCGTAGTTGGCATATAGCTTGGTAGAGAAGGTGAGAACGCTTATGATGGCGACCACCAGCAGCATTAGGCTTGCCTTGATGAAATGTCCCAATTTCTTCTGTCGGATGTCGGAGATGAACTCCGCAATGACGATAACGACAAGAATCAGTACAAGATAATAGGTGATTTGCAAGTGGTTGGCAAACAGCTCTAAAGAAACGGCTAAGGCGGTCAGCACTAAGCCCCAGAGGTATTTCCCCTTATAGGTCAGCAAAACGCCAGCGATGACGGGTGCCATATAGGCCATGGCGACCGCTTTTGCGTTGTGACCAGCGCCTATAATGATATAAAGGTAGGAGGTGAACCCGTAAGCGATGGCACCTATGGCACTCACCCATACGCCGACATCTAAGACCAGCAGGAGGATAAAGAAGCCTAACATGCTGATAAACACACTCCCCAAAGGACTCGGCAGGCCTATGGAAAGCACCTTGTGTACGTATTGGAAGAGGTTGGTCTTCTGGGGAGCTGTAATGTTCCACGCGGGCATTCCACTGAAGGCCGAATTGGTCCAAAGTGCGGTTTCTCCAGTGCTTTCACGATATTGTGTCAGCTCCTGTGCCATGCCCTTATGCATTTCCATGTCGTGCTGCTTGACGCGTTTGCCTTGCAATACAGGGTAGAAATAAACCCATGAGATGAGTGCAAAGGCAACGATGGCTATGATGTAGCTCCAAACCTTCGGTTTTTGGGTTTGACAAAGGGCTGTCACATTCTTCTTTTCTTTTGGTTCGTTTGTATTTTTCATTGCTTGTAATGTTTTCTATTCAATTTCTTCGAAATCAGTGTATTCTCCAATGTTTGGGTCAACGTGTGGATTCTTGTCCTCATCTTTTTCCGTTTGGGCTCCATTTTGCCCGAATTGTTCCATTTGTTCCTGAAGTTTTCTCATCTTCCTTCTGAATATCCACTTGATAATCATGCTGAAAATGTAGAAAATAAAAACGGCAACAAGAAGTATTCTCCAAAATGACCCCATAATATTATATTTAAGGTGCCGCGAAATTACGATTTTTCCCTTTGCGAGGGCTGTTTTTGTCGAAAAACGCTCCAATGAATCCCAAGCCGTAGCCAAAAAGTTGGCAATAAGTCGCTGGAACTGAAAGCAATGCGACCTTCAAACTCTTGTTTTTGATTAGCGAGTCAATGAAGACCATGATAGCGTAAAGCAAGATGGGTGCAAGCCAAAGCAAAGCACACCAGGAAAATGTCCGTCTCAGGATGAATGTCAAAATGAGATGCACAATGCAGGTCGTGACCAAAAACACATTGCCGACCACAAAGGCGGCGGGCAGTAGATGTACGAGTTTGAAAGTCTCTGGGTATTTTTCTCTAAGGATGACCCGTGCCTCACCTGAATGTTTTACTTGATGGAAAAACGAGCTGAACTTGACACGTCTTTTGTGATATACGAAAGCCTCAGGGAAGAGGCGGCAACTATAACCACCCTTGAATATCCTAGTACTCAAATCGATGTCCTCGCCGTACCGCATAGGGGCGAAACCACCCAAAGCTTCATAGACGCTTTTTTTGATGCCTAGATTGAAGCTGCGAGGATAGAATTTATCCATTTTCTTTTTACCACCACGGATGCCGCCCGTGGTGAAGAAGGAGGTCATCGAGTAGTTGATGGCTTTTTGTATGGGCGTGAACGAGGGATGGGCGCGGTCGGGACCGCCGAAGGCATCGCAAGGCTCGCGATCGAGCTCGGCTTGTATGGCCTCCAAATAGTTTTCCGGCACGATGACATCAGAATCCAAGATGATGAGGTACTCGCCTTGGCTGCGTTCGGCACCATAGTTGCGCGAAGGGCCTGGGCCTGAGTTGGATTTGAGATGGTAACTCAAAACCAGTTGACCCTTATATTTTTCGCAGACCATATCGCACTTCTCCGTTGAACCGTCCTCCACCACAACAACTTCAAAGTCCTTGAGTGTCTGATGGCAAAGGCTCTCCAGCAGTTCGTCGACTTCTTGGGGGCGGTTAAACACGGGTATGATGATCGAAAACCGCATTTTCATTATTTTTTGCAAAGATAGGGATTCTTTCCGTATTTTTGCGCTATCAAACGCGATTATCCGAAAATGAAGAAGTTGATTTCTCTTTTCACCAAGATTTTCCCCCGCCAGTGGCTTATCAGGTTGAGCTATGTGTTCAGCTTTTTAATCCGCCCGTTCTATTGGGGCAACAAGGTGGAATGCCCTGTATGTGGCAAGCATTTCCGCAAGTTTTTACCCTATGGTTATGGTAAAGCGATGGATAATAGGTTGTGCCCCAAGTGCTTGTCGCTTGAAAGGCATCGTTTGCTGTGGCTCTATCTGAAAGAGAAGACGGATTTCTTCACCGCACCGCTAAAAGTCTTGCATTTTGCGCCTGAGCAGCCTTTCCTAAAGCGTTTTCGCGCCTTGAAAAACCTTGATTATACGACCGCTGACTTGGATTCACCCATCGCCGATTTGCATTTGGATGTCACTGCCATCGACCAGCCGAGTGACACCTATGATGTGGTCATCTGCAACCATGTTTTAGAGCATGTCAACGATGCCAACAAGGCTTTTTCGGAAATCAAGCGCATCTTGAAACCTAGTGGCTGGGCCATTCTTTTGGTTCCCATCAATCCTGACGTTGACACATTCGAAGATCCGAGCATCACTGACCCGAAGGAGCGAGAACGTCTCTTTGGGCAATACGACCACGTGCGCCAGTTTGGCCGCGACTATGCCGAAGTGCTGCGCAAGGCAGGTTTCAAGGTAACGGAAGACAGGATTTACTACGAGATTTCAGAGGAACAGCGTGAACGGATGCACTTGGCACGCAGGGGAGAGGAAATCATTTATCGATGCTCATTGTCGTGAATTGCGTCTCGCAATTCACAAAAATTGCAAGTTTGAGGACAAGTCGCAAGTCGCAGTTTGCGACAGTGAAAAACAACAAAAGGCGATCCCCCAAGGGTCGCCTTCGTTACCTTAAATGAGAAATATAACGGCTTCCGAAAATTAATACTCGTCAGAAACTGTAAGTTTTTTGCGGCCTTTGGCTCTTCTGCGTGCCAAAACCTTACGGCCGTTTGCCGTTGACATTCTCTCTCTGAAACCGTGTTTGTTTCTACGTTTTCTGTTCGAAGGTTGATAAGTGCGCTTCATCTCTGTATCTATTTATTGTTATTTTTCGCTAAATCCCTTTGAATCGGGCTGCAAAAGTACAAAGAATTTCCTTTGCTACAACATTTTTCTTGAAAAAAATGAAAAAGGCAAAATCAAATCCGATTTTGCCTTTTTCAAAATGTTGATATTTAGTTTCTTATGCAACCACTTCCTTTTCAGGGATGTTTCTCAAGGTCTCGACGATGAAGTCCCAGAAAGGCTGTACACTCTCGATGAGCAGGGCCTCGTCGGGCGAGTGCGGGTGTACCAAGGTGGGGCCAAAGCTCACCATGTCCCAATGCGGATACTTCGAACCGAGGATGCCGCATTCCAAACCGGCGTGGATGACCATGATCTTGGCTTCCTTGCCGAATTTCTCCAGATAGACCTTCTTCATCAGGTTGAGGATGGTCGAATTAATGTTGGGCTTCCAGCCGGGATAGTCGCCAGTGGAGTAGGCCTCAGCACCGTTGTCGGTGAGGTTCTTGCGGATTTGCTCGGCAAGTTTGTCTTTGGCGGCGTCGACAAGGCTGCGGGTCAGCGAGGCGGTTGTGATCTTACCGTTTTCCATCTTCCATGTAGCCAGGTTGCTCGAGGTCTCAGTGGTGCCTTCAAAGTCTTCCGACATGGCGATGACGCCGTTGGGATAGCGGGCGATGGCGCAGAACATATTGTCTTGCGTCTTTACGTCGATGACCTGCTTAGGCATCTCAGCGGCTTCGCAGAGGATGGCCAAGTCGGGCTCGGCTTCGGCGAACTCTTCCTTGCAAATGGCCTCGTATTCAGTGGCATACAGCTTAAATTCTTCTTCCTTGTCTGCGGGCACGACTACGATGGCCTCAGCTTCTCTTGGGATAGCGTTGCGCAGGCTGCCGCCGTCGATGGTGGCGAGGCGAAGGCCGTATTTCTCAGCTGCCATCAGCAACATGGTGTTCAACACCTTGTTGGCGTTGGCACGACCGAGGTTGATGTCCATGCCCGAGTGGCCACCTTTCAGCCCCTTCACAAAGAGGCGGAAGGGTTTCATGCCGGCGGGAACGGCCTCAAACGTAGGTGTCCACGTTCCGATGTTGTCCACACCGCCAGCGCAACCTACATAGAGTTCGCCTTCGGTTTCCGAATCCATATTCATAAGGATGTCGCCTTGCAGCAGACCAGGTTGCAGCAGGTTGGCACCTGTCATGCCAGTCTCTTCATCGATGGTGAAAAGGGCTTCGATGGGGCCATGTTGCAGGTTCGTGGCTTCGAGGACAGCCATGGCAGCGGCAGCGCCAAGACCGTCGTCGGCACCGAGAGTGGTGCCGTTGGCCTTCACCCAACCGTCTTCGATGTGGGTCTCAATCGGGTCATTCTCGAAATCGTGTACTTTGTCGGCGTTCTTTTGCGGGACCATGTCCAAGTGGGCTTGCAGGATGACGCCTTTGCGGTTTTCCATACCGGGAGTGGCAGGTTTGCGCATGATGACGTTGCCGCAGTCCTCAATGATGGTTTCCAACCCATGCTCTTCGCCCCATTGCTTCATGAAAGCGATCACCTTTGCTTCTTTCTTCGAAGGGCGCGGAATCTGGGTGAGACTGTAGAAGTTCCTCCACACGCCATTCGGTTCCAAATCTTTGATAGTGCTCATTGATGTTGTTTGTTTATTGTTTAATTGTTTAATTGTTGTTTCATTGCTTGTTGTGAAGGTTTGCAGTTGTCGGCTAAACAATTGACTATGTCGAATCAAAGATTTAGGCAGTTCAACCGCCAACAGTTCTACAACAAAAAGGTCGGCTAAAATACGGAAAATTTCTTACATTGAAATAAAAAGTCTTATTTTTGCAGACTAAAATTTTTGCAAAATGAAAAAAGTATTACCTCTTTTATTGGTTATCATGTTTGCCTTTGCTGGTTGCCAAAGCGGTCCGGCTACATACGAAATGGCTAATAATCCACAAGAAATTGTTGCCAATGCCGAGAAGTTCGTGAGTCAGGTTTCAAAAAAAGCCAAGCATTACAATGCAGAAGATTGGGATGCCGCTATCAATCAGTTTGTCCAAATGGGGAAAAACTATTCTAAATACAAGCCTTTCTTTTCGGAACAACTGCAGATGCAATACGACAATGCCCGAATGGAATTCATTCGTGCAGTTGATGCCAATGGCGGAGAGGAACTCGCCCTCCGTGTGAAAAAAGAATACGGCGCTATTTTCGAGTGATTATTTCCTGCTTCCCAAGCCAATGTAATACAGCAGTGATGCCAACGATGACAGCGCTGCCACCACATAGGTGCTTGCGGCCCATTTGAGGGCTTCCTTGGCTTGTGCCAGCTCTGTTTCGCCGAGTGAGTTGGACGATTGTAACCAAGCCAAAGCGCGGCGTGATGCGTTGAACTCAACGGGCAACGTAATCACACTAAATAGGAACACTAAGGCAAACATGGCGATACCGACCCAAAACAGGGCAGGGAAAACGTTCATAATGAGCAATCCGATGATGATGACAATCATCGACAATTTGGATGAGATGTTGACAGCGGGCACCAAAGCGGAGCGCAAGCGCAATGGGGCATAACCCACTTTGTGCTGCACGGCGTGGCCACATTCGTGGGCGGCTACGGCAGCGGCTGAAATACTGTTGGTACGGAACACATCCTCACTTAAATTGACGGTCTTCTTGGTCGGGTCGTAATGGTCGGTGAGTTGCCCTTTGATACAGGTGACCGAAACATCGTATATGCCGTTGTCATTCAGCATCTTTTGTGCGATTTGTGCGCCAGTAAGACCGCCAGGCGCCAGTACTTTTGAGTATTTTGCAAACACACTTTTAAGCTTCCATTGGACGAGCAATCCGACAATGCCAATGACGATGATAAGAATCCAATTTGCATTCATAATGTCAAAGTTTTGATGTTTAAAGTGCAAAGATAGTGCTTTTTTTTTGATTGTTTGGTGAAAATATCATCGACTTAAGTCGGTTTTCCCTATTTTTGAAGACTTTTTTCTTGACAAAATGTCGATTCATACCTTTAATCTGTTCTTGATTATTATGGCGAGCGTGGCCTTGGTGGTATATGTGAGCCTCTTTTTCGTTGATGCGGGCTATGGCAAGTTTTACGACCCTAAATGGGGACCCTCGGTCAACAACAAGTTGGGTTGGGTGCTGATGGAGTCGCCTGTTTTCATTGCCATGTTAGTGCTGTGGCTTTGCTCCGATCGTCGCGGCGACTTGGTACGGCTGGCTTTCCTTTTCCTTTTTGAACTGCATTATTTCCAACGCTCGTTCGTGTTCCCGTTCCGTCTGCGTGGAAAGAGTGTGATGCCACTGTCCATTATCTTGATGGGTGTGGTTTTCAACGTACTGAACGCTTTGATGCAAGGCGGTTGGATATTTTATCTTTCTCCTGAAGACTATTATGGTCGCGACTGGTTGACGGATCCACGGTTTATCGCCGGATTTTTGGTCTTTCTTATAGGTATGTATATCAATATCCAATCGGATGACGTCATCCGCAACTTGCGCAAGGATGGCGATACGAACCATTACCTGCCCAAGGACGGTATGTTCCGTTATGTGACTTCGGCCAACTATTTCGGCGAGTTTATCGAATGGGTGGGTTTTGCCATCCTCACTTGGTCATGGGCTGGCGCAGTGTTCGCTTGGTGGACTTTCGCCAATTTGGCTCCCCGTGCCCACAGAATCTATGATGCTTATAAGGTTGAGTTTGGCAACGAACTCGATACGAAAAAGACAAAACGTTTTATTCCTTTCATCTGGTAAAGCACCTTGATTATGGAATCCCTAATATTTACACCTTGCCAGATAGGCCCCATCACGCTGCGCAATAGGGTGATACGCTCGGCTGCCTTCGAGAATATGGCCTACGGCAATCGCCCATCAGAGGATTTGTTCAATTATCATACGGCAGTAGCCCGTGGTGGTGTCGGCATGACGACGGTAGCATACGCCGCTGTCAATCAGTCGGGTCTTTCATTTGATGGCCAACTGTGGATGCGTGAGGAAATTGTCTCCGAATTGAAACGTCTTACCGATGCTGTCCATTCCTATGGCGCCAAGGCTTCCATCCAGTTGGGACATTGCGGCAATATGACACACCGCGCTACTTGTGGCTGCAAGCCTGTAGGCGCTTCGGGAGGCTTTAACCTGTATTCGCCGACATTTCATAGGAAGTTGAAAAAAGAAGAAATCTACGATTTGGTGCACGATTTTGGCAAGGCCGTCAATTTGGCACGAGAAGCAGGCTTCGACTGCGTGGAGATTCATGCGGGTCACGGCTACCTTATCAGCCAGTTCCTTTCGCCTTATACCAACCACCGTCATGATGAGTTTGGCAGCTCGTTGGACAATAGGATGCGTTTTATGCGTCTTGTCATCGAAGAGGTGATGCGGGCTGCAGGCCACGATATGGCCGTGGTGGTCAAGGTGAATATGCATGACGGCTTTAGGCGTGGTATGCAACAGGAAGAATGCATCACGGTGGCACAGGAGTTGGAACGTCTTGGCGTTCATGCACTTGTACTTACGGCAGGTTTCGTCAGCAAGGCTCCTATGGAGGTGATGCGTGGCGCGATGCCGCTCAAGACTTTGCGTTATTATATGGATGTGAGAAAGTTCTGGTGGCTCAAGGCTGGGTTGGTGTTTGTCGGCAGACTGATGATTCCCACCGTGCCCTTCAGTGAAGGCTATTTCTTGGAGGATGCCAAGGTGTTTCGTGCCAACTTGAAACTACCGCTGATTTATGTAGGCGGCATGGTCTCAAAGGAGAAGATGGAGGAGGTACTCAATTCGGGCTTTGTGGCTTTGCAGATGGCCCGTGCTTTGATCAACGACACTGATTTCATTAACAAACTCCGTAGCGGCGAGGTGACGCGCAGCGAGTGTAAACACTCCAATTATTGCATCGGACGTATGTATACGCTTGAGATGAGATGCCACCATTGCGTGGAGAACTTGCCATCGTCGTTGCAGAAAGAGATTGACGAAGTGGAAAGAACACTATGAACAGCAAAAAGTGGTTCTATTGGTTTGTGGAAGAGCCTGGGCGACAACCATGGGCTTTGGTGACGGGTGGTAGCTCGGGTATGGGCTTGGAGTATGCGTGTCAATTGGCTGAAATCGGCTGCAACCTATTGTTGGTTAGCAATCAAGAAGAGGAGTTGCAAAAAGTCGCCAAGGAATTGACCCAAGGCAAGACCATTCAAGTCATACCACATTATCAGAATTTGGCCACTGAGACTGCGGCAGAGGAGTTGTTTGCATATTGTCAGGCAGAAGGCCTACAAATCGACATCCTCGTTAACAACGCTGGTATGTTCTTCTTTGAGGAACTGACAACGGAGAACGAATCCAAAGCCTTGACAATGATGCGATTGCATATGCTGACACCTACGAGATTATGCGTTCTCTTTGGCGATGAGATGAAGCGACGCGGTTACGGATACATTATTAATATGTCATCAATGGCGGCCAAACTGCCTTGTCCGGGCATCACGATTTATTCGGCCACCAAAGCCTATCTGAAGAGTTTCGGCAAGTCGCTATATTTTGAGATGCAACCGTATGGTGTAGGTGTGACCACGGTCTGTCCGGCAGCCATTGCTACGCCGCTTTACAAGTTGAAACCCAATCTGTTGAAGTTTGGTGTGAAAATAGGGCTGATTGGCACGCCGCAATGGTTGGTGCGTAAGGCGTTGAAAGGTATGATGCGTAAGAAAAGGGTTGTAAAACCAGGCTTAATGAATGTTTATCTGCCCCCGCTGATTGCCTTGTTGCCCAAAAAAATTGTGGATAGGATTTGGAAGAAAGTGAAGTAGAAGAAAAAAATTGCCAATTCCAATCTTTTCCTTATTTTTGCAGCCGTTTTCGAAAAATATTGAACTATGGATTTAAGTAAAGTTGTTTCGATATCCGGTAGACCTGGACTTTATGTGGTTAAATCTCAAGCCGTTGGAAGGCTTATTGTTGAATCGGTTGTTGATGGCAAGTGCTCACCTGCTTTCGCGCGCGACCGTATGAGCTCCCTTGAGGAGATTTCGATTTTCTCCACCGACGACGACCGTCCGCTGAAAGAAGTTTTCAAGATGATTCACGAGAAGATGGGCGATAAGGTGGATTTCGACTTCAAGAAGGCCGGCAATGACGAGCTGCGTGAGAAGTTTGCGTTTGTCATGCCTGATTATGACGAAGATGCCGTGTATCCATCGGATATGAGGAAGGTCTTCGCTTGGTATCAGATGCTGATGGACAAGAATCTGCTTGACTTCACTGAGGAGGAGACACAACCCGAGACAGAGGCTGAAAACTCTACTGAAGCTCCAGCTGAAAAAGACTAAAGTTTTTCATAGCATATTTTGATTGGAAAGCCGCTTTTGCGGCTTTTTTTTGTATTTTTGTCCCATCAAAAGGTCAAAAAAATGGCAAAACAGATTGCAGACTTCAAATTGGTTGAAAAGCAAGAGTTCAGCCGTTCAGTGTTGCTGAGACTGCGAGCGGAACGGCCCTTGCCTGAGATACTTCCGGGACAATTCGTTCAGGTGCGCGTCGACGGTTCACCTAGCACCTACCTGCGTCGTCCCATCTCTATCCATGATGTGGATTTCCAAAAATATGAAATCACCCTTTTGGTGCAGCAAATCGGAGAAGGAACACGGCATCTGGCCGCTGCCGAAGTGGGCGCAACAATAAATATGGTGTTGCCTCTGGGTAATGGCTTCAGCATTCCCGAGAAAGGGGAGAAGTGCCTGCTCGTAGGAGGCGGCATCGGCATTGCACCTTTATATTACTTCGCCAAAGTGCTGAACGAGAAAGGCATACGACCGACTTTGCTTTTAGGAGGTAAAACTGATGCTGACTTGCTCCGTTTGGTTGATTATCAACAACTTGGCGAGACCTTTGTGACCACCGAAGACGGTTCCCTTGACGAAAAAGGATTTGTGACGATGCACTCGATATGGCAGCAGCAAAGTTTCGACAAGATATATGTCTGTGGCCCGAAACCCATGATGAAGGCTGTGGCGAAGCTGGCTGCCGAAAAAGATGTCTGGTGCGAGGTTTCGCTCGAGAACCTGATGGCTTGTGGCTTGGGTGCCTGCCTCTGCTGTGTGGAGGACACCGTCGACGGCCATGTGTGCGTCTGTAAGGAAGGACCGGTATTTAACACAAGGAGGTTGAAATGGTGAACATGACGATAGACTTGGGCCGCGGCCTGGTGCTGCGCAACCCAGTGATGACGGCTTCGGGTACCTTCGGCTACGGCGAGGAATACACCGATTTCGTGGACTTGGCCCAACTGGGCGGCATCATCGTGAAAGGTACAACGCTTCATCCGCGTGAGGGCAACCCCTATCCTCGTATGGCCGAGACGGCCTCCGGGATGCTGAACTGCGTCGGACTGCAAAACAAAGGCGTACAATACTTTATCGACACGATTTATCCGCGCATCAAGGACTTCGATACCAATGTGTTGCTCAACCTCTCGGGTTCAACCTTGGAGGACTATGTGAAAGGTGCCGAGATGGTGGATGCTTTGGAAAAGATTCCCGCCATTGAGTTGAACGTCTCTTGCCCCAATGTGAAACAAGGCGGCATGGCTTTCGGCGTGACCACGACGGGCATCTCGCAAGTGGTTTCAGAAGTTCGTAAGGTATATCACAAGCACCTGATGGTGAAGCTATCGCCCAATGTGACTAACATCGCTGAAATCGCGCTGGCTGCCGAAGCTGCTGGTGCCGATTCGGTGTCACTCATCAATACGCTGATGGGCATGGCCATTGATGCTGAGAAGCGCAAGCCGAAATTGTCAGTAATAACAGGAGGTCTTTCGGGTGCCTGTGTGAAGCCCGTAGCTTTGCGCATGGTGTGGCAGGTGGCCAAAGCGGTGAAGATCCCCGTAGTGGGTCTGGGCGGCATTTCTAATGCCACCGACGCCGTCGAGTTCATGCTTGCTGGTGCCTCAGCCATCGAAATCGGCACGGCCAATTTCATTGACCCTGCGGTTTCGGCAAAGGTCGCCTGGGGAATAAATGAGTATTGTGAACGGCATGGATTCGCCAATGCTGCTGATTTAACTGGCGCCTTGTTGTAGAGACGCAAATCGGAGATTGATTTCTCGAAATCAAAGATTCAACGACACGAAGTGAGTTAATGCAGAGCATTTCGACGGAGTCAATGATTGTGTCTCTATAGTGTTAACTTCAATTCGCACAATCCATCCTTGTTGCCCACCACAAAGGCTACGGGCGGATTGTCGCCTTGCACAAGGTCGTTCAGGTAGAGTGGCTCGCCGAGGATGAACAGACCGCAGCGAAAGGTGTTGCCCACCTTTAACTTGGAGTTTTCGGCTTGCTCCACGATGAAACGGTAGTCGCCGAGATAGCGGAACATGCATCGACGATTGGGTTTCCACGACACGGAGATAAGGTCGCCGACCTTCAAGTCATCCGTCTTGATGTGCTGTTTGGTCACGCGATCCGATCCGTTGTCTTGGCCGATATGCTCCAAAAAACCGTCCCAATCCTTAAACCCTAAGAATTTCGACAAGATTTCAAGGGTGCTGTTGCGGGTGGTGTCGGGACCGTCGACATAGCCCCAAAGACGTTTCAGCGTGGAGGTACTGATGTTCTCGTGAGTGCGCTCCCAAATGGCACCACTGAGAAAAGTGAAATCGTTCGAGGTCTTCATCTTGCGTCCTACGCTTTCCTCGATTTGCTGCTTGAGTTCGGAGATTTCGGGACTGGTTTTCTGCATGGCGATTTGTTTTTATGCTGCAAAAATGCGACTTCTTTCCAAAATAGCGAAATTCTTTTTGGTTCATTTTGACCGCTTCAATGCGTTTTCGCTTATTTTTGCCGAAAAAATATTGGCCATGGACGACAGCAGCACATCGGGAATCATCAATGGGAATTTCATCACCGAGACGGATGCCTTGACGGTGTACGAGTCCTCGTCGTCGAGTGGTTTCAACCAAGTGGTGAAGGTGCGGCGCCAAGGCAAGTGGTTCATCTTGAAAGGCTTGAAACCCGAATATCGCGACCAGCAGGCTTATATCGAGTTGCTGAAGAAGGAGTTTGACTTGGGCACCCAACTCGACCATCCCAACATCGTGAAGATACTCGCCAAGGAGATGAACCCCGAGGTTGGCCCTTGCATCGTGATGGAGTATGTGGACGGCGTGACCTTGGATGAATTTCTTGAAGGTAAACCCTCCGTAGCCGCTCGAAAAAAAGTGGTGGAACAATTGGTGGAGGTTCTCGTTTACATCCATGGCAAGCAGATCATCCACCGCGACTTGAAGCCGAGCAACATTTTGGTGACAAGAAACGGCAATAATGTGAAAATCATAGACTTCGGTCTTTCCGATGCCGATAACTATGCCGTGTTGAAACAGCCTGCCGGCACCTTGAAATACATGGCGCCAGAACAAAAGGAGCCGGATGTGAAGATAGATGGCCGCGTCGACATCTATGCATTTGGATTGTTGTTGAAGGAGATCTTCCCGCACCGTTATCAGCATATTGCCACCAGGTGTTCCCGTGCTGACCGCGAACGCCGCTATGTCAATGCCGAGGCTTTGCGAAAGGCCTTTGAACGGCATTTGCGCTGGCTTTGGATGCTCCCCATCCTGATAAGTGTGGCCTTGGCCGTTATCCCATTGTTTTTGAGACCCAAGGAAATTGTCCGAACCGAGGTGCAGCATGTGATTGACACCATTATCGTGGAGCGTAATCCCAATGGGTATTCCGACGAGTTCATGGCGTTGCTAGGCAGGGCAGAGCGTATCATCGACAGCATGTATCAGCCTGTCATCGATGACATTCAAAATGGCAAACCCGCAGCCGAGGTGAGTGTGGATCTGACAGAGCGAATGAAGATTTGTAGGTCGCTGCTGATGGACATGCAATCGCCTTTGTTGGACGACCCAAGGAGCAACGAAGAGTTCCGCTCTGCTTGGGAGCATCTGCATGGTGACAAATACAATGAGGTGGCCTTCCGACTACATGATGCCATCAATGCGGGAAATTGAGGGCAGGTGAAGTGAACCAACATGAACCAAACTGATTCCGTTTTTATTATCTTATTTTGCAGCCGTAAACATTCTGTTAAACGTTTAAAGGTTGCGCCCGACACGGAATTAGGGATAATAAAATGAAAAAGACAATTATGACTGCTGCTGTTATGGCTTTCCTGATGGGAGGATTCTACTTCACTGCTTCGGCCAATGTGGTGCCGACCAAGGATGCCACTGAGGTTTTTGCTGGTGACAAGTGGGACAAGCTTCTTGACGAATACGAGAAGTATGTCGACCAGTACATCAAAACTTACAAAAAGGCAATGAAAGGTGACATGACGGCCATGAGCGAGTATGTGAAACTGGCAGAGAAGGCACAGAAGCTTGCTGAACAACTGGAGGACGCTGAAGACGACATGTCTGCTGCCCAGTTGAAGCGCTATGCCAAGATCACTGAGAAGATGACGAAAGCTTTGATGGATTAAATAGTAGACCTCCTAAAAAAGAAAAGCTATGGAAAACCAACCTCTGACAACCAACCAACAATTCGAAAAGTTGCCGAATGCCACTGCCGTGCTCATTTTGGGCATCTGTTCAATCCTATTTGGATGCGTATTTGTGGGCTTTATCTGTGGCATTATTGGCTTGGCGCTGTCCAAGAAACCTATGATGATGTATCGAATGAATCCGATGAAATATGTTAACTTTGGAGCGTTGAATGCAGGTCGCATCCTATCCATTATAGGTGTGATTTTGGGAGCCATTGCAATAATATGGGGCATTATCTCCGCCTTGTTTTTGGGCGGATCATTTTTGCTCTTTGACTCTGACTTGTTTGAAGATTTGTTGGATTTTTAATCACCCAATGCTATGATACTAACCGCCCAATGGCTTTTGGCCAACATGCTGCCGTGTTTCTACAAACAGGTATTTGGGGTTTCGTGCCCGGTATGCGGAGGCCAACGGGCGGTTGCTTTACTATTTCAAGGACATGTTTGGGACAGCATGAAGATGTTCCCACCCTTGTTGCCATTGGCAATTACTATGTTGTTGGTATGCCTTTGGAAGTTAACGGGGCTTGTCGGCAAAAAAGCGATACTGATTGCACTTGTAGTGGATGCAGTCATGCTTCTATTCAATATGGTGTACCAAAACTTGGCCAATTGAATTCTGGAAAAAATGGAGACATTATTTGTAGTAGTATTGAATTAATTTATCTTTTGCAAGGTTGTTTTAATCATAAATAAAGGTTGCGCCCGACACGAATTTAGGGATTGGTAAATGAAAAAGTTGTATTTCGTATTGCTTGTGATGACAGCATTGTTTTTCGCTTCTTGTGGGACGAGTGGCACGCAGGAGTACAAGGACTGGAAAAAGGCTTGTTCCAAGCTTGAGAAAGCCATTGACAAGGCCAAAAGTTGCGAGGAGTTAGAAGACGCCTACGAAGCATTTGATGATGCCACGGAGCTTTTAACGGACAAGGATTATGCAAAAGGTCAGGAAATGACGGACGAAGAGGAAGACGAACTTGACCTTTCCATTAAACAACTTGAAAAGAAATACGATCGGATGGAAGAGAAGCTCTGTGATGATGACTGATCTTAGTAGATCCTTTTCTTGAATTTGGACGTCGAATGCCGAATTGTGTGGTGACATACAGTTCGGCATTTTTTTAGTGGATTTTAAGTATATAACACATTTTGAGCGAATTAAGCAAATATTTTCCCATTTTTCTGAACGAATAATTTATGGTTCTACCCGTTTTTCTGAACGAATAATTCGTAGTTTGCCACGTTTTTCTGAACGAATAAATCCTTCCTTTGCCCCCAAATCCTCATTTTTCTTTTGGTTTTCTCAAAAATTCCCTAATTTTGGACCGTAAAACTAAAAGAAAAGCCTATGTAATAACCCGCCGCAAGGCGCAAGAAACAACAGTTGAATATGAACCAACATGAACCTAGATAGATTGTGCGGAAGTGTGTTTCTTTGCGGTATGAAAATAGTTATCAAGAAATCAACAATTAAAAGATAATAGAATGATAAAAACCTCTCGAAGTGTAGGTTAATCGTATTGAATTATGGAAAGTGGCTTTAAGACTCCTATTACAATTAGCGATGCTATTGAATATATAGAATCTAGAAAGTTTTTGCTTCCTGCTATACAAAGAAAATTTGTGTGGTCTAGTGAGCAAATTGAGGTTTTGTTTGATAGTATAATGAGAGATTATCCCATCAACTCGTTTATGATGTGGAATGTTTCTAGTGACAAGATAAAGAATAGTTATAAGTTTTATGAATTCCTAAAAGAGTACAGGGCTTTTTTCAAAGATGAAAATCCGTATATAAATACTGTAGGTTATTCTGATTTTTTGGCAATTATTGACGGACAGCAAAGATTGACATCGTTGTATCTGGGTTTAAAAGGTACATATGCATATAAGATGCCAAGAAAATGGTGGAAAGACAATGAGGAATGTTTACCTACAAGACGGTTATATGTGAACTTGTCTACAGAGCAGTCAAAAGATGACGAACGCCAGATGATTTATGACTTCAAGTTTCTTTCTAAAGATGATGTAAATAGATTGTCGTCTATTGAAGATTTGTTTTTGGTTGGAGATATTTACCAATATAAAGACGCCAATAAGTTGGAAGCCTATATGTTGGCTCAAAATTGGAGCAATGATGAATTTGCTAAAGCGACATTAAGGAAATTGAGAGAAGTTGTTTTTAAAGACAAATTGATTAATTATTATCAAGAAGAGAACCAAGATATTGATACTGTGCTTGATATTTTCATCAGAACCAATAGTGGAGGAGAGCCTCTTAGTTTTTCCAACTTGCTTATGTCCATTACAACTGCTAATTGGAAGAAAGATGCAAGAAAGGAGTTCGATGATTTGGTTAAAGTTGTGTATGCAAATGGTTTTATTATTTCTGCTGACCTTATACTTAAATGCTGCTTGGTTCTTTTCAATGATAATATTAAATTTCAGGTTGCAAACTTTGACGCTAAAAGTGTAAGCGTATTTGATAATAATTGGGAACGTGTTAGAAAATGTATAGAAGTTACATTTGAGTTGCTTAAAAAATGGGGTTTTAATGACTCAAGCCTTAGAGCAAAAAATGCAGTCATTCCGATTGTGTATTACATTTATTCTAAAAACCTTGAGAAAGAAATATTAAAAGACCACCAGCATCAAGATGAAAAGAAAGCAATGCGCAAATGGTTATGTATTTCTCTTCTTAAAGGTGTGTTCGGCGGTCAATCTGATAGTGTGCTTACAGGTATTAGAAAGGTGCTGAAAAGCAATAGGGGTACAAACACGTTCCCCTTCGAACAAATAAAGGCAGAATTTGCAAGTAATGACGCAAAGAGCTTGTCATTTAGCGATGAGGTTATTGATGACATCTTGAAGACGCAGAAGGATGCTCCTAATTGCTATGCAATATTGGCTTTGTTGTACTCTCATTTGCAGTATGATACAGTAACTTACCACAAGGATCATTTACATCCTGCCAGCAAGTTTGATAAGCTCAAGGAATGCGATTTTTCTGATGAAAGGAAGTACCAATTCTATAATAATCCTGAAAACTGGAATTCGATACTCAATCTTCAATTACTCTCCAGCTCAACGAATGAGTCAAAAAGTGATGAGGATTTGAAAGATTGGATAAGAAATAAGGACATTGATTTAGAGTCACATCTCATCCCCAAAGATACAAGTTTAGAGTTTGATGATTTTGAAAAGTTTATAGAGAAAAGGAAAAAGCTCCTTGTAACAACAATAAAAAACATTATCGGAGAATGCCAGTAACCATGCTTAAGTTTTCACCAACCCTACTATATTAACTTAGAAACAAATACTAAGAATTATGTGTGTATCTAGTGGAAGAGGACCTCATGTTTACTTAGATGATTCAGATAAAGCACTGAAGGTAAATCAGCATGTTACCGAGCCTTTATGGGGACCTGATGCAGTAGACCGAACTGTTTTAGAAATAAAAGACAGCAAGGTCAGGCGCTCATATATTAGTAAATCCACATTTGAAAAACTCAAGAAAACTCCTCGGACAGAAGAGCCCAAAAGGCTAATTCTGGATGGTTGGAAATGGGATAGTGAGCAAAATAAATATTTTTCCGAGTCCAATCTTTTGGGAGAGTATGTGCCTAGTGAGAAAAAGGTGCTTTTGTATGAGAAAACTATAGACGAAGTTTCTATACAAGATCATGTTCCAGAGTATTGTGTAGGAATTTCCACATATATTCATGAGGTTTTCCATTATGTTCATCATGCAGCGGCCGAAAATAATGGAAGAGCGTATGAAACAATTAGAGAAATTGAAGAAGCCATGACCGAGTTTTCTACGCTGTTATTGCTGGATAAATTGTCAAATCAAGGCTCTGGAAAAGTTGCTTGGGACAAAGTGCTTGATTGGGCAAAACAGAGTATTGAGAGTAAGCAAAACTATCTAGGAGTTTTTCCCGCCTATGGATTCGGTTATTATCTCTTTAATCACTTTTCGAATGATGAAGCCGAAGCCGTTAAGTGGATTAAGCAATACAATCAAAAGATTGGCGCCATTGACAAGAAGAACCGTTATGTGAAATGGTATCAGCAGATGCTGAATCCCATGTATCCGTATAAGGACGAAAAACTGTGCTTGGAACTACTCCATAGCATTCTGTTCAATCTATAAATTAGGAAATTCAAATAACTAAAAAGTTGGTAACTATGAATAAAAACGAACAAAGGCAACTCGAAATGCTGCAGAAAATAGTCGATACCTGCATTCCGTCGACACCTGCATTTAAAGATGACCATGCTGGCGTTCCGGAAGGCATGATCCCATACATTTGTTGTTCTGACCTATTTGACAAGAAGTACAACATTCGTGTTATACCCGAGGATGATTTCTTTTCAGAAGGAGACGTGGCGTATAATAAGAAAGAGAATGGGAAAATCATTGCCCACTATGACACTCTGGAAGACTTGGTTGCCGATGGTTGGAGGTTGGATTGAGGGGGCATTCGATAATTGCAAAGAATTAAGTTTTCAGAAAATCTTCGAATTAACTTGAAATCAAAAACAAAGAATTATGACAGTATCAAGTGGAAGAGGAAATTGGAAAAGAGAAAAAATAAGGACACACGTCCATGAGATCTACGTCAATAGTGAAGACGTGGGAAAAGAATTGGATGCATGGTTGAATGAAAATGAATTCGACTATGACATCCTTGACATCAAGGTCTCAAGTTGCCATTACAGGAATATGCAGACCAAAACCCTTGTGCTGATTTTCTATCGGCATAAACAAACCGACAAAAAACGTCTCTATTTCGACATGGACAATGTGTTGGTGGACTTTAAGTCGGGACTGGACCAAGTGCCTGACGATGTGAAAGCACGCTATGCGGATGACGGAACTGGGAAGCCACATTATGACGATATTCCCGAAATCTTTTCAAAGATGCATCCCATGCCTGGTGCCATAGAAGCCGTCCATAAATTGGCAGAGAAATACGATGTTTACATCCTTTCCACTGCACCATGGAACAATCCTTCGGCATGGTCGGATAAATTGGAATGGGTTAAGGAATACTTTGGCTGTGTTTTTTACAAAAGAATCATATTGTCGCACCATAAGGAATTGAACCGAGGCGATTATCTGATTGATGATAATGAAAAAAATGGGGCCAATAAGTTCGAAGGCGAATGGATTCATTTCGGTTCGGAGCGGTTCCCTGATTGGGATGCGGTCTTGAAATACCTTTTGGACGAACAAAAGTGATGTGCGATCAAACAAGTAGAATAACAAAACATAGTAACACTAAAAACCTCGCAATGTATAGGCAATTGCATACAACTATGGCTGAAACGAATGAAAAAAAACTAACTCAAACTATTGAGAAGATTAAGAAAAGCATGAAAGACAAGGGGTTTTCAGTGTTTTATCTATATTTTCCTGATTACGAACGTATTAAGGGTAAGCTGAAGAATAAAATGACTAAGGAGGAGTATTTGGATAGTATTGATTGGGTTAAGAAAGAGTGGTACGAAGAATATGGCTCATGTGATTTGTACTGTGTGGCAGATAGTTGTGGGGATACTTACGATGATGCATATTGCATTAGTGCTGTTAAATACAAAGGCAACGATCTGCGGTTTGATGTCGTAAGACGATACGATGACGATTTAGTAATGGAGGTAAACATCACGGATTATGTTGAAAACCTTACTCTTGAGCGATTAGAGCGCTTACCTGCGGGTCACGAAGTTGTTAGTGTTGAATCGGCCCTGGGACAAGTCGCTAGAGCGATAAACAATCCGAAATATATCAACTTGAATAAGAAGCTATTTGTATAAATAATGTTAAATAACATAAAAATGTAAAACCATGGCAGAAAAAACAAAATACCAATTCAACGGACAGACCTACAGCGTAAAAGGTCGGCTGTGTCACGCTATCGTGAAATTTTATGCTGAAAGCAATCCGAATGCCACGCTGAAGGATGTGCAAGACGCTTTCAACCTCTCCAATGTTAAGGTCGTGGTCACGCCTGATGTGGCCATGGCAACTACCGACAGTAGTGGGAAGGCAGGAGGTGACTATTACATGAAAGAAGAAGACCGCATTGCCATCAAAAAGGGAGAAGTGGTCGTTTGGAGCTATTGGCCTGAACGCTACTTTGAGCCTTTTATTGAACAAGTGAAAGCATTGGGGATGAATGTCGTAATTCAAGAAGATAAAGCGTCAGCAGACAGTAAAGTGGCCACCTCTGAAAGCCCTCTGGATAAAGCCATTGCAAAGATTAAGAAAAGCATGAAGGACAATGGACTCTCTGTTTTTTATCTGTTTTCAGGCGATTATTATTTTGCTCTTGAAGGAATATTTGAAGATGTGAAGAAAGCCATGCCCAAGGAAGAGTTGGATGGGTTTGACAGTGAAGATGTTACGGATTTTTTATGCTACGGGCAAGGAGAGTTTTCTATAAGCTTTTGTAAAACAATGGATGGTGGCAGTATTAAATGTGTTATTAGAAAAATCGAATCTAAAGGCGATGAATTGTTGTTTACCGTTGATGAAGTTGAGTGTTATGATGGAAATTACAGACTTGGATTATATGAGAATAAAACAATTGATGAATTGAAGAAAATTGCACCAAATCCGACGGAAGACTTTAATGTAGAAAGTGCTATTGTGAATATTGCTAATAACTACATCGACGAACCATTTCTTATTGCCGCAAGCAAAGTGGCTGATTTTGATCTCTTAGACTATTGCGATTGATAGAGGAAAAGGAGTAAGCCGAAAATCCTGAAAAGAGTAGGCAAAACGCTTATACTATGTATTATGTCACAGTATTGCTTTAAATGCACAGTAAAGGAATCAGGACATTTCCTGCCCAAAGGTTACACATTCCAAGTAATCCATTCCCAGAGGAGTTTGGATAATGCCGCCGTCAACAGGCAGGCCCAGGAAGAGTACAAGAAACTGAATGGGGGCAAAAGCCCTAACGCGAGCATGTATTTGAGCGCCGTTATTGTTGAATCAGTGTGATACTTTCGATGCAAGCAGGCTCGATAAACGCTCGTTATTTGAGCCTGCTTGTGTTTTAAACTATTGAATAAATGCCATACACTGAACAAGTAGCATCCACCAAGCAAAAACTAGCCGAAACCAAGCAGGCTATCAAAGCATTGCAGGAAAAGAAGTCGTCGGTGACGGATGCCGAAGAATTAAAAGCCATCAACAAGCAAATCAACGCCTTGCAGGAAGAAATCGGGAAACTGAAAAGCGATATTCGTCTTTATGCAAGCCTAAATAGGGACTCCATCCGCGATTATCATGAGATGGTTTTGGGGGATTTGGAGTGAGATGTCAACATCTTGAGGTCTTCATATAACATCTCCTTAAGTGGGTTAAATAGCATGGTTAAGGAGTGAAAATGATTGATATTAGCTCCTTAAGTATAAAAATTTCATAGTTAAGGAGAGATTATCTGTTGTTTTTCGAAAAAAGTTGTATTTTTGCGTCAGTTCGTAGCATCAACGAAGTTAAACAAATAGCGTAAAAAATGAACGAGTATAACATCATCGGCCGGGAGTACGAGCAGAGACTCATCCAAAGTTATCTTGACAGCGACAAAGCGGAACTTATAGCGGTGTATGGCCGCAGACGTGTAGGAAAAACTTATTTGGTGAAAAGCATCTTTGGTAATAAGTTCGATTTTGCTTTTACCGGCTTGTTCGAGGTGACAAGGGCCGTTCATCTGTCACAGTTCAAAAAATACCTTGAGATGTATTCTGGTCAGAAGGTGAAACGTCCAAAAGATTGGTTCGAAGCATTCGATGCACTTCGAGATTATCTAAGCACACTACAGAAAGACAAAATCATTGTTTTTCTGGACGAGATTCCGTGGATGGACACGCCGAAAAGCAATTTTCTTGCTGCCTTTAGCCAGTTCTGGAACGACTGGGCTTCGATGAAAAAGAATCTCAAATTGTTTGTATGCGGTTCGGCAACCACATGGATGCTGTCGAAATTCATCGGAGACAAAGGCGGTGTGTATGGACGAGTGTGCCGCCCCATTTGGCTTGCGCCATTCACTCTGGCAGAAACGGAACAATTCTTGAAAGAGATTAAAGGAATAGAAATTAACAGGCATCAGTTGGTCAAGGCTTATATGGTATTGGGAGGAATACCCTATTATCTTGATATGCTGGTTCAAGATACACCTATAGATGTATGCATCGATGACCTGTTTTTCAGACAAGGGGCACCGCTGCGGGATGAGTTCGATTTCCTGTTTCGATCGCTTTTCAAAGAATCGAAAACCTATAAGAACGTTGTCACGGTGTTGGCAAGGAAGCTGAAAGGGATGACAAGGCAGGAAATCCTTGATGAACTGAAATTGCCGGAAGGAGGCACTTTGACTGATATCCTTGACAATTTAATTAAGTGTGATTTCGTGCGCAAGTACACTGCCATCGGCAAGACTGAGCGTGACGCGATGTATCAGCTGACAGACTTGTTTTCACTCTATCATATCAAGTATGTTGAGAATCATAATGGACAAGACGAGCATCTTTGGAGCAAACTTGCAGGTGGAGGACAGGTGAGCTCATGGAGTGGCTATGCCTTCGAACAGGTGTGCCTCCACCACATTCCACAAATCAAACAAGCACTTGGCATCAATGGTATCATCAGCAACATTCACTCATGGTCATGCAAGCCGTTTACCGATAAGGATGGTACAAAATGGAAAGGCGGACAGATAGACTTGCTCATTGACCGTGCCGATGAAGTCATCAATATCTGTGAAGTTAAATATGCCTCTGACAAATATGCATTGACTGCCGAATACGATGAGAGACTAAGAATGAGGGCGTCTCTTTTCCGTCATGTGACAAAAACCAAAAAGGCTATTGTCCATACTTTTATCACTACCTATGGCATTGTCAGAAATAATCATAGTGGGATTGCTCAGTCGGAGGTGACAATGGAGGATTTGTTCAAGTAAGGACCTTGCTGAAATCCATCAACAAGCAAATCAACGCTAAACAAAATTCACCTCCGGGCAGATCCTAATCCCAAACTTTTCCTCTACGGATTCTTGTATTCTGTGGGCGAGTTCCACAATGTCTTGTCCTTTTCCGCTACCATAATGCACCAAGACAAGCGCCTGCTTGTCGTACACGCCCACATGCTCGTCGCGCCAGCCTTTCCAACTTGTGGCTCCTGCGGTCCCTGAGCCTGCGGTTGCTGAGCAAAGTCGAAGCATCGAAGGGCCGCTATGCTCAATCAGCCATCCCGCCGGGACTTTTACCATGCCGTTAGGCTCATCGTAATGTGGCATAGTAGGATATTCCTTCTGTAATGCCTCAAATTGCGTCCTTTCAATGACAGGG
>JAEEGI010002522.1_pt1 | contig 44854 bp, 34 predicted proteins | sample 8958751 | NCBI WGS metagenome assembly JAEEGI01 (sample SAMN16246545, study PRJNA631951) | gut metagenome | biome: gut microbiome; feature: rumen; material: KS-attached | host: Bos | place: Iran: Karaj | collected 2018-10
CGAGGGTTCGAATCCCTCCGTCTGCGCTAAAAAAGAGACACCCAACGGTGTCTCTTTTTTGCGCTCGGAGGGATTCGAACGCAAGGCAAACTGCGAAGCAGTTTAGAAAGCTCCGGTGGAGCTTTCGTGCCGTAGCCGGCCTGAAAGGCGGCTGAGCCGCCGGTGGGAATCCCTCCGTCTGCGCTAAAAAAGAGACACCCAACGGTGTCTCTTTTTCGTTTGTGGACGGAGGGATTCGAACGCAAGGCAAAATAATGTTTTTCTTGACAATACCTAAAAAAATATTTAAAATCTAAATTGTGCTGGTTCGTGAACATACAGAAAGGATAAATTCGTGAACAAAGACAAAATGTCATTTGGTAAATTTGAAGAAGATATTTTGCTGTGCCTGTCGGAGCAGTCGTATTTAAATCAGAGAAGTCTGGCAGAGATATCAGGTTATTCCGTAGGTACCGTGAATAAGGCAATTAAAAAGCTTTCTGATGAGGGCTTGCTTGATGCTGATATGAAATTGACGAATTCAGCCGAGAAGATCCTTAAGGAATGTAAACCGAAGAATGCCATTATTTTAGCTGCCGGATTTGGAATGCGCATGGTTCCGATTAATCTTTCTTCGCCCAAAGCACTTCTTGAGATAAAAGGAGAGTGCCTGATTGAACGAACAATTCGTCAGCTTCATGAGGCTGATATAAAAGATATTACGGTAGTTGTTGGCTTTATGAAAGAGGCTTTTGAGTATCTGATTGATGATTATGATGTTAAGCTGGTGGTCAATAACGAATACAATATAAAGAATAATCTTTCATCCCTGAATCTTGTCAGAGACAGAATAGATAACACATATATCATACCCTCCGATGTCTGGTTTTCCGAGAACCCGTTCCGCAAGAATGAATTATACAGCTGGTACATGGTTTCCGACAAAATGTGTGAAGAGAGTACAATTCGTATAAACCGTAAAGGAGAATTAGTCTCTATTCCTGCGCAGGAAAGCGGAAACCGAATGATAGGGTTAAGTTATTTAAGCGGCGAAGAAGCAAATGTTTTAAAGGAAAATCTTTCAAGATACAGCATGATGGAAGAGTATGATGATTCATTTTGGGAGGATGCTCTTCTTGACGGAAACAGAATGATTGTGTTGTCCAAAGAAGTTGAAGACGATAAGTCAGTAGAAATAAACACATATGAACAGTTACGAGAATTTGATTCATCTTCCAACCATCTGAAATCAGATGCGATAGATATTATTATGCACGTTTTTAAGTGCAAAAACGATGAAATTAAAAATATAGAAATCCTCAAAAAAGGCATGACCAACAGATCCTTCCTTTTTACGGTAAACGAAGGAAAATTCATTATGAGAATTCCCGGGGAAGGAACCGAAAAACTGATTAACCGACAAAACGAGGCGGCTGTTTATAAAGCAATTCAGGGATATGGTATTTGTGATGATCCGGTTTATTTCAATCCGGAAAACGGATACAAGATTACGAGATTTTTGAATGAAGTCAGAAACTGTGATGCTTTTGATGAAGAAGATTTACAAAAGTGCATGAAGAAACTTCGTGATTTTCATAATCTTAAGATAAAGGTGAATCACGAATTTGATATTTTCGGGCAAATTGAATTTTATGAGACCCTTTTGGGCGGAACACCATCCGTATACAGGGATTACTCAACAACAAAAGAACATATTTTGGAGTTAAAAGAGTACATTGATTCTTTAAGTATAGAAAAGTCGTTAACTCATATTGATGCTGTCTGTGACAATTTCCTTTTTTATAAAGACGGAGATACCGAAAAGCTTCAACTGACCGATTTGGAGTATTCGGGAATGCAGGATCCGCATGTAGACATAGCAATGTTCTGTATCTACAGTCTTTACAGTAAAGAACAGGTCGATCATTTGATTGATATTTACTTTGAAGGGAAATGTGATAAGGAAACCAGAACAAAGATATATTGCTATATTGCTTCTTCGGGATTGCTTTGGTCAAACTGGTGCGAATTTAAGCGGAAATTCGGAGTGGAATTTGGTGAATATTCATTAAGACAGTATCGCTTCGCAAAAGATTTTTACAAATATGCGAAGGAACTGATGTAAAAGGATTTTTGAATAAATTTCGAATAACAATAAAAAGGAATAAAAAGGGAAAGAGGAAGTAATTTGAACACAGTTAAAAGAGCAATTATTATGGCTGCGGGATTGGGAGAAAGAATGCATCCGCTTACCTACGAAATACCGAAACCGCTGATTCCCGTAAACGGAGTAAGAATGATTGAAACCGTAATAGAGGGATTACTGGTCAATAACATTCGGGAAATCCACATCGTAGTCGGATATATGAAGGAAAAATTTGATTTCCTTAAAACTAAATATCCTGAAGTCAGTTTGATTGAGAATCCTTTTTATAAAGAATGCAACAATATAAGTTCCCTCTATTCTGCCAGAGAATACCTGGAAGACTGCATCATTTTGGATGGGGATCAGATTATATATAATAATTCGATTCTCTCTCCTGAGTTTGAACTTTCCGGATATAATGCAATCTGGTGCGAAGGAAAAACTGAGGAATGGCTGATGCAGGTTGAGAACGGAATTGTGACAGGGTGCTCAAGAAACGGCGGAGAGCACGGATGGCAATTATATTCCGTAAGCAGATGGTCGGCAGAAGATGGAAAAAAACTAAGAAAATATCTGGAAACAGAGTTTCTGGAAAAGAAAAACAGGCAGATTTACTGGGATGATGTGGCAATGTTTTGCTATCCCGAAGAATTCAGACTGGGCATTCGTGAAATGAATGCGGAAGATGTTGTTGAGATTGACGATTTAAAAGAACTGGCGGCTATAGATAACACATATAATAAATACTTATAAGTTATACCCAAAGGAGGAATGAAAAAATGAAAAAAGGACAAATAGACTGGATGGTAACATTAATTCCATTTTTGTTGATTATGTCTGTGGCAGGATTATTGTTTGTTTTCCCGGAGCAATCTAATGCGGTAATTGGACAAATTAGGTTTTTCTTCGGAGATACGGTTGGAATTTTCTATCTGGTGATCGGTATTCTGATACTTGCGGTTTCGCTTGTTATGGCATTTTCGAAGTATGGAGATATTGTGCTTGGCTCACCGAACGAAAAGCCCAAATACTCATTTTTTTCATGGGGAGCCATGATGTTTTGCTGTGGTTTGGCAGCAGATATTCTTTTTTACAGTTTTGCAGAATGGGTAATGTATGCAACTAACAATCATATTGCCGAACTGGGTCCCGTAGAGGACTGGGCCGGAGTATTTCCGCTTTTCCACTGGAGTTTTATTCCCTGGGCATTTTATCTTGTACTGGCAGTTGCTTTCGGTTTTATGCTTCACGTTAGAAAGAGAACACGCCAGAGATACTCAGAAGCATGTCGTCCTGTTCTCGGCAAGTTATCCGATAAATTTTTAGGCCGTGTAATTGATATGTTTGCACTCTTTGCACTTCTTGCAGGAACTGCAACCACCTTCAGTGTAGCTACTCCGCTTCTTGCAGAAATCATTGCTACATTATTTGGAATTCAGATTAGCCATACGGTTATTTCAATTATTATTCTTATTCTTACCTGTGCGGTATATACGTTTTCGGTACTTCACGGATTTAAGGGTATTAACTTCTTTTCAAAAGCATGTATCTTCTTATTCTTCGGACTCCTGGCAATCGTATTTGTTATCGGCGGACAGGGAAGATTCATCCTTGAATACGGTTTCCAGTGCCTTGGAAAAATGTTCCAGCACTTTATCGAGCTTTCCACATATGTAGATCCTCAGCGTGCCAACAACTTCCCTCAGGACTGGACAATTTACTATTGGGCATACTGGATGGTATGGTGTATCGCAGCTCCGTTCTTTATCGGTAATATTTCCAGAGGACGTACAATTCGTCAGACAATTTTAGGAGGATATGTATTCGGTGTAGGTTCAACCATCGTAAGCTTTATTGTACTCGGTAACTATTCTCTCGGATTACAGAATACGGGTGCGGCTGATTTCATAGCACTTTATGAGCAGACCGGAGACTTATATGCACTGATTATCGAGATCATCAAAACAATGCCGGCATCTACCTTTATTATGATTCTGGTAATGGTTACAATGATTCTGTTCTATTCAACAAGTTTTGATTCCATAGCTTATACCGCAGCATGCTACAGCTACAAGAAACTTGGTGAAAATGAAGATCCTCATAAACTGATTGAATTATTATGGTGTATTTTACTTATTGTTCTTCCCATTGCACTTTTATTCTCAGAGAGTTCAATGAGCAATATCCAGAGTGTCAGCATAATTTCGGCATTTCCTATCGGTATCATTATGATTATTATGATATGGAGTTTCTTTAAGGATGCGAAAAATTATTTGGAGGAACTGAAAACCGGAAAGGTTATAACGGAATCAGAAGTAGAAACCGTACAGGAAGAAAAGACTGAAACAGTCGAAGTGATTGAAGAAGCAGGGGTTCCTGTGACTGACCAATAAATATTATTCCTTTAAACAACCGATGTATTACGGATAATTAAAGGTAAAGTTTATCAGAGAACTGCTAATCGGAATATGATTGGCGGTTCTCTGAATCTTTTATGGGATTTATTTTTCGCTGATTTTATAGTATAATAATAGATAATTTTGTTTTCAGGAAGGGATTTCTGAATTATGAAGGATAAAGACATCACAATTAGCTTTAAAAATATGATTTACCGCATTCTGCTGGGATGGAGAGGCATTCTGGTTTGTGCAGTAGTTTTTGCTTTGCTTGGAAACTTCTATGGCGTTTATAAGGACTATGAGAAGATAAAGTCCGAAAAACCGTCAATAGTCGAGCCTGAGGATGTTTTGGTGTCTGCTGAGAGAAAAGTGAAATCTCTGGAGTCAAACCTTTCCGATAAAGATGTTCTTTATGCTTATGATGCGGCTGAAACAACGCGTTCTCTGGAAGAACAATTCCGCCAGATACAGAATTACAGAGAGAATTCTCTTTATATGCAAGTCGATTTTGAACATGTTCCGACAGCGAAACTGCGTTATTATATCGACGCACATCCCAAGACGGAATACCCCATGATTATGGAATATGACTATAGTGTGGATATCGGCAGAGCATATATGGAGTATCTGGTTGACCAGGAGGTTACGGATTACATTTCTGAAGTGTACGGCATTGATGAGGTATATGTAAGAGAGCTCTTTTATTGTTACATTACCAATAATTATCTTTATATCGAGATTATCGGACCGGATGAAGAAAAATGTAATATTGCCAAGGATTTCATCAAAGACAAAATGAATAAGCTTGATAAGGTTGTGAAAAAAGACTTTCCTTCTTATGACATTTTCCTTGTGATTGATTCATTTTGTTATCAGGTAAATGACACCGTTTATGACAGACAATATAAAAGAGTGACCGAATTAAACACAATCAGAACCAGTCGCGGAAATATTTTGAGCGGCATGACGGAAGACCAGAAGTCATTGTATACGGCGATAATGAATTACTATAATCTAAGGGATAAGTATGAACAGAACCCCGAAGATCTCATTGAACCGCAGACTCAGAAAAAGACTTCCAAGATCTCTTTTGTTCATAAAAAATACATCGCTGCGGGACTTGCAGGAGGTATTTTTGTGGCAGTATTGTTGCTTGCAATAAAGTATATCTTTACACCTGTAGTTCGGGTAAAAGAGAATTTGATTGTGGACTTAAATCAGAATGTTTTCGGAACGATATGGCCGGAGAATTCCCGAAAAAGATTTTTGGGCTTCGTGGACAAGTGGATTACGAAAGCATTCTATAAAAGAGATATGTATTTTACATTTGACAAATCAGTAGAAATGATTGCCATGGGAATAAGAATTGCCATGGAAAAGGAAAACATTTCGAAAGTGTATTTGACAGGTTCTGCGTCAGACAATATGGGAGTAACGGATAAATTGGAAGCAGACCTTAAAAACGGCTTTGAAGTTGAAAAGGGAGAATGTATTGTATATAATCCTTTATCTTTAAAGAATCTTTCGGATTCCGAAGCAGTTGTATTTATTGAAAAAGCAGGAGATTCTACCTTTGACAATATCTTAAAAGAGACGGATCTTGCAAAACAGAGTAAAGTAAAAAATCTTGGATTCGTATTACTACAGTAGGAAGGCATAAAAGATGGCAAGAATTTTATTTGTAAGGTCTACACCGTATGACGAGGATTTAAACGGATATAATGTTCAGGGGGTGGGAATTGCCAAAGCCTTTTGCAGGCTTGGTTATGACTGTGATTATTTAAATTTTCACAAGACGAAGGACGAAACAATAGATGTCTATGAAAAAGACAATCACAAGGCAAGAGTTATATTTAAACACAGAACCCGTATTTTCAGAACCGGAATCAACAGAGAGGTTTTGAAGGAAGAGTTTTTATCGCAATATGATATTGTTATTTGTCGTGAATACAACCAGCTGATGACACATTATATTGCAAAGCGTCATCCAAATACATCCATGTATTCGGGACCTTATTACAATATGTTTATGATTCCTTTCTTTTCGGGAATTTATGATGTTTTATATACAAAGAAACTGGACCGGGAACTGAAAGGAAAATTTGTTAAATCCCAGTTGGCCAAGGAATATCTCGAGAAAAAGGGATATACGGATTTGGTGGATGTCGGAGTCGGTCTTGATACTTCGAGATTTGAGAATGTCGAGATTCAGGAAAGCACGGCGGAACTGGTCAATTACATGAAAGAGAATGAGTGTATTCTTTACGTGGGAACACTAAGTGAAAGAAAGAATATTTCACTTATTCTTAAGATGTTTGAAAAGGTTCTGGAACGTAAGCCCGATGTTAAGCTTGTTCTTATAGGAAAAAGCGAACAGACGCTTATCAACAAACTGCTCGGCAAGAGCAATGAGTCTTATTATGAGGAACTGTTAACGAAGGTTCCGGATAAAGTTAAAGCATCCATTTATCATGTGTTAAGAGTGGATAACCCGCAGCTTCAGTTTGTTTATCCTATGGCAAAAGCATTTATTCTGCCGTCTCTTCTTGAGATTTTTGGTATGGTGCTTTTGGAAGCCATGTATTTCGGCACACCGGTCATTACGAGCTGGAACGGAGGCTCCTCCACATTACTTACAGATGAATCATGCGGTCAGGTTGTCAAAGAATTTGATGCGCTAAAATGGGCGGATGCAATCTGCAGATATCTGGATGATGAGGAGTATTCGGCAAAGGTAAGCGCGAATGCCCAAAAATTAATCCGTGAAAACTACAGCTGGGATGTAATTGTTGCAAAAATGCTCGATGAATTGGATAAAAGATGAAATTTTGTTATGTTCTTCTTCATTATAAAACCGATGAGGATACGACAGAGTGTATCCGTTCCATCTGCAAGGTGGAAAAAGACCCTTTAATCGTCGTTGTGGATAATGCATCGGAAAACGGCAGTATAGAGAAAGTGGAAGAAGAGTTCCAAGGTTTTTCCAATATTCATATTATTAAAAACAAAGAGAATATCGGATTTGCTGCCGGAAATAATGTCGGATATAAATATGCCAGAAATACTCTTAATGCAGACTTTATTGCCATTTCCAACAATGATATTACTGTAGTAACACAGGATTTTTCAAAGAGAGTAGAGGAAATTTACGAAAAGACGGGATTTGATGTACTCGGACCGGATATTATCTCTTTGGTGGACGGCGGACACCAGAATCCTATGGAAGAATCTTTTCACAGTGCAGGAGAAGTCCGTAAAGAAATCAAACGATACAAAATGCTTCTTACCATCAGCAGAATGGGAATATATGACATTTTGAAATCCGGCGGAAAAGTCAGAACCGGGTCGGCAAGAAAGGATATTCCCGACGCGATTACGGAAGGCATTATGCTGCACGGATCATTTGTGATTTTTTCTCCCTCTTTTATAAAAAAAGAGCAGATTGCCTTTCGCGAGGGAACATTTTTATATGTGGAAGAGGCAATTTTAAAGCACTATTGCGACAATACGGGATATAAGATGATTTTTGCCCCTGATATTTGTGTCAGGCATAAAGAGGATTCTGCAACAAATTCCATTCGGATTTCCAACCGCGAACGCAGGGAATTTGTTTTTCGCAATATGATACAGTCTCTGTCTGTTTATCTTGAGTATTTTAATGATTGACAAGTTTTGTGAGGAATTGAAGTGAAGGTTCAGCCCCAATATACAAATTATATTGTTTCGTTTTCATTTAAGAATTATCTGAAGGCGAAATCCGGAATGCCCAAAGTAATTCTGTCACATCAGACTTTGATTAACAGACACAACACGAGTTATGTATATTTGTATTCCGTAAAAAAATCCATCCAAAACGATACCAAAATGCTCTTTTGTTATTTTGGGATGGTTGTAGACGGAAAATATATCGGAGTTTTTTCAATAAAGCAGATTATCAAAATTCTTTCCGGTTGGAACCGTATGGGTTACAATCTATTGAATTTTCATATTCATCATTTACTTTTTACTGACAGAAATAAAATTGGAAGTCTTTTGAATGAGTTTTCGGATATTCCAATTTATTTTTTTCTGCATGATTTTTACCTGTGCTGCCAGAGTTACAATCTTACGAATCCAAACGGAATATTCTGCGGTTCACATTGCCTGAATAAGGAAAACTGCGGAAACTGCCCTTACTACGAAAACAGTGTTTCATTCATAAAAGAGCTGCATGACTTTGTATCGTGCTACCTTTCACGTGCCGAATTTATCTCACCGTCCGAAGCTACAAAAGATATTTATTGCAACTTTTGGAAAGAAATTGCAGATAAAATCAGAGTCATCCCGCATCAGTCGTTTGTTGGCGAATACCGTGAAAACAAAGAAGTTCTGTCAGAAAATTCACCGCTTAAAGTCGGATATCTCGGTGCTGCCATTGATTTAAAGGGATGGGACGTCTGGAAAAAACTGATTTCACAAACCAAAGAAACGAAGGCATACGAATTCTATGTTTTTAATAAAAACAGTGCAGAGGAATCCGATATGCATCAGGTACCCGTTGTCTTCTCGCCGCAAAATCAAAATGCAATGGTAGATGCAGTGAGAAAAGCCAAAATTGATATTGCCGTATTCTGGTCCAAGGTTCCGGAAACATATTCATATACATGCATGGAAGCCTTTTCTTCCAATGCATTTCTGATTACCAATGAGATTAGCGGAAATATTCGTCAATTTGTAGAAAAGAATCATGCCGGCCTTGTTTTAAAGGATGAAAATGACTTGATCGAGTTATTTAACAACTTTGTTCTTCTCAGAAAAGAAGTGCAAGACTACAAAGAGTCCGATATCTGCGGACCGATGTCTCTGGCGGACAATGAAGAGATATATGAATTATTTAAAGAATACAAGACGGAAGAAAAGACGATAACCCAAGAATACAGGACCTTCCGAAACCCATGGACATACGTAATTGAGTTTTCTTACAATCATTTTGTGAAAAAATATTGATTTTAGGAGCGTGGATGGATATCAAGGTTAAAAAAGCCGATCTGCTTGATTTAATTATAGTTATTTTGATTTTTTCCCAATTGGTTATATTGGGCTTTTTTGGCTTGAATTCCGTAATGAACAAAGTTGTTACGGTATTGATTCTTATCCGAATTATCCTTCATCCGCATCTTTTCCCCAAATTCAGTATAATTTCATCCCTGACGGTTCTTTTGCTGTTTGTTCTTTCGGTTGTATCCGAGGGAGGAGAGCGTGCAGTTTGGAGCAGTAATTTTTTACTGATTTTTTATCCCTTTGTATACATGCTGTATTGGGTTTACTTGTTTTTGTATAATCCGTCATTTATCAAACGGGTTCTAAACAAAAGTTATTTCATTGTGAATGCAGTGATGATATTAAATATAGCGGTAATGCTGATTCAAATTTATTTCCCGTATTCGATTCAGGCGCGGATTACGGGGGCTCAGATTGATTACTATGAGGATACAATCTGTGGACTGTTTTCCTATGGCTCAACACATGTAGAGGGATTGTATTGCATATTTGTAATTCTTTACAATCTGTCATACGGAAAGCATTTAAACAAGAGTCATAAAGTGTTGAACTGGTGCTATACGGTTGTTATAGCCCTGCTGAATTGTTTTATTTCATTAAACAATGATAATAAAGCATTCTTTTTCCTTCTTCCGCTTTTCCTGTTTTTGTATATTGTATTGACGGACAATAAGATTACTCAGAAAGTTTTCCAATATATTCTGGGCGGACTGGGAACGCTTGGAGTCATTGTTTTAGGAACTTATTTTTTGTTTCCGTCAATTCATAAATATGTTAACAACACGCTGATAAAAACGCTGAGTGATTTTTTGTCGAATTTTAATGCCGGGGCAAAGGCGGTTGGAAGTAACGAGAGAATAGCCATTATAGGATATGCACTTAAAAAAGCTGAAACATGGAAATTCGGACAGGGAATTGCAACCGCTTATTTAAACCAGTCAGGATATCATAATTTCAGACATTTCGGACAAAGCGATCTTGGCAGTTTTGTATTGTTAATCGGGATTTGGTTTTTTATCGCAATTTTAATAAGTTATCTGTATTTTAGTATTTCCATCATAAAAGGGGATTCAGGGAAAAGTATTTCAACCGTGTTTATCATAGTGCTGACAGGAGTATTATTAATACTTACATTGTATACACAGTGCTTTTCCAGAACCAATGTCGTAATCACACTCATGTTAATTGTGTCGGCGCTTCACATAAAACAGAATGAGATTCGAAAAAAAGAATCGGAAAATAACAGAGAAAGCGGGGATGCTTAATGAGAAGGATAAAAAAATACTGGAGAGTATTTATTTCTCTTTTTCTGATAATTGCTTCCAAGCTGCAGAAAAGAAAAGAAAACCGGATTGCTTTCGGTGCCTGGAAGGGCGAACTTTATATAGACAATTCGAGATATTTGCTTGAAACAGCATTAAAAATGCTTGGTGAAGATTATCGTTTTGTCTGGATTGGGAATAAAGAGGTTGCAGCGCAATTGCCGCACGACAGCAGGATTTGCTGTTATGAGAAGAACTCGCTTAGGTCTTTATCGGCGCTATTAAAGTGCAAATATATGTTTTGTTCCCAGATGCATTATGAGGACTTGTCAAACTATAATGTTTTTGAAGGAGCGATAATTACGTATCTCCATCACGGATGCCCCGTAAAAAAATGGGGAGATGATGCGGGGACAGGACAAAGCATAAATCCGTCATGGCAGGATCGAATTGTCGGAAAGCGAAGACTGCTTGATTACTTTGTCTGCAGTTCTGAAACACATTTTCGAACAAATTTATCCTCTATGAAATCATGGGGATGTAATGAAAAAAACAACCTTCGAACAGGTACTCCCAGAAATGATATGCTTTTACTCGAAAATGACGAAGAGCATATTCTGAAATATAAGCAAAAATATGCCGAAATGCTTGGCTTTGATGTGAATCAGAAAGTTGTTTTGTACGTTCCGACGTTCAGACGAAGCGGAATTGCGAACGAATCCCTGGTGTATCGGGATTCAAAAGAAAAGGAAAGATTATCCGAGCTGTTGCATAAACACAACTGCGTACTGATTGAAAAAGCGCATTACGCAGGTGAATTTGAATCTAAAGAAGGAAAGAGTTATGATAATATTCTTTCCTGCCCCAAAAAAGTTAACATACAGGAAATGCTTCTCTTTACGGATTGTATGATCAGTGATTATTCGGGTGCATTTCTGGATTATTCCATTTTGGACAGACCGATTATTCATTACATATATGATTATGAATTCTACAGGGATGTGGATTCGGGATTATATTATGAATTAAACGAGTTTCAGGCAGGATCAGCCGCAAGAAATTATGACGAACTGCTTAATGCTTTGGAGAACTGCCTGACAGATCCTAAAACAGGCGAAGAGTTACGCAGAAAAGTAAAGAATAAATTTATGGAATATGAACAGGGTAATGCTTCCGAACAGATTATAGGAAGTGTTTTAAGAAAGGAAACAGTATAGTATGAAAGCGCTTATTTTAAATTCCGGAATGGGCACACGAATGGGAGTGCTGACCAGTGAGCATCCGAAGTGTATGACGGAGATATCCACAAAGGAGACAATTTTATCCCGCCAGTTAAAACTTCTTGCGGAAGCCGGAATCAACGAAGTGGTAATTACGACCGGTTATTTTGATAAGGTTTTAATTGAATACTGTAACAGTCTTGAATTGCCGTTAAATATTACATTTGTTAAAAATCCGATTTACGATAAGACCAATTATATTTACAGCATTTATTGCGCCAGAGAATATCTGGATGATGATATTATTCTGATGCACGGAGATCTTGTTTTTGAAAATGAAGTTATGGATATGATTTGCGAAAGCAAAGTATCCTGTATGTGCGTTTCTTCAACTCTTCCGTTACCCCAAAAGGATTTCAAAGCACAAGTGGTGGACGGAAAGGTTTTAAAGGTCGGAGTTGATATCTGGGAAAATGTTTTGGAAGCGCAGGCTTTTTATAAGATTTTCCGGGAAGACTGGAACAAATGGCTTTCTAAAATTGCAGAGTTTTGCGAAAACGACAATACAAAAGTATATGCCGAAAATGCGTTAAATGAACTGAATGGTGAAGCTAATATATCCGCACTGGATGTTAAGGATCTTTTATGCGCGGAAATTGACAATCAGGAAGACTTGGAAGCGGTATCCAAGGCGTTAAAAGAGATTGAAAACAGAACGGTTTACATGTGCTTTTCAACCGACATTATTCATGGAGGTCATATTGCAATCATTAAAAAAGCACAGAGGCTTGGGCGACTTATAATCGGCGTTCTTTCGGATGAGGTTGTTGCATCATATAAGCGATTCCCTCTTGTTCCCGCATCGGAAAGAAAAGTGATGTTTGAGAATATAGCGGGCGTTTATAAAGTAGTTGATCAGAATACGCTTTCCTATAAGGAAAATCTTGAAAAATATAAGCCGACATATGTAGTTCACGGAGATGACTGGTGCAGCGGATTTCAAAAGCCGATTCGTGATGAAGTAATCGAGTGTATTGCCTCTTATGGCGGTAAACTGGTTGAATTTCCTTATAGTGTAAATGATAAATACAAAGATATTGAACTAAATACCAGAAGGGATCTGGCTATGCCGGATATTCGACGCAGACGTCTTCGCAGGGTATTGGAGATGAAGGGCCTGATTACCGCCATGGAAGCACATGACGGTTTGACCGGTTTAATTGTTGAAAACACAATTGTTCACCAGAACGGAGGTGCACATCAGTTTGATGCGATGTGGATTTCTTCTCTTTGCGACAGTACGGCGAAAGGAAAGCCGGATATAGAACTGGTAGATATGACTTCACGTTTCAGAACAATTGAGGATATTACCGAAGTAACTACCAAACCTATTATCTTTGACGGAGATACAGGCGGAAAGACCGAGCATTTCGTATACACGGTACGAAGCCTTGAGAGACTCGGAGTATCAATGGTGATTATTGAAGATAAGACCGGATTGAAGAAAAACTCTCTTTTCGGTACGGAGGTTGAACAGACACAGGACAGCATTGAAAATTTCTGCGAAAAAATAAAAGCAGGAAAGGAAGCTCAGAGAACCAAGGAATTCATGATTTGCGCACGTATCGAATCCCTGATTCTGGAGAGAGGAATGGAAGATGCTTTGGAACGTGCATTTGCCTTCACAGGTGCAGGTGCCGATGCCATAATGATTCACAGCCGCAGAAAAGACCCTTCCGAGATTCAGGAATTTATTGAAAAGTTCCGCGAAAAAGATCAGACAACACCGATTGTTCTTGTTCCTACCAGTTTTAATTCCGTTACCGAAGAGGAGTGGAAAGAACGTGGAGCAAATATAGTCATATATGCAAATCAGCTTATGAGAGCGGAAGTTCCGGCAATGCAGAAGGCTGCAGAAATTATTTTGGAAAATCACAGGGCGCAGGAATGTGATGAGATGCTGATGCCCTTTAAGGATATTATTCGAATGATTCCGGACGAGGTTTAGGATGATTATTACATCGAAAGACAATTATAAAGAATTGGATGCGTGGCTTTCTGAAAGAAAGAAAGTGCTGTTTGTATGCGATGAAGCAGTCAGATTTCTGGATAAATTCAATGAAAAAATAAAAGAGATTAATATTCCGTTAGTTCGTTTTTCGAACTTTAAACCGAATCCTGATTACGAAAGTGTGGTTGAAGGCGTTCAGTTATTCAGAGAATCAGGATGTGAAGCTATTATGGCTGTAGGCGGGGGTTCCGCTATTGATGTGGCTAAATGCATTAAACTTTATTCCGGTTGTAAAGGAAACGGGGAAAACGGCGATTGGCTGAAGGAAGAAATTTTGCCGAACAGTATTCCGTTTCTTGCCATGCCGACAACTGCAGGAACGGGTTCCGAAGCAACGCGATATGCGGTTATTTACTACAATGATAAAAAACAGAGTATTACGAGTGAAAGTATTATTCCCGAGACTGTTTTACATGATCCGGATGTATTAAGAACATTGCCGGTTTATCAGAAGAAGGCAACAATGATGGATGCGCTATCGCATGCAATCGAATCCTTCTGGTCGGTAAATTCCAATGAAGAGAGCAAGAAGTACAGCAAAGATGCAATTGCCGGAATTATGACTAATATGGACGGATATCTTGCCAATACGGAAGCCGGAAATGCAGGAATGCTGTTGGCGGCATATACTGCCGGAAAGGCAATTAATATTACACAAACAACTGCCGGACATGCAATGTGCTATAAGATTACGAGTATGTTCGGATGTGCACACGGACATGCGGCTGCGCTTTGCAACCGTGTTATGTTTCCGTGGATGATAAAGAATGTTGACAGATGCACAGATATAAGAGGCGCCGGCTATCTGAAGGATACATTAAATGAAATCGGAATTGCCATGGGATGCGAAGATGCAGTCAGTGGTGCGAACAGGTTTGTATCAATTTTTGATTCTCTTGGGCTTGATGTACCGGCTGCAACAAAAGAACAGTTTATGATTCTGAAGGAAAATGTGAATGTTGAGAGACTTAGAAATCATCCTGTTTCACTGGATTCGGAAATCATTGATGAATTGTATCATCAGATATTAAAGGAACAGGCATGATCAGAAAAGCAATAGACAAATATCATAAATTAAGTCCGCAGGTAAAAGCTTCTGCCTGGTTTGCGGCATGCAGTGTATTGCAGAAGGGAATATCGACCATTACCGTCCCGATTTTTACCAGATTGATGACGGATGAGCAGTATGGTACATTTACCCTTTACAATACATGGTCAAACCTGCTGACAATTGTAACTTCCCTGTATTTATTTAACGGTGTATTAAATAATGCCATGGTGAAGTATGAGGATGACAGGGATCGATATATTGCATCCATGCAGGGTCTGACCATCTTGATGACGACAGTTGTGTTTGTCATTTATGTCGTCACCCAGGGTGTATGGTATCGAGTTATTAATCTTGCGCCTGTTTACATGATCATCATGTTTATCGAGATGCTTTTTGCACCCGCTTTGAGTTACTGGTCAGGGAAACAGCGCTTTGAATATAAATATGTAAAACTGGTTATCGTTACCGTTATTAAATCTGTGTTAAATCCTGTAGTAGGACTGATTGCAGTTTATTATTCCGTAGAAAAAGATTTGGCAAGAATTATATCCATTGTGGCGGTAGAAGTCGTAATCTGCGGAATAATTATGGTTTACCAGTTTGTTCGCGGAAAAGTATTTTTTGTAAAAGAATACTGGAAGTACGCCCTGAAACTCGGATTTCCTTTACTTCCGCATTATCTTTCAGGAATGATACTGAATCGTGGCGACACCGTTGTCATAGAGCATCTGGTGGGACGATCCAAGGTTGCATATTACGGAGTTGCATATAATATCGGATTTCTGGTTCAACTTTTCACGAATGCAATCGGAAATGCGTTTATTCCCTGGATGTATCAAAAAATCAAAGGAAAGGATTACGCAAAAATAGGGAAAACCGTGAATATTCTCCTGCTATTTGTATCAGCAATTGCCTTTGGTGTAATGTTGCTTGCGCCGGAAGCAATCTGGATTTTCGGAGACAGCGGATATGCATCGGCGGTCTATGTTGTGCCCCCGGTAGCTGCAAGTGTTTTCTTTATCTTTTTGTATAATCTTCTGGCAGTGCCACAGTTTTACTATGAGAAGACCAATTACATGCTTTTTGCATCCATTGCGGCGGCTTTGGTAAATATCGTATTAAATTTTATTTTTATAGATAAATTCGGTTATGTTGCCGCAGGTTATACAACATTGGTTTGCTATGTATTTTACAGTTTCGGTCACTTTATTATCAGTAAGAGTATCCTAAAAGAAAAAATAGGGGAAAATGCAGGTGTCATGTTTGATACAAAAGTACTTTTCCTTTTGTCGATTATGATTATAGGAATCGGAATTACCTGCAATTTCCTTTTCCCGTTCTGGTATATTCGCTATGGAATAATTCTGATCGGATTGATTTTATGCATTATATACAGAAAGAAACTCATAAAATTCTTTATAGACATTAAAGCAAAAAAATAAACTTAATTAGACAACGGAGGCGCCCGGTGAAAGAAGAATTATCCACCAGGGAAATACAGGAAGTATCACTGGAGATTTTAAAAAATATAACGGATGTTTGTGAAAAACTCAATTTACGATATGCACTTATATACGGAACTTTGATTGGTGCTGTTCGTCACCATGGTTATATTCCGTGGGATGATGACGTGGATATTATGATGCCGCGTCCTGATTATAATCAGCTGTTAAATTATCTTTCAGAGCATAAGCTGCCGAATCTGACGGTTTTTAACCGTAATACTCATCCCGAGTATCCTTATATGATTACGCGTATAAGTGACGATCGTTATATTTTGGAGATGGATAATGAAAAAAGCGTCGGAATGGGCATTTTTATTGATATTTATCCTTACGACGGGCTCGGAAAAACGAAAGATGAGGCAGTAAAATACGGATTAAAGGGAGACAGACTTTCTTCTCTTTGCTATCAGGCAACAAGAAAGCATTTTGCGATGGAGACAACAGTATCTCCGATAAGAAAAGTGTTAAAATTTCCCGTATTTTTGATTTCAAAAATAATCGGTAAGAATTTCTTTCAGAATAAACTGGATAAACTGGCAGGGATGAAAGAATATGATAATTCGGAATATGTCGGTTGTGTAATCTGGCTTTCATGGGGAGAAAAGGATATTTTTAAACGCGAATGGTTTGATGAAACGATTATGATGCCATTTGAAAACTACAGTTTCAGGGTTCCCAAACATTATGATGAGGTTCTTCGTCATGAATACGGGGATTATATGATTCTTCCGCCGGAGAAGGACAGAATCGGGCACCATTTTTATAGGGCATACAAAAAATAGGGAGGGATATTATGGAACACAAATATATGAAAATGTTTTACAGAACAGTTTCTTTTGTATGCGTGTTTTTCCTGTCTTTTTTACTGTTCTTTAGTGTTTGTCATGCCGAACCCTCGAATCCTGATGCGGAAGAAAATGAAGTATCGGAAAAGATAGAAGAACTGGATTTGGCTGACAGTGTGTACCAGATGGGCTCCATGGAAGGCATTTCGGGAGAATATGCCGTGGACTCTAAGACTGAAGAAGAAATCTGCGATTTGCTGGATCAGGCAGCAGATGATTTTGCGGAAGAAATAGATATAGAAGAATATGATCTTTCCGTGGAAGAGATTACGGAGCTGACTGCAGAGTTTATAAATCGAAATCCACAGTATTTCTATTTGAGCGGAGTAAGCGTAGAAATTGATGAGGATTATATTTCCAAAGTATATTTTTCATATGAGAATAATGCTCAGGACAAAGAACGAGAGTATGAACAGGCGGTCGCAGCGATATTACAGGGCGTTAATCCGTCATGGAGTGAGATTGCGAAACTCATGTATATCCATGATTACATTACAACAAACTGCAGTTATGACTTAAACCTGGAGAAAAGAACCGCTTACGATTGTCTGGTGGGGAAAAATGCAGTATGTACAGGTTATGCTCTTGCTTTTATGGATGTTGCCAACAGGGCGGGTATTGAAACAAAGTATGTAACAAGCGGCACACTCCGCCATGCCTGGAACATTGTTTGTATTGATGGAGATTACTTCTATGTGGATTGTACATGGGACGATCCGGTTTTCCTTGAGATGGATCAGGTAACTCAGAACTATGCATATAAAATGTACAGCCAGCATAAATTTTTCTTGAAAAGCCAGGATGCGTTTGCACATGGGGAGACGGACTGGCTGATCGACGGAGAGCAGGTATATGGGCTTTACAATGATACAGAATATGACAATGCCTGCTGGCATGATTCCGTTTCTGTTTCAGTCTCAAGTGACGGACTGCTTTATGTTTTGCTGGAAGGAAAATTATATCTTTGTTCGCCGGAGAATATTTCCGGAACTATGATAGTGCAGATTCCGGCAAATATATATACATATCACTATTACGGTTCGGTTGTATCCGTCGGAGATTTGATCTTTGCCGGTAACGAGAACCAGATTTATCTGGTAAATCCTGCCAATGAAAGTACAGAACTTGTATATGAACTGAGTGACGATCAAACATCACTATACGGTGAAATATACGGAATAGAAAGAGTAGGAAGCAGACTGCGCTATGATATGGGAAGCGGGCCGAGAATTACCGAGTATAACGGAAGTGATTATGTAGATGTTTCGGCTTATCTGGACGGGAATTATGCGGAAGTAAAATTGGATAATAACTATATTCTTTTTACAGATACAACGGACAGTGTTCAGTTAACGGCAAATGTGACCCCTGAAGGGAAAACTGTTATATGGCAAAGTTCCAATCCGGAAGTTGCAACGGTCGATAATTCGGGATTGGTACAGGCGGTTGGATACGGAAGAACGGTAATTACCGCATCTGTCGGGGGATTTAAGGATATCTGTATTGTAAATATTGATACGGTTTGGCAACAGAATTATCAATTCGCAAACGAAGAGGATTTTCAGGGCAAATCGGTTTATTTATATCTTGATAAATACCTTAGTGATGAAGAAAATATTGTGCTTCCCCGAATAGGATATGTGAACGGAGAATCCTATATAGTATGTGCAAGAGGGAAGTATATTACTTACCAGACCAGCGATCAGATTAACCGATTGTATAAAGGGTTATTTACAGAGAAAAATTTGGAAAGCTTTTCCACGGAGGAAGGAATCTGTTTTGGTGATAATGCATCAGCATGTTTTCGATTGTGTACTAACCTTAAGACCGTTGATTTATCCGGTTGTGATGTCTCAAAGGTGACAACTGTAAACAGTATGTTCTATGGTTGTTCTTCTCTGGAATCTGTTAACTTTAGCGGATGCAGATTTGAGAATCTTCAGACTGCAGTATTACCGTTTGGAGGATGTACGAACCTGAAGTATATTCAGACACCGGAGTTTGTTCCTGAAGGAGTAAAAATACCGCTTCCCTGCGAGATGTACGTGATGGATGATGAAGGAGGTTTGTCTGAGGAAAGCTATACCGATTTAGGTAAAGCTCCTTCTAATTGTTTATTATCAATTTATTACGAGAATCATTCCAGTCATGTTCCCGAGACTGACTACGGATATCCGGCAACCTGTACCCAGCCCGGATTAACTGACGGAAGTCATTGCTCGGTCTGTGGAATGGTTTTGGAAGAGCAGACTGTTATTCCTCCCAAAGGCCACACCATAGTGACTGATCCCCGGGTAGATCCCACTTATGAAAAAACGGGATTGACGGAAGGAAGCCATTGCTCGGAGTGTAACACCGTTTTTAAAGAGCAGAACGTGATACCGATGTTATCGGGATGGAGAACAATAGAGAATAAACAGTACTATTACGAGAACGGAAAGAAAATTACAGGATGGAAAGCCATAGACGGAAAATGGTATTACTTTGACTCGGTCGGGGTGAAATGCACAGGATGGGTATTGGTTAAAGAAAAATGGTACTATCTGAATGCTTCGGGTGTAATGCAGACCGGTTGGATTCAATATGCGAATAAATGGTATTATTTGAATTCCTCAGGCGATATGCGTATCGGATGGCTGAAATCAGGAAACACATGGTATTTTCTTAACAGTACGGGTGAAATGTGTACGGGTTGGAAAAAAGTGGATGGCGGCTGGTATTATTTCATGGCTTCCGGAGCTATGAAAACCGGTTGGTTAAAGTATGGAGGAAACTGGTATTATCTGACCCCGTCCGGAGCAATGAAGACAGGCTGGTTAAAGGAAGGCGGAGTCTGGTACTATTTCACATCGGATGGAGTTATGGTTACGGGAAGTCGGAAAATAGGAAACAAGACGTATAATTTTAATTCGTCCGGTGCCTGTTTGAACCCGTAAAAGACGAAATAACAAACATAGTAATTAACGGAAAGACGTATTAATTCGAAAGATCCTATTATGATTATTATATCTAAGCAATAAATGAAAGCAACGGAGGATTCTGAGTTGGAATTGACTATACTGATGCCGTGCCTTAATGAAGCAGAGACATTGGGAATATGCATAAAAAAAGCAAAAGGTTTTTTGGAAAAAAACAATATAGACGGTGAAGTTCTGATTTCTGATAACGGAAGTTCTGATGATTCGGTAAAAATTGCCGAATCCATGGGTGCCAGGGTAGTAAATGCACCAACGAGAGGTTATGGAGGGGCATTAATTACCGGATGTCAGAAAGCTTTGGGTGAGTATGTGATAATGGGCGATGCGGATGACAGTTACGATTTCGAGAATCTTATGCCTTTTCTGGAGAAACTTCGCGAAGGATATGATCTTGTAATGGGCAACCGTTTTAAAGGAGGTATCGAAAAGGGTGCAATGCCCTGGTCTCATAAATATATCGGCAATCCTGTCCTGTCTTCTATAGGTCGTCTGTTTTTTAAAAGTAAGATTAAAGATTTTCATTGCGGGCTTCGCGGATACAACCGAAAAAGAATGTTGGATTTGGGTTTGCGTACCACCGGTATGGAATATGCAAGCGAAATGGTTGTAATGTCCGAACTGGCAGGATATAAAATAGCTGAAGTTCCGACCACTTTAAAGAAGGACGGAAGATCACGTCCGCCACATTTAAGAAGTTTTCACGACGGATGGAGACATTTGAAGTTTCTTTTGATGTATAGCCCCAAGTGGCTGTTTTTATACCCGGGTATTATTCTTATAATAGTCGGATTAATCGGTGGCATCATTCTTACGATAGGACAATTTGCCATCGGATCTGTTGTATTTAGTATTCATACACTTTTATACTGTATGATTGCCATTATTCTGGGGATAAATATCGTATATTTCTATACTTTCACCAAACTTTATGCCGAAACCAGTAATTTCATTCCTCATGACAAAGGAATAAGCAAACTTGTTGGATTCGGCGAGGATAAAGGGGTTTTGGCAGGATTTATACTGGCATTTATCGGTCTGGCTGCTTCCGTTGCCTCTTTAGTCATATGGGAAAAATCCGGGTTTAGTCAAATGGAACCGGAAAAACTGATGCGGTTGGTTTTACCTGCCGCCACAATGCTTGAAGTCGGCATAGAAACAATGTTTGCAAGTTTCTTAATGGGAATACTTAAAATCGAATTTAGAGGAAAATAAAAAATGGCTGAAAGATTAAAGCATTTTTATGAAGAAATAAAAATCCCTACCATATTTTCGATTTTTGCGACATTCTGTTGTTTTTTGTCAATGACACCCATGCGTTCGGATGCGGGATTAACGGTATGTGTTCTACTGTATATATTAAGTTATGTCTCAGCCCGGCTAATCGTAAAAACATATAAGCATTCTCTGACTTTTATCAATACGGTCTGGAAAAAAATACTTTCAGTTGTCTTTTTTATATATTTTAATATCAGCATATACGGTATGGTATATCTTGAAAGCAACGGGCTGGACGGATTTAAGCTCCCGAAAGCAGTTTATCCTTTGGTGTCACTTGTTTGGGTAACACCTCTTTTCTTCGGATTGCTGTATGCTGTTTCAAAACTTATGTCCGCACCTAAAAAAAACGGCACAGGACTTTCGATAAAAGTTCAAATAATCGCTTTTTTACTTCTTATGCTCAATTACGGAATATGGCTTTATGCTTTTAATCCGTGTATTTCTTCTGTAGATTCCGGCGTTCTTTATAATCAGGCGCATCAGATGATGACAGTTCCTATGATAAACTGGCATCCTCCTTTTTACGCAATCGTTTTGTCTTTCCTACTTAAAATATGTGACTCGGCAACTTTTTTGGTAATACTGCAGTGTATTGCTTTTTCTGTACTTATTGTCAGAATGACGGATTATTTGTTGCGTTCGGGATGTAACCGTTTTATCGGAATAATGCTTTATCTTTTATGGGGCTTTTCTTTCAATAACGTAATCCAGATGATAACATTGTGGAAAGACATCCCTTATATGATTTCACTTACCTGGCTTACGTTTTTGCTTGCACGTTTTATCAAAGAAAAATGTAATGTTTCCAAATCGTGGTACATTCGTTTCGTCATTGCAATGGCATTAACGGCCCTGTTCAGACAAAACGGCATCCTTCCGGCTGTTGCCGTTGCAGTTTTCATATGCGTTTTGGGAGTTATTAAGAAGAAATATTTTGCATTAGTTTCGGTTGCGGCATTCCTGGCGATTATCATTATAATAGAGGGTCCCGTGTATAAATTTTATAAAGTCGAAAGCAGATTGGGATTAAAATATTTTGCGCTTGCAAATGATATTGTCGGAACATATTACCTCGTAGATGACCCGTCGGATGATGTGGTAGAAATGGTAAATGAAATAACCGAAAACGATCCCGAAAATTTTGGATATAATTCATATTACACAACATACAACAGAAATGCTCTCGGAGAGTATTCGGTTCCCGGTTTTTTATCTGTCTATGTTAAAACATTTTTCAGACACCCCAAAGAACTGACCCTTCAGTTTATGAGAAGAAATTCGGTTTTATGGAGCATTATAAAACCCGAGGAAGAATTTGCGGTATGTACCAATTATAAAAGAGACCATCACTCTGACGAATATACATATTCGTATCCAAAGCGAGTGCCTAATAATCTGACAGAATTGTTTTCAAAAATAACGGATTATTTAACAGACAATTCTCTTGTATATTTACTGGCATGGCGAACGGGAATATATACGATAGTTTTACTTGCGGTATATCTGTATGCTTTCTGCAAAAAGAAACCGATATCTGTTTTGATATACTTCCCCATTATATTTAATGTATTGGGCTTATATGCTGCTTCCGGATGGTCCGATTACCGCTATTCCTGGCCGATTGAAGTAACAGCACTGTTTATTATTCCTTTTATGAATTGTTATCTTAACGAATTCAAAACGGACGAATCTTTAAAAGAGAATAAGCAGGAATAGGCTGCAATTATATTCGGATTTCAATTTGCTTTGCATAAAACAAAAAATGAAAAATTGTCCTTAGAAAATGGTAAGTATTCCGGCAAGGCTTATGTTATAGTGATAATGGAAGAAATGTATTAAATATAAATACTAAACGAGGAGGGATTTTATGAGGTACTATGTGAATTGTAACGTTGATGTATCTGGGGACGGATCGCAGAGTGCGCCTTTTATGACAATTTCTGAAGCTGCTGAAATTGCTATGCCCGGGGATGAGGTAATTGTTGCCGACGGAATTTACCGCGAGCATGTCAATCCGAAAAATGCCGGAAGAGATTACGCAAGAATTACGTATCGTGCACAGAATAAGTTAAAGGCGATAATTACCGGCGCAAACCGTGTCAACGACTGGGAAGAAGTTGAGCCCCATGTATGGAAAACGGTTTTCGACAATTCTTATTTCGGAAAGTACAATCCTTTCACGACGCTTGTTTCCGGCGACTGGTTTGACGCCAATTTCACGGCTCATACAGGCGATGTTTTTTTAAACGGCAAATCAATGTACGAAGTCACAAAGTACGAGGATGTTGTAAATCCCAAGGAAAACCTGTCTTCATGGGACAAGGATTTTACCGTTTACACATGGTTCACCAGGCAGGAAGACGACAAGACGGTTATTTTTGCCAACTTCCAGGAGATTGATCCGAGATATGCAGTCACAGAAATTACCGTCAGACAGAACTGTTTTTACCCCCTAAAAGAAGGCATCGGATATATAACTCTCGATGGTTTTACGGTATGTAAGGCCGCTACGCAATGGGCTCCTCCTACGGCGTATCAGGACGGAATGATCGGTCCTCACTGGTCCAAAGGATGGATAATAGAGAACTGCGATATATTTGAGTCGAAGTGCTCGGGTATTTCGCTTGGAAAATACCTCCAGCGCAACAACGATAACAAGTGGCTTAACTGGAAATACAAAGACGGTACCCAGACCGAGCGTGACTGCATCTGCCAGGCACAGACTGAGGGCTGGAATAAAGACAGAATCGGTTCCCACATAATAAGAAACAACAATATCCATGACTGCGGACAGACCGGTATCGTCGGACATCTCGGCGGTGTATTTTCAATCATTGAGAACAACCACATTCACCATATAAACAACAAGCAGAACCTTGCGGGCGCGGAAATCGGCGGAATCAAGATACATGCTGCAATCGATGTTATTATCCGCAAAAACCATTTCCATCACTGCACCAGAGGCCTCTGGCTTGACTGGCAGGCTCAGGGAACAAGAGTTACTCAGAATCTTTTCCATGACAATGCACTGCCGTATGATTATCTTTTACGAAAAGAAAATCTTGCAAACCTCGGACTAGGTGAAGATATTTTCATCGAAGTCAGTCACGGACCGACTTTGATTGATAACAACATTCTTTTATCAGACAGAGCATGTAAACTGCCGACACAGGGCGTTGCATTCGTGCACAACCTGATTGCAGGCTCCTTAACGGCGGTCGGAAGAGGTGTGGATAACGGCGCCAAGACCATGAAATCTCCGAGATATACACCTTATCATGTGTCTCACAGAACCGAGATTGCGGGCTTTATGACAATTCTCCACGGAGATATGCGTTTCTATAACAATGTTTTCGTTCAGAGAAAGATACGCGAGCAGATGTTAGAAATCTGCAAAGGCTTTGAAAATGATGAGTGGGACGACGGAAACATGGTAGTCGGAACCATTCCTTACAACGATTATCAGACCGAAGAGGAATGGAAAGCAATGTTTGACGGCTATTGCGGAATGGGATCGGAATTAAGCGACAGATATTATCTGCCTTTACCCGTATGGACCGGCGGAAATGCTTATTTTAACGGTGCAAAGCCCTGCGATAAGGAAAAGGACGCCTTTGTAGATACCGAACATGATGTAAAAATCAATCTTCATATTGACGGTGACAGATGGGAGATTGAAAGCGACTTATTCGACTATCTTCCCAAAACCTGCGATCTGATTTCAACCAAAACTCTCGGAATGGCATTCGAGCCCGAGCAGAAATATGAAAATCCTGACGGCAGCGACATATTCTTTGATGTGGACTTCTTCGGAAACAGACGTGAACTTAAAGTGATTGCCGGCCCGTTTACGGATTAAAGGAATTAAGGGAGCATAAAAGAAGGATACCCAAATTATGGGTATCCTTTTTAAGTGAATTGCTTGTGGTTTAATACTCTTTTATGGCGTTATTCTTTACATACAGGAAGGCGAGTATTATAATTAAATGCGACTTTTCTCACCGAATTTATAATTTTCGCGAGTTTTCGCCACGAGGATATAATTATGGAAAAAGGGAAAAAAGACAAGCAAAATAAAGTATGGCTCGGATTCGGGATATTTCTGATTCTTGTAGCAATTATATGCGGCAGTTTTCTGGTACTGAGAGTTGTAAGCAGAATATCGGCCAATAAAAGAAATCAGGAGCTTCGGGAACTGGTTAATGAAGGAACGGATACTTCAACTCCGATTATTGTGGATACTTCGCAGATAAGTGTCATTATTCCAAAAGAGGAAGACGAGGAAACTGTTGAGGAAGAAGAGCCCGTAAAAGACTGGTCTGAATGCACTATGGAGGAAAAGAAGGAGAGATACCTTGAAACCTACGGAATCATAGTGCCTGACAAGACTCTTGATTTTGACGAATTAAAAGAAACCGTCAACAAAGATATTTATGCGTGGATTTATATTCCCAATCTTGATGTGGACGATCCGGTAGTACAGCACCCTGATGACGATGCATATTATCTTAACCACAACCTTGACGGAACGGCCGGATATCCCGGCGGAATATATACCGAACCGACTTATAACAATACTGATTTTATGGACAGAATGACCGTTATATACGGCCACAATATGAGGGATGACAAGAGATTTTCGTCACTTCACAGACTTGAAGATAAGGCTGTTTTTGACGAAGTTCAGTATATATTTATCTATATGCCCGACGACATTCTGGTTTATAAAATCGTTGCGGCTTACGAAGGCAGCAATCTTCATATTCTCGCCACCCATGCCTGGGACGACGAGAGCTGGGTAGATTACCTTTACGGTGTTACAAGCTTTGACGGACCCAGAGACAATACCAGGGAATGTGAATTTACCCCGGAAACAAAAATGCTTACTTTATCGACTTGCATAAAAAACGTTCCTTCCAACAGATATCTGGTTCAGGGAGTTTTACTGGATGAGTGCAGATAAAAAAAAGAAAAGAAAACCGAATATTAAAAGAATCGTAATTGCCGTCCTGCTGTTATTAGCCGTAATAGCGGGCGGCTTAATTATTTCTTTTTTCGTTTTCCGGGCTCGCGGTAAAAAAGAACTGCAGGGAACAAACTACAGAGAAATAAGGATTGAAGAGATTGTTCCTGAGGAAGACATTGAGGATGACGGATCAATAAATTACAAGGGCGAGAAATACGTTTTCAATCCTGAAGTAATGACATTTCTTTTTATGGGAATCGATCACAGGGGAGACCTTGTGGATGCCGATGAGGTGACCGATTATTTAAAGGGCGGACAGGCGGATGCTCTGATTTTAATGGTAGTCAATCATAAAACAAAAAAGGTTAACCTCATAAACGTAAACAGAAATGCAATGGCCGAAATGGATGTTTACAACAAAGACGGAGAACTGATAGATACCGAGGTTAAACAGATCTGCCTTGCTCACGGATACGGAACCGGTCACGAGGACAGCTGCGAGAGACAGGTTGAAGCGGTTTCCGAGCTTTTCAATTTCCTGCAGATAAACGGATATTATTCGCTTGAACTTAACGGCGTAGCCGAACTGAATGATTATGTGGGCGGCGTGGAAGTCGAGGTCTTGGAGAACATTCCCAAAGGCTCCGATGAACTTAAAAACGGCAAGGGAAAGACAATTACCCTGATGGGCGAAGATGCAATGAGATATGTCCAGTACAGGGATGTAAAGAGCTTTAATTCGGTTGAATCGAGAATGGCCAGACAGAAGCAGTATATAAGCGCACTGTTTGCCAAGATTCTGGATAAGACTAAAGAGGATGCGACTTTCCCGGTAAAACTTTTAGACGTTCTCGAGGAATATACGGTAACCAATCTTAATGCTTCGAAAATATCATACCTTGCAACAACCTGCGTGAACTACGAGTTTGACACGGAAAACATTTATACACTTTCCGGAGAAACTGTAGAGGGAGAAGAAGGATTCGAAGAATTTTATGTTGATGAAGATTCTTTAAAAGACTTGATTTTTGAACTTTTTTATGAAAAATTAGAATAAGATACTATAAAAAAAGGAGATTTTTATATGAGAGTTGTAATTCAGGACAATTATGAAAAGATGTGCAAGTGGGCAGCAAACTATATCATAGCTAAAATCAATGCTCACAAGGAAGACAGACCTTTTGTTTTAGGCCTTCCCACAGGTTCATCACCCATCGGTGTTTACAAGGAATTAGTCAGAGCCAACAAGGCAGGCGAAGTATCCTTTGCAAACGTTGTTACATTCAATATGGACGAATATCTCGGACTTCCCAGAGAGCACGACCAGAGCTACTGGTATTTCATGCATGACAATCTTTTCAATCACCTTGTTGACATGAAGCCTGAAAACATCAACATTCTTAACGGTATGACAGACAATCCCGAAGAAGAGTGCGCAAACTATGAGAAGAAGATTGCTTCATACGGCGGAATAGATTTATTCATGGGCGGTATCGGTGTAGACGGACATCTTGCATTTAACGAGCCCTACACATCACTTGCATCACGTACCGGTGTAAGAGACTTAACCACAGATACACGTATCGTAAATTCAAGATTCTTCGGAAACGATCCTGAGGCAGTTCCCGCACAGGCACTTTCCGTAGGTATCGGAACAGTTACCGATTCCAAAGAAGTACTCGTACTCATCTCAGGTCACAACAAAGCAAGAGCTCTTGCAGCTACAGTTGAAGGCGGCGTAAGCCAGAAATGGACCTGCAGCGCACTTCAGATGCACAATGCCAGCATAATCGCCTGCGATGAAGAAGCATGTGGCGAACTTACAGTTGATACATACAAGTATTTCCTCGACATCGAAAAGAAGCAGAGACTGTAAAATATCCTAAAAAAATTAAGCCGGTGGAGCATAAGTTCCATCGGCTTTTTATTTTTGCAAACAGCCCCTTTTTTATTGAAAAAAAGCCCCAAAAGAGATAAAATAATCTATGTATGTATTTGCTATGGGGTGCAGTATGAACATAGACGACAGAAACAAGATTCAGGATAGATTTCAATACATTCTCAATATGAGACCTGTGCTTAATAAACAGGCTCTGTTCTCGGATACTACGCAGGATTATGTCACTCCTGCGGAACCCCGCTTTAAAGAAAAAGTTACAGTCAGATTCAGGACTGCAAAAAATAATGTAGATGCCGTATTTCTTATCTCAGGCAGCAAGTCTGTCGAGATGGTAAAAACCGAGGTTGACGCACTGTTTGATTACTATTCATGCGTCATCACCATGGATGAAAAGATATTCGGATACTGCTTCCAGATCATAGCCGGAAAGGTTATGTGTTATTTTAATTCGCGCGGAATTTCCAAAGACATCCAGGAATACTACAATTTCCGACTTATCGCAGGATTCAGAACACCCACATGGGCTAAAGGTGCCGTTATGTACCAGATTTTCGTGGACAGATTTTATAACGGCGACAAAACAAACGATGTACTTACCAACGAGTACACATATCTTGACGGTTATTCCGAACAGGTAACCGACTGGGGAAAATATCCCGCACAGATGGGCGTCAGAGAGTTTTACGGCGGAGATTTGCAGGGCGTATTGGATAAGATGGATTACCTCGAGGATCTCGGTATCGATGTAATTTATTTCAATCCTCTTTTCGTATCACCCTCCAACCACAAATACGACATTCAGGACTATGATTATATCGATCCCCATATCGGCAAAATCGTGGATGACGAAGGCGAATTATTAAAGGACGGTCAGAAAGAAAACCGTTTCGCAACCAGATATATCAATCGTGTAACGAACAAAAAGAACCTCGAAGCGAGCAACGAGCTTTTTGCAAAAGTCGTAAAAGAAGCGCACAAGAGAGGCATGAAGGTTATTCTTGACGGTGTATTCAACCACTGCGGTTCATTCAACAAATGGCTCGACAGGGAAAGAATATACGAAGAGCAGGAAGGTTACGAAAAGGGCGCATTCATATCCGAAGACAGCCCTTATAAGGATTATTTCAGATTCCACAAAGATGACTGCTGGCCTTACAATCCCAGCTATGACGGATGGTGGGGACATGACACTCTGCCCAAGTTAAACTATGAAGGCAGCAGGGAACTGACGGATTATATCATGAAGGTCGGCCGTAAATGGGTTTCCGCACCGTACAATGCAGACGGATGGAGACTTGATGTGGCAGCAGACCTCGGACATTCGCCCGAATTTAACCACAGATTCTGGAAAGAATTCAGAAAATCAGTTAAACTTGCCAATCCCAATGCGGTTATCATTGCAGAGCATTACGGATATTCGAGAGAATGGCTTCAGGGCGATGAATGGGACAGCGTCATGAATTATGATGCTTTTATGGAGCCTGTTACCTGGTTCTTGACAGGTATGCAAAAGCATTCCGACGACTACAGAGAAGATTTGCTCGGCAATGCAGAAAGCTTTTGGGGTGCAATGACACATCACGGCACCAATTTTACGAACTCGTCTTTACAGGTTTCAATGAACGAGTTAAGCAATCACGATCACTCAAGATTTTTAACCAGAACAAATAAAAAGGTCGGAAGACTTCACACGCTCGGTTCAAAGGCAGCCGAGGAAGGCATTAACAAAGCAGTTTTCAGAGAAGCCGTTGTGATGCAGATGACATGGCCCGGTGCTCCGACGATTTACTACGGAGACGAAGCCGGAGTCTGCGGATTCACGGATCCCGACAACAGAAGAACGTATCCCTGGGGACATGAAGACAGAGAACTCATCGAATTCCACAAGCAGATGATCAGAGTTCATAAGCTAAACGGCGTTCTTTTAACAGGTTCGCTTATGAACCTCGGCGAAGATTACAACTATGTGGCTTACGGAAGATTCGACAAAGAAGAGCAGATAGTCGTAATGGTCAACAACAACGACCACGAAATCGAAAAAGAAGTTTCGACCTGGCGAATCGGCGTTCCTAAAAACGCTCAAATGCAGAGAATCGCCTTCACCGACCAAAACGGATTTTCATTCAATACGGTTACAATCCGTGCAGAGGACGGAAAGATAAAGGTTAAGCTTCCCGCCGAATCAGCCTGCGTATTCAAGGCAATCATTTCGGAGAACGGCTTAAAGAGAACTCCTGTCGGCGACGAAAACATGGTCGACAAGCAGTATCCTGAAAAGGTTAGCGAAGCCGAAGTTAAGAGCAAGGGCAAGGCTGAAGACGTAAACGAAAAGGCTAAGAAAACCGAGAACTCCGAGCTCATAAAAGAAGAAAAACAGGATAAGAAGAGCACTGAAAAAGCCGAAGCAAAGCCTGACAAGGCTGAGAGCAAAGCCGATGGGGCAAAATCTGAAGCAAAAACTGAAGGTAAAGCTGAAGGTTCCAAGACGGATGCTAAATCAGACAATAAAGTCGAAGGTAAATCTGAAGCAAAGGCTGAAGGCAAGGCTGAGGGAGCTAAGGCTGAAACTAAATCTGACAGCAAAGCCGAAAGTGGCAAGTCCGATACGAAAACCGAAGGCAAGTCAGACAGTTCCAAGTCTGATACAAAATCAGACAATGCAAAGGCTGAAGCAAAAGCTGAAAGCAAATCCGATGCTTCTAAGTCCGAAGCTAAACCCGACAGCAAATCAGGCGAAGCAAAAGCCGAGAGCAAAGCAGATGGAACCAAGTCTGAAGCCAAAGCGGATTCGGACAAGAAAGATAAAGCTTCATCTAAGGACGCTGTAAAAGCAGAAGCAGACGCTAAGAAAGATAAAGCAGATAATGACAACAAGGAGAAGGCAGCCAAGGCTGATGCAGGAAAAGAAAAGGCTAAAGAAGCCGTAAAGGCTGAGACTGAAGAAACCAAGCCCAAGAAATCTGCGTGGGAAGTTGCGGAAGAAGTTTTGGGCAAACCCGAGGACAACAAGAAGAGCTGGTTCCCGTTCTTCAAGTAGTATTTAGGAGTAGGAATGATTACAAAACAGGTTATCAAAACCAGTATTGAAGAATTAAAAGAAGTTTCAAAGACCGATTTTTTCGTAGTTGACGGACAGGGTCTTTTAATGGCGGCAACAAGTAAGGATATCCCGAACACTGAGGCCATGGTTGAGTTTTTCTCATCAAAGGCCGACAGCCAGATAATCGGAGACGTTACTTTGTTTAAGATTAAAGACGAAGACGAACCGGTTTTCGTACTTGCCGCAAAGGGAAATCCCGCAGACACGTATGTTTACGGAAAAATCTGCACCAACGAACTGACACATCTTTTAGTAGCTTACAGAGAACAGTTTGATACCACGATTTATTTCCAGAATCTATTACTGGACAATCTTTTATCAGTAGATATTTACAACCGCGCAAGAAAGCTTGGAATCTCTCACAACGCAAAAAGAATAGTGTATGTGGTTGAGGTTTCAAGGGAAAAATCTCCCGAAGCAATGCAGGCATTAAAGAGCGCATTTGCCGAGGAAGGCGATTTTACTGTCAGCGTGGATGATAAAAACATCATTCTTATTCACACACTCGGCGAGGACGAAGACCTCGACAATATCGAAGACATGGCAAAGTGCGTGGAAGAGATTTTAAATACCGAAGTTATGATAAAGACCAGAGTGGCTTACGGCGCAGTGGTTGAAGATTTGCGTCTTTTATCACAGTCATACAAAGAAGCCAAAATGGCACTCGATGTCGGAGCCATCTTTTATTCGGAAAAGACCATTATGGCGTACAATTCGCTCGGAATAGGCAGACTTATCTATCAGCTTCCGGTTAATCTTTGCAAGATTTTTGTGGATGAAGTATTTGGGGACGAGTTGCCCGAAGAGGTTGACGAGGAAGTCATCAGTACCGTAAATGCATTTCTTGACAACAACTTCAACGTATCCGAGACCGCAAGAAAGTTATATATCCACAGAAACACCTTAGGATACAGAATAGAAAAATTAAAACAGTCCACGGGACTGGATGTCAGAGAATTTAACGATGCATTAACCTTCAGAATTGCTCTGATGGTTGTCAATTACATCAAGTTTGTAGAGGAAAATCAGAAGATTTAAGCGATACCTCTTAACGAAGTATTTACTCCGAGAGAAATAAGCATATCGCGAATACCTTTAAGTTCTTCGTTTGTGTAAGGCGTGAAAACGGTAGGGAATGATGCCTTGAAATCATCGTCCATCATATGGCCGAGCAGTGTTTCGGAAGGACGGAAGGATTGAAGGTAATAAGCAGAACAGCCCTTTATCCACTCGGCGATAGCGCGAAATTCTTTTTCGGTATGCAGTTCTTTCATAACAGTGGTTCTGAATTCGTATTCGATGTTTGAATTCATCAGAATACTTACGGATTCCTCGATTGGCGAAAGATCCATTGATTTAAGACCGCATGCCTTAGGATAGCCTTCTTTTGAAGACTTTATGTCCATGGCGATGTAGTCGACAAGGGAACTGTCGATTAATTCTTTTAGGATATCAGGTCTGGTGCCGTTTGAATCAAGTTTTACCAGCAGGTCGCGCTCTTTGATTTTTTTGATAAAATCCACCAGATCGGCGTTTACGGTAGGTTCGCCGCCGGTGATTGCGACACCTTCGAGACGGTTTTTACGACTTTCAAGAAAAGCAAAGAAGTCTTCCTCGGGAATTCCGGGTTCGGAATCGGGACAGAGAACAAGTTCTCCGTTATGGCAGAAGGGACATCTGAAATTGCAGTGACCGGTAAAGACGGTGCATGCGAGATGGCCGGGGAAATCGAGAAGTGTGGTTTTGCTTAATCCGTGAATTTTCATAAAAACCTCCAAATATGAATGAAAAGCCTTATATAGTGGCAAAATAATTAATTATCATAAAAAAACACAATTTATTGTGGTTTTCATTATACCACATAAAAAAAGAAATATCACGGAATAGATACTTATTGTTACGGATGCGTATTCTTTGAACGGGAAAAATAAGATAATATCAAAGTGTACACAATATTTTAGCTAAAAAATTTTATATAAAGGGGAATGGGAAATGGCTGATCTAAAAAAACTCATGCTGGATGAGATCAGAAAAAACACTCACATCCAGTCGTCTTACATTGATGAGACGGAAGAACTGATTGACACGGGGCTTGACAAAAACGAAGATAACCTCAACGCGGTTGCGCTTGCGTATCTTGATGAAAAGGGATACAGAAGAATAGCCGAAAATGTGGATATCACCAAAAAGAAAATCCTCGAGTTATCCGAAGGTTATGACACCTTAATTGTTAAGAAAAACAAAGTAGTTGAAATGGATATTTTTGAAAAGGCATCTGTTGCGGAGTTAAGAGATGCTCTTGAAGTATGTCTTGTCAACACGGCATCGGAAATCCATTCCAATCTTAAAAGAATCGCCGACAATCTTTATGATTATAAGGTTGAATGCGTCGATTCCATCAAACTTGAAAAAGACAGACCCAGAAAAACACGTTTGGGAGAAGAAGATTTCGAATCCTTCGAGGAAACGCTCAACAGATATGCGCGCAAGGGATATGAAATTCACAAAATCTTTCCCGAACCCAAAGGAACCAAGATTATTCTTGTATTCAGAAAAGATTTAGTACAGTAGGAGACAGGGGCTCTTTGGAGTCCTTGTCGTTTTGCGATTAATGAGATTTGATTACGACCACGAAAAGTTCATGAAGAAGGCCATGCTTCAGGCGAGGAAAGCTGCATCAATAGGCGAAGTTCCCATCGGATGTGTCATCGTAAAAGACGGAGAAATCATTGCACGCGGCTACAACAAGCGTAAAAAAGACAGGAACACCTTATCCCACGCGGAGCTTACGGCTATCAACAAGGCCTGCAAAAAGACAGGCGACTGGAGGCTTGAGGACTGTGTTTTGTATGTAACGCTCGAACCCTGCCAGATGTGTGCGGGCGCCATCGTTCAGGCGAGAATTCCGCTTGTGGTAATCGGCTGCAAGAACGAAAAGGCAGGCTGTGCAGGCTCGATCCTCGATCTTTTTAACGTGGATAAATTCAATCACAAAGTTGACAAAATTGAGGGCGTCTTAGAGGAAGAGTGTTCTCATATGCTGACCGATTTTTTTAAAAGTCTCAGGCTCAGATTAAAATCGGAAAGGGAAATCAATGAAGATTAATACCCGACTGATAATTACATTTATTCTCTTTTTCATAGTTCCGGCTTCACTCGTGGTCGGAAGTTATTTGGTATTGCGAAACGTCTTCGGCTTCCTGATCGTCGAGAAAGTTGAAATCAACGGACAGACAAGCTTCGCAATGTCCCAGGAGTCGTTATTATCCGCGTTAATAGTTATTTTCTGCGTAATTGTTTTAACAGGAATCGTGCTCGTCAACTGGCTTATGTACGGTTTCATCAAACCTATCAACCAGCTTAAAAAAGCACTTCACAGTATCGAGAACGGTGATTACGACACATCGTTAATCAAACCCAAGCAGGCTGAATTCGAAGGTCTTTTCAAGGATTTCGAATCCATGAGAATAAAGCTTAAGGAAAACAGAGACCGTAGAAACTTAGCGGAAAAACAAAACAAGGAACTGATAGCAAATATCACGCACGACCTTAAAACACCTATCACCTCAATCAGAGGTTATGTCGAAGGAATCATGGACGGTGTAGCGGATACCGACGAAAAAATGGACCGTTACATCAAGACCATTTACAACAAAGCAAATGCGTTAAATGCTCTTATCAACGAGCTTACCGGTTATTCGAAAATCGATGCACGTGAAATTACCTACAACTTCGGACGTATTTCCGTGGACGAATATTTCGGCGACTGCGCATCGGAGATGATCTTCGATTTGCAGGAACAGGGCGTAAAATTCGTTTACGACAACAGAGTTAAAAAGAGTACCGCCGTTCTGGCCGACCCCGTTCAGCTAAGCAAGGTAATTCACAACATCATATCTAACAGTGTCAAATACAAAAGCCCGGAGCGTTCGGTTATCAGAATGCGCATAAAAGACATGGGCGAGTATATACAGGTGGATGTCAGGGATAACGGAATGGGCATTCCCAAAGAAGATACCGAAAAGATCTTTGACAGATTCTTCCGTTCGGACGTATCGCGTAACTCCGACAAGGGCGGAAACGGTATCGGACTCTCCATCGCCAAGAAAATCATTGAAGACCACGGCGGCAGAATTTGGGCCACGGTTGACGGCTCGGTCGGACTTACCATTCATTTTACATTAAGAAAATACACCGACGAGATCATGGCGGATTATACCAAGGAGCCTGATCAGATTAATATCGACATAGAGAATGTCGCATATGCCGATGAGGAAGAAAAGAAAACACCTCCCGAAGACCCGGAATTAAAAGATGCGGATTCTTCGGACGGTCTGACAGAAGAAAAAGTCGAAAAATACAGCGAAGTAATCAATATGCTGGGCGACTTTGAAGACGAGAACTAAAATTTTAGGAAACCGTTAACAAAAACAAGAAAGAGACAGGGTGGGTTTATGAAATTACTGATAGTTGAAGACGAACTTGCGATTGCGGAACTTGAAAAAGATTATCTTGAAATGAACAACTATACCGTCGATGTAGCCTTAAACGGCAAAGACGGCTTAAGAATGGCGCTCGAAGGCGACTATGATCTTGTAATACTCGATCTTATGATCCCCGAAATCGACGGACAGACGGTCTGCAGGGAAATCAGAAAAGAAAAAGATATTCCCATCATCATTGTCTCCGCCAAGAAGGAAGACTGGGACAAAGTTCAGCTCCTCGGCATAGGCGCGGACGACTACATGACCAAGCCTTTCTCACCCAGTGAACTTGTTGCCAGAGTAAAAGCACATCTTGCAAGATACAGCCGTCTCGTAGGCTCGGCACATCGTGGCGAGAGCGAAACCATCGAGGTTAACGGCCTTAAAATCGACAAGCTTGCCCGCCGAGTATTCCTCGAAGGCGAAGAAAAATCCTTCACCGGCAAAGAATACGACCTGCTTTTATTCCTCGCAGAAAATCCCAACCGCGTATTTGGCAAAGAAGATCTTTTCCGCGAAATCTGGAAAGCAGAGCCCGCAGGTACCGACATTGCAACCGTTACGGTTCACATCAAGAAAATTCGTGAAAAAATCGAAAAAGACTCGGGCCATCCCATCTACATCGAAACCCTCTGGGGTGTCGGATACAGATTTAAAATGTAGTTTAGAGGGGGGATGGCGAAAAATATTTCCGCCGCAACGGCACGTCCGGTTCTAAGTTCGCCGCATCGCTCACATACAAGACCGTTTCTGCGGAACTCGCTTCGCTCAGACAGTCCTCGAAACGGCCAGTTCGTGATTTTGCTCACTAAGAACCGACGGCAAAAGGTTGCGTTGCGGAAACATTTTTCGCCATCCCCATCAAAGGAATACATCATAAACCCCAGGAACAGACACAATAAGTTTTAAATGGATATAATATACAAAGATTCAGACATAATAATTGTAAATAAACCCGCGGGAATTCCGGTACAGACCAAGAATATTACGCAGAAGGATCTTGAGAGCGAGATAAAGAAAATGTTATCGGCTGAAGGCAAAAAAAATCCTTACCTTGCGGTTATAAATCGTCTCGATCAGCCGGTAAGCGGACTGGTGCTCTTTGCACTCAACAAGCAGGCGGCGGCTAAGCTTTCGGACGACCTTACGAAAGGGCGTATCGACAAGTATTATAAGGCTGAGGTTTTAGGAGAGTTCGAGCAAAAGGAAGGCATCCTTGAGGATATGATTTACAAGGACGGAAAGACTAATATGTCTTTTAGGGTGGATGAAAAAGACCCGAGGTACAAGGATGCGAAGAAGGCGGTTCTTGAGTACAAAGAGGTGAGCCCGGGAGAGCTTGAGATAAAGCTTATTACGGGCAGGCATCATCAGATAAGAGTGCAGCTTGCGAGTGCGGAACATCCGATACTCGGGGATACGAAGTATGGGAATGAGGCATCAAAAGAAGAGGCTTCTAAAAGAGGCATAAAAGAATTAAAGCTTAAAGCATACAAATTAGAAATCAATCATCCGAGAACGGGCGAGAGACTGGAATATCAGATTTAATAAATAATGAAACAGAGCGCGGGTCGCCTTCTTTTATACAAAAATAAATTACTGAAAGGAAAATACAATGGCCAGTGAAATCAGAGACGCTTCTCTTTACGAAAGCGGAGAAAAGAAAATAGAGTGGGTAAAAAGAAACTGTGATTTGCTCAGAACTCTGGAAGGAGAATTTGAAAAGACAAAACCTTTTGCAGGAAAGAAAATAGCTCTTTCGGTACATCTTGAAGCAAAAACCGCATATCTTTGCAAGGTTTTAAAAGCCGGCGGAGCAGATATGTATGTAACGGGTTCGAATCCTTTATCCACACAGGACGATGTTGCTGCAGCACTCGTAAAAGCAGGCATCGAAGTTCATGCATGGTATGACTGCAACGAAGAAGAATATAACAGACATATAAGAAGTGTACTTGAAGTCGGACCTAACATCATCATCGATGACGGCGGAGATTTGGTACATATGATGCATACGGAATTTGTGGATTTAATTCCGAACGTAATCGGCGGATGCGAAGAGACCACCACAGGTATCATAAGACTCGAGGCAATGAACAGAGCCGGCGAGCTTAAGTTCCCGATGGTTAAAGTAAACAATGCAGACTGCAAGCATTTCTTTGACAACCGTTACGGTACAGGTCAGTCCGTATGGGACGGCATCAACAGAACCACCAACTTAATCGTTGCAGGCAAAATCGTGGTTGTAGCAGGCTACGGCTGGTGCGGCAAGGGAACGGCAATGAGAGCCAAGGGCCTCGGCGCGAGAGTAATCGTTACCGAAGTTGACCCCGTAAAAGCAATCGAAGCGGTAATGGACGGCTTTGATGTAATGCCCATGAAGGAAGCTGCAAAGGTCGGTGATTTCTTCATCACCGTTACAGGCTGTAACAAAGTTATCGACGAAGAAGATTTTGCGGTTATAAAAGACGGCGCAATCATGTGCAACGCAGGACATTTTGACTGCGAGATAGATATGGCATGGCTTAAGGCAAATGCCGTTGAAACAAAGGAAATGAGAAAGAACATTCAGGGCTACAAGCTTCCTACAGGTCAGTGGGTATTCGTACTCGCAGAAGGAAGACTGGTTAACCTGGCAGCAGGCGACGGCCATCCCGCAGAGATCATGGATATGAGCTTCGCAATTCAGGCTCTTAGCGCAAAATACCTTGTTGAAAAGAACGGAAATGTTGGCTCAATGCTTATCGACGTTCCCAAGGAAGTAGATATGGATGTAGCGACAAGGAAACTTAATTTCCTTGGTAAATACATAGATACACTAACCCCGGAGCAGGAAGCTTATCTTAATGCCGGTCTGTAAACAAGCAATGCAATGAAAAATTATATCTAAATAAAAAAACAGTAAAAGAAAAACATCGAAGCTGCTTACGCGGCTTCGATGTTTTTTTAGGATATATGAAAAATATTTTATCAGTTCTTTTTAACTTCTTCTTCATCATCGCCGAGGCTGTCTTTTGCCTTAACGACGATTGTCTTGTCATATGAGTGGAATGCTTCTGTGATAACGTTCTCGTCGGGTTTCTTGGTGATTAAGCTTACCAGAGGAACTATTATAAGTCCGCCGACCATTGCAACAACGCCCGAGTTAATTGAGGACTTGAAGATATATCCGAAGAAAGGACCGAAGTCGGCAACGGGAAGCTTTGCAAGTGTAACTACCATCTGGAAGATTGCTATGCCGCAACCCCAAACGAAGCATACTGCTGCGGAAGCCTTGGTAACTTTCTTTGAGTAGAGTGAGTAAAAGAACGGTGCTAAAAATGCTCCGGCAAGTGCGCCCCATGAAACACCCATCATCTGTGCGATGAAGGTTACCGAAGGATGTGAATCCTTGATAACTGCGATAACAGCTGATATTGCGATGAAGAATACGATGAACAGTCTCATGATGAATACCTGCTGTTTCTCGGTTAAGCCTTTCTTAAATGCAGGCTTGATAACATCGAGTGTAAATGTCGAGCTTGATGTTAAAACAAGTGATGACAGTGTCGACATGGAAGCCGAAAGTACAAGTACGATTACGATGGCGATAACGATATCGGGCAATGTAGCAAGCATTGCAGGTACGATTGTATCAAATAAGGGCTTGCCTGTGGTGGCATTGTAGATAACGCCCGCGTCGGCATAGAGTCTTCCGAAACCGCCTAAGAAGTAACATCCGCCTGCAACAACGATTGCAAAGAATGTTGAAATAACTGTTCCTTTATGAATATCTTTTTCACTCTTGATGGCGTAGAATTTGCCGACCATCTGAGGAAGTCCCCATGTACCGAGTGAGGTAAGGATTACTACGAAGAGCAAAGCCAAGGGATCGGGTCCAAGGAATGAGGAATATGCTCCTGCCCAGCCTGCATCACCTTCGATGGTGGAGAGGGTTTTCATTGCTGCTACCAGACCGCCGTTTTGTAAAAGAACGGAGATGATAACTGCCGAAATACCGAACAGCATGATGATTCCCTGAATGAAGTCGTTGATGGCCGTTGCCATATATCCGCCGAAGATTACGTATACACCGGTAAGAACTGCCATTACGAGGATAACTACCCAGTAAGGAATTTCAAATACAAGACCGAAAAGACTTGATAAACCGTTGTAAAGTGATGCCGTATAAGGAATCAGGAAAACAAACACGATTACGGAAGCTGCAATTTTAAGAGCTTTTGAATCGAATCTTTTTCCGAAGAAATCAGGCATGGTCTTTGCATCGTAATGCTGTGTCATGACACGGGTTCTTCTGCCTAAGATGTTCCAGGCGAGAAGTGAACCGATAAAGGCATTGCCCAAACCTGCCCATGTACTGGATAAACCAAAGTTCCAACCGAACTGTCCGGCGTAACCGACAAAGATTACGGCTGAGAAGTAGGATGTACCGAACGCAAAAGCCGTAAGCCAGGGACCTACGCTTCTACCGCCCAAAACGAAACCGTTTACGTCGGTTGCTTTCTTTCTGGAATAAAAACCTACACCGATCATCAGTGCAAAGAAACATACCAGAAGGACTACTGTAAGTATTTTCATAAAAATCTCCTTTTGCCTCTTTTATAATAAGGAGAAGAGGCAATAATTATTTACGCTTTAGCGCTTTAAAGTTTAACACTTTGTGGTACTAAATTATCATAGATTTAAAACAATGTCAACAAAGAATAAGGAAAAACCTTAAGATTTCTTATTTTTTGTTTGACAAACGAAAATTTCAATGATAATGTGTATTGAAACTATTAATCTGATAACTGAAGTTAACGAAAGGTGCGGAAATGAAGAAGTTTAAGGATTTTTTGAAAGAATTTTTTATTGACGGATTAAGCGGAATGGCAACAGGACTTTTTGCCACTCTGATTATCGGAACCATTATTTTACAAATCGGAACAGTTATTCCGGGTAAAATAGGAACCTATGTTACACTAGTCGGAAAAGTTGCACAGATGCTGACGGGTGCCGGCATCGGCTGCGGTGTCGCAATCAAGTTAAAAGCTAAACCCCTCACTGTTTTATCGGCAGCAGTTTCCGGTATGCTCGGTGCATTTGCATCACAGATTATCGCAGGTTCCATACTTGTTGAAGGAAAGATGACCCTTTCCGGACCCGGCGAACCTCTCGGCGCATTCCTCGCTGCAATCGCTGCAGTATATCTAGGAAAAGTTGTGGCAGGCAAAACCAAACTCGATATTCTTGTTACGCCCCTTTGTCTTATAACGGTAGGTGCAACGGTCGGACTTATCCTCGGACCTCCTATCTCAAAGTTCATGACATTTGTAGGCGATATGATCAGATTCGGTACTGAGCAGGCTCCCTTCCTGATGGGAATCATTGTATCGGTACTTATGGGTATTGCACTTACGCTTCCCATCTCATCCGCAGCAATCGGCGTTATCCTCGGACTCTCGGGTATCGCAGCAGGTGCTGCAACAGTCGGATGCTGTGCCAACATGGTCGGCTTTGCGGTTGCAAGCTTTAAAGACAATAAATGGAACGGTCTCTTTGCACAGGGTCTCGGAACCAGTATGCTTCAGATGCCAAACATCGTAAAAAAACCTATAATATGGCTGCCGGCGATTATCTCCAGTGCCATCATCGGACCGATTTCAACCATGGTTTTCCACTTTGAAAACAATGCAACAGGTTCGGGTATGGGTACGGCAGGTCTGGTTGGACCCATCAACGCATTCCAGGTTATGAGCGCAAACGGAACACCCACCTGGCTTGTTCTCGGTGAGATTGCACTTTTATGCTTCATTCTTCCCGGAGTTTTGTCATGGTTCATTTCTGTATTAATGAGAAAACTCGGCATCATAAAAGACGGAGACATGAAACTTAACTAAAATTATTAAGGATAAAAAATCGACTTCGGGAGTTTTTTCCGAAGTCTTTTTTATGCTAAAATAAAAAACTGTATGAAAAGCAAACATCAGGAATCGATTGAATTTTATATAAAAGTTTTTAAGCTGGCGCTTCCGATAGCATTGCAGAGCCTTATCACCATCGGCGTAAACATGCTTGATACCATGATGGTGGGAAGCCTGGGAGACAATCCGCTTTCCGCGACTTCGCTTGCGAACTCTTTTATCAGCGTGTTTCAGATCCTTTGCATGGGACTCGGAATGGGAGCATCGGTTCTCGTTTCAAGATACTGGGGCATAAAAAAGGTCGCAAAAGATGAGAAAGAAGCGGGTGACGCAACAAGAGCCTTAAAGCAGACGGTCTGCCTTGTAATAAGATTAAACCTAATTCTCGCGACGCTTTTTGCACTGGCTACATATTTTATCCCGGGACTTATTATGAGAACCTACACTGACAAGACTGCGATAATAGATCTTGGTGTTACATATTTTAAGTTTTCGGTTTTAACTTACTATTTTGTCGGATTATCCCTTGTGGTAACGATAGTTCTTCGTAGCGTCGGACAGGTAATGTTTCCGCTTATCGTGTCTTTCGGAGCATTTTTCGTTAACCTTGCGATGAACTATACATTTATCTTCGGTAAGTTCGGAGCTCCGAGACTCGAAGTTGCGGGTGCCGCACTCGGTACTCTTATTGCGAGAATCTTTGAATTTACGATGATTCTCGGATATCTTTTCTTCATTGATAAAAAGATCGGCTTCAGAATAAAAGATATGATAATGAAGACGGGCTCCCTTTTCTGGGAATACGTCCGCATCAGTATCCCCGTGCTTATAAGTGACGGTATTTTGGCTCTCGGAACCAACGCCGTGGCAATGGTAATAGGACACCTCGGCGAGACTTTTACGGCCGCAAATGCGATAACAAGTGTAACGCAGCAGCTTAGCAATGTTGTAATCTCCGGCGTCAGCCAGGCCGGCGCGATAGTTACGGGAATTACGCTTGGCGAGGGAGATAAAGAAAAGACGATGAAGCAGGGCTACCGGTTTTTTGGACTCGGACTTTTCCTCGGCACTTTGTCTGCGCTCTTTATATTTATTTTCAGCGACATGATTATAGGTTTTTATGATAATGTCAGTCCCGAAACGGCTCAGATTGCCAAGCAGCTTATGAATGCAATCTGCCTAATCGTGGTATTTCAGGGAACGAACAGTATTATGACCAAGGGCGTCCTTCGAGGCGGTGGCGACACGACCGTACTGATGGTTGCCGACAATATCATGCTCTGGGTTCTTGCGATACCGCTTGGAATACTCGCGGGATTTTATTTCAAATTCCCGCCGTTTTGGATTTACATCTGCCTTAAATCAGACCAGATTGTTAAGACAGTATGGGCATTTTTGAGGCTACGCAGTAAAAAGTGGATTAAAAAGATTTCAACGGAGTCGGCAAAGAAATGAAAACCAAACACTATATATACATTCTCGAATGCTCGGACAAAACGCTTTACACGGGCTACACCAACGATCTTGAAAACCGCTTAAAAGCGCATAATGAAGGGAAGGGTGCGAAGTACACCAAAAGCCGCCTGCCTGTAAAGATGGTATATTCCGAAGCTTTTGATGATAAAAAAGAAGCGATGAGCAGAGAGTGGTTTATAAAACACAGATTAACAAGAGAAGAGAAATTAGAACTCATAAAAAAAGGGAAACCGTTATAAACGATTTCCCTTTTACTTTTGTTATTATCTTTTATTCTTTTTCGTGCTTTTCAACTCTTTTATCATTTGCTCCTACAACTATATTGAACACTTTTTTAAGGCCGCATCTGAAAACAAGTAGCATTCCGAATACCGCGCCAAGGATTCCCTGTGCGAATTCATAAGGAAGCTTCATAATTGCGTACTCGGGTGTTGAGTAGATAAATGCCTTGCCAAAAGTGTAGCCTGCAACCATTATAATGACGCCGATTGATACGCCGATACATGCAGCGATTTTAGGGTGTTTCTTTAATACATAGTGAGCAAAGACGGATATTACGAGCGCCTGCAAGCCGTGTGTTACCAAAGATACAAACATCGGAAGGGGATAAAAAATCATATCTCCTAAGAAAGAGCCGATACCGCCTACAACGAATGCTTCCAAAGGATTTAACAAAATGGCAGCGGTACAGATTACTATGTCGCAAAGATAGAGATGTCCACCGGGAACGGGTACGCCGAATGAAGACATAGCTATGTTCATTGCCATGAATAATGCTGTTACCGTAAGTCTTATAGTTGTGAATTTAATCTGGTTTTTAGTCATTGTTTTTGTGTCCTTTCCTAGCATAGGACAAGAATAAAAAAATTTTGATATTATTAAAATAGCCAAAAACAGATAAAATTATAAGACCAGATTTGTGCTTCTTTATTTTTTAAAAGAAAATCCCTTTACATGAACCTTCTCGGTAAATTCAAAACTAAGGTCATGGACACCCTTTAGCGGCCTATCGAATTTCCAGGTATCCTCTTGATAAACATTCCATATGACGTCTTTTTGGTAAACGAATTCCCCGATTAACTTTCCGCCTTTAGAGGGAATACCGTCATAGATTCTGAAAGTATGAGGCTCGTTTACAAGCGAAAAGATTGGAATTGTTATTTCATCCGACCCAATTTCGCCAAAGTCGACATCTTTAAAGCATACCAGTGATCTTTCGTCTCTAGCGGTGGAAAATCCCAATTCATTTCC
>JAEEGI010002525.1_pt1 | contig 44846 bp, 46 predicted proteins | sample 8958751 | NCBI WGS metagenome assembly JAEEGI01 (sample SAMN16246545, study PRJNA631951) | gut metagenome | biome: gut microbiome; feature: rumen; material: KS-attached | host: Bos | place: Iran: Karaj | collected 2018-10
GCAGTGACAAGTACCTAGCGGAAGAAATATGGAGAGAGTATAATGAAACAGAACGACTATGAGCAAGTATGAAATACCATTCCTTACAGCTGTGGTCCATGCTTTTGGCGAACGCTTTGCAATGACGCGACAGGCGGCGTTCAGTTATTTGCACGAGCATAAGGGGTTGGCGTTCCTGATAGAGTTCTACGATGTAGAACACTTGCAGTCGATGGAAGAGACCATCGACGACCTGATTGTTTATTGTCAAAAGAATGGAGGTACGCTCGCATGAACCAGCCAACCCACCATCAGATAGCAACGTACTTGACAGATTATGTCTTGAGCGAGCTGGTGAAATATGAAATGGAGGACACCGGTTGCGGTATCGAGCAGGCAATGGAGAAAGTCTATAAATCCCCGCTGATGGAAGCCCTGCAAGATGAAGAAAATGAATTGTACGTACAAAGTCCGGCGTTTTTGTATGAGTTAATGAAAGGTCGTTGGCAACGACTCCGCGGCATAGCGACTGCACCTGAGGACTTCGACTACAAACAAGAACTGGCAAGCCGTTATGAACTATGAGCGACAGATTATATATAACATGATGGCTGCCGCATCTGGCACAGTATAGTTTGTCCTTTTTTTGCAGTTACAATACGAAATTCCAGTTTCTTTTATTGTATCCCAACTATACATTTGTCCGGAGAACAAGTATATAGGGGATAAAATGGTATCTGACTACGAGCAAGAACAATTAATGGAGTAAGTTCGTTAGAAACGGACAATTGATTTAGTCTTTTCTGTTTTGTTATGGTCCTATCAAACGCTCCCCATTGGAGAGTGTGTATATTGATGCTGCAAATCAATTGTTTGAGAAGGGTGGAAGTCACTCTCAAAGTAAGATGTTAGTTTCACACTCGAACAATAAACAAAATAATAAATCAAAATCATACCCACTATGTCTCATATCACCAAAAACAAAGAAGTAAGCAACAGAAGTAGATTTTACACCAATATCAAATATTGAAGGAAATGAAATTAAAAAAGTACATTGAAGAAAAAACATCAGAATGGATCGGGTATCAGCGGCCTGCTGTGGATTGGATGGTTACCGAAAAAGGGAATTCAAATAGTAGATTGGAAAGAACCATGCACGACTTTCCAGCATTTGGTAAGGTGGTCAGGCAGATACCGCGACCGCTTTCTCGCAGGGAAGTGTTCCAATGTTATGAGCACGACCTCTACAAGGGGTTTATGGCAACACTTCTATGGAATCGGCTTCGTCAAGAACCGTTTCATATACACCATTTGTTCCCTTTCTTAGTAGAGCCAGTCGATAATGTACGAGCCAGACTAAAGGAGATTCAGAATCATCTTCGTTTGGGTGACTTTAGCATCGCCGAACTTTTTGCAGCTTGTGAATCTTCGTCAAAGTTACAATTGGCGGAAAAAGTCAACTACAAAATATTCACCCAAGCAATGGATCATTTGGCGATGGGCGGTTGCAAGATAGAGCATCCGTTGATGTATAATCCCCGCATGAGGGATGTGCATTGCGCTCTTTTGTTGGAAGAAGAGGGTACTGCTCAACCTTTTTATGACACAGATGGTGACAGGGTGTCCATTAGTGAGAATTCATCTGAAGCCGTGTGTTATGAAGATTACTGCCAACGAATAGGTGATATTTCTCTTTGGGCCGGGAGTGGAAATCCCGAGTTCTTGGTGGATTGGATGAACTATAGTGACGAGGGTATGATAACTTACCCAATTGCAAAAGAAATCATAGCGATGCATAGAAAAAAGCTTAGAGGGAGCCAGGCATCTTCCCAAAATGTCATTTCCTTGTCAGAATTCATTGGGCAAGGGCTTCGATGCGTTGGCGACGAGGATTCCTTTTTTGCCAACTATGCTTCAAACTTATATATGGAAAGTGAGGCGGACAGGCAACTAATGATGCAACTATTGCGAGACAACGACCTTGTCAAAAGTCGCACACATTATGCCTCTTATAATTATAAGAACAAGGGGTGCAACAAAGAGAATCCTTTTTCAATCAGTGCCCTATGGGAAGACCATTTTAAATTGGGAATGGCTATTGCCGACTATGTTGTATTCTGGGGCACCACAGAAGAAACCCACCGTGAACTGCTCAGCTCAGGCATGAGCCATATAGGTGCAAAGTGGATAGAAAGCCTAACGTATAGCGTGTATCGTAATGGAAAAAGAGCCATTGAACAGTACTTTTTTGAGTTGGTCACTTCATCTGATTTATAGTGAAATATAGAAAAAAACGGATTGATTACAAAGATTATATATTGTAAATCAAATAAAATTGGTATTTTTGTAATCTAATAGATAGGAATATGCTTAATTACATTGAAACACATAGAAATTTTATCCGGGGTTATATACAACCAGACATCTCTTGGCGAAATACAGTAAATGGTGGTGTTCATGCGAACATTATTGCAGCAAGTGCTATCAGCAACGATTTTGCATTGTTTGAACAAACCCTAAATGAGCCTGTAGGCAGAAGCACTATAGCAAACTATTTTAAAGAAGGAAAGATGTATGAGGGGTTTATGGCTACAATGCTATGGGGGGCATAAACACCGTGCTAAAAAGGCATCAGCGAAAAGGGAATTCTTGTCAATCGTAAGCGTTCCCAAAGATGAAGTTGTTAAGAAGATGGACGATGTCAAACAGAAAATTGACAATGGCCAATTCAAGGAAGCGTTTGATTCTGTGCATCAAAGCAACAAGATTAAATATGTCGGAGAGTCTTTTTATACTAAAATACTCTATTTTCTAACCTACCACAATCCCCAACCCCTTCTTATTTTAGATGTTAATATGCACTCAGTTTGGTGTGCATTAAGGATTGCACAAGGTGAGGTGTCCTATAAAACCGACTATAAATGGGACTCCACAAAAAAGAAGATGTCCAAAATACTCAAGTATAATGATAATAATTGGGACACCTATCTAGAATATTTACAGACAATGTACAGTATTACACCAAAAGATGCCAAACCCGATGAATTAGAGGCGTTCTTGTTTAGAAATGAACCATTGCCCAATGGCGAAATATCCCCAAGACAATTTGTAATGGATTACATTGACAAGCATTTCTAATCGGTGAAGACGATAGTAATTTAAACAAAGATTGTGTGTTTTAGAAATAATATGTAATTTTGCAGTCGAAAAAAATGATAATTATGGCAAACAACATTATTGAATACATTAATGAAAATATAGAAAAGATTAATACTTTCCATCAGGATGGTGTCAAATGGATTGATTTTTACAAGAAGACCTTAGGAGATACTGACTCTAAAAAAGAATCAGATTTTCTTAATGCAATAGAAATAATAAAGAAAACTCCAAAATTGTGCCGTGAGGATGTGCGAAAGTATTGGGCAGAAGACAAATACACAGGATTTATTGCCACAATATTATGGGGACACATTCGTCCTGTACATTTAAGGACTATTATGACAACGAAGAAGGAATCAATAGTGTCTCAACTTAACAAAATGTTTGATGGGTTCAAAAAAGAAGGCCAATCTCTAATATTTGAAAAGATGCTAAAAGGGGGTAGTTATCATATTGATGGAATCAGTATTAGTTTTTTTACAAAGATTTTCTATTTCACGTCTAATATTCATGGCAAAAAAAATTTGTTAATTCTTGATGCCAAAATGTGGGATGCTTATAATGCTTTCCTAATAGCAAAGAATAATCAACCAATTGAATTTCGGAAATGCAATTATTTTGATTATTATCAGTATTGTGATTTTATGCATTCTTTTTCTTCGATAAAGAATCCAGGACAACTTGAAGCATATTTATTTACGCATAATAAAGAGGTAAAGGCATTCATTAATACAAAACACATCAATACATTTTCCCAAAAGAATAAAAAAAAGGAGCACAAATCATCAAACTTAAAAAATTATCAAAATAATGAATGGGCACCTTACGAACCCTTTTCAACATTGAGAGGTAGCACTGGCGGCATGGAGTTTGTTGAACCAGGGTATTGTTTGCCTATAATAAATCAAATGGGCGAAATAGAACAGTACCGAATTTTTGTGGCAAAGCATTTACGTGGGAAATATGAGGGGCAACTCTTTTGTAAATTAGAAAAAGAATGGGGAAAAGAAGTCGGTAATATTGAAGATAATCCGAATGCATTCAAAATACTTAATCATTTTACTGACGAACATAGTATTAATGAACATATTGTTGAAGAAAAAGATGGGAAATGGCATCGAGGAACTGGTGTCAAGTACGCTTATAGATATGCAACATTTGACAAGACCATTGATATAACAGATGCCATTGGCTTCATGACCGACATAAAAAAATACGTTCAGAGCGAGTTAAACAAATGAAACAATGCCCATAGTCACATCCGAAAATAAAATACACCAAGTTCAACCGCCGATTTCTTTGGAACAGTTGATGGAGAGGGTATGCAATCATTGGGTGCAGAAGATTCTATTTGCATTTAATGAGGCTGGTGACTATGCCATGACGTATGGAGCAATAAAGAAAAAGGTTCAACCGACCTCGGAAAAAATGTTTGCTCATGCTCTTGTCGAATTGGATGCCTATGGGTTGATACTTAAGAAGGCTGATCGAAGTAAACCTGGACAGGCAATCATAAACTATAGTCTAACAGAGCGGGGCAAGTCGCTACTTTCCGTCGTCATTCAACTTCGTGACTGGACAACAGACAATCTCAATAGTATTGCAGAGCATGCTGTCGAGTGGAACAATGAGCGCGTTGAAATTGCATCTTTAGGTAAATAAACCAACCTATTTTTTCACCTCTAATGGGTAGCCTGATGGCTGCCCATTTTTGTTTTGCTTACAACAACTCCCCTTTAGGGAGCATTTATATTTCATCACGTTATGACGATAAAACTAATTCTCACTACTAAACCTTAACTTGGATGCAGTTCTTTTAAATAATAAAAATATAATATAAATAATTCATTTTTATATAATTAAATTATTTTATTTATGAGTAAGTTTTATAGTTTTAAGAAGGTTGAATCCAGAAAGGAATTCGACACCCTGAACTGTGCTTCTAAGAAGTACTGGAATTGTGGTTCTGTTTGGGCGGAGATGAAGTTCTGTAATGGGACGTGCTATTACTACATCTGTGTCAAAGGAGAAAAAACTCAGAAACTTGCTGCCAAGTTGGTTCGTCAGTATGTTATGACTGATGAGAGTTGTGTTTTGGCATCACAGACGACTAAGAAATAGTAAAAGAATTAGTCCGTTGACGGATTAACTTTCCGTCAACGGACAAAATAATGAAATGGTTGAATAATTAAACATCAATAATATGAAAGACAAAGAAAACAATAACATCGAAATGGAAATCAAGGTTGAAGTGGACCGTTCTGCACATAAGTGTGAAAACCTGCTTGAAGCCATGCAGGATGTGTTGGAGGCGTGTGAAAACAGCCAGTTCTGCAATCATATCTACCGCAATGAAGAGTGGGCACAATATGCATTTGATTACCTGAATAAACGTCTCGGTCTTACAGACGAAGAGGCTGTTCTGGCTGCTATCATTCTGGAGAACGGAACTGATGCGTGGGCTTCTATGAATGACATCAGCAAACACCTCGGGTGCAGTAAGATTGAGGTGATGCAGCGCAAAGCGGCCTTTGATTCGCTTTCCAGAAAAGGGTTTATCGTAATTGACGGTAAATCAAATATGGGTTCTCCGACGAGGCGTTTCAGTCTCTTTGCAGTAATAAGGCAATTGTAGAGAACTGCAAGGTGTTCGACACGTACGAAGGTCTGTTTTCGGAAATACACCGTTTGCACAAACAGGCATACCACAAAGAAATATCTGTATTTACGCTTCACCACGCTATGGACAAGTTGTTGACAAGCAACGCCAACCTCTCATTCGTCCGGGGGTTGTTTTCTTATCGAGACATCTTGAATGAGATGGAATATCGGTTTTTGATAGCGCTTACTTTGGGGTGGGTTGACTCGGACGAGGTTATGTCTGTGTCGGATGTTGATTACATCTTCTATAACGATAGTTCCCAACACAAACTTGGAAACGATTTGATAAGCGGCATATCAATGCTGACAACCAACAACTTGGTCAAATGTTCGTGTGAAGAAGGGCTTGCCTTATACAAGGGTTATATGTTGACTGACAAAGCGAAGAAGCTCCTTATTCCCGAATTGGCAAAGAAGCAGGTGGACGAATGCGTAAAAAGCAAACTGTTGCAGGCAAGCAAAATTGCAACCAAGTCGCTGTTTTATAACGAGGATACTGATAGCCAAGTGTCTGAATTGGGCGGATTATTGAAGGAGAAGCAGCTGCGTGGTGTACTGAGACGTCTGAAAGAGAGGAACCTTCGTTGCGGTTTCACCTGCTTGTTCCACGGAACCCCAGGAACTGGCAAAACAGAAACTGTTTATCAATTGGCAAAACAGACTGGTAGAGACATCTATCAGGTGGACTACAGTCAGCTGCGCAGCAAATGGGTAGGTGATAGCGAGAAAAATGTCAAGGCCATGTTTGACGAATACCGCCATTTGTGCAAAGGCGCAAAACGGATGCCCATCCTGCTCCTCAACGAGGCTGATGCGCTTATTGGCAAGCGTCTGGAGAGTGCTGAACGTGCCGTGGACAAGGGCGAGAATGCCATTCAGAACATCGTATTGCAGGAGATGGAGAACTTCGATGGCATTCTGATTGCCACCACCAATCTTTCTGGCAATATCGACTCTGCCTTCGGGCGGCGTTTCCTTTACAAGATAGAGTTTGAGAAACCCAATATGGTGACTCGTGCCAGAATATGGAAGAGCATGCTGCCTTCGTTGAACAATGGCGATGCAACCGTTCTTTCCGAACGCTTTCCCCTCTTTGCTGGCGGTCAGATTGAGAACGTCACCCGCAAAGTGACCGTTAATGAGGTACTCCATGGTGGTATAACAATGTTGGATGACATCATTATCCTGTGCGAACATGAGACTATGGATAATAGCTATAAAGGTGGAAAGTCCATTGGTTTTCAGATAAGATAAAACAATTAATATCCCCAAATTGTATTATTAATAAATCCATACAGATCTAACAATCATGGAAGCAATCAATAAAAGTGTTCAAGACAAAGAAAAGCAAAACAGTAAAACATCTTGCTCGGAATTAGAGGTACATAATCCGCGTTTTTATTTCATTTTCTATGTAATAGATTCGTATGAACTCGGGAAACGTATTGGTTTTTACAATGAAGCTATGCCCACCAGCAAAATGATGGAATTAAGACGACAAGTGATTATTACCTTGCTGAAGAATGGCCTTTTGGTAAGTTCACCACAATTAGATGATATAGTGCGTGGAGATGGCTATATTAGCGCTAACCTTAATTTCGACTTGGATAATTTTCATACAGAAGATGATAGTAGTTTCATTATTTCCAAGAAAGGAACATCAGCAGACGACCTTATCATACTATCTTGTGACAAAGATTTGGTCGGCCAAGTTGAAGAGAGTATTGTGCTATATTTGAATAACAGTAGTTTATATCTTGAACAGTATGAAAGTAGAGAGATTGTCGGCAGAGAGGGCAGAAAAATCAACGTGGAGTCCTTTGATTTGGTTAAAGTACACGTAAAGTATTATGATATCTTTGGTAGGCTGACATCTCAACATTTAGTGGAGTGGTTTTTTAAGAACACTTTATGTTGATACGTTTAACCAGAATCTGACGTAAACCCTAATGACCGATTTGGGTTTGGTGGATTATTTTTCGTTTTGTGTCGCGTCCCTGACGGGACGCTGGTCTGTTGATTGTCTTGTCACGGCACTGCGAGGACTTCATCCTCTTGTACCGTGTTATGCAAGGTCGCGTCCCCTGACGGGACGCTGAGTAATAGGGTTATCCTTGACCCCACACTGCGAAACCTGTCGGTTTCTTGTATGGGGCTATTGAGATTCAGCCTTTTCGAGGCTGCTTATTGAACTCAAATTACCAATTTGGGTTTAACCCAAATCGGTCATTAGGCCGACTTTTCAATCAATTTCTCTTTTTTAGGTCTGTTTGTGCCATATCAGCATTTCTTTCGGCATCTTGTCCTCATCGCTGTCTCGCCGTAGCCCGCTACGCCTTCGTCAGCGATGAGGCCAATCTGCTCGCAACAAATGCAAATCTGCCATAAACCCTAATGACCGATTTGGGTTAAAACACCATTTGGGCGAGACCTACTCGTTATTTGTAGCGTTTCTCAACACAAGAAAAGGGCATTCAATCGGTAAGAATCGGTAGAATGCGGTAGAAATCGGTAAGATGCGGTAGGAATCGGTAAAGGGTAGGATAACTGTTTGTACTTTTGCAATCCGAAAAGGTTTGGAGAGAAGTCCATTTCACTAATGGTGAGTTCTAAAAATTAAACGAAATACCCTATGGGGAATAAATGTTGGTAATCAACGCATTTCTATTGAACGAAAAGCCCTAGTGGGCTATTTTAATAGGTCGCCTAATAAGGCAAAAAAATCATCAATCTTTGCGTCTGTGGGCAGGGGGACACAATAATTGAAGAGAAATCGCGTTATTAAAAGAAATTACAATCTGTTGAGAAATGAAAAAGCTATTTATTATTCTGGCAGCGGTTTGTCTGCTGTGGTCATGTAACAATTCCATAAATGAGCACGATGGGTCGCAGAAGCGCGGTTCGTCGGGCAAGACTTTGGAACTGCTGGTGGTGGCAGATCAGGATGTGTATCGCGGAGATACCAAGGAATTGGTAGACTCGCTGTTTGGTAGACCGCAGGATTGCCTGCCGCAGCCAGAGAGCATGTTCACGGTTATCAACATACCTAGCTCCTCATATAGGAACACGGAGATGTTTCGCACACACCGCAATATCGTGCTGTTGGATGTCAATCCAGAGAATTCTGGCAAGGTGTATATGCATATCGATGACTATGCGGCACCGCAGGTGGTGTTTGACTTTGCGATGAAGGACAGGGAGTCGCTGCACGAGAACCTGCGCAAGTATGAGCAGGTGATGCTGCGTGAGCTGTATAAGGCCGAGCACCGTCGCATGTTTAAGATATTCAAAGGTATGCAGGCATACGAAGTCAATCATAAGATTAAAGATAAGTTCGGCTTCAGTATGAAGTTCCCCAATGAGTACACTATCGCCAAGACGGCTGATGATTTTGCGTGGGTGCGCAAGGAAACGAAGGATTTCGGCATAGGGGTGCTGATAGACGTGATGCCGTATGAGAGCCGTGATGCCTTTGACGAGCAGCATATACTGGATAGGTTGGACACGATGATGCGGCATCAGGTGCCAGGGAGTGCTCCCGGCAGCTATATGGGTATTGAGCGGCGTCGCGACGAGCAGGGCAATTACCTGATGGATATAAAAAGCAGGCAAGTGGAGATGGACAGCGTGAGTTACTGCATAGAGACGCGCGGCTGCTGGCGCACGTTTGGCGACTTTATGGGTGGTCCGTTTGTGACGTATACGATGCTTTCGCCGTCGGAGAACAAGGTGGTGATGCTGACTGGCTATGTGTTCTGTCCGCGCAACAAGCCGACGACCAAGCGCGACCTGCTGATGCAGGTGGAGAGTATTTGCCGGACGATAAAGTTTTAAAAGGTGAAAATTGAAAGGTGAAAATTGAAATTATCTGATGTGTCATAAACATTAATCATTAAAATGGGATACACAGGAAACATACATAAAATACTGCTTTGCGTGAGCATAATTTTCATTTTTCAATTTTCAATTTTCAATTTTGCGTGTGCACAAGGCGTGCTGGCTCGTAGCGAGGTAGGGCTGTCGGTAGGGGGGATGAACTATCTGGGCGACTTGAACGACCAGAGTATGCTGGGAAGGGTGAGTTTGGCAGGAGGTATTCAGGCACGGTATAATTTCGATTCGCGTTGGGTGATGGCATTGGGCGGAGTGTACGGGCATATCGAAGGGGGCAACCCCGATGTGATGAAGCGTCGCAACCTCAGTTTCCGATCGCCGGTGGTGGAGGGTAGCATCAGGGTGGAGTTTAACTTCTTCCCTTATGGGTTGGTGGTGTCGTCGCAACGACGGTCAACACCGTATATTTTCTGTGGGGTAGGGCTGTTTAAGTTCAACCCACAGGCGATGGTGACAGATCCGGGCACAGGTGAGGTGGTGTGGTACGACTTGCAGCCGCTGGGCACTGAAGGGCAGGGTACGCTAGCCTATCCTGAACGACAGAAATACCAGTTGATAGAGGTGTCGATGCCTTTCGGCATAGGCTACCGATGGCGGATTTCGCCAAGCACGCATCTCACGGTGGAGTATGGCTGGCGGAAGACTTGGACCGACTATTTGGACGATGTGAGCACTACGTATGTGGGTGCGGACCTGCTGAACAGCACCTCGGGCAGTTCGATGACAGCGCTGTTGGCAGACCGTAGTGGAGAGGTGGAGCCGGGATACGTCAATGCGGTAGGAGTCAAGCGGGGAGATGACGCGTTGTGTGATTGGTATTCCTATTTCAGTGTCTCGATGACTTTTTCGGCGGAGATGCTCTTTGGCTGGATGAGGGGGAAAGTGTGCGAAAGGTAATGGAAGTTGTGAATTGATAGTTTAAGCCTTTTGGTAAAAGTAAAAAATAGCATACAACAATAAGGAGGAAAAATGGGAGTTAAAGTGGAAGTTAAAATGGACAAAACAATTGTATATAACGTTGTTGCAGAAGGTATTGCCCATTTTAACTCCCTTCTATTACTCCCTCTTTAGCTCCCATTATCGTTTCACCTTATTTTTTATCATCACTTGAATCTTTTTAACGCTCAAGAATATGAAACTGGAAGACATAGACAAATCGCGGGTGCCACAGCATGTGGCAATCATCATGGACGGCAACGGACGCTGGGCCCAGCGGCAGGCACACAAACGCATCTTCGGCCATCAGAATGCCATGACGGCGGTGCGGCAGGCGGTGGAGGCGGCTGTGGCAAGCGGGGTGAAGTACCTGACACTCTATACCTTCAGCACCGAGAACTGGAATCGTCCGCAAGAGGAGATAGACGGCTTGATGGAACTGCTTATTAAAGCGGTACGCGAAGAGACCAAGACACTGATGGACAACAATGTGAAATTGGAGACCATTGGAGATATTGGCCGCATACCAGAAAAGTCACGTAGTCGTCTGTTGGACTGCATTCACGAGACGGCGGGCAACACGGCCATGACGTTGGTGTTGGCGTTGAGCTACAGCTCTCGTTGGGAGATAGCTGAGGCACTGCGCGGTATCTGCAGCGATGCGGCGACAGGGAAGCTCAAGAAGGATGATATTACGGAAGATACATTGCGCAACTATCTTGTTACCAAGAACTATCCCGACCCCGACCTGCTTATTCGCACTGGCGGCGAGTTGCGCATCAGCAACTTCCAGCTTTGGCAGATGGCTTATACCGAACTCTATTTCAGTGAACAGCTTTGGCCCGACTTCCGCCACGAGGACTTTTACGATGCCGTCTATGACTATCAAAACCGTCAGCGGCGTTTTGGAAAGACGGGCGACCAGGTGGACGGAAAATAGGCCTTCGGCACGCCATGGGGGCGAAAAATAAAAAAAATGCATGGCAAATATAATAAAATAGGCGATGTGGAGTTATTAATGTCTAAGTGCTAAAAGTGCCAGTCGCTTTTGTGCTATTTGTGTATACTATATTGAAGAGCATAGAATGAAAAAAGTATTGTATCTCCTACCGCTACTCCTATTGCTAGTGATTCCGTTGTACGGTACCGCCCAAGTAGTTATAGGCAATAATGATTATGACATAGACTATCTTACCCCCAAAGAATATGAGATAGGGGGTATCACCTTTTCCGGGGCAGAAAACTACGATACCCGTATGATCTTGCTGATAGCCGGACTGCAAGTGGGTGATGTCATCCGTGTGCCGGGTGACAAGCTGGCTACGGCGGTGGACCGCTTATGGAAGCAGGGCCTTTTTGAAGATGTGCAGATTTATGTGACCCGCATTCAGGACAACAAGATATTCTTTGAGATAGAATTGCGTAGTCGCCCGAAACTGTCTAAGTTTGCACTCAGAGGCGTAAAGAAGAGTGAGGACACCAAGCTGCGTGAGGAGATGAAGATTGCCGCAGGCGATGTGGTGACAGAAAACCTCCTCACCACCGCCAAGAACCGTATTCGTGCCTTCTATCTGGAAAAAGGCTATACCAATGTTTCGGTTACGACCAAGACGCAAGTGGATACTGCCGCTGAGAACAAGGACGGTAAGGTTGTTGTCGACTTCATCGTGAAGCCAGGCAAGCGCGTGAAAATCGATTCCGTCATCTTTGAAGGTAACGACAGCATCAGCAGCAACAAGTTGTTGCGAAAAATGAAGCACACCCACGATGTGAACTATTGGAAGAAGTTGTATGTGTGGACTCCGGGATTCTGGAAGAGCTCGAAATACCAAGAGTCGAAATTTGCGGAAGATTTAGAGAGCATACTGACCTATTACAATGAGAATGGCTATCGCGATGCCCGTATCCTGTCGGACACCGCATATCTCGTGAAGTCCGACCAAGAGGACGACAAGCGCGACTACATGAGGGTGAAAATTAAGGTACACGAAGGTCACAAATTCTATTTCCGCAACATAACCTTCTCGGGCAATACTATCTACCCCTCCGAATTGCTCTCGAAGCACCTCCGCATCAACAAGGGAGACCCATACAACCGTACCCTGCTGGAGCAGAACCTGCGCTACAACCCGTCGGGAACGGACATCTCGTCGATGTATATGGACAACGGCTACCTCTTCTTCGATGCCACCCCTGTAGAGGTAGGTGTGGTGAATGACTCCATCGACATCGAGATACGCATAGTGGAAGGCAAGCAGGCTCGCATCCGCAACGTTATCGTGGAAGGCAACACCCTTACAAACGACCGCGTCATCATGCGTGAACTCTATACCCGTCCTGGCGACCTCTTCAGCCGTGATGCCATCTTCCGCAGTCGTCGTGAGTTGGCCACGGTTGGGTATTTTAAAGAAGAGTCGATTATGCCCGATGTCAAGCCCAACCCCAAGGACGGCACTGTTGATGTCATCTACAAGGTGGAAGAAGGCAACACTAGCACCATCAACCTGCAGGGCGGCTATGGCAGCCGTATGTTTATCGGGCAGGTGGGGCTCTCGTTGAACAATTTCTCCGCCCGCAACATCTTCAACAAAAAGGCATGGCAGCCTCTGCCAGTGGGTGACGGACAGAAATTGTCGCTCACGGCTGCCACCAACGGCACCTACTATGTGGCAGTCAATGGTTCGTTCACAGAGCCATGGTTGGGTGGTCGTCGTCCGCAGTCGCTTACCGTGCAGCTGTATCACAACCTTTATAGCAACGGCTACTACGTTGACAAGACCGACTCGAGGTATGGGTCTCTGCGTCTGACGGGTGCCAATGTCTCCTTTGGCAAGCGTCTGAAATGGCCCGACGACTATTTCATCCTCTCGCACAACCTGTCGTTCCGACACTATAATATCAATAACTACAACCTCTATGGTTACGCACTGGAATTTGCCAACGGTGTTGCTAACGACTTCTCTTACACTTTGACTATCAGTCGCAACTCTCTTGACTCACCCATCTACTCCCGTAGTGGGTCTGAAGTGTCGGTGTCGGCATCCGCCACACCGCCCTATTCGGCGATGAACGGTCGCGACTATTCCAATGCCACTGAGCAGGAGAAATACCGCTGGCTGGAATACTACAAGATTAATATTCGCAGTTCGTGGATGCTCAACTTGGTGGGCGATGTGGTGCTCAACGCCCGTGTCCGTTTCGGTATGATGGGACACTACAATAGCGACATCGGCACTTCGCCTTTCGGCCGCTACTATCTGGGTGGTGACGGACTGCAGTCGTGGATGATTGACGGTCGCGAAGTGGTCCCGCTGCGAGGCTACGACAACAATTCGCTTAGTCCGCAATCGGGTGCCGCCATCTTTGACCGCTACACCTTGGAAATCCGCCAGCCCATCGTCGAAAGTGCTGCTGCCACTGTCTGGGTGCTGGGCTATCTTGAAGGAGGTAACAGTTGGGAGAGTTTCAAACAATTTCAGCCTTTCAATATGTATAACTCGGCGGGATTCGGAGTCCGACTCTTCATGCCCGCCATGCTGGGACTCATAGGTATAGACTGGGGCTACGGTTTCGACGGCGGTGCCATCGGTGGGTCACACTTCCACTTCAGCATCGGACAAAGCATTGACTAATTTGAAAATTGAGAAATATTATAAATGAGACACTCAGGAAACATACTGAAAATGCTGCTCTGCGTGAGCGTAATTTTCAATTTTCAATTTTCAGTTTTCAATTCGGTGCATGCACAGAAGTATGCTTGTGTCAACACCGACTATATCATGCGCAATGTGCCAGAATACAACCAGGCGTTGACCAAGATAAACAAATTCATTGAGCAGTGGCAACAAGAACTGCAGACTAAGCAGCAGGAAGTGGACGAATTGCGTCAGCAATACCAGCAAGAAGCGTACCTGCTGCCCGACAACCTCAAACAACGTCGGCAGGACGAAATACATAACAAAGAGACCGAGTTGCGTGCCCTTCAGCAGCAGCGTTTCGGCACTGGGGGTGACCTTGAGCAGAAACGTGCCGAATTGATGAAGCCGGTGCAAGACCGCGTCTACAACGCCATTGAGCGGGTGGCACGTGAGAAAAGCTACGCTTTTGTCTTCGACAAGGCCGCATCTTCCACCGTGCTCTATGTTAGCGAAAAATACGACATCAGCAATCTTGTACTTGAAATGCTGGGAGTCAAGCCTGGTACAGCCTCCGAAGCGGGAAGCGGAGTGTCGGCACCTGCGGGTGGCACAAAGCCTGACAAAGGCTCCTCACCCGATTCTGGAGCGAACCGCCGTTCCAACAACGACCGCAAGGAGGTGCGGCGATAGATGTAACATGTATTGTCTACTGTAACTTCCATTGTCATATACCTTATAATTTGATTATTACATAAAATATCAACAAATACAACATGAAAAAAGGATTTATCGTAGTATTAGTAGCCCTGCTGGCCTTTGGCGGCAGTGCCATGGCTCAGAAAAACATCAAACTTGGACACATCAACTCCAACGACCTCATGCAGATAATGCCAGGTCGCGACACAGCGATGGCTCTCCTACAGAAAGAAGTGGAAGACCTCCAGTCTGAGATGGAAGCCATGAAGAAAGAGTATGAGACACGAGTGAATGACTACCTGGCTAAGAAAGACCAGATGTCGGAACTTATCCGTAAGTCAAAAGAGAGTGACATCCAGGAGATGGGTGCCCGTCTCGAAAAATTCCAAGCCAATGCCCAGAAGTTGCTCGAAGACCGTCAGGAAGAGCTGTTGAAACCCATCGTGGACCGTGCCAAGGCCGCTATCGAAGAGGTTGGCAAGGAAAATGGCTACACCTACATTTTCGACGCTGGCGTGGGTACCCTCCTCTATTCGCAGGACAGTGACGACATCATGCCGCTCGTCAAGAAAAAACTTGGCCTCAAGTAAAAACCATTTAGATTAATTGAGAGTTGAGAGTTGAGAATTGAGAGGTACCAATATGCGGCAGCCAATTCTCAATTCCCAACTCTCAACTCTCGATTTATAAGCCTATGCTAGTCAAGACATTCGGCAACGCCATAATAGGTGTGAGAGCCTTGATGGTGACGGTGGAGGTCAGCGTCGATGTCGGTGTTAATTTCGCTATCGTGGGACTCCCCGATAACGCGGTGCGTGAAAGCCAGCAGCGAATCGCAACTGCCATTGGGCAATACGGATTTCGCATTCCTGGCAAGCGGGTGGTGGTCAATATGGCTCCCGCCGACATCAAGAAAGAGGGTGCCGCATACGACCTCACCATAGCCATTGGAATCTTGGCCGCCAATGGCAACGTGAGGGCCGACGACTTAGAGCGATACGTCATTATGGGCGAGCTGTCGCTCGACGGCAGCCTGCGTCCCATCAAGGGTGTGCTACCTATTGCCATCGAGGCACGTAGGCAGAAACTCAAGGGCATCATCCTCCCCAAGGAGAACGCCCGCGAGGCTGCTATTGTCAACAACCTTGAGGTATATGGTGCAGACAATGTCAAGCAGGTTATTGACCATCTCAACGGTGAGCGTCTGTTGGAGCAAACCATCGTCGACACTCGTGCCGAGTTTGCCCGACATCTTAACCAGTACGAATACGACTTCGCCGATGTCAAAGGTCAGGAGAGTATCAAGCGTGCCTTGGAGATTGCCGCTGCAGGTGGGCATAATGTAATCATGATAGGTCCTCCGGGGTCGGGCAAGACTATGCTGGCCAAGCGTATCCCCTCCATCCTTCCACCGCTCAGCCTTGAGGAGGCGTTAGAGACCACCCAGATTCATAGCGTGGCAGGCAAGATGCACAAGGAGGACTCGCTGATTGCTGTTCGTCCTTTCCGTTCACCTCATCACACCATTTCGGATGTTGCCTTGGTAGGTGGTGGCAGCAATCCGCAGCCGGGGGAGATAAGCTTGGCTCACAATGGGGTGCTCTTTCTCGATGAGCTACCCGAGTTCCGCAGGCAGGTATTGGAGGTACTCCGCCAACCGATGGAGGAACGTCGCGTCACCGTATCACGTGCCAAGATGACGGTGGATTATCCCGCTTCGTTCATGCTCATTGCTGCTATGAATCCTTGTCCCTGCGGCTACTATAACCATCCGACTGTTGCCTGCACATGCCCCCCTGGAGCTGTGAAGAAGTATATGGGTAAGGTGTCAGGACCTTTGCTTGACCGAATTGACCTACAGATTGAAGTTGTTCCCGTCCCTTTCCGCGAGCTGGCTGAGAAGAAGCCCGGCGAGCCAAGTGCTGTCATCCGTCAGCGTGTCATTGCCGCTCGTGCCATACAGGAGGAGCGTTTCAAAGGGCATCCCGGCATCCATTGCAATGCGCAGATGGGCAGCAAACTGTTTCAGCAGTATTGTGTGCTAGATGCCCCATGTCAGGAACTGATGAAGACCGCCATGGAGCGTCTGGGGCTCTCCGCCCGTGCCTACGACAGAATATTGAAGGTAGCCCGCACTATTGCCGACCTCGAAGCCGCTCCCAACATCACCACCACACACCTCTCCGAAGCCATCACTTATCGCAGCCTCGACCGCGACAGCTGGGGACAATAGAAAATAGTTGTAAACTATGATTAGGCATAACCAGATACAAATCTTCGAAGAGAAAAGAGTCCGCACCGTATGGGACGATGCAGAAGAGAAATGGTACTTCTCCATTGCGGATGCTGTAGCGGTATTGACGAATAGTGTAGACCCTACTGCATATTGGCGAAAGTTGAAACAACTCCTCAAAGCAGAAGGGAACGAAACCGTGACAACTTGTCACGCTTTGAAGATGAAAGCTCCCGATGGTAAGATGAGGCTGGCTGATGTCGTTGACACCGAACAGCTTTTCCGCCTCATTCAGTCTGTCACTTCTCTGAATGCCAAAACAGCTTTACAGTTGAACCAAGACAACGAAGAAAACTAATAATAACCGTCTCCCCCATGAAACGTCTGATTCTCACCGTGTTTTTTCTGCTCCCTCTCTGTATGGTGGCAAACGACGGGATTTATTATGCCAATGGCAACCACCTCATCCCCATCACCGAAACCGACATCAGCGTCCGCAAAGAGGTACTCACCATCATCCGTGTGGGCGACCAGTTCCATGTGGATGTCTACTATGAGTTCTATAATCCGGGTAAGGCAAAAGACCTCCTAGTCGGCTTTGAGGCGGCAGACCCTTACCCCTGTTATGACCCCGCCGTTTATGAGAAGGCGTTGCCCAACCACCCATATATCTACGACTTCACCGTGGAGATGAACAATAGTCATCTTACTTACGAGGTGGCACACGTGGATTATTTCAAACCCCACGTTTGGAAAGAGCGCACAGGCCTGCCCGAATATTATAGTAATGGCAGTTTTCAAACTATTGATGTGAGGAAATATCTAGATACCTTGCGCGATTCTGAATACTATGGGAGTGCGGGTATCTACTATGCCTACCACTTCCAAGCTCATTTCCACCCCGGTCTCAACATCATCCACCACACCTATCGCTACCAAGCCTCCGTTGTGGCAGGCTACAGTTACTACCTTCCTTACGTCCTCACTGCCGCTAACCGTTGGGCCAACCATCAGATTGACGACTTCACCCTCATCCTCGACATGGGCGACCGCCAGTCGTTCTACATTCCGTCCTACTTTTTCGACTCCCTCTCCGAATGGCAGATACAGGGTACGGGACGGTTGAATGAATGTCCGAGGGAGGTATATGATACCAAGCCTACTGCCATGTTTCATGTTAGACACGGCAAGGTGCTTTTCCACAAGACTGACTTTCATCCGCAGGGTGAACTCGACCTCTACCGACCAGTGTTCTATCAATATTCTGTTGATGAACTCTTTGATGTGTACCGCAAAGGTTATACCGACGATTGGGAGGTGCCACACAAGAAATCCTCGTACACCTCCGCGCAACGCCGTATTCTCCGCAACCTCCCCTTCGCCCAACGGGGCTACTGCTTTAAGAATGCCTCGCTTCAAGCCTTCTACAACTCTACCGACTGGTATGTCCCCGACAGCACCTATGTCCCCGACCTCAAAACCCTTCCTCCCGACGAACGCAAGTGGATTCAGTTCTGGTCGGAATGACCTAACTATAGTAGAGTTTGGATTAAACCTTCACGAAATAACTTTATTAGCCATAAACTTATTACCTAACGACGGTGAACAATATAAAAGCAATGAGTATCAAATGTTTCTACATGGTTGGGGTAGTGCTAACCTTCATTGCATGTGGCCATAACGGAAAGGGTAGTATCGACCTGCGCGACACTGTTCAAGTGCCTGAAGGTCTTTTGGGCGAAGACAGCATAGCCTACATTGAGAACATGGTCATTCAAAGTCCTATCTCCGCTGACGACCTATTAGGGTTGGCAGAGGTGCATTCGCTCGAAGAGTGGCTTTTCAACTACAACAACTTTGACCGTGCCACAGAAGCCCCCGAATATGCCAACAACTTCCTTGCCACTCGGCGAGACTCATGCGCCATGCGCCTTGCCAACCGCTTTATGCGGATGCATCATCTGGTCAACCAAAACGGTGATGCCAAGGACGAATTGCAATGGGCTGTGGCGGTCAACGCCATCCTCGACACCTTCCGCGCCGAAATGCTCGAGGTGGTTCCCGATTCCGCCCTCGACGAAATTGAGCGTGTGATGGATAAGTTCTCTTCCACCACCCAGGCCGAAATGAACATGGAATCTTATGTCTTGTCAGCGGTTGACTACTATAAGACCATAGAAGCCTACCGTCAGTGGCTTGAGGATGTTCCAATAAATCTTAAACCCTTGGCACAAGAGGAGTATAGAGCCTGGCATGCCCTCAACAAGGCCCGTTTTTACTCTCTGGCGCGATGTCTCATACCAGCAAGAACAGTACAGTATGAAACCTATGGAGATTGAAGGTTACTTCATGAACCTTTCGCAGAACCGCCGTGCCGAACTTTCTGTTGAGCGTTCCATTGTCCTGGGTGGAAAAACTTACTGTCAACAGGGTCGCACAGTCAACTCCAAACAATGGGAAGACTGGATTGCAAAAAGTTCCGTCCCAAAAGATATCGACCTGCTTGTAGAATTAGAAATGGAAGATCTCATCCCCGACAAAAGTACCGTCAACGAACTTGTCAGCCAACTCAGAACAACATTTTCTGCGTGGCTCGCTGCCCGTCAGGCCTTCGCAGCTGCTCTGCCTGAAGACCGTGGCAAATCCTATGACAACCTTACTGCCGACATCCATTGCCGCATGGTGGGCAAACTCCGGTCAATCGTCCCCTTAACCAAGTAATAATTCCGCTGAATAATATGAAAAGAAGAACTTTGCTATATGTTTTAGTGTCATTGCTGCCCATCTTGTTGGTAGCGTGTTCCAACAATGGAAGCAGCAAGGCGGATGACACCACCGACACTGTGGCTGTGCCCACGCAGCGCATCATCATCGACATCGAGAAACTGAAAGCCCCCGACAAACCCCTGCCGACCGTCGGCTACGACAAGATTATCTGCAAAACAATGTATGACATGGACCAAGAGAATGTACAATTCGTGGCGCGCAATCGCTGCTCGCAGCCCTTGGTGCAACTGCCCCATCCCTTCTTCGACGGCATGCATCAGGCCTATGCCGACCACCGTCCCTTTGTGCTCTCGCCCGATGCCGTCTGGCTGCTCATCTGTCAGGGATTCTCTTATCATGTCAACTTCAACTCCGAAGCACTGCGTCATCTGTTCGTGGATTTTGAGGGTAAGAAAACGCTCATCGTTGTCAGCAACGGCATCCGCCTTGACAACCCCAACAGCCCATGGGAGCGTTACTTCCCCGATTTTACCAAGCAGATAGCAAAGTATGTGGGCGACAGCCTTGTCAACACACTCACCTGCAACTTCTCCACCTCTACCGTCGTCACCCGCGCCGCTTCGCAAATCACCCTCATGTCAGCCATGCAGGAATATTTCAACTACAAGATGTATGAAATCTGCGGCATCCCACAGGTCATCCTCGAAGGCACTCCAGAGGACTGGCACACCATCGTCGAGCGCACCGAGGCTTTTCGCAAATACCAACTCGACTGGTGGGTGGACGAACTCCTGCCCATCCTCCGCAAGATAGAGAAGGCAGCCAACGGCGAGGTGGACACTAAGTTCTGGCGTGGTATGTACAAGCAGCATGACCTCGAGCACGAGATGTGTGGCGACCCATATTATCTTGCCGACGGCTGGATAGTCAAGTTCTATCCCTACGATGACGACAAGCATCGCAACGACTTCAAAGGAATTGCTGACGGTGCTTACAACCTCCCGGCTGAGATTGTCTCTGCCCCCATGGAGTTCACAGACATCAATAGAGAAAAGCACGACCTCACCCTCTGGACAGGCTTCGTAGGTCTCACTCAAGACACCACCACCTTCGCCCTCCGTCCCGAAATAGGCTGGTTTATCACAAGAAAAAGTAATTCTTCCAACAAATGAAACATATAGTTCTTTCTGTCATACTGTGCCTTCTGGCATCAGTGACCATTCATGCCCAGCAAGTGTCGCGCGACACTTGGCAGAACCTTCAGGTAGTATTCTCTCCCCAAGAACTAAGCTTTGGGGAAACCGCCATTGATGGGCAGCAGTTCACTACCATAACGCTCGACGGCTACATGCCCTCCGCAGCCGTGGGCGCACCCTCTCTGCCCACCTTCTCACGGCTGATTGAGATACCCCTCTGCAAGGACTTTGAGGTAAAAGTGACCCAAGCCACTTACGACACCATCCAACTACGTGGGGCAAGACTTATGCCCACCCAGCCCTCACGCAGCAAGTCCGACACCACGCCTGCCCGGATAGTCATCGATTCAAAATTATACGCCTCCGATGCCTTCTACGGGCAAGAAGAGGCTTCGGTGGAGAACGTCGGCATTGCCCGCGACCGCCGTCTGGCACGCCTCCAGTTCTCGCCCGTAAGGTACAATCCTGTGCGCGGTCAACTCATTATCTGCCGCCATGCGGTGTTGACTGTCAGATATGTGGGGGCAGACAAGGATGCTTCCATCTCCCTCTTCAACCGCCATCATTCGCCCGCCTTCTCTATTGGCAACGGGGTGTTGAACAGCCTTTATCCCAAGTCGGTAGGCACCACATCCCCTATCCGCTATCTCATTGTCGCCCATAGCTCGTTCCGAGGGCAGCTGGACAGCTTTGTGCAGTGGAAACGCCGCAAAGGCTACCTTACCGACATCGTCTACACCGACTCCGCCGCCGTTGGCACTACCACCACTTCCATCTCATCCTACATCCAGAGCCAGTATACCAACGCCACGGCCTCTAATCCCGCTCCCACTTTCCTTCTCATCGTGGGCGACCACGAGCAGGTACCCGCCTTTGCTGGCACCACCGCTACTGACCACATCACCGACCTCTACTATATCAGCTGGACCTCCGGCGACAATATCCCCGACTGCTACTGTGGCCGTTTCTCGGCGCAGAATGTCAGCCAGCTTACCCCGCAGATTGAGAAGACACTGATGTATGAGCAGTACACCTTCAACGACCCCTCGTTCCTCGACCGTGCCGTCCTTGTGGCGGGTGTCGATGGTGGCACTTCGGGCGACTACGGCTACACCCGTGCCGACCCCGCCATGGACTATGCCGCCACCCACTACATCAACTCCACACAGGGTTTCACGCAGGTGATGTACTTTAAGAACAACACCTCCATCATCCCCTTAGCTTCGGGTGTCACTATCGGCAGCTGTGCCTCTTCCAACTCCGCCACCGTTCGGGGATACTACAACCAAGGAGCAGGCTGGATAAACTATTCCGCTCATGGCAGTGCCACCAGTTGGGGTACCCCCAGTCTTACTACCACCCACATCGCCTCCATGACCAACACCCAGAAGTTTGGTCTCATGATAGGCAATTGCTGCCTGACCAACAAGTTCGAGACTACCACCTGCTTTGGCGAAGCCCTGTTGCGCAAAGACAACTATTGCGGTGCCGTAGGCTATATCGGCGGAAGCAACAGCACCTATTGGAACGAAGACTTCTACTGGGCTGTAGGACTGCGCAGCAGCATCAGTGCCACCATGTCCATGGCCTACGATGCCGCCCACCTCGGTGCCTACGACCGCCTCTGCCACACCCACGGCGAGTCCTACAATCAGTGGGCACTCACTCAGGCTGCCGTTATGATGGTGGGCAACATGGCCGTCGAGAGCTCCACCTCTAGCCGCAAGCTCTACTATTGGGAAATCTACCATTTGATGGGCGACCCCTCGGTGATGCCCTATCTCACACAGGCCTCGGTGATGTCTGTCACAGCTCCATCGGTATTGGTCAGCGGTGTCACCAGTCTCACGGTTTCCGTTGCCCCCTACGCCTATGTGGCACTCACCGACACGCTTTCTCATACCCTCATCGTTTCGGCTTACGCCGACAGTACAGGTGCGGCCACCCTGCCGCTGCCTGCTACGCTGCCTTTAGGTGGCTACGAGTTGGCAGCCTCGGCGCAGCAATACCGCACAGCCTTCAGCCCCATCTCCATCATCAGCCCGAGTGGTGCCTACCCTGTGTTGGCGGGTGTTAATGCACTTATGCCGCTAGATGCGGGCGACACGGTGCCTCTTGCTTTCACTTTCATTAATTTAGGCGATAGCACTGCTTACAATATTACCCTTTCCGACACGATGCCTGATACTACTGCCCTCACCCTGGTTCCAATGGGTATGCCTATCGACAGCCTGCCCGCTGGCGACACCCTTGTAGTCACTTGGCAGGCTATTGTAAGTCCTGCTGTGTCAGACGGAACGGTGGTACCCCTTACTACCCACACTCATTGGACGGGCTGTAGCACTCCCAGTACAGCCATCTATACTTTGACTCTCAATGCCCCCGACATTTCATTCGACATCGCTGTCGGCAATGGCAATATCCTTCCGGGAACGAGCGACACGCTCCTTGTCCTCCTTGTCAACAACGGCCATGCTACCCTCGACCCAGGCTATCTTCAGGTCACCTCACCCACACGACTCCTTTCCATAGGTGCAGGCACTTCCGACACCGGAAACGTCAGTCCAGTCGCCAGTTCAATTCTCAATTCCCAATTCGCAACTCTCAATTCCCTACTTCCCAGCGAGGCCGCCCTATTTGCCTTCCCGGTCCATGCCGACAGCCAGCTGCCCACGGGTATCGAAGTTCCCCTAACGCTTACATTAACACAATCAAGCGATAGCGCAGTCTACCCCCTCTATATAGGCTCCAATCCCTTGGAGACCTTCGAGGGCGGTGTCTACCATACCTCTGGCTGGACACAGGGCTACTATCCTTGGACAATCAACATGTACGGAGCCTATGCAGGCATCTACTGCCTGCGCTCCGCTTCCAGCCTCGGCAACAGCCAGACGTCCGAAATCAGCATCCCCGTCTCCCTCACCGCGCCCGACAGCGTCAGATTCTACTACAGGGTGTCGTCCGAAGCCAACTACGACAAGTTCCATTTCTATATCGACAATTCCGACCTCCTCGCCGAGTCGGGCATAGTGGAATGGACCCGTGCCGCTTTCCTTGTCCCTGCCGGAAGTCATACACTTAGGTTTACTTATGCCAAAGATGGCAGCGTGTACAGCAATGAAGACTGCGCCTGGATAGACAACGTTACCCTGCCCCACCAATCAAGCCCCGTTGTATTCCGCACCGACGAGCTCTGCGAGGGCAACCAGTATGTTATCTATGGCGATACAATAAACACCGCCGAACCCGGCACAGGCACCCATGTTGTTACCCTTGCCAACGATACCGTGCTGCTGGTCGACTACACCATCCATCCCACCTACAACACCATCGACAGCCTAGTTGCCTGCGACAGCCTCACCTGGCACGACTCCACTTTCACCTTCCCCTCTTCAGAGGGGTACCACGAAGTGGGGGGGTATGTAATCAATTCTCAATTCTCAACTCTCAATTCCTACGGTTGCGACTCCACCGTCACACTCCACCTCACCATTCATCCGTCTCATACTACCGAACGGACTGTCGATGCTTGCGACTCCCTTTATTGGAATAACGTCCGATACACCACCTCGACCGACATAGTCGAACAACTGGCTACCACCTATGGCTGCGACTCCACTTCCATACTCCACCTCTACATCCACCCTTCCTACAATAATAGAGACACTATTGTCGACTGCGACTCGCTCTATTGGAATGGACAGCTCTACACTTCCTCCACCGTCGCATCCGAGAGTCTAACAACTATCTACGGCTGCGATTCCATCATGCGCCATCACCTCGTGGTCAATCATTCGGTCATGAACATCATCTTTGACACCACCACCTCCGAAACCTATACGTGGAACGACTCTGTCTACACCTCCTCAGGAACCTACATGCAAGTATTCTCCACCGAGCAAGGCTGCGACAGCATCGTCATGCTGATGCTGACCATCATACACGGGCACCAAGGCATAGAAGCCCCTTCTAACGTAGAGACAGTCAAGGTCTATCCCAACCCCACCAACGGACGGTTCACCATCAATGCCGAAGGCTTACTGAGCGTGGATGTGATTGACAATGTGGGCCGCCTTGTAGTAACCTTCTCCGACACCAACCACTTCGACCTCTCTCGCCTGCCGATAGGTAACTATTTGCTGCGTATCAAGCTGCAGAGCGGTTTCGTTACCTGCCGAATTGTCAAACAGTGACGATGTAGACAAACTGCCGTTTGCCTAGTTCAGTTCCGCCGCCGCTCGGGTTTGTCTGGATCCAAGAAACTGGGTTTCTCCACGTTGCCGTAGCTTTCGGCGGCTTGGGCCAACGCCTCGTCGGTGGTGTACTGCTGATATAATTGGCAGGTGGTGAGCACCTGTTGTGTCGATGCACTCTGCTCTTTCTCGCCGAACAGCACCACTGCCCAGCCAGTGTTTTCGTCGTCGGCACCGCATATCGCCAATCGTCCCTCATGCGAGTAGAACCGCCATTCCCTTGATGCCGGATTCTGCCGTGGGTCGTTGTCCAACGCCAACTCACAGCAGGTTATCTTTACCGTTGGGCAGTTGTCCTGAATCCGTTGCTCAAAGCGGTAGAAGCGCACTATGTCGCCGGGCATCAGCTGCGGGTTGCGGTTGCTGCTGCAGAGCAGTTGGCGCAAATCGTCGTTGCAGCCGATAGTCAGTTCCTGTGTTTCACCCTCCTCAATGCCAGTCAGCAGGTTGGTCAGCACTACCCGCTCATCGCCAGGAAATGTCGCAAAGTTATATTCCACCGCCGGCAGCCGCCCCTCCGACACCACCATCCCCGGTATCAGCAGCGCCGCCTGTTGTCGTGCCTGCTGCTTAGTCAAGTACACCGTCGGCAACGCCGCATTCGTCCGCAGGAAGGCGTTGTATGCCGTCTGGTTGTCGGATGCCTCCATCAGCGGTTTGTAGGGGACATAGAAACTCTTCCATAAGGCAATGCTGTGCCGCATCCTCTCGCGCACCTTGAACTGTCCGAGCGACTGTTTGTTCGACGTCGAACGTGTGCTGATGCGGGCAAACGTCTTCTCCCCACGCCGATATAAGGTTACCCCCAAACCCCTAATGCGTCCATTGAATCCAAAATTTTTGTTTTTGCTTTCTGCCATCTTTTGACTATTCTTTGTTTAAGTTAGGTAAATAATAACTAAAGAATAGGTAAAATAAAGGTAAAATATATGTAAAGTAAATAACTAATTCACAATGCATTTACCAATACCTTTCCTTATTACTTTCTATTTGCAAATATACAACTGATTTTCAATATACAAAGAAAAATGTGTCAAAATACATCAAAAAATGTGTTTTGCCCCATCAGCCCTCGTGTGGCTTGTCGGGTTATAACCCGAAATATGAGAGTAAAATTGTAACTTTTTCGGTTATATCCGAAAAAATTTGTATATTTGCACCGTAAATTAGGTTATATTCTATGATAGTAAGAGAGCAGTATATTAAGAAAATCCAGCCGTTTATGGATAAACCTGTGGTGAAGGTCATCACGGGAATTAGACGCAGTGGAAAGTCGGAATTGATGAAAATGCTGCAAGGCGTGTTGATAGAGAGGGGGGTTCGACAGGAGCAGATAGTGTATATCAATTATGAGAGCTTGCGATGGGAGCAGTACCGCGACTATCGGTCGTTGTATAACTATGTGGATGAGGCGCGTTCTAAACTGAACGGGCAGCGCATTTATGTGTTCGTTGACGAAATTCAGGAGGTGGAGGAGTGGGAACGTGCCGTGAATTCGATGCTGGCGGACTGGGATGCAGATATTTATATTACGGGTTCTAACTCGAGGTTGTTGTCGTCGGAGTTGGCATCCTATTTGGCAGGACGGTATGTGGAATGTGTGGTGTACCCGTTGTCGTATGGTGAGTTTCTCAAGTTCCATGACTATAGTTTAGAGAGCCCGGAAAGTAGGTTGGCATACTTCGATCAGTATTTGCGGCAGGGCGGGTTTCCTGCTTTCCATGTTGCACCGTTTGAGACGGATACGATATATCAGATGGTGCAGGACATCTATGCCTCGGTGCTGCTGCGTGATACGGTGCAACGATTCCGCATACGGAATATCGATATGCTGGACAGACTGGTGCAATTCTTGTTCGACAACATTGGCAATACGTTCAGCGCCAAAAGTATCACGGCCTATTTGAAAAACCAGAAGCGGGCAATTGACGCTGAGACGTTGTACAATTACTTGCAGGCGTTGGAATCGTCTTTTATTATCAGCAAAGTGCAGCGGTACGATACCAAAGGGAAAGAACTGTTGCAGACGGGTGAAAAGTATTACGTAGCCGATCTGTCGCTCATCTATGCTCGGCGGGGATATGCGCCAGAGTTGATAGCGGGGATGCTGGAGAACTTGGTATATGTAGAGTTGCAGAGAAGGGGCTATCGTGTATTTGTCGGGAAACAAGGCAAAGCGGAAGTGGACTTTATCGGCGTGAGACAAGAAGAGACGGTCTATGTGCAGGTGTGTGAGAGCATGGACTCCGACGCCACCCGCGAGAGGGAGTTGAAACCCCTGCGCGAAATCAAGGACAACTATCCCAAGTATATCGTCCTCGGCACCCCAGGCGGCGCCGGGAACATCGAAGGCATCCAGTGCCGCTACATCGGCGACTTCCTGCTGGAGCAGTAAATGGCACATTCCAGAATGTAGTAAGGATTGTGTAAAACAAAAACTGGATGACGATAGCACCGCCGTATGGTGGTTTTGTTTGGTGAAAGAGGCAATAAAAATGGATTTATGGCGTTATAGTGTCAGAAAACAATAAAAATAGTATCATGGCAACAATGACAATATCCTACGATGGGCGCAACCGCGCCGCGCGTGCAGTTGTTGAAATGTTGCGGTCGCTCGACTTCATACAAGTCACCGAGTCGAAGAGTAAGACGTTCTCTTCGGTTGACCGCTCGCTGGCTGAGTTCGAGCGCGGTGAGACCACCGTCTGCGACACTTTCGAGGACTACCTGAAAAGCATCGAGGCATGAAGTACCGCATCGAGTATTCCACCACCTTCAAGCGGTCATATAAGTTGGCGAAGAAGCGCGGGCTGCCAATGGACGAGTTGAACGGTGTGGTGCGGACGTTGGCCGAGGGGCGCAAGTTAGCCGCCAAGTTCCACGACCACCAGCTTGTGGGGCGTTACAAGGGCTGCCGCGAGTGCCACATCCAGCCCGACTGGCTACTCATATACCGCATAAAGGAAAGACTCGAAATCCTCAACCTCGTCGATACTGGCACTCACGCAGACTTGTTCGGAATGTAATGGCGTAAGAGGGATCAGAAAACCTTAACTCCAAATCTATAATGACCGATTGGTGTTTAAAACATTTTTCCTCCTTTAAGGCATGAGGTTTTCTATCTGATTTCTTTCAATGTCTGGTTTCTCTAAGCGGATAAAATATTTTTGGTCATTCCGAAAATAGTTTGTATCTTTGCAAATTGAAACGATCAAAAGAGTATGGTAAATAATTGTACAGGACACGCCGATTACTGTAATCAAACAGGGAACAGAGGACTATATCTGTCTCACAGATATGCTGCAAGCAAAAGACGGTGATTTCTTTGTCACCGACTGGCTGCGCAACCGCAATACGCTGGAGTACATTGGCATTTGGGAGAAAGTATACAACCCTGATTTTAATTATGGCGAATTCGCCACAATTAGAAACCAACTGAGCACAGCGTGTCATTGACAAACTCGTGAAGATATGAACGTTTCGCAGGTGGAATTCCAAAACATGAAAGAGGACATCGTGAAGGACATGATTTCCCGCTTGATGGAGGAACGTGGTCTATCCATGCAGGATGCTTTTGACAAGGTCTATAACTCACATCTTTTTGAAAAATTGAGCGACCCCAAGACAGGCCTATACTTTCAGTCGTCGGGGTATGTATACAGCTACTTGCTGGACGAGTTGTCAGCCTGATATCACGTCTATCGGGTTTGCTCCCTCATTGAATGGGTGGAGGTTTTTGTTTGGCGGAAGGGCAATAATTTCGAGGGATTGACGTTAATAATGGTGAAATTCAATATGGGTATGACAATAAAATTACCTTTTTTTCAAAATAAACCGCCGATGGTGAAAGAATCAAATAATACTGGTATGACAATCCTTAACAAAGAGAGTCGTGCAATTCTTATTCAGGTGGTGAGAACGTTAGCTGAGCAGCAGAAAATTGTTGAGCAGATGGCAGACGCAGGTATGGATATTTATGAAAAGCTACCGGAAGGATTGCAACTTTCTTCACGCTTTGAGAAACTTGATTGTTCAAACTGGACTCTAAAAGAGGCTGCACTTGATATTGAATCTGCTATCACAGGCATAAAATCAGTAATAGAATAAATTATGGCAATAACGGATTTAGTAAAGACACAATCTGGTCTCGACATACTTTCAGCCAGCGAGAATGAAGAGCCTCGTCAAATATGGGGACGATACCTTTACGAGGGCGAATTAGGGATTCTCTTTGGTGACAGCAATACAGGAAAGTCTATTCTCGCTAACGATATTGCTTTCTTTGTGAGCGGTGGCGGACATGATTGGCCGGGAATGACATCCCCCAACATTCCGTCACTATATATTGACATGGAAATGACGGCAAGGCAATTTGCCAATCGTTATCGTAATGCCGGTGAATTTATCCCAAGAAGTTACCGTCGAGCTGAAGTGAATGTACTAGGAGGAAATGAGGCCAAGATATTTGCGGCAGTAAAGTCGTCAATCATATTGCAGCAGAGCGAAACAAATCCGCCAAAGTTTATTATTATTGACAACATCACAAATGGTTTTGGCAGCATCTTTAGTGCCACGAAGATGCGCGGTTTGATTTCCGAACTAAAAACCATTAAAGACAGATTTGGACTTACAATTCTTCTCATTGCTCATTGTCCGAAACGTAAACCTAAAACGCCGATAACAGATAATGACCTTGGTGGGTCGAAGATGATAATAAACTTTGTCGATAGCGCGTTTGCAATTACGCCGTCACAGATTGGAAAGGACACCAAATATATTAAGCAAATCAAGAACAGAATAGGTGAGAAATTGTCGGATGTAATGACTGTCAAGATAACGGCTGAACCATACTTGTGTATGCAGTATGTGGGCATGATTGACGAGGATGCTCACATCAATCCGTATAATGACGATCTTTGGCTCACCGAGATTACTCCTGAAATGGAGATTGAACTTGTCAGGATGCTCAGTAGTGAGGATATGTCATACACAGAAATAGCAAGCGCATTGTCGCTCAGACGCGACATCGTTGTGGATTACGCAATCGCAAATAACCTTTAGACAATTACGAATATGGGAAATCTAAATCAGTTAAAGGCAATTCTTAATAGGAAAGTTAAAGATTCGAAGAGTAGATACCTCGATATTAATATTGGGGATATTTCTAGAGAGATGAGATGCTCTGTCAATGATGTAGAAAAGGAATTACGACAACTTCTACGGGAGAAAGAAATCAAAGCCCTTAATAAACTTGGGTTCTCGAATGAGGAATACACCCTTACAATATTGGAGAACTCATCAATATTGAAACAGTAGAACCCAATCGATTAATAAAACGGAGAGAAAGACTGGTCACAAATTAGAAAAGATAAAGATATGGCAACAATGTCTATACAGCAAGCTCAGTTTATTACGCTGGCTATTGGAGCAACTGCACAGCGCATGGGAATCACGGCTACTGAGTTGCACAATCGTCTTAAGCAACATGGGCTGGTGCGTCGACTGCTGATAGACTGCTACGACACGCTGCATGCCGAGAGCATTGACGGCGTAGTGTGGAACGTGCAGGAGGCTCTTAAGAACTGGGATGCAAAGGAAGGAGATCAGCAATGATAACGCTTTATCATGGTTCATATGTCGGTGTACCATCACCACTTACTGGTGTTGGTCGCCGTGAACTTGACTTCGGCCCTGGATTTTATGTGACAAGTATTCGTGAACAGGCAGAGCGTTGGGCCAAGCGTGTATGTGTTATTCGTGCCGTTGATACACCGTTACTCACCACGTATGAGTTTAATGAAGAAGTCTTGCCTACTGATGTACGTCGCCTCCGACTTGAGCACTATGACCAAGAGTGGCTAGACTTCATTGTTAGTAGTCGTCGGGGTGAGGAACCATGGAAAAGCTACGACATCATTGAGGGTGGCGTGGCTAACGACCAGGTTATCGACACCGTTGAGGACTACTATGCTGGTCGCATCACAGCAGAACAAGCTATCGGCCAACTACGTTTTGCTAAACCGACACACCAAATGTGCATCAGTCGTCAGGCTATTGTTGACAACTGTCTGCGTTTTATTACCACGGAGCCTGTGGAGAAAGGAGTCCAACAATGAGAGACCAAGTCCTTTGGCGCAAAGAAGGTCGAATAGTCGCTTTGCTTACTGACCGCCTCGGCATCGACGTCGAGCGAGCTCTAGACATCCTTTACAATTCACATACCTATGCCCTGCTTACCAATCCCGACAGCGGTCTCCAGCTACAAAGTGACGAGTATATTCTCACTGACCTGCTTCGTGAATTAGAAACATAGTAGAACGACATTCCCTTGATGTACAAGAACGCCGAAGATGTGATTTTTGCTGAAAATATAATTTGAGAATCATGAAGCATATTACCTTTTTTATCGTATTGGCAGTGTTGTTTTTCTGCTCATGCAACACCAACGCCACAAAAAGTGAAATAACTGCAGAGATGGCATACGAGGGCGTAAGCAACTATTGCCATAGCGCGTATGACTGGAGCATGGCGGAGGATAATCCTTCCATGATGTATGTAGAAATGGGGGAAGAGACAGAGACGGAGTATCAAGTGGTGTTCCGCAGTTATACGGGCGCATTTGTGTATTTCTATGTCGAGAAAACAAGTGGCACTACAAGAATGGTAGAATATGTTCCAGCCCTTGATATCAAAGAAGAAGCCGGAGTCATTGATATTTTCGATTATGTAGAAAAGGAATAGTCGTTGCACCACGAATAGTCGCTGGAAAAACGACGGTGGGAATGGAAAACTCGCTGGAAAAATAACAAAACATTCCGATAAGTACGGTGTGAAACACTTTATCAAATTCGGTGACTACAATATCGGACGTGATAGGAATCTGCTCACCCTCCCCAACTACATGCAGTTCCTTCTCGACCTTGCCCCCGAGGAAGTGGTGTTGGAAGAAATAGATACTGAAGAGCTTATGCGGATGGCAAAAGTAATAAAAAATAATACCAGTAAACTATGAAGTATCATCGCAATGTACATAGGTCTCCGAGGAGGTGGGTTGTCACTATCGGGTCGCTGCGGTTCGAGACGCGGGGAGTGCGGTATGGGGCAAAGAGACGGGCGGAGAAAGAGGCGGAGAATTTGTTTTACTTGGCGTATTGGGATGATGAGCATCCGGAGAGGCAGGTGGAGCTTTTCAGCGAGTCGTTGGCATTAAATCCGCGTGACGGCATCGTGTATCTGAATCGCGGTATTGCTTACGATGCGTTGGGTGATATGGAGCGGGCGTTGGCGGATTTCGAGCAGGCAATACGTCTGTGTCCCAAACGGGCGGAAGCATATAACAATCGCGGTTATTTGCGCTATAAGCAGGGGCAGTACGAGCAGGCGATTCCCGACTTCACAAAGGCGATAGAGCTGAATCCCGACTACGCGCAGGCTTATTGCAGCCGGGGTAGCGCCTACGGTATGTTGGGTCGCCATGAGCAGGCGATGGCTGATATAGAGAAGTCCATCGAGATAGACCCCGACTTCTTGTTGGCATACGTAAACCGCGCTGCTTACTACCTTAATCTTGACCGTGTAGGCGAGGCAGAGGAGGAATTGAAGTATGTGCTTGACCACGACCCCGACGATGCCACCCGAGAATTGGCGGAGCAGTATTTGGCGATGTGCCATGAATGTAAGAAATAATACTAATTATGAAAGCATTTTGTCTTGGTTTTGGTCTCTGTTTGTTGTTGGCAGTTGGTGTGAATACAGTTTATGCTCAGAATACTATTGACCTTGTTCCGATGATTAATAAGTGTCATGCTGGGGAGTATGAATTGGATTCTTTGCAGTCTGTTTATTTGAGAGATGTGCCGTGTGATTTGGACGGGGACACGATATACGCCATTGAGGTGGTTTCTTTGTGGTCGGAGGATTGTTATATGTTTTGGTCTCACAAGTTCCAATATTCATTTATTTGGTGGGAAGAGAATCATACTATGTATGCTGAAAGGGATGAAGAATATGATGTTGACGTTAACAGGTCGGAATGGGACGAAGTGGTTGAGTGGTATGACACCAAGATATTTGTGGAAAGCATGGTGTCGCAGGTAGAGCGTTGGGACAAGGAGGCGATGATGGCTCAGCAGTGGGAAGTATATGGTAGCGAGGAGTTCTTCAAGATAATCCGTATTATCTTTGACAAAGGGAATATCCGTACAGAGTTTTTCGACTTGGATAATTATGAAGACCCGGACCAGAATGGAGGTCTTGTTCCCAATCTTGACATTTTAAGGCAGGGTTCTGGACATCTCAAGACCATCCGGCAGCATCATAAAAGTTAATGGACAAGGAGATTTTTATACAAAGATTGAAGGAGAACCTTATCCTGTGGGATGTGGAGCAGATGTTTCACACGTGGCTGTCGGATGAGGTGCACGGGGAGTTGGCGGTGTTTGGGATTGGGTCGGTGGATAGGGAACTGACTACGAGTAGGGATTGCGAGGAGGTGGCAGAGGTGATAGAATCCAATAGGGAAAGGATGGATGCAGCGTTGTATGCGGATTGCATGGCTGAGTTGGGGGAGATAAAGGACGATATGAAATGGCTTGCTTCGAAGACCGGCAGACGTGTGATGGAGATAGAACGCTGGCTGGTAGGGGCAAGGCAGAAGGCAAAGGTGTGTTTCCCACAGAATGAGATTGTCATGGGCAGGGATATAATGGAGGAGCCGGAGAATTTGGTGATAGGCATTGTCGCTGAAACGCGTGAGGAATGTAATTTGATTCAGAAGGCTATTGCGGGTTGGCAGCCGCCAACGGCTCCTAAATACAGGACGTATATCGTAGCAGAACAGTGATAATGCATCTTGCCTGTTTCGATATTTTCTGCGTGAACGGGCAATAAATGAGGCGATATTGCGTTATCGCAGTAAAACCCATTAAAATATTACATTATGGCTTACAAGATTATCGACATTGAAGGCATTGGCGATGTTTATGCCGCCAAGCTGAACGAGGCCGCAGTGAAGACTACTGACGACCTGCTGGAAAAATGCGCTACCCGTGCCGGCCGCAAAAAGATAGCTGAGGCCACTGGTATTAGTGAGAAACTTATCTTGAAGTGGACCAACCATGCCGACCTGTTCCGCATCCACGGTGTGGCAGGCCAGTTTGCCGAGCTGCTCGAGGCTGCTGGTGTGGATACTATCAAGGAGTTCCGCCATCGTGTGCCCGCCAACCTCCAAGCCAAGATGGAGGAGGTGAACGCCCAGAAGAACCTGGTCAACCGCGTCCCCTCGGTGAAGGAGATTGAGAAGATGGTGGCGCAGGCCAAGGAGATGGAGCCGAAGGTGGAGTATTAATTGAAAATTGAAAGGTGAAAATTGAAATTATTGCAGAAACTCGCCGCAATGATTTCAATTTTCACTTTTTATAGTGAGCAGCCATCGCCGAAGAGCTCTTTGGCGTAGGGGGTGAGAGGTGTATGCTTTGATAGCCAAAAGATGGGCAGCACGATGCTCTGTATGCCACAGGCGTAGGGGGCTATCTCATAAAGCTGATAGACGAGGGTGATGGTGCTGCGGGTGCTGTCGATAAAGAAGTCTTGCGGCACGGGCAGGCGGCCAGTCTGCTGGTAGTCGTCGAACAGGCAATCGAGTACATCTTTGTTCACAGTCAAGTCTTCGACGGCGCGGACGATGACCTCACCCAATGTGGCGGTATCTACTAAGTCGCTAAGGTGGATGATTTGGCGGGTGTTGAGGTCGATGTTCACATTTTGGGAAAAATACATGCCATGGGCAGCACCGACGTTGAAGGTCTCTCCCCAAATATGGAAGGACCCAATCTCGCGGTCTGCAGTATATTCGCTTTCCAGTTTTGCGTAATTGTACATTAGGTCGGGCAGGCTGTCGACGACTTCTTTTTGTATGCAGTTGAAGTCGTCCTCATACATCCATGTGTTGTTGAGCCAGCGGTCGGCAGCCTGTTCGAAGGTGGTGGCAGTGCTGTCGCCGAAGCAGCGCAGCAATAGTTCGTGCTCAGCCTCTGGTGTGAGCATCCCTTTGGCGGGCCAGACCAGCGAGTAGCAATTCTCGACACCGATGGTGCCGCCCCCGGGCCAACACTCTTCGTCGGAGGTCAGCGTCATGTGGCGTATGCCCTCTTGGGTTGTAACAACAAATTCTCTTTCTCCGTGACGGCATCCGCTGACTGTAAGCAGCATCGTACCGAAAATCAGTGCAATAGTAGTTCGTTTCATGGCGATTGTTAGATTATTTTTGCTGCTGATAACGGCGACGGGTGCTGTTTTATTGTGTGCCTTTCGGGATAAAAATCTCCCCATCTCCGATTCCGTCCGTATCGGGTGGTTCCCTACCAATTTTTACCGATTCTTACCGATAGGGGTGTTCTTCATTGCTCTTAGGCCGACAAACGACCGAGGAAGGACTACTAAGAGATAGGCGAAAGTCGGGAGCCAGGTGGGTGTAAGGTGGGGAAGAGTCGGGGGAAAAAAGAAAAAAGAGTTAATGTATGTTAAATAGCATGGGGTCGGGGTGTCCGTTTTTGCATTTTTGAGAGTTATATGTGAGGGCTGTAAAAAATAGGAGATGGAAAAGACCAAAAGTTAAATCTTTTTAACAAGTGCAACGAAATGGACTTTTTCTAGTCTTATATGCGAATAGGTCAAAAAGATTAAAAACATAAAAACACATATATGAACCCACAGGATAAGAAACATACACAGCAACCCCGGACTAAACTGGAATTTGCACGGCTTTTTGTTGGCGAATGCTGCTCAGACCAAGCCGCACGACGCTGGTTGAGGTCGGAATTGAACGCAAATCCAGCCTTGTTGGAACAACTTGGGGCCATCGGCTATAAGACGAGTACAAAACTGCTGACTATTAAACAACAACAGGTGATTTTGGAGTATTTCCATGTAGATTTTTTATCCAAAAGTGTTCATTAGTGTTCGTTTGCTTTGTTGATTGATTTTTTAGTCTTACTTTTGCACCAAATATAAAATGTTCGAATTATGAAAGCTAGTTGTTTTAAAAGAGGAATCTCTTTTGTCATGCTTTGGGTGACGCTGGCCCTCTCGTGGGGGGTGGCGGCGCAGACACCAGGCACAAATGTCGTCTTGATTGGTGACACGACCAACATGTATCTTATGTCGAGTAATGTTAGTCTGCCCTACGTGGAGGGTTTTGAGAGCTATACTCAGCAATTGGTGCAAAGCAATGAACTGAATGGCGAGGCGATGATTACGGGCATCGACTTCTACTGCGGCTCGGCAAGCAGCGTGGGCCGACCGGGCTGCACCATCTATCTTGCCAACACCTACGTGCCCGATATGTCGGGCGGCATGGTGGGGTTCGGCCCCTTGTTTCAGCAGGTGGCGGTGGACTCGCTGGTGTTCACCTTGGGGTGGAACCACTACGAGTTCGACACGGCTTTTCACTACAACGGCCTCGGCAACCTAATTGTGGCTGTGGACTGCCCATGGGGCTATTCGGGTGCCAATTTCTATGTTGCCCAGCGGGGGTTCTTAGAGTCGAGGTATGCGCGTAGCCGTTTAGCAGACATTACGCCTAACAGCAACACTACGGCTTCTAGTTGTCGCAACATTATGCGGTTGCACACGCAGGCGGTGCCTCCGGCTGTAGCCACCTGTCCGGCACCCACGCTGTGGGTGGATTCGCTAGGCTCTACGGCGGTGAAGATGAAGTGGAACCCCGGCTATCGCGACACGCTGTGGAGGGTGGAGTGCATCACCGACGGCGACACGGCATGGCATACGAGCGGGCTGGTGTGGGGCGACACGTCGTACACCATGACGGGCCTCACGCCCAACAGAGACTATACTTTCAGCCTCACGGCATTCTGCACAGACACGTTCACCACGGTGTTGAAACATGTGAGGACAAATTGTGTGCCGGTGGCGTTGCCCTATACGGAGGGTCTCGAGAGTTCGTGGAATATACCAGACTGCTGGTATGTGGTGCCGGGGTTGGCAGGGGATAAGCCAGTGGTCTCTTCGAGCTATGCACATACAGGGTCGCACGCGGTGCAGTTGAAGGGCGGCGCAGTGGTACTGCCTGACTTCGACGCGACACCCGACAGCCTGGAGCTGTACTTCTGGGCGAAGAGTGGGGGCGGCAGCATCCGTAACCTGTATGTGGGCATGGTGACAGACCCGCTGGATATGTCAACCTTTGTGCCGCTGGACACAGTGACGGTGCCGAACTATGCGAATTGGGTTGCAGCGGCGGTGCGGACTGACCGTTATTCCCGCCTGTCGGGACGATTGGCCATTGTCACCGCTGACCCGATGAACACTTATATGTATATTGATGACATCGAGGTGAGCCACATAGTCCCTTGCGAGGCACTGGCTGCGGCGACACTGGATTGGAAGACTGACACGGCGGCGCTGGTGCGGTGGGTGGACACGGCAGGGGCGGTGTACTACGATGTGGCGTACGGCCCCACGGGATTTGTGCCCGATTCTACTACAATTGTCACCAATGTGCGGACAGACAGTTTGTTGCTGACAGGGTTGTTGCCCTATACGCAGTACGACGTGTATGTGCGGCCGGAGTGCGGCAGCTTTACTACGCATTGGTCGCCTGTGATGACGTTCCGCACTTTCTGTAGTGCGCTGGACACGCTGCCTTGGGTTGAGAATTTCGATTCCTATACTGGGTATCCCAAACCCAATGAGCTGCCTTGTTGGCAGGGAAGGGTGGGGCTGAACACATACGTTGTCACTCTATCGGGCGATGCCCATTCGGGCAGCCGCGTGCTGCGGTGGGAGTGGAGTATCTACGATACGGAGGTCGACCATAAGATTGTCCTGCCCGCCATCAGTACTACGGTGTTGCCCATCAATACGTTGCAGCTGACATTTTGGGCCAAGAACACGGAAGACCCGTACAATCGTTACGACCCTGCCCGCATAGTGGTGGGCGTGATGGACGACCCAGAGGTGGACAGCACTTTCGTGGTGGTGGACACGGTGAACCTTGTGGGCGACGACTGGAGCCGCTACGATGTGGCGCTCACCTTCTACCGTGGCACGGGCAGGTACGTTGCCCTTCTGAGCTGTTCGAGCATTGGCAGCCGCAACAATTGGTATGCCTATATCGACGATGTGATGATTGATTTGGCACCGCCTTGTGCCAATGTGACGGGAATGGAGTTAACGGGCATTACCTCCACGTCGGCGACGGTGGAGTGGAATGCTGCCGACAGCGGCACGGTGTGGCAGGTGTTTGTCGACAGCTCGGCGACGGCGGTGCCAGTGGCGGACACTACTGTGCTGACCATGCCCATCCATACTTTTGACGGATTGGTGGCGGAGCAGCCCTACTATGTGTGGGTGCGTGCCATCTGCCCCAAGGGCGACACCTCGGGGTGGGAAGGCCCCATGCAGGTGGTGCCGGGTGTGTGGAATATGCGTGCCAACCGCAACGACACGCTGACGATGTGCGGTGTGACACTCTACGACGACGGAGGGGCTGACGGCAGTTTTACCCCATATCAGAACTCTTCGCTGGTCATCCTGCCCGATATGCCAGGACACCTTGTCAGCATCAGTGGGTATTGCGACATCGGCGGTAGCTCCACTCTCACCATCTATGACGGAGTCGGCACCTCCGGCCCTGTTCTATGGAACAAGACTCTCAACAACAATTATGCTGTCAACTTCGGTCCTGTTATTTCTGAGACGGGTGCCTTGACATTTGCGTTTAACGCACCGTTTTCAACCACTTATGAGGGCTTTGAGCTACAGGTGAATTGTGTGCCCGACACCTGTGTCATCCACCATCTGAGACTAGACCCCTCGGTGACGGCCAGCGACTCTGTGCTTGCCCTCACATGGGAGTGCAACGGAGCCTCGCACTACGAGGTAGAATATGGTTCAGTGGGCTTTGTCCCTGGCAGCGGCATGTTGGACAGCACCACGACGAACCACTACACAATCGGCGGACTGGCAAGCCTCGACCGCCGTGAGGTGCATGTGCGCAGCATCTGTGGAGAGGGAGATACGGGTGCGTGGGTACATAGTATCTTTACTACCCAGACGTGCAGTGATGCCGTCTATCGTGCCAACTTCGACAGCACCTTTTACGAAAACAGCAACTGCAACCTGCCCATAGGCTTCAATGGCTTCCCCTACAGCTATGTCCAGACCATCATCGACTCGGCCCATCTAGCCGGACTGGAAGGCGGCATCACGGCCTTGGCCTTCCGGCCAGTCGACAACATGGTGGCAGACCATCAGAGAGGCATCAGCGTCTATCTTGCCAATGTGGCAGACACCGCCTTCAATGGTGGCCCAATCATGCCCGATGCGGGGCACCGCTTCGTCAAAGTGATAGACTCTGCCAATTTCTGCCACGGAGCCACTACCGACTGGCAGTTGTTCAGCTTCGACCATCCGTTTATGTGGGACGGACACCAGAGCCTCCTTGTCGCCGTGTTGCGACAGGACGGCGGCAGCGGCATGCGAACCGAATATGCGGGACACTACCGCTATTCCGACCTTCAAAACAACATCAATCGTGGCTACATCATTGCAGGATACGACCCCATCGAAATCGACAGTGCCGACACCTATTACGGCTTTGGTACTGATATAGTAGGCGACCTACAGCTCTACACCAACACTTGCGCTCTGCCGCTGTGTCCTTTGCCGGTGGTGGACTCGGTGGTGACGGATTATGAATCCGCTACTATTACATGGAGCGGCTATAGTAACGACTATCAGCTCACCTATTCTGGTGCAGGAATTGTCTCGGTGACGGGCAACAGCTATACGCTTACGGGATTGCAGCCTGCCACTTCTTATCAAGTGTCGGTGCGACAGAGTTGTGCTGCCGACAGCTTGGGCTATAGTGACTGGACAACGGTGGAGTTTACGACTGATAGTTTCTATTGCCCATCGCCTGACAGCCTGACGGTGTACGACATCACACACAACTCTGCCACGTTCGACTGGGATGTAATGGATGAGGATTCGCCGTGGCAGCTGGAGGTGTGGATTCCTGGGGTCAGACATGTGAGCTATACTCCCACGGAACATCCTTTCACCGTTGAGGGATTGATGCCTGGCACGGAGTATTGTGCCTATGTTCAAGGCTATTGCGGCAGCGAACATCAGATTGCTGGCGAGTGGAGCGAAATGGTGTGCTTCACCACGCCGGCATGCCCGATGGTGACGGGACTGGACACCGTGGGTGTTACGACCAACAGCGTGACATTGACGTGGGATGCTGCCCTGGATGGACAGGACTATCTCGTGCAGTATGGACCGGCGGGGTTTGTGCCGACTGAGGGTGGCGACAGCGTGGTGCCGGGCAACAGCTGTGTCGTTGTCGGATTGCGGCCTGCCACGGCATACGACTTCTATGTGCGCACACGCTGTGCCGACGACTGGCTTGCCGATGGATATGCTGGCCTGCTCAATGTCGTCACACTGCAGGAGGTGGGCATCCGCGAGGTGAATAGCGAGTTCCAGTTCACGTTGAAGCCCAATCCTGCCAAGGGGGTGACGACGGTGCAGATAGTAGGACTGCCCTCAAAGGTGTCTGGCATGCTGCATGTTACGGTGGCAGACCTGACGGGTCGGGATGTGATAATTCGTGACCTCGAGTGTGATGGCCAATGCCAGATGGGATTGGATATTGAAGACCTGCCTGCTGGTGCCTACTTCGTCCGTGTGGTGGGCGAGCAAGGTACGGCAGTGAGGAAACTGATAATTAAATAGAGATATTGCATAACAAATCCATCACGTTATTAATCGTGTGAGTGCAGGGGTGCTGCGTTCTGCGGCGCCCCTAGCTTTATTCACTATCTTTTGGTGTGTCGGACGGATTGGTGGTGTCGGGCTGGGCGGCTGCGGTGCCTCCGAAGGCTCCGAGGGTCTTCATTAGGAAGAAGTAGTAGGCAATGAAGAGGACGGCCATCATCATGTCGCCAAAGCCGACGTAGGAGCGGTCGAGAAAGAGCAGCGGCATCAACATGAGCAGCAGCTTGGCAAGGGTATAGCAGTGGAAGCCGTTCTTGCGTAGCCGCCACATGAGCAGCAATCCCCCGAAGGAGACGGCATCGAGGAGTCCGCAGATGAGATAGTACCACTGCGGGACGGCGAAGAGTTTTTCGCAGAAGATGGCGTAGGCTGAGAAACTCTCGTTCCTCTGAGCCATTGACTGATATACCTCCAGCATAGTCTGCCGCGCCTCGGGGCCGGTGAGTCCCAGCATGAAGTGGCAGAGCGTCCACATGCCCGTGTAGATGAAGCTGATGATTAGCAGTGCGTGAAGGGATTTGGTGCCCTTCTGTCGGGTGTTTTCGTCGAGGGTCATAGCACGGCGGACATTTGTTGTTGCAGTTTGTGGGCTTCTTCGGCGGCACGTTCGGCAAAGTCCTCACCGTTGGAGGCATAGATGATGCCGCGCGAAGAGTTGACCAGCAGGCCGCAGTCGGGGGTGAGGCCATATTTGCACACCTCTTCGAGGCTGCCACCCTGTGCACCCACGCCGGGGACAAGGAGGAAACTGTTGGGCACGATGGCGCGTACCTGCGTAAGCATGTCGGCTTTGGTGGCACCCACCACATACATCATATTGTCGGGGTTGCCCCATTGCTGCGAGGTCTCGAGCACCTGCTCAAAGAGTTTCTTCTCGCCACCGACGGGCAGGAACTGGAAGTCGAAGGCACCCTTGTTGGAAGTGAGGGCAAGGAGGATGACCCATTTGCCGTCGTAGACGGTGAAGGGCTGTACCGAGTCGGCACCCATGTAGGGGGCGATGGTGAGGGCATCGAAGTTGAAGTCGCCCTGCGGGTCGAGGAACGCCTTGGCGTATTGCTGCGAGGTGTTGCCGATGTCGCCGCGCTTGGCATCGGCGATGGTGAAGGCGGGTTTGCCCAGACTGTGGAGATAGTCCATGGTCTTCTTTAACTGCATAAGTCCCTCGATGCCCATCGCCTCATAGAAGGCGAGGTTGGGCTTGTAGGCGACGGTGTAGTCGATGGTGGCATCGATGATGGCCTTGTTGAAGAGGAACACGCCGTCCTGCACGTCGCGCAGGTGTGCGGGCATTTTGTTTTTGTCAACGTCGAGTCCCACGCAGAGGAAGGAACGACGGGTATGGATTAGGTCGATAAGTTGTTGGCGGGTCATGGTGAAATTGAAAGTTGAAAATTGAAATTATTGTATTGGGTGTGACAATTACTTAATACTTCTTTCCTCAAAGCGTTACTTGGTGGAATTTCTCAGTGAGCTGCTGCGAGGTGATGTTGCCCAGATGGTCGTCGGACACTAGTTTGCCATGGTTGATGATGATGGCGCGCGAGCACATTGCCTCCACCTCCTGCATGATGTGGGTGGAGAGCAGCACCACCTTGTTCTTGCCGGCGTTTTTGATGACGGTGCGTATCTCCTCCAGCTGATTGGGGTCGAGTCCGGTGGTAGGCTCGTCGAGAATGAGCACCTTGGGGTCGTGGATAAGTGCCTGGGCGAGTCCCACGCGCTGTCGGTAGCCCTTGGAGAGCTGTGCGATGCGTTTGTTGCTCTCGGGGGTAAGGCCTACCAGTTCGATCATCTCCTCCACACGCTCCTTGCAGTGCTTGATGCCATAGATGCCGGCTGAGAATTCGAGGAACTCGCGCACGTACATCTCAAGATACAGCGGGTTGTGCTCAGGCAGGTAGCCTATCTGTCGGCGCACAGCGATAGGGTCGTCGTAGATGCTGTGGCCGCAGATGGTGGCTTCGCCCTCGGTGGGGGGGATATAGCAGGTGAGAATCTTCATAAGGGTGGACTTGCCTGCGCCGTTGGGACCGAGCAGGCCGACCACCTCGCCCTCACGGACGGTGAAACTGACATCGTCCACGGCACGCTGGCCATCGTAGATTTTGGTGATATTCTTGACGTCGATCATTTTTAATGTAATATATGGTTCGTTATAACGTAATCTCGTTATGACGTTATTTAACGAGAGTTATTTCCCATTTATTTCTTTAGCCCGTTGCATGGTGATGCGCTCATTGCCTTGGAAGGCTACCACGAAGGCATCGGCAAAGCCCTTTTCGCGGACAGCCTTTTGGTGCTCGGCGGCCTCACGGGCCGATGAGAATCGTCCGGTGGTGTAGCAGATGATGTTCTTCTGACGGTAGGTCTCGTAGTCGGTTATGCCCTTAAACTCGCGGGCTTTGGCTTTGAGCATCTGGGTGCTGGTCATAAACTGCACTTTATACACCACCTCGTTGCCGTGTGTTTCGCCCATCGGCTCAGGCTCTGCCTGTGGGGTGGGTGCTACAGTCTCCGTCTGTGCTTGCACGGGTGCCGCAGGCTGCTGCGAGGCCTCTTTGGGTTCGTCCATGGGTAGCGGGGGCTCCACGTGGGTCTGCGCTGTCGAGGGTATCATGGTGGAGGGGATAGAAGGTTCCTCCTTCTGCTTGGCAGGCTCAGTGGTGGTCTTGCCGGCAGTGGCAGTTTCCTGTTTTTCTGGCTGTACGGGTGGGTTCACTTCGGGTTTCTTGGTATTCTTGTAACCCTTCAGCTCTATCTTGAGGTCGGTGGGAGCCTTGCTGCCCTCGGTCTGGCTCTTATATGCCACAAACGCCTTGAAGATGCTCACCACGATGGTCGCCTGCCCCTCGTCCGACATCAGATACTGCTCCTCCTCGGGGTTGCTGATAAAGCCCACCTCGGTGAGCACGGCAGGCATGGCGGTCTTGTACAGCACAAAAAACTCGGCCTGTTTCACCCCTCGGTTGATAGTCTTGATGGCGCTCTTGTACTGGTCCTGAATCAAGCCTGCGAAGTCGAGGCTCTTGTCGATGTAGGCGTTCTGGTACATGGCAAACATCACATAGCTCTCGGGCGAGTTGGGGTCGAAGCCCTGATAGTCGCTGTTGTCCTTGTAGTCCTTCTCCAGCAATATGTCGGCGTTCTCCTTTTTTGCCACCTCCATGTTCGCCTTGCTCTGCGACAATCCCATCACAAAGGTCTCCACGCCCGTGGGTGTGGAGGTCTTATGCGAGTTGCAGTGTATCGAGATGAAGAGGTCGGCCTTGGCACGGTTGGCTATGCGGGCGCGTTCCGCCAGCGTGATGTCCACGTCGGTGGTGCGGGTGTAGATAATCCGCACGTCGGGGTAGTTCTCCTCGATGAGCTTTCCCAGCTTCAGTGCCAACGACAGGGTAACGTTCTTTTCCTTGCATTTTTTTCCTATGGCACCGGGTTTGTCGCCCCCGTGACCCGCGTCAATGACGACTGTTTTGACCTGTCCGACGGCTTTTTTTTGCGAAAAGGCAGTTCCATTTATGCAAACCAGCACAATAAATATGGCAAGTAAGCGTTTCATTTTCAATTGTGTTTTTTTAGTTTTCAATATTGTGCAAAAAGTTGGTATCTTTGCAGTTTCAAACTGCAAAGATACGAGTAAAATCGGAAAGTGAGAAATATTATGTGGAAA
>JAEEGI010002526.1_pt1 | contig 44840 bp, 38 predicted proteins | sample 8958751 | NCBI WGS metagenome assembly JAEEGI01 (sample SAMN16246545, study PRJNA631951) | gut metagenome | biome: gut microbiome; feature: rumen; material: KS-attached | host: Bos | place: Iran: Karaj | collected 2018-10
TCATCATTTGCTCTTGCAGGCTACGGCCTTTTGCAGTGATTCCTTCATCGAAAAGCAGCTGGTTCTCAATCTCTGTAACTGTGCTGCCCTCGATGGCTGTAGAATGCGTAATGATAGAGTACAGATAGAACTTCTGGTAGTCTATCTGCTCTGATATGCCCAGTTCCTTGTGTTGCTGCAGCAATCGCAATAATATGTCTTTCGTCTCTTGTTTCACGTATTTCTATTGTCTTTCACATACTGTAGCCATACTCTAGCCTGCTTCTAAGCTGCTTGTAGCCATACTCTAAGCATACTCAATCCGGAAATAGTCGAGGGCGGCTTTGTACTGGTCCTGGGCCGTCAGGCAGGTGTCGGTCAGATAGCCGTCGATGTGACCCCATTCGCGCAAGCCACGATAGTAGAACATCTTCAGTTCGTCGGTAATGATGAATGGCACGACGCCGCTACGCAAACACTCCTTGAACATCACAAGACGCCCCACACGACCGTTGCCGTCCTGGAACGGATGAATCTTCTCGAAACGGACATGAAAGTCGAGGATGTCCTCCAGCGTATGCTCGTCTTTTGCATTATAGCCCGCAATGAGGCGTTGCATACTGTCGTGCACCAGCTCCGGCTCACACGTCTGTTCGCCACCCACCTCATTAGGCAAGCGTTTATAGTCGCCTACGGCAAACCAGTCCTTGCGGCAGTCCGACGTGCCTGTCTTCAAGATGCCGTGCAGCGTCTTGACAAGTTCTTCTGAGAGCGGTTCCTCGGCATGGTCGATAATCAGGTCAATGCAGCGGAAGTGGTTCACCGTCTCCACGATATCGTTCACGTTCAGCGTCTCATCGCTGGTCACCCCTATGGTGTTCGTCTCGAAGATGTAACGCGTCTGCTCGTGCGTCAGACGGCTACCCTCGATGTGGTTCGAGTTGTAGGTCAGGTCTATCTGCGTCTTGTGATAGATTCCGCCCTTCATCTTCATCGCTTTTTGCTCACGAAGTGCGGCGAGCAGTGGTGTTACGTTGTTTGCCATAAAAAGTGCACATTTTGCTGCAAATATACAAAAAAGACAGGAATAATCACTAGGATTTAACAGAAATCTGCAAATAATTCCACTCTAAAGTATCATCTGCGACGGAACTCGGCGCAAGTGATGGCGGTAGCGATGGCGACGTTAAGGCTCTCAGCGGTTTCGCCAGAGGTGTTGTAGTTGGGAATGAGCAGCTTGTGGGTGACAAGCTGGCGAATGGCTGGGGAGATGCCGTTGCCCTCGTTGCCCATGACGATGATACCCCCGGTGGAAAGCTGCTGCTGGTAGATGTTCTGGCCATCGAGTAGGGTGCCGTAGATGGGGCAGTCGACAGACTGGAGGAACGCTTCAAGGTCAATATATATAATATGTACGTGCGCGAGGCTGCCCATCGTGGCCTGTACCACCTTGGGATTGTAGCAGTCGGCAGTGTCCTCAGAACAGAAGATGATCTTGATGCCAAACCAGTCGGCAATGCGGATGATGGTGCCCAGGTTGCCAGGGTCTTGAACGCCGTCGAGGGCGAGGGATAGGTGATGGGTGATGGGTGATAGGTGATGGGTGATGGGTGATGGGTGATGGGTGATAGGGATTTCGAAGACGGCAAGGACCTCCTGCGGATGTTGCAGGAAGCTGAGTTTACGAAGTTCGTCGTCGGTGATGAGCTGGGCGTTGGGGCGCTCGGTAGTAGAGAAGATAGAACGCGCCACGTAGCCTGCACGTAGCAGGTCGCCAACAACCTTGGGTCCTTCGGCCACGAAGAGGCCTTCTTTATTACGATTTTTCTTCAGTTCCAGGGAGTGTACCCACTTTATTTGATTCTTTGACAGCATTTTTTTCTGATTTTTGTCGCAAAGATACGAAAAAATTTGTAAATTTGTCACCAAAATGCGAGAGAGATTATTTTTTTATGTAGTTTTAGTACTCCTCGTTACCAGTTGTGCAGAGACAAAGTATGTCCCTGACGGAGAGTATCTGCTTGACCGGGCTGATTTGCGTTGCGATGAGCCAGCACGCTATATCAGCCTGAGTGACATGCGTTCTTTTATCCGTCAACAAGGCAACTCGCGATGGTTCTCTACTGCCAAGCTGCCCTTGAAAACCTATTCGCTATCGGGACGTGACACTACGAAATGGATAAACCGCATGTTGCGCAACATGGGTGAACCACCAGAGTTGTACGACTCCATACAAACCCTGCAGTCGTTGCAGTCGCTGCAGACCCAGATGCAGAACCTGGGGTATCTGCGTGCTACTGCCGACGTAGCCATTCAGAAGAAAGGCAAGAAGCTGCGCACGCTCTACACGCTGCATCCTGGTGTGCCGTACTTTCTGCGTAGTGTGAACTATGATATCCAGGATACGGCCATTGCCCGTCTGCTGGACCAGATAGACCCTGCGCGTCGCGTGTTGCAGGAAGGGATGGTGTTCAATGCCGACAACCTGGATAGTGAGCGTTCACGGATTACACAGTATCTCGTCAATCGGGGCTACTACCGATTCAACAAAGACTTCATTACCTATCACGCTGACTCCATAGAGAGTTCCAACCAGATAGACCTCACACTGGTGCTGCATCCCTATCAGGATAGCAAGACCTCGGCCAGACCGCATGATGTCTATACGATAGGTCAAATCAATTACCTCAGCGGAGACCCTGACAACCCTGTTATTCCCCTGCGTGCGAGGGTTCTGAGACGTAACACTTTCCTTGAGAAGGGTGGCATCTATACGGCGCGCGACCTGCGTAACACCTACAACCACTTCGGTCGTCTGGGTATTGTGCGCTATACCAGCATTAACTTCCACGAGCGTGAAGACGAACCTGTGCTCGACTGCGACATTAACCTGAGCATGAACAAGTCGTCGACCATCTCTTTTCAGCCAGAGGGTACCAATACTTCCGGCGACCTTGGTGCAGCACTTACCGTCACCTTCCAGAACCGTAACCTGTTTCGTGGCTCGGAGAATTTCTCCATCGAACTGCGTGGTGCCTATGAGGCCATCAGAGGACTGGAAGACTATGGTAGTGGTAACTTTATTGAATACAGTATTGGTTCGCGCCTGACCTTCCCACGATTTATTGCGCCCTTCCTTCCCAGAAGCTTCCGTCGCCGCATCAATGCGACCTCAGAGCTGGCCACTAACTACGACCTGCAGGACCGTCCTGAGTTCCACCGCCGTGTGTTCTCTGTGGGATGGCGCTACAAGTGGAACGACCAAAGACGCCAAGACCGCTATACGGTAGACCTGTTGGACCTGAACTATATCTACATGCCGTGGATTAGCGCTACCTTCGAGAACGAGTATCTGAACAACAGCTCGTCGCGTAACTCTATTCTGCGCTACAACTACGAGAACATCTTCATCATGCGAACAGGTGTGGGCTACTCGTACAGCAATAATCGTTGGGCCATCAAGGCTAATGTGGAGACGGCAGGCAACCTGCTGGGATGGCTGGCGCATGGTCTTCACTTCCATACGAACGAAGATGGACAATACACCTTCCTGGATATTGCCTATGCGCAGTATGCCAGAGGAACGTTTGACTATACGCGCAATATCAACCTCAGCTTCAACAACCAGCTGGTGTTCCACGTGGGCTTCGGCATTGCCTATCCTTATGGTAACAGCACAATCCTGCCTTTCGAGAAACGCTTCTTCTCAGGAGGTGCCAATAGTGTCAGAGGATGGAGCGTGCGCTCGTTGGGACCTGGTAAGTTTGTGGGGACAGACGGACGTATTGACTTCATCAACCAGACGGGCGACATGAAGCTGGACCTGAATATGGAGTATCGTGCCAAGTTGTTCTGGAAATTCAGCGGAGCGCTGTTCATTGATGCTGGTAACATCTGGACGCTGCGCGACTATGAAGACCAGCCGGGAGGACAATTCAAGTTCTCTGAATTCTGGGACCAGTTGGCTGCCAGCTATGGCTTGGGCATCCGTCTGAACTTCGACTTCTTCCTGGTACGTTTCGATATGGGTATGAAGGCGGTCAATCCTGCCTATGATGACCACATAGGCCACTTCCCGCTACTCCATCCGAAACTCAGTCGCGACTTTGCCTTCCACTTTGCGGTAGGCTTGCCATTCTAACCAGCCAGTTGCCGTTGCGCTTGACAATGGTGGTATGGAACAATGCCTTGTCGATTTGTGAGGGCTCTTCGCCAGCAACGGTAGGTTTTACGCTGTTGCGCACCACCAGTTCCACCACGCGCAGGGTATCATTAGCTTCTGGGAAGAAATCGGTAGCCTCCACCTCGGCAGCATGCTGTTTCAGCAGGTCAAGGTCTTGCTGTGTGGTGTTGGAAGCTGCAAACTGCAGCCAGCGACGACTCTCAGGAGTACATAGCGCCTCGGCAGCGTGGTAGTCGCAGTTAAAGAAAGCCTCTCCCCACTCAACAGCAACAGCCGTTGCCTGGTCTTCGTCGTTTTGCATCATGTTGCAGGCTGTCAACGATAGCGTCAGCAACAGTATTTGGAATTTCTTCATCGTTTCGGTCTGTTTTGCCTGCAAAGATACAAAATAATGCATAATTCTTTGCTTGCAAAGCGATTTTTTTATCGATGACATTATGCATAATTGATAATAATTTTGTAATTTTGCACGCAAATTACGAAAATCGCATGGTGAAGTTTATCTCTTTCGGTAGTGGAAGCAGTGGAAACTGCTATCTGTTGGCCACCAAGACCGACGCACTACTTATAGATATAGGAGTAGGACTGAGGGGTCTGAAGAAAGCCTGTCGCGACTATGGCGTCAGTCTTTCCAGCGTGCATCATGTCCTCATCACCCACGACCATGCTGACCATATCAAATCGGTAGGCGCCTTCAGCAACGAATACAACGTCCCCATCTATACTACCCAGGAGGTACATGATGGCATTAATCGTAACTACTGTGTTGTGAAGAAGGTGGCTGAGGACTTGGTCGGACTGGTAGAGAAAGGGAAAACCATTCAGTTGGGTGACTTCACCGTAACTCCTTTTGCCGTACCCCATGATAGTGCCGACAATGTGGGCTATTTCATCGAGGCTGAGGGTACGAACTTCTGTCTGATTACGGATGCAGGTAGTGTGACAGACGAGATGAAGCAGTATATCAATAAGGCGCGTCATCTGGTCATCGAGGCCAACCACGACATTGAGATGGTGCAGAATGGTCCCTATCCCCAGTTCTTGAAGGACCGCATCCTTTCTGGTACGGGTCATATGAACAACCACGACTGTGGCATTGCTATCATAGAGAATATGTCAGAGCAGCTGAAGAATGTGTGGCTCTGTCATCTTAGCGAGGAGAATAACCATCCGGAACTGGCACGTAAGACGGTGGAGAGAATCTTGCGCGACTATGGTGTCGTTGCTGGTGTCGACCTTCGTTTGGAGGTCCTCAAGCGTACCACACCCACAGGGCCCTTTGAGTTAGAGTAACCTCTTGCCCTTTGCTCCTTGCCCCTATATATAATAAGGTGTATCAGTCAAACTGCATAGCTTTGACTGGCTGGATGTGTGATACCAGATAACTGGGAGCTATCAGCACGAAGATAGAGATCAGTAAGGTTACAACATTCAGAATGACGACGATGGGGATGTTGAGTTCCATGGGTGCTGTATCGACATAATAGCTGGCAGGGTCCAGATGGATGAAGCCCGTATGCTGTTGCAATACGACCAAACCGATGCCTATCACGTCGCCAATGAGCAATCCCTGACTGATGATAAAGGCGGCAAACCACAGGAAGGTGTGGCGTACCGTGCTGTTGCGTGCTCCCAAGGCTTTCAGGATACCAATCATCTGTGTACGTTCCAGAATGATGATGAGCAGACCGCTAATCATGGTAAAGCCTGCCACACAAATCATCAGCGCCAGGATGATCCATACATTAACGTCAAGGAGTGAGAGCCATGAGAAGATCTGTGGGTAGGCCTCGAAGATGGTCTGCGAGATGAATGTCTCTCCATAGCGGTCCGTGTGATTCCTAATCAGTTCGATGACCTGCATGTTGGTCTCGTTGATACGGTCGAAGTCCTTGACGAGTATCTCTGCACCGCTACATTGGTCTGGTTCCCAGTCGTTCAGCTTAGTGGTGGTGCGCAGGTCGGTGAGGCAGAGCACATCATCAAACTGCTTCATATTACTCTGGTAGATGCCGCTGACGGTAAAGCGACGAGCACGCACATCATCGTAGGCGATGAAGTAGGCATAGACCTTATCGCCAACATGCAACTGCAGTTTGTCGGCCATCTTGCGTGAGATGACTAACTTGTTGCTGCTCGTCTTGCTGCTGAACGTGGGGAGAGTACCTTCTTGCAGATTCTGACGGATAAACGACAGGTCGTAGTCTTCGCCAATACCCTTGAAGGCAACACCCAGAAAGTCACTATCCGTCTTCAGGATGCCCTGCGTCATCGTGTAGCACTCCACATGTCGGACGTTGGGAATCTTCTTGAACTTGCGTATCAGCGTGTCGTTGATAGCGATAGGCGTAGGTACGGCCGTCTGTTGGGTAACGAAGTTGGTTACCTGTATGTGACTGCCAAAGCCCACCACCTTGTCGCGGATGGTGTGTTTGAAGCCCAGTATCACGCTAACCGTGATAATCATTACGGCAAGACCTATCGCCACACCAATGGTAGCAATGCGGATAGCAGGACGACTCACTTCATGGTGGTCGCCCTCAGAAAAATAGATACGGCGTGAAAGGAAAAACGGAAGATTCATTCCACTCTCCCAGGATAAGCCTCCAAAGCTTTCTGCAGTACGACAAGGGCACGCTCCAGGTCTTCCTTCTTCAATACGTAGGCGATACGTACCTGATTGATGCCTGCACCTGGCGTGGTGTAGAAACCTGCTGCAGGAGCCATCATCACAGTAGCACCCTCGTATTCAAACTCAGAGAGACACCAGCGACAGAATCGTTCTGAATCGTCGACAGGAAGCTTGGCAACAGTATAGAAGGCACCCATCGGAATAGGCGAGTAGACACCCGGTATGCGGTTCAGTCCGTCGATAAGACACTTACGACGCTCCACATACTCGTCATAGACATCACGGTAATAGTCTTCAGGAGCATCGAGTGAGGCCTCAGCAACAATCTGGCCAATGAGGGGAGGAGAGAGGCGAGCCTGACAGAACTTCATGACGGCCTTACGAACCTCCTGGTTCTTGGTGATGAGGGCTCCGATACGGATACCACACTCTGAATAGCGCTTTGAGACGGAATCGATGAGAATGACATTCTGTTCGATGCCTTCCAAGTGGCAGGCAGAAATATAAGGTGAACCTGTATAGATGTATTCACGATATACTTCGTCAGAGAAGAGGTACAGGTCGTATTTCTTCACCAGGTCGCGTATCTGGTTCATCTCACGGCGCGTATACAGGTAGCCTGTCGGGTTGTTGGGGTTACAGATCATGATGGCGCGTGTGCGGTCGTTGATGAGTTCCTCAAACTTCTCCACCTTAGGTAGTGAGAAACCTTCATCAATCGTCGTCGCAATGGTGCGAATCTTGGCACCTGCACTAATGGCAAAGGCCATGTAGTTCGCGTAGGCGGGTTCTGGCACGATGATCTCGTCGCCAGGATTCAGACACGACAGAAAGGCAAACAGTACCGCCTCGGAACCACCGCTGGTGATGATGATATCGTCGGCTGTTACGTTGATGTTGTACTTGGCGTAATAACTGACTAACTTCTCGCGATAGCTGAGATAGCCTTGCGAGGGCGAGTATTCGAGGATGTCACGATCAATGGTTTTCAACGCATCAAGACCCACTTGAGGCGTTGGCAGATCGGGCTGTCCAATGTTCAAATGATACACGTGTGTTCCACGTTTTTTGGCTGCGGCAGCCAGAGGTGCGAGTTTTCTGATAGGTGACTCAGGCATCTCCAGTCCGCGTACTGATATTTCTGGCATGTTGTTTAATTTACGTAAATCGCTTGCAAAGGTACGAAATAATTCATAATTAATAATGCATTATTCATTATTTTTTTGTACTTTTGTGCCCTGAAAAACAAATATGCAAGTATGAACTACGAAGAAATGCTCGCTGCAAAAAACGATGGAAGGCTGAATAAGACCCTTCTGCCCATCGGTGAATACTACCGTGTTCAGGTGGATGGCAAGTACCGTGCAATGGTTGATGTCCATCCTGAATTGAACAGTAGCATTGTCTTTTCTGGCGCTTTGAAGACAGAGTGTGAGCGCAACAAGACACTGGTGAACAGACATCAGTTGCACTACACCCCCGTCATGGATGAGAACGGAGAAGTACGGCAGTTGGAGGTGGAGCCTGGCGTGTTCCTCTCGATGGAGCAGTTGCTCAACGAGCATCCTTCTGTCGTGGGTGAGAAAGGTTTTGTCGACAATACGTTGCAGGCCTTGGTGGATATCACCACTTACCTGCATAGCCAGGGCATCAAGCATGTGTGTTACTCCCCCAAGAGCGTGTTGGTGCGCAAGGGAGACCATGCTGTCATGCTGCTCTCTCATGGTTCGTTTTATCTTGCGATGGACGACCAGCGTGCCTTCTATGGTGACGATGCAGTCTTTGTGGCTCCAGAGGTATTGGACCATGGAACGATTGACGAGCGTTGTGATGTCTATTCCATTGGTAAGTTCATGGAGACCATTTTCCAGCGTGCTGACATGTCGATGGAATATCGCAAAGCCTTGAAGAAAGCTACCAGCGAGAAACCGGAAGACCGTTATGAAACGCCCCAGGCCCTGTTGAAGGCTGTGCAGTCGCATCGTAGTATGATGCATTCGGCATGGATGTTGCTGGCAGCAGTCATTATTGCGCTCGTTGCCTTTGGCATCTATGAAGAACTGATGCCCGAACCAGTACATGTGGAGTATGTGAAACCTGCACCGCGTCAGGCTACTGACGACCTGTTGGACGATGGTTTCAAACCTGAGGACTTAGGGGTAGTCAGCGCAGACTCCCTGACTGAGGAGCAACAGGAGGCACAGCGTGTCTATCAGGCCAAGGCTGAAGAGATATTCCGCAAGAACTATGAGAAGGAGGCAGACCGTATCCTCTCGAAGATATATAATAAGGATTATATGAACGCTACGGAGAAGCAGTTTGCGGCACAGAGTCAGTCAACCATCGAGGAACTGATGAAGCTACAGCAGAAGATGGGAGTTGAGGCCAGTCTCACCCCTGAGCGTGCCCAACTCATTGCCAGCGAGATCATTGAGCGTATCACTAACGAGAAAAAGCAACAATTGAAAAATAATCAGTAAAGCATTAATAATCAATAATATGAGATCAAGAACAGCAATTTGGTTTGAGTGCAAGATCGCCTACGAGAAAGTGATGGATGACGGCTTGCAGAAGAAGGTAACAGAAAACTATGTAGTCGACGCCCTGAGTTTTACAGAGGCTGAAAAGCGCATCATGGAAGAGATGTCGAGCTACATCAGTGGCGAGTTTACCGTCAAAGACATCAAGATAGCCCCCTATGGTGAAATATTCTTCTCTGACGAGGAAATGGCTGACCGTTGGTATAAGTGTAAACTGCAGTTTATCACCATCGATGAGAAGACCGAGAAGGAGAAGCGTTCCAACGTCAACTACCTGGTACAGGCCGGTACATTGAATGGTGCTGTCAGGAATATCGACGAGGTGATGGGTGGTACGATGATAGACTATGTCATCGCCTCCGTTGCTGAGACAACGCTGATGGATGTCTTTGAATATGGCAAGGAAAAGCACGACGACAAGCCTGAATACGAAGGATAATGTACGACGTTAAAGGGAATCTGAAGCAGGTATTGGGTAATTTGCCACAGGGCGTGCGCCTTGTGGCTATCTCAAAATATCATCCCAACGAGTATATTGAGGCTGCCTATGAGGAGGGCCAGCGCATCTTTGGCGAGAGCCACGAGCAAGAGTTGCGCCAGAAACACGAGACGCTCCCCAAGGATATCGAGTGGCACTTCATTGGTCATCTGCAAACTAACAAAGTGAAGTATATCGCTCCCTATGTTACAATGGTGGAGGCTGTCGACTCGCTGAAATTGCTCAAGGAGATTGACAAGCAGGCTGCCAAGTGTGGACGTGTCATCGATGTGCTGCTGGAGCTCCATATCGCTGAGGAAGAGACGAAATACGGACTGACACCCGATGCCTTGAGACAGCTGATGGCTGACGGAGAGTGGCGCGGACTCAGTCATGTGCGTATCTGTGGCCTGATGATGATGGCCTCATACGTTGACGACGAGCAGCAGATACGTGGTGAGTTCCGCTTGGCACATAGCCTCTTTGACGAAATCAAAGAGCGTTATTTCGCTGATGCACCTTGGTTCTGCGAACGCTCATGGGGCATGAGTCACGACTATCCGATAGCCGTGCAGGAAGGGTCAACGATGGTGAGAGTGGGTACGTCTATTTTTGGTCCCCGCGTCTATTGAAGTAATACTGGTCGCGCTTTCTCGTAATGTTGCCGTAATTGATGGCATGTACGGGACAGTAGTGATAACAGGCAAGACAGCAGATACATTGTCCGTTGTGAAGCCACGTGGGAGGAGTTCCTGTGATATTATCTACAGGACACACCTTGCTGCACTTGCCGCAGCGGGTACATACGTCTTCATCCACGGTGAACTTCTTGTCGGTAATCATTTTCTGGTTGAAGTAGGCGCCAATGACGTAAGAGTAGAGTCGGGGAGTGCCCCCCTTCTCCAGTTCCTCAATACCACGTTTGCAGTCTTTGACGATGCTGATGATGTGGTGCAACTGGTGTCTGGCATTCTCAATCTTCCAGTGCTCCTTGTCGATAGGGTCGGTCTTCATAAACGGCAGACAGACGTATGACTCTGGCATAATCACCGAGAATACACTCTCTGCTTGTAGAGGACTGCCATCTTTCGCTTGAAGGACTCTGTTCGCTGCCAAATCCTTGTTGAAGATGGTCATGGCCTCGCCCATGTTGTCACCACAGGTTGTTAGAGCCCAACAGAAGTGGGGAGGTTGGCCGACCAGTGCCAGTTGACGGATGAACTGTCGTACGATTCTGGGTGGTTGCCACCCATGTGTTGGAAAGCAGAAACCGATGCGTTCAGTTTCTTGCAACTTGAATTCGAAGCGTCTTTCCCTCATCAGATCAGGAATGCATAGCAGTTCCTCTCCGATGGCCTCTGCTATCTGCTGAGCTACCCATCGAGTATTGCCCGTTCCAGAGAAATAAAATATCATATATATGTTAAGAATTTTAGTGTCTAAATAGTGGTATTTTGCTATAAATCGTAAATTTTCCACAAAATTAGTCATTTTTTTGGTAAAAAATAACAAATGTATTATTTTTTTTTGTATATTTGCACTTGAAATGTATAAATAAGTTCTTCACAGGGTATGGCAAAGTATAATATTACCGAGAAAAAAGCTAAGGAGGCTGTCTATCGCAGTCTCGTCAGCCCTAAGTTGATGGATGAGATGAAGGAGAAAATCCTGAATATCATCGTAATGGATAAGAAGTATAAGGATAAGGATTATTCAGCCAAGAAACTTGCCGAAGATTTAGGAACCAACACACGTTATATTTCTGCGGTGGTGAATGTCCGTTTCCACATGAACTACACTTCTTTCGTCAACAAGTTCCGAATAGAAGAAGCAATGGCTATTCTCGTAGACCGCAGGTATCAGGATTTGCGCATGGAGGAGGTTAGCGACATGGTTGGTTTTGCCAATCGCCAGTCGTTCTATGCTTCGTTCTACAAGTTGATGCACATGACTCCGCGTGAGTATCGTTTGCAGCATCTGGCGCAACATCCCGCCGAGAAAGTTAAACAGGTAAAACACGAGAAAAAGTCGCACTAAACGCACAATGAACTATTTGGACGAATGCACGCCACACTTTGGCTATGCGACCAAAGAGCGTTTCGCGGACATTCAATTGCTCAGATACCGTTTGAACGGATTTGAGCAATTGTCTTTGTTACAGAAAAAACTGATTTATTACCTCTCGAAAGCGACGCTCTACGGGCGTGATATCACTTTCGACCAGTTTGGACGCTATAACCTTCGCATCCGAAAGATGCTGGAGGCGGTATATACTGAATCTGCTGTCAGTCATGAAACTGACGGCTTCCGTGCCTTGGAGGTTTACCTCAAGCGTGTATGGTTCTCCAATGGAATCTATCATCACTATGGCACCGAGAAATTCCAGCCAGGTTTCACGGCAGACTATCTGCGAAGTGTTTTGCGGCAGGTTGATGCAAGTAAGTTGCCATTGCGTGATGGTGAAACCCTCGATGCGCTATGTGACGAATTGTTTCCTGTCATCTTTGACCCCACCGTGTTGCCTAAGCGCGTCAATAAAACAGATGGTGAAGACCTTTTGCTGACGTCTGCCTGCAATTTCTATGAAGGTGTGACGCAACAGGAGGCAGAAGAGTTCTATGCCCAACGAAAGGCTGACGATGAAAAGAATCCACGTCCGTTGTCGCATGGTCTGAACTCCACACTCGTCAAGCAGAATGGCGTTGTCGAGGAGGATATATGGAAAGTTGATGGTTGCTACGGCAATGCTATCCAGCATATTGTTTATTGGCTGAAGAAAGCACAGAGCGTTGCTGAGAACGCTCGTCAGCGACGTGTTATCGAGTTGCTTGTCAATTACTACGAAACGGGTGATCTGCAATGCTTCAACGACTACTGCATTGAGTGGGTTGGTGAACACGAGGGCAGGGTAGACTTTGTCAATGGTTTTATTGAGGTCTATGGCGATCCGTTGGGACTGAAAGGCTCGTGGGAAGGCATTGTGGAATACAGGGATCTGGAGGCTACCAAGCGTACACAGACCATCAGTCAGAATGCACAGTGGTTTGAAGACCATTCGCCTGTCGATCCTCGTTTTCGCAAGCCCCATGTCAAAGGTGTCACGGCTAATGCCATCTGTGCTGCTATGCTGGGTGGCGATGAGTATCCCTCGACAGCTATCGGCATTAACCTGCCCAATGCTGACTGGATACGTGCGGAGCATGGTTCGAAGAGCATCACCATCTCGAATATTACGGAAGCCTATAACAAGGCTGCTCACGGCAGTGGCTTCAAAGAGGAGTTTGTTGTAGACCAGCAGACGTTGGCAATCATTGAGAAGTATGGCGACAAATGTGACGATCTGCATACTGACCTCCATGAGTGTCTGGGACATGGTAGCGGACAGTTGTTGCCAGGTACCGATCCTGACGCATTGAAGGCTTATGGCAACACCATCGAGGAGGCGCGTGCCGACCTCTTTGGACTCTACTATATTGCAGACCATAAATTGGTTGAGTTGGGGCTGTTGCCCGACGATGAGGCTTATAAGGCCCAGTACTACAGCTATATCATGAATGGTTTGATGACACAGCTCATCCGCATTGAACCAGGTCGCCAGATTGAAGAGGCACATATGCGTAATCGTTCGCTGATAGCCCATTGGTGCTATGAACAAAGTGATGTGATTCAAATGGAACAGCGCGAGGGCAAAACTTTTGTGCGCATCACAGACTATCAGGCTTTGCGTTCACTCTTTGCCCGTCTTCTGGCAGAAATACAGCGCATCAAGAGTGAGGGTGATTATGAGGCTGCTCGTCAACTGGTGGAACGCTATGCCGTAAAAATTGACGCGCAGCTGCACCAAGAGGTATTGGAGCGCTACAAGCGTCTCAACCTTGCGCCTTATAAGGGCTTCATCAATCCGGTCTTGAAGCCTGTTCTTGACGCTCAAGGCGAAATCAGCGATATACAGGTTGATTACACAGAGAGTTATGTTCACCAAATGCTACGCTATGGACAAGAGTACGGTACGCTGTAAGATGGAAGAAGTAAGATGGAAGATGTAAGAGATAAGGTAAAGGAAATCAAACAGTCGTTCCGTCAGATGATGGACGGCTCAATAGCACAGTCTATGCGCGACAAGGGGCTGAACTACCATCTCAACTGGGGGGCTACATTGCCTCGTCTGAAGGCTAAGGCTGAGGAACTTGGTGCTGACTATGATTTGGCGATAGCCCTGTGGAAAGAGAATGTCCGCGAATGTAAGATCCTGGCTACGATGTTGATGCCTGCGGACAAGATACTGCCAGAGGTGGTAGATATCTGGATGGAGCAGATTCCTTCGCAGGAGATTGCTGAACAGGCCGTCTTTAATCTGTTCCAGCATCTGCCGTATGCTCCTGAGAAAGCTTATCAGTGGATAGCCTCAGATAAGGAGTACGACCAGCTTTGTGGCTTCCACGTGTTGACACGTCTGTTTATGAATAAACAGGAGCCTAACGAACGGGGCATCAATGAGTTCATTGATCAGGCATTGGCAGCACTACAAGGACCATTCCCCTCTGTCCGCAAGGCGGCTATGCAGAGCATTTATCGCTTTGCCGAACTGGGTTTGATGTATGAGCGACTGGCAAAAAGTGCTACGAAATCCATCAATTTAGATATTTTTTAAATAATTGTTGCCTTAATCTCCAAAAAAAGTAGTAATTTTGTGCGGTTTTTAACCACTATGACCACATAAAATGAGAGAAAACGTTAAGGCAACGGTCAAGAATATCTTGACCAGCTATCTGGAATTGAACAAGCGCAGGAAGACGCCAGAGCGCTTTACCATTCTCGATGCGGTGTATAGCATCACAGGGCATTTTACCCTAGAGGAGCTTGGCGACAAACTGGCTGACGACTACAATTTCCCCGTTAGTCGTGCTACGCTATACAATACGTTGCGCCTGTTTGTTGAGTTGCGCCTTGTGGTACGTCATCGTTTCCAGTCTACGACGAAATACGAGGCCTGCTATGATAACAACAGCCATTGCCATCAGATATGCACCATGTGTGGAAAGGTGACTGAGGTGAAGTCGCATCAGGTCAGCGAGGCTATCAACAGCATGCCGACGCGACGTTTCCATAAGGATGGTTTTATGCTTTATGTCTATGGCATCTGCAGTTCATGTCAAGCCAAGACGAGGCGTCATACGGAGAAGAAAAAGAACACAAAAAATAATAATAAGTAAAGACAATGAATCAAGGTAAAGTAGATGTCCTGCTCGGTTTGCAGTGGGGCGACGAAGGAAAGGGTAAGGTAGTCGACGTGTTGACTCCCCAGTACGATGTTGTTGCTCGTTTTCAGGGCGGTCCCAATGCCGGTCATACGCTGGAGTTTGAAGGACAGAAGTATGTGTTGCGCTCTATTCCCTCTGGTATTTTCCAGGGTGGTAAGGTAAACATCATTGGTAATGGTGTGGTATTGGCTCCAGACCTTTTCATGGAGGAAGCCAAGGCACTGGAAGCCAGTGGTCATGCGCTGAAGGAGCGTTTGCACATTTCTAAGAAGGCTCACCTGATTATGCCTACTCACCGTGTGCTTGATGCTGCTTATGAGGCTCAGAAGGGTAAGAACAAGGTAGGTACGACGGGTAAGGGTATTGGTCCGACCTATACTGATAAGGTCAGCCGTACAGGTCTGCGCGTAGGTGACATCCTCGACAACTTCGAGGAGAAATATGCTGCTGCTAAGGCTCGTCACGAGGCTATCCTGAAGTCGCTGAACTTCGAGTATGATATTACTGAGGTTGAGAAGAAGTGGTTGGAGGGTGTTGAATACCTGCGCCAGTTCCCCATCGTGGACAGCGAGCATGAGATTAACCAGATTCTACGTTCTGGCAAGAGCGTATTGTGCGAGGGTGCTCAGGGTACCATGCTTGACATTGACTTCGGTAGCTATCCTTTCGTGACTTCTTCAAATACCATCTGCGCTGGTGCCTGCACAGGTCTGGGTATTGGTCCCAACAAGATTGGCGAGGTGTTTGGCATCATGAAGGCCTACTGCACACGTGTTGGTGCCGGTCCTTTCCCCACAGAACTCTTTGACGAGACGGGCAAGAAGATTCGTGACCTTGGTCATGAGTATGGTGCTGTCACTGGTCGTGAGCGCCGTTGTGGTTGGATTGACCTTGTAGCCCTGCGCTATTCCATCATGGTAAATGGCGTTACTCAGTTGATTATGATGAAGAGTGATGTGCTTGACGGCTTCGATACTATCAAGGCTTGTACGTCTTACAAAGTCAATGGCGTTGAGACACGCGACTTCCCATACGACATTGAGAAGGGTATTGAACCCGTCTACAAGGAGTTGCCCGGTTGGAAAACCGACATGACCCAGTTCACTGACGAGAGCCAGTTCCCCAAGGAGTTCTCTGACTACATCAAGTTCTTGGAGAAAGAATTGGAGACCCCCATCAAGATTATTTCTATCGGTCCTGACCGTGCTCAAACTATCGTACGTAAATAATGGCACAGAAACCAAGTATACCTAAGGGAACGCGCGACTTTGGTCCTGTAGAGATGGCCAAGCGCAACTATATCTTTAATACCATCCGTAGCGTCTATGAACTCTACGGCTTCCAGCAGATTGAGACGCCTGCCCAGGAAACCCTGCAGACCCTGATGGGTAAGTATGGTGAGGAGGGTGACAAACTGCTCTTTAAGATTCTGAACTCAGGAGATTATCTGAATAAGATTGCCGATGAGGAACTGACAGAACGTAACACACTCCGTCTGGCCTCTAAGATTTGTGAGAAAGGTCTGCGCTATGACCTTACCGTACCCTTCGCTCGCTATGTGGTGATGCATCGCGAGGAACTGCAGTTGCCTTTCAAACGCTATCAGGTACAGCCCGTGTGGCGTGCTGACCGTCCTCAGAAAGGCCGCTATCGTGAGTTCTATCAGTTTGATGGCGATGTCGTTGGATCTGATTCATTGCTCAATGAGGTAGAACTGATGCAGATTGTAGATACAGTCTTCACTCGCTTTGGTGTTCGCGTTCAGATTAAGATCAACAACCGCAAGATTCTGACGGGTATTGCTGAGGTTATTGGTGCTGCAGACAAAATTGTGGACATTACTGTGGCCATCGACAAACTCGACAAGATTGGTATTGACAATGTCAATCAGGAACTCCGCGAGGATGGACTCAGCGAGGAGCAGATTCAGAAACTGCAGCCCATCATTATGCTTGAAGGCACCAACGAGGAAAAGCTGAACACCATCGCTGAGGTGCTTGCAAGTAGTGAGACAGGTTTGAAGGGTGTCGAGGAAACGAAGTATATTCTTGGCTTCCTGACATCGCTGAACAATGAGATTCAGTTGGACTTGACATTGGCTCGTGGCTTGAGCTACTATACGGGTGCCATCTTTGAGGTGAAGGCCCTCGACACACCGATGGGCTCTATCTCTGGTGGTGGTCGCTACGACAACCTGACGGGTATCTTCGGTATGCCAGGCCTTTCTGGTGTAGGCATCTCGTTTGGTGTGGACCGCATCTATGATGTGCTGAATGCCCTAGACCTCTATCCTAAGGACTCGCTGAACACTACGCAAGTGCTCTTTATCAATTTCGGTGAACAGGAGACAGCTTACTGCCTGCCTATAATTAATAAGGTACGCAAGAGTGGTATCCGTGCTGAGATTTATCCTGACGCTACGAAGATGAAGAAGCAGATGTCGTATGCCAATGCGAAGCAGATACCTTTTGTCGTCTTGGCTGGTGAGAGCGAGATGGCTGCGCAGAAGGTAACGCTGAAGAATATGGAGACTGGCGAGCAGCAGATGGTGTCACCGGATGAGCTCATTGCGAAGTTGTCGTAGATACAAATAACAGAACAAACTATGAAGAAACTATTGATAGCAGCGGTGATGTTGCTAATGTTGACGGCTGCCACGCCTGTAAAGAAGACTACCATCTTTGTTATTGGCGACTCTACTGCTGCCAACAAGGATTTGTCGAAGGGTAAAACGGAGCGTGGTTGGGCCCAGATGTTGCAGATGTATTTCGACTCGACGATGATTCACGTTGACAATCATGCTGTGAACGGACGCTCGTCAAAGTCGTTTATCAACGAGGGACGTTGGGACAAGGTGCTCTCGCTTATCCAGCCTGGCGACTACGTCATCATCCAGTTTGGCCATAACGACGAGAAGCCCAAGGCCGATCGCCATACCGACCCAGGATCGACGTTCGACTACAATCTGGCGAAGTTTGTGCGAGAAACGCGCGAAAAGGGTGGCATCCCTGTACTTATGAACTGTGTAGTGCGTCGCAATTTCTTTGTGCAGGCGCCTGAGAACGATGACGACGAAAAGCTACGCACGCAGACCTTCAAGGATGGTGTGAAGATGGTGGAGGGTGACACACTCATCGATACCCACGGACTCTACCGTGTGGCACCACGCGATGTTGCCCAGCGCATGAACTGCCACTTTGTCAATGCCAACCAGATTACGCACGATTTGGAGCAAGGTTTGGGTAGGGAGGCCTCGAAGAAGTTGCACATGTGGTATCGTCCTGGTGAAGAACCTACGGAACCGCAGGGCAAGCAGGACAATACGCACTATAATGTTCATGGTGCTACCGTTGTTGCTAATCTGTTGGCAGATGCCCTTTGTGAGGAGATTCCTCTGTTGTCGAAATATCGTACAAACGACAAACCCAGTAAGGGGAAGAAATAATTTTGTTGAGCCTGTTTAAAATTATTCCTGCAATTTTCTTGCAGGAATAATTTTTTCTTCGTATCTTTGCAAAAGTAATATTATTAACTAACCAAACAAATACTGATTAATTATGAAGAAAAAGTTCATTTGCGCCGTTTGTGGATATATCTATGAAGGCGATGCAGCTCCCGAGAAGTGTCCCATTTGTAAGGCTCCTGCCTCTAAGTTCTCTGAACTGAAGGAACAGACAGGCGACGTAACCTACGCTACAGTTCACCGTCTGGGTGATGGTAAGATTGAGGGTGTTCCCGAAGAGATGATTCAAGAGCTGCGCAACAACTATAATGGTGAGTGTGGTGAGGTCGGTATGTACATTGCGATGGCTCGTCAGGCAGACCGCGAGGGCTATCCTGAGATTGCCGAGGCTTTCAACCGCTATGCTCTGGAGGAGGCAAAGCATGCTGCTCAGTTCGCTGAACTGTTAGGCGAGGTTGTTTTCGATACTAAGACCAATCTGGAGAAGCGTGCTGCTGCCGAAGAGGGTGCTTGTGCTGATAAGTTCGAACTGGCCAAGCAAGCTAAGGCTATGGGCTTCGATGCTATACACGACATGGTTCACGAAGCAGCAAAGGATGAGGCCCGTCATGGTGCTGGCTTTGCTGGTCTGCTGAAGCGCTATTTTGGAAAGTAATATCAGAAAGGGGAAACCTTTCTGCACAATAAAATGGAAGAAAAGTCGTTTTATGTTTATATGAAGCGGCTTTTCTTTTTTATAATGATTGCTGTGCTGTTGCTGACATCGTGTAGCGACAACGACTCGTTCTCTACAGATGCGAGTCATCGGCTGACGTTCACCTGCGACACTGTACGTATGGATACGCTTTTTGCTCAGGTGCCTTCGTCGACCTATTCTTTCTGGGTGCATAACCAGTCGGGTGACGGTCTGCGACTGCGCACCGTGCGTTTGGAGCGTGCTGGGCAGTCGGGTTTCCGTGCCAATGTTGACGGTACCTTCCTCAATCCCGCTGTCAGCGACTTGGAGATTCGAAAGGGTGACAGCCTTCGTGTCTTTGTTGAGGTGACGGCTGCAGAAAACACTTCTTCTGACCCACAATTGTTGGAGGACAACCTGTTGTTTACATTGGAGAGTGGGGTGGTGCAGAAGGTGAATTTGCGAACCTACAGCTGGAATGCTGAACAATGGCACGATGTAGATATTACTGCTGACCGCACCATTGAGTCCTCTACGCCTATCGTTGTTTATGGCGGTATCAACGTTGCCGAGGGTGCTACGTTGACTATTAAGAATACGACACTCTACTTTCATGATGGTGCAGGAATTACTGTCAGTGGTGCCTTGGTGGCTGAGAATGTGACACTTCGAGGCGACCGGCTGGACCACATGTTCGATTACTTGCCCTATGACCGTGTGAGTGGTCAGTGGAAAGGAATTACGGTTAAGGCAAAGGCTGTTGGTTGTCATTTTACTGACAGTGAGATACGCAATGCTCATGACGCTTTGCATTGTGACTCTACAAGCGTCGTGCTCACCAATACTATTGTCCACAACAACAAGGGCTTTGGCTTGTGGGCTCACGACAGCGAGGTGACTATTGCCAACTGTCTGTTGTCGAACACTCTCAACGACTGTATGGCTTTGTTGGGTTGTCAGACCACCCTCGACCACGTCACGCTAGCTCAGTTCTATCCTTTTGCTGCTCCACGCGGTGCGGCTCTGCGCTTTGCCGCCACTAAGAAACCGATGTCGCTGACGTGTACCAACACGCTGGCCACGGGCTACGAAGACGATGTCCTCATGCGTGAGTCCAATGAACAAGTGACATATCATTTCACTAATTGTCTGCTGCGTACGTCTGTGGTAGACGATGATGACAGCTTTAGCGACATTGTCTGGGAGAAGAAGGACGATGAGATTCAGGGTAAGAAACACTTTGTGCTCGTCGATGAAGATAACTTAATCTATGACTTCCGACTGAAAGAAGAGTCGCCAGCCTACGAAAAAACGATTGGCTGGCAGGCTCCAGAATAATAGTTTCATTCGTATAATTCGTGGTTTCTATGAAGAACATTTGCATATTTACGGGTGCACGACCCAATTTTATCAAGGTGGCACCACTCATCCGCGCTATTGAAAGTACCGACAACTGTGAATATTGTCTGGTATATGCAGGTAGAGAGGACGACCCTACATTGGAACCGTCGCTCTTTAACGACCTGCAGATTGGCCGTCCTAATGTGTTCTTGGGTGTTGACTGTGAAAACCTCAATGAACTGACGGGGCGAGTGATGGCAGAGTTTGAGCGCTATCTGGAACAGAACACCACTGATACGGTTATTGTGGTTGACGACCTCGCCTCGACTATGGCTGCTGCAATCGTCACCAAGAAGCGTGGACTGCGTCTGGCACACCTCGTAGCAGGTACGCGCTCATTCGATATCTCTATGCCTAAGGAAATCAACCGCTTGGTCATTGACGGACTTAGCGACCTCCTGTTTACTGCAGGTGTGGGCTCCAGCAGTATTGCTACCCGTGAAGGTGCTGAAAATCACAAAATTTATATGGTGGGTAACATCCTGATGGATACTTTGCGCTATAACCACGGCCGTTGGACGCGCCCGGCTTGTCTTGATGGTGTCAATGATGGAGAATACCTTGTCTTTACCATCAATCGCAAAGCTCTGCTAGCCGATGAAGACAATCTGCGCCGTATGCTTCAGACTATTATCGATGTTGCAGGCTCTCTGCCCGTCGTCGCTCCCCTCCGTGGCCGTGCTTACGATGTGATATCCTCGTTCCACCTTCCATCATCCGTTATCCATCTGACATCTTCTCTCGGCTATCTGGACTTTGGTTATCTCACTGCTCATGCCAAGGGGATTATCACCGATTCTGGCAACGTTGCTGAGGAGGCTACCTTCAATCAGCTTCCCTGTATTACCCTCAACTCCTATACCGAGCATATCGAGACAGTTAAGCAGGGCACCAACGTCCTTGTTGGCGAGGATGCAGGTCGACTACGCAAGGAACTGCAGCAAATGGTCAATGGTCAGTGGAAGACATCCTCTTTGCCCGACCGTTGGGACGGACGTACTGCTGAGCGCATCGTTCAGATACTTTGTAACTAAAAGAAAATGAGGAACTCCACACTTGTGAAGTTCCTCATTCTTAAGTTGAATTGTTTACCTTGTCGGTGGAAAGCCGAAGCCTTGGGGTTGTGGTGCTCTCTCTGGTGTACCAAAGAAAGAAGCCTCAGCGTCTTTGTCGTCGAGTTTGAACACCATGAAGTTGGGATTCTTCTCTGTACAGGGTGCCCACTTGCCGCCCTTAGGTCCATTGGGGTCGCTGTACTTCACGAAATTGCTCCATGCGGTAAGCATCTTCTCAGAGAGATCCCAGTCGCCTTTGGTCCAAGGACGCCAGCAATGTTTCAGCGATTTGAAGACAAACCAGAGGTCTGAGGAGTGGAAGGCACCTTTCAGACGCTGTGTTACCTCAGGGTGAGAGCCGTCATCGGGCAATGGACGAGCAAACTGGTAGGCCCAGGCCTTGCCGCCCTTCTGCTGACGTACCTTGCAGAACTCGACGATGTTAGGTGCCATATTACCCATATCGTTCAGTGTGAAGCCAATCATATATGGTACATCGGCAAGGGTGCCTTCTCGAGTGGCATCGTCGAAGCTCTTCACGCAGACATAGCCGTCAATCATCGGCATAAAAGGAAGACCACGGCGCATAAAGGCAAACGGACTGTTGTCCTGCTGTCCATCGCTATTGACCTGATAATATAAGGTGTTCAGCGCAAATACTGTCTCTGTCGATGCTTGACGCATCTTTTGCAGGTCAGTCAGTCCTGCCCAGTCGAACACCTTTTTGGCTTTCGCTTCAGCCTCGGCAAAAGTACCGCCACTATAGCGTCCACCTATCATATTGCCGTTAGCATCGGGGATTGCCAGTCCCTGGGCACTCATAATGACGGCCTTGTGGAATAGACCACGAGCCAGCGGACTCTCACAGAGCGTACGCACGCTACCACCACCGGCACTCTGTCCGAAGATAGTCACATTGTTGGGGTCGCCGCCAAACTGTGCGATGTTCTTCTTGATCCACTTCAGCGCCTCAATCTGGTCGAGAATACCGTAGTTTCCTGACACGTGATGCGGGCTTTCGGCCGATAGGGCAGGGTGGACGAGAAATCCGAAGACCCCCAGGCGGTAGTTAATGCTGACGAGCACCACATCCTTGGCGCCCCATTCCTGTCCGTCGAACTCAGGTTCTGAGCCCCAGCCCTCACGAAAACCGCCACCATGAATCCATAAGGCCACGGGCAGCTTCTTATTGGCCTGACCAGGAGCTTTCGTCCAAACGTTAAGGTATAGGCAGTCTTCGCTATAGGGAGCCTCTTTGCCGTAGCCCCATTCTGTGAAGTAGCCGCCAGGATACTGGATAGCCTGATAGCTGGGGTGACCAAAGGTGTCGCAAATCTTCACACCCTTCCAAGGTACGATGGGCTGTGGCTCTTTCCAACGGTTCTCCTTGATGGGTGGGGCAGCGTAGGGGATACCACGATAGACAAACACGTCGGGATGATCGTCGGCCAGGACTCCTTGTACCTGACCACCTTCAATCGTTAACACTGGATTATTGTCTGCAGCATTTGCTGTTACTGCTACCATGAGCAGAAGAGATGAGAGTAGTTTTTTCATACTTGTCGTTGATAAGTTAGTTAGCTGATGCAAAGGTACATCTTTTTTATGAATGTAGCACACAAAAACCAAAAATGTTACGAAAAAATTGCGAAATAGGCGAATTGTGGTTAAGAAATCATTTTATTCTATAATTGTTTGGCAGTTTGGTGGTTTATTTGTATCTTTGCGGCAGAATAATATATAGAATAAGACATGTACTTGCCACCTTTCCGACTCACACCAGAGATACTGCGTTTGGTCTCTGAAATTGCTTCGCAAGCAGGAATACTGCGTGCGCTTGATGAAATCGATGATTTTTCGATGAAACGGGACGAAAACACATCGGATTCTGCCTCTTCTATACCTGAAAGTGCCGATGGAACTGCGTTTATTACCTATATCTTGCATGCTTTACAGGAAACCGTTCACCAGGAGGTAGAACAAAAAATACAGAATAAAATAGAATGGGAAGTAAGGAATAAAATAGAGTGTAAAGTAAAGAATAAAAAGGAAGAACAAAAGCCTTCAAAAGTAGAGGATAAAAATGTTAAAACAGTAGAGAATAAGACGCCATCTCTGCGTTTGAGTGCCTCCGAACAGCGTATTGTGTCGCTTTTAGCCAACGATTCGCACTTAACCATTGCTGATTTGAGCCAAAAAGCCCATCTTTCTGAGGCTGGAATCAACAAAATTTTGGCTTCTTTGCGCAAGAAAGGTGTATTGGAACGTGTAGGTGCCAATAAGAATGGTTATTGGGTTGTGAAGTAAAAGATAAAAATATCAGTTATAACTTATTGGAATACAATTGGTTATATTGCGCTATAAAAGTTGCTATCTGTTATTCTTCGTACTGTGTCTGATCGTCAATACCTGCCAGGTTGAAGGCCTCGCGACGCTCTACACACGTACCGCATTTGCCGCAGTGTTTCTCGCCTCCCTTGTAGCACGACCATGTCTTTGAATAGTCGATGCCCAATGCCTTACCACGACGGGCGATGTCGGCCTTGGTGATATTGGTGTAAGGTGAGCGTAGGTGGACATTGACATAAGTTCCAGCGCTAGCAGCCTGATCAAAGGCATCAACAAACTCTGGACGACAGTCGGGGTAGATGGTGTGGTCGCCACCATGATTGGCCATCATAACATATTTTAGTCCATTGCTTTCTGCGATACCTACGGCAATAGACAGCATTATGCCATTTCTGAAGGGAACGACGGTAGATTTCATGTTGTTGTCTGCGTAATGACCCTCGGGAATCTCCTCGCCACCTTCCAGCAGCGAACTAACGAAATACTTGGTCATAAAGTCAAGGGGAATGGTTATGTGTTTGATTCCTAGCTGTTTGCAGTGCCATTGGGCAAACGGAATTTCCCGTTTGTTGTGCTTAGAACCGTAGTCGAACGAGATGGCCAAAGCGATACGCTCCTGTTCGTCATATAACAAGGTGACACTGTCTACGCCACCGCTTAATATCAATACTGAGTCTTTCATTTTATCCAAATAATGCTCTAAGTGCTTCTTCGACCTTGCGGACGGGAACGAGTTCGATGTTAAACTTCTTGCGGTTAAGGCCGCTGAGGTTGTATTTGGGTATGATAATATGCTGGAAGCCCAGCTTCTCGGCCTCACTGATGCGCTGTTCGATACGAGCTACGGGGCGTACTTCGCCAGAGAGTCCTACTTCGCCTGCCATGCACCAGCCCTCTTCAATGGGAGTGTCTACGTTGCTCGACAATACGGCGGCAATAACAGAGAGGTCCATCGCCATATCGGTAACACGCAGACCGCCTGCAATATTCAGGAAGACGTCTTTCTGCATTAGTTTGAAACCGACGCGCTTCTCTAAGACAGCTAGCAGCATATTCAGACGACGCTGGTCAAAGCCCGTTGCTGAGCGCTGAGGTGTTCCGTAGGCTGCTGATGACACCAGCGCCTGTGTCTCTACTAGGAAGGGGCGCACGCCCTCTATGGCACTCGAGATGGCTACACCGCTGAGCCCGTCGTGGTTGTCTGTTAATAATAGTTCTGAGGGGTTGCTAACCTGGCGCAAACCCGTCTGTTGCATCTCGTAGATGCCCAGTTCTGATGTGGAACCGAAGCGGTTCTTAATGCTTCGCAGGATGCGGTACATATAATGTTGGTCGCCCTCAAACTGGATGACCGTATCGACGATATGCTCCAGAATCTTGGGACCAGCCAACGTGCCCTCCTTGGTGATGTGACCTATCAAGATGACAGGTACACCACTGGTCTTGGCAAAACGGAGTAGGGCGGAAGCACACTCGCGAACCTGTGCGATGGAACCAGCGCTCGACTCCACATCTTCTGTAGAAATGGTCTGTATGGAGTCGATGACTACCACTTCGGGCTGTACATCTTTAATATGGTCAAAGATGGCTTCCAGTGAATTTTCGCAGAGCAGTAAGAAATTGTCGTCAGCGAGGGAACCACTGGCCGCTAATCTCTCTGCGCGCATCTTTAGCTGGTGGGCGCTCTCCTCGCCGCTGACGTATAATACCTTCTTGTCTGTCAGTTGGAGCATGGTCTGCAACGACAACGTCGACTTGCCGATGCCAGGTTCGCCACCCAACAGCACAATGCTGCCAGGCACCAATCCACCGCCCAGTACTCGGTTCAACTCAGCATCGTGCAAATCGATGCGTGGGTCATCGTGCGACGAGATATCTTTCAGTCGTAGCACCTTGCCAGTAGCCAATGCTGAAGATTGTGCGGAAGTACCTTTGCTCAGGCCCTTTCTCGTCTCTCCTAACTTTGGGGAGGAACTGACCACCTTGATTTCCTTGAACGTATTCCATTGGCCGCAGGCGGGGCATTTGCCTATCCATTTGGCTGACTCCTGTCCGCAGTTGTCGCAGACGTACATGATTTTTTCCTTTGCCATATTGCTTGCAAAGTTACAAAATAATTCATAATTCTTTGCAAGCAAAGTGATTTTTATCGATGACATAATGCATAATTCATAATTATTTCGTAATTTTGCAATCAATATGAAGAAATTAGTTCCAATAATAACCGCTCTGCTGTTTTTGGTGGCATGCGGACAGTCGTATGAGGAGACGAAGCGTATTACGCGAGAACAACGTCGTGAGGCTATGCGTAAAGACTCGGCGGCACTGAAGGTTGCTGTAATGCCTACGTTGGACTGCCTGCCCTTGTATGTGGCGCAATATTATCAACTCTTTGATACCTTGAATGGCGGTGTCCGATTGAAGTTTTACAATGCTCAGATGGACTGCGATACTGCTATGCTGCGTGGCAGGGTAGAGGGTGTGGTTACCGACTTAGTGCGTGCCAAGCGTATGGAGAAACAGGGCTTGAAGATGCGATATGTGGCAGCCACCAATGCCTATTGGCAACTGGTGACCAACCGCAATGCCCGTATTCACCAACTGAAACAGTTAGATGATAAGATGGTGGCAATGACGCGTTTTTCTGCTACCGATCTGTTGACCGACCGTGCTCGCGACTCAGTGAAGCTGGCTTCTGATCAGGTGTTTAAGGTTCAGATAAACGATTTGAACGTCCGGGTGCAGATGTTACAGAACAATGAGATTGATGCACTGTGGTTGCCGGAACCACAAGCTACGCAGGCTCGTCTGATGAAGAATCCGGTCATCTTAGACTCTCGTTCTGTGAAGCTTCATTTGGGTGTGCTGGCTTTCCGTGAGCAGGAGATGCGTCGTCAGGCTCGTGGTAAGCAATTGGCGTTGTTTACGCAAGCGTACAACCAAGCTTGTGATTCCATAAATAAATATGGAATAACCTATTACAGAAATGTGCTCATTGAGCGTTATAAGGTAAAATCGCAACTCGTAGATTCGATACCACAGGACATTCGTTATGTTCATGCCCGTGGTCCCCGTCAGCAGGATGTCGTCTATGTAGAGCAGTGGCTGCAGAAAATTGATACACTAAAGACCAATGCACGCAATGGCAACAAATGAGAGTCTGAAACTGGTTGATGAAGCCTTGCAGGTAGGTAACTGTGGCTGGGCTATCCGCAATATGGAGAACTATTTGGCGGCATGGCCAGAACAGCGTACTTCCGAGAAACTGGTTGAGGTGCGTGAGGACTACAGTCGCATGGAGGGCTACTGGCTTCAGGACGGTGATGATCCGCAGCGTGCAGACCTTTATCAACGGCTACTGCAACGGGTATATGTGCTATATGCCAATGTTGTTCACTTTCACCGCATGAAAGCTTCGCCCTATCAGAATAGCCTCTATACCCGTGTGCGTCAAGGGCAGCGCGACTGGTCGTTGGCTGCTATCCGTCAGGAGATGGAGGGTTTTGTTAGCAATGTTGCTATGCTCCAGTTGGAACCCGACGATAAACGGAAGGCTAAGAGTGTAGCTCTGTATAAAGACCACCAGCAGCAGATGAACCAACTGTTCGAATATGTGTTGACGTCTCGTCAGTGGTCTGATGGCGTGGGAAACAAGTTCGTCGAGATGTTGACATCGCCGACAATAGACAGTATTGATCAGCAACTGTTAGTGGCTGCAGTTACCTTGTCGTTGCTCAACCAGTTTGATATGGCTAAGTTCCGTATGCTGACAGAGGTTTACCGGCTGTCACAGGACGAGGCCGTACGCCAGCGTGCACTGGTAGGGTGGGCATTGTCGGCTTCCGATAGCTATCGTAAGGTATATCCGGAGCAGCGCGAACTGCTGACGACACTGCTGCAGTCTGAGCAAGTGTGTCAGGAACTTACCGAGTTGCAGATACAGCTCATCTATTGTATGAACGAAGAGAAGGACAGCCGTACCATCCAGAAAGAGATTATGCCTGATCTGTTGAAGAGTTCGTCCAATATGATGGCGAATGACATGGAAACGGAGGAAGAACGATTGGAAGAAGTGCTCCACCCCGAAGTCTCTGAGGAACGTATAGAACATTTAGAGAATTCTATGCGGCGTATGCAAGACATGCAGAAGGAAGGAGTCGACGTGTTCTACCATGGCTTCTCTCAGATTAAGCGCTATCCATTCTTTTATGACATCAGTAACTGGCTGGTACCGTTTTATGCTCAGCATCCTGATATTGCACAGTATATGACCGATTCAAAGAACCTTTATCTTCTGAACAAGGTTTTTGCGGCCAATGTGTTCTGTAATAGCGACAAGTATTCTTTTGTTGTTGCTATCCACGATGTGATAAACCAATTGCCTCAGCAGGTGCGTGAGATGCTTCAGCGTGGCGAATTTTCTTCAGATGAGTTGGGTGAACCTATTGAACCTTCTGTAGCCTTGGAACGCCGCCTCTACCTGATGGATGTCTATCGTTTCTTCCGTCTGTACCCTCATCGTGCGGAACTGGCGAATCCTTTCGATGCTGCCGTAGGCGAGATGGGTGGTTGTGACTTCTTCTCGCTAGCACTGCTGCGTGATACCCCTATAGAGAAATATAAGGTGCAGATTGTGCGACAGTTGAAGAAACACCAGATGAATCGTGCTGCCCAGCGCTTGCTGCAGACTTTCGCAGTGTCTTGCCGTGATATGCAGTATTATCTGTGGACGCAAGACTACGACCATGCTTTGCAACTCAATCCGCGACATGAGAGGGCTTTGTTGGGTAAAGGACGCCAGCTCTATGATCAAGGTCGTTATGAGGAGGCACTGGCGTGGTTTGAACAACTGACGGAGTGTTATCCTGAGAAGGCTAGCAACCAATTGTATGTTGCTATCTGCCTGGTGCAGTTGGAGCGTTATGAGGAGGCACTGAAACCGCTTTACCGCCTGAACTACGAACAGCCCGACAACGATGCAGTGAACCGTGTGTTGGCATGGACACTGACTTGTCAGGGTAAGCTAGAACAGGCATCCAATATCTATGAGCAGTTACTTGGTTGTGAACAACAGAAAGACGACGATTTGAAGAATTATGGCTACTGTCTGTGGCTGCAAGGACAGGTTGGTCGCGCGTCAGAATTGTTCCGACAGTATAGCCAACGATACCAGCAAGGAACAGCCCTTCAGGCAGACTTTTTTGATATTGAATGGCTGAAGAACCGTGGAATTAACGATGTAGAAATCAATATGATGCTATCACTTGTTTAAAGGAATGGCTGAAGTAGGTGGGCAAACCAACCACGGAACTTCTCCCATCCTGTTCGAATCTCATTCCAAGACTCTTCCGTCAATTGGAAGCTTTGCTGTTTGTCGCGCCAGAACATATCATTGAGTTCACGGGTTGTCTGCTTGTCTACGATGACAGCGTTTTCCTCAAAGTCACATTTCAGACTGCGTGCATCCAGGTTGGTGCTGCCCACGGTGCAGTACTGTCCGTCGACCATCATAATCTTGGAATGGTGGAAGCCTGGCATGTACAGCCATACGATGGCACCACGCTTCATCAATTTGTGAGCCTGATACAAGGCGCAGTCGGGGGTCAGGGGAATATCACTCTTTGACGACAGCATAATTTCTACCTTCACACCACGTCGGAGAGCTCGTGTCAGGGCTTTCGTAACAGATGGTATCAACGTGAAGTAGGGGTTGATGATGTGGATAGAGTCCTCAGCCTGGTCGATGGCATTGATATAGAAGGTACGCATAATCTTAGGCGTTACGCCAGGTTCGCGATTGATGATGCCTATCATTTTGTTGCCACGTGTGCTGGTAGTATCAGGTTTCAGCCCTTCGAAACGGGTCAGTGTGCCACCATTGTAGTATTTCATGCCTCCAACGTTCTGGCCTGTCGTGCGGTTCCATATCCTAAGGAAGATGCTTTGCAACTCGTTGACTGCGTCGCCTTCTATGCGGCAGTGCATGTCACGCCATTCGCCTACTTGTTCTGTTCCTTTAATATAATAGTCAGCAACATTCATGCCTCCAGTATAGGCAATCTTGCCGTCGATTACCACAATCTTGCGGTGATCGCGGCCGTAGATGTGGTTCACCCACGGAAAGCGGATGGGGGAGTACTCTACAATCTCTATGCCAGCCTCACGCAGGGGCTCCAGATGGCGTTTCTTCAGGGGCTGGTTGTTGGAGTCGTTGCCGAAACCATCGAACATGGCACGTACCTCGACACCTTCTTTGCACTTCTCGCGCAACAGATCGAACAACAGGAATGCTATCGAGTCGTTACGGAAGTTGAAGTATTCCAGATGGATGCTGCTCTTGGCCTGACGGATGGCATGAAACATATCATCAAACTTCTCCTGACCTGACATCAGCAGGGTGACGCTATTGTTATCCGTAAAGCGGATACCGTTTTGACGTAATGTGTAAACAATCACAGAATCGCTAATCTGTGCCGAGCATGTCATGCTCATTGCAACAGTCAGTGTTGCAAGAATATGTCTTAGTGTCATGAGCGTTTATTCTTTAGTCGGTACTCCAAGGGGGGCATACCGTACTTGTCCTTAAAGATGTTGCTGAAGTTCTCGGCCGTCATGAAACCTACGTTCAGTGCCAACTCGTTCAGGTTGATATTCGTGTTGATGAGTAGCGTACATGCATGTTTCAGACGTATCTCGCGGACAATCTCAGCAGGTGTCTTGGTGGTGATGGCGCGTATTTTGTGGAAGAACGGAACACGTCCCATTCCCATGGCAGAAGCCATGTCTTCCAGACTGATCTGTCCACGACTCATATTTTGCAGGACGAACTGTTCAACATTACGCATCAGCTGCTGATCCATGACGTTGTTCATAGAGTAGTCGCCAATGGTCTTGTCGTCATAGTACTTAGCCAGAATGTTGGGTTGTTCTGGAGCAACAACAGTTTCAGGAGCCTTTTGCTCTTCTTGAGTGGCGGGAGCCTCCTGCTCTTTATCATATTCTTGGTTGCTGGAGATATTCATCTTGTTGAGGTCCTCAAAACTCATGGTGGCAGTAGTCATACTGGCGTTCTGTCCCTCAAGCATACGTGTCTCCTTACCTTCTATGACGTTCTGGTTAATCTCAATGGGAGCCAGACCCATCACCTTGTTAAAGCGCATGACGGCTTCCTGGACGTTGAATGGCTTGGCAAGGTAGTCGTCGGCAGCCAATGTAATATTTTGGTCGCTCATGGTCTCCTGCGTCAGCACTGTGTCTGTCATCAGCACAAACTTGGTTTTGCTCCTATTGTGGCTCGACTTGAACTGGTTGCATAGCTCACTACCCGTGATGCTGTCACCCATATTGTGTTTGCAGACGATGAGATCGGCTTTCAAGGTGTCAATGTCGGGGAGGGCATCCTTGATATTGTCATACACGTGGAAATCGTAGATTTCACACAAGTGAGCTCTCATGAAGTGCAGGAATTCACGGTTGTTGTCGATGAATACCACACAGAATTTCTGGGTCTGTCCCTCAAAACGTATAGGTTTGATGTCAAGAGCCAGCTGCTGTCCGGTGGTGACAGCCAGTTCGATTTCACCCTCTTCGTTCAGTTCCAGACGGTCCTTGGCAGTAGACTCTGCCTTCTTTTCCGGATTCTCCAGTGTGCTCTGCATCTCAGAGATACGGGTGATAATCTGTAAGAGCTGGAAATGCAGTGAGTTCAACTGTTCACGACCTTCCAGCGTCTGTTCTTTCATAGACATGTCACCGATGATGGTGGTCATGCGTGCCATAGGCTGGCGCAACTCGTCGCTGGCAAGCTTGATTTCCTCACGCTGGCGTGTCAGTTCCTCAATGACGGTATGGCGTTTCTTCCAAGCCTTTTTGTATTTATTTATGCCATAACGCCAAATGATGACGATGATAATCAGAATGATGACATAGAAAGTCAGCATCCACCACGACAGCCACCAAGGACGGTCAATGTGTATTTCAAGAATGCGCTCTTGGTTGCTGACAGCACCATCGGCACTCATGGCTTTGACGTGCAGCTTGAAGTCACCGCTGCCCAGATGGTTGAAACGGACGCCGTGGAGTAGGGCATCGCCGTTGCGCCAGTCATTGTCCAGTCCTTCCATCCAGTACATGAATTGCAGACGCTCTCCTTGGTTGTAGTTTCCTGCGGCAAACTTGATGGTGATGGTGTTCTGACTGTTGAGCAGTTCTATTTTGTTGCTTTCGTTGAGGGCCTGTGGCAGGATGATGTTACCATCGTAGTTGACGCCAGTCAGAATCTCCTGTTCGCCGACAAACAGCTGGGTAAGCATGACGCGAGGCAGCGAAGCCTGCTCGTCTTTGGTGCTATGACGTACCCAGTTAACACCAAACAGTCCACCAAACAGCACCTCTCCATTCTTCTTGGTAAGGATAGAGCCCATATTGAATTCGTTGCTTTGCAGACCGTCGTTGATGCTGTAGTTATAAAGACCATAGTTAAAGGTCTCGTCCTCATGGTTACGCTGTACAACGATACGGCTGACACCATTGCTGGTGGTAATCCAGATGCTGTGGTTCTTGTCTTCAGCAATACCGCAGATAGAGTTGTTACACAGGCCGTCTTTTTCTGTCAGCAGACTGAGTTCGTCGTTGACAGGGTTCAGGATATTTATTCCTTCACGTGTACCAATCCATAGCAGTCCTCTGGAGTCTTCGTATATCTGGGTGATATAGTTGTTCGTAAACGACTTCATATTGGAGAAGTTACCAGTCAGCACAGTCTTCTCGCGAGTTGACAGGTTAAGCACAACCAGGCCCTCGGCAGTACCTATCAGCAGGTTGTTATTAGTGCCATAGAACAGTGATGTGATGTTGTTGGTGTTCAGCATGCCATTCTCCCGGGTATATGAGGAGAACGTGTTCATTTTGGGATTATACACTTGCAGACCGCCATTGGTGGCTATCCAGAGGTTACCGGTCTTATCGCAGCTGAGGGCGTTGATATGATCGTCGATGAGCGTCTTCAGGCTGTCGCGGGCAGCGGAATAGAAAGTGCTGCTGCCATTCTTGATGCGAGTGATACCGTTCTGCTTGGAACCCACCCACAGGCTACCGTCCGGGGTTGTTGTCATGCAGGTTACCTTATGGCTGGCCAACGGACCGTCATAGTCGATAATGCCTTTGTCACCTGTACCATACCATATCTTGCCGTCCTTGTCTTCTGCGATGGCGGTAATGTCACCGTTTAACAACGACTTGAATTTATAGATATTGTCGCCGTAGAAAGCCAGTCCGGATTTCTCTGTACCAACCCATAACAGGTCGGTGTCGTCGATATAAACACTCTGGATACCAATCACTTCCTGTGTTAGTCCCTGTGCTTGGTTGTTGGCACCTCGTGGGGCTACTGGCTCCATCGCCAGCGTGTTCACGTTGGCACGAATCAGTCCGTTGCGGTCGGTGCCTATCCAGATATTACCCTTGCGGTCGCCTGCCATGCCGTTAACGCTGTGGTCGGTACTGTTACCCGTCATCCCCAACTGGTCGCCGATGGTAGTGTTCCACGTATTGGTGCTCTTGTTATATAGCATCAGTGTTCCTTGTCCGTAGAGCCAGATGTTATCCATCTGGTCGGCAAAGGCTTTCAGTGTTGCAGACCTGCGCAGATGCTGCTGGGCAATGAAGTCCGTCTTCCATACAGTATGCTGTTGGTGCATGACGTCGCAGCATACGATGCGACCATCCTCATAGACAATCAGTGCGCCGTCGCGGCATTCGCTGATAGAGGTGATAACACCTTGCGGTACGCCATGGGAGTCGTCGGTATAACCGAATTCATAGAGTAACTGCTGTTGCATGTTGTAGGCCACGACGCCTTTATTGGGGATGGCGGCCCAGAAGTTTTTATGGCTGTCAATATATACCACGTTGGGTGTTCCTTCTATTCCCATGCGGCCATAAACCTGCTTCATGTCGCGCTCGAAGTTCTCACCCTGTGGATGGTAGACGCAGAAGCCTGCTGCCGTCTCAACCCATAGAGTTCCCTCTAGTGTCTCTTGAATGCTGATGATATAGCTGTCGGGCAGTGACGAACCGTCCTGAGAGTTGCATTGGAAGTTGTGGAATGTGTAGCCGTCGTAACGATAAAGGCCGGCGGGCGTTCCCAGCCAGATGTATCCACGTGAATCTTTAAGGATACAGTTTATCTGACTGATAGTTAATCCGTTATGGGCGTCGAGAGTCTTAAATAAGTAGACGCCGGCAGCAGCCATCGGCAACGCCAGCATGAGGATTATGAGTAGTCTTTTCAGTATCTTCATATACCTTATATATATTATAGTACGCACGCGTAGCGGTCCACAATACCGATTAGTCGGTTGTCGTTGTCCACTACCAGAACGTTATGGATTTTATGTTTGTTCATCATCTTCTGGATATCCGATATCTTAGCCTGCGGGCCAACCGTTTTTGGAGTACGTGTCATGATGTCCTCTACGGTGTGGTTGAAGAATTCTGCCTGCCACTTCTCCATAGCACGACGTATGTCGCCGTCGGTGATAAGGCCTGCTATCTTGCCGTCTTCAACAGCTACGCCCAGTCCCAGCTTGCCTTTGCTGACATTGATAATGGCCTTGCCCAGATGCATGTCTGCTGACAGTATGGGCAGGTTTTCTGTTATCATCACATCCTGAGCAGTGGTCAGCAGACGCTTGCCGAGTTCTCCGCCTGGATGGAACTGAGCGAAATCCTGTGGACGGAAATGGCGTTTCTCCATCAGTGCGATGGCCAGTGCGTCACCCATCGCGAGGGTTGCGGTGGTGCTACTGGTTGGTGCCAAGTTCAGCGGACAGGCTTCTTTCTCTACGCTGACATTCAGATGACAGGTAGAGTATTTCGCCAGCAGTGACAGTGGGTTACCGCTCATACCGATAATGGGAATCTGCATGTGCAGCACCATGGGGATGAAACGCAGCAATTCGTCGGTCTGGCCGGAGTTAGAGATAGCTACCACCACGTCGCCTTGAGACATTACGCCCAGGTCACCATGATAGACGTCCAACGGATTGATGAAGAACGACGGTGTTCCTGTTGAGGCCAGTGTGGCGGCAATCTTAGCACCGATGTGCCCGCTCTTGCCTACACCTGTTACGATGACCTTGCCCTTGCAGTCCATAATCAGGTCTACGGCGCGGTCGAAGTCCTCGTCTATCTTCGGTATCAGGTCCAGAATGGCTTGTGCCTCATCCTTCAGACATTGTATAGCGATCTCTCTTGTTGTCATTGCTTTTCACTATTCACTTTTCACTTTTCACTAGCTTTGCGACTAAATCGCAAAGCGCATCCAGCTCCAGCATGTTGGCGGCATCGCTGAGTCCTTGGTCTGGGGTGGGGTGTACCTCAAAGAAGAATCCTGTGGCACCAAAGGCCTTGGCGGCCATTGCCATCTGGGGCACAAAGCGGCGGTCACCGCCTGTCTTGCCGTCTGCACCGCCAGGACGTTGTACGCTGTGTGTGCAGTCCATGATGACGGTATCTGTAATCTCCAGCATATCAGGGATGTTACGGAAGTCAACCACCAGATTGTTGTAGCCCATCATGTTACCACGCTCCGTGAGCCAAACCTCCTTGGCACCGCCATCGCGGGCTTTCTCTACGGGGTATTTCATGTCGTGTCCACTCAGGAACTGGGCTTTCTTGATGTTGACCGTCTTGCCGGTCTTGGCAGCAGCCAGCAGCAGGTCGGTCTGGCGACAGAGGAAGGCAGGAATCTGCAGCACGTCGCACACCTGACCTGCAGGTTCAGCCTGCCAGGCTTCGTGGATGTCGGTCAGTATGCGCAGTCCGTATTTGGACTTTACGTCGCTCAGCATTTGCAGACCTTTGTCAATGCCGGGTCCGCGGAACGAATGCACGGAGGTGCGGTTGGCCTTGTCAAACGATGCCTTGAATATGATGTCAGTACCCAGATTCGTGTTGATTTCCACCAATTTGGCAGCCACCGTATCCAACAATTCGGCGGATTCTATCACGCATGGGCCTGCAATAAACGTCTTTCTCATGTCTCTTGTGCTTACATAATACCTTGCAAAGTTACGAAGAAGTTACCAAAAAAGCAAATTTTTTAGCAATTTTCCCCCCATTTACTTGATTTTAGTCAATGATTTTAGTCAAAAATGCAATTTTTAGGAAAATTTGATGCGGTGTAAAGTTTTTCTTCTTAACTTTGCGCCGTCAAAACAAAAAATTCGTTAAGACAACTTTGAGAAAGAACGCATTTTATTCATTAATCTATTAAAAGAAAAAAATTATGAAGAAGATTATGATGACTCTGGCTGCAGTCGCAGTAGCAGCTACAATGAACGCTCAGATGTACATTGGTGGTAACCTTGGTTTCAACTCTAGCAAGGACAAGACTGATCCTGCTGACGAGCAGACAGTTACTGGTTTCACTATTCAGCCTGAGTTTGGCTACCAGCTGGACGACAAACTTGGTGTAGGTATCGTTCTGGGATTTGGCTACGACAAGACCAAGCACGAGGGAACTATCTCTGGTGTTGATTATTCTTCTGAAGATAAGAAGACAACCTTCCTGATTAAGCCTTACCTGCGCTATCAGTGCTTTACTGCTGGTAAGTTCAATGTATTCGTTGACGGCGGTCTGAACTTTAAGACAGTTTCTCGTGAGAATTTCAAGAGCGAAATGGACTTCGGTTTGTTCGTATCTCCTGGTATTGCTTACAGTGTTAACGAGAAGTGGAGCATCGTTGCTCACCTGAATGACATGTTCACTCTTGGTTACCACAAGGATGCTGTTGCTGATGTTTCTGGTGCTCCTGACGCTCCTACATCATTCAATGTTGGTCTCGCCAGCGGTGGCTTCAACGTTGGTTCACTGACCTTCGGTGTTTACTACAACTTCTAATTCAGAGAGTTTACGAAACAAATAAAAATAAGGTGAGTCGTAAGGCTCACCTTATTTCTTTGTTACGCGCTTTTCTTTATAGTGTGCTATCAACTATCAATTCTTGATATGCACATCCTGCTGTGGGAATGGGATTTCGATGCCGTTCTCGTTCAGGGTGTCGTAGATGGTGGTCAGTGCCTGGGCGGTGACGGCACTACGCATCAGCGGCTCTGTCCAAACGAAAAGTTTGAAGTTGACGCTGCTGTCGCCTAACTCAGTGACACGGGTAAAGACGTCTTTCGAGGGGTCCGTACCATCCATATGGAGGTCGTTGACGGCGTCCTCTATCAGTCGCTTTACCTGTGCAATATTCGAACCGTAAGCCACACCGAAGGGAATCATCTGCAGCACGTAGCCGTGGTTGCGTGTCAGGTTCTTGTAGTTCTTCGAGAACAGCTGGGCATTCTGGAAGGTGATAACCTCACCCGTCAGGGCTTCGATGACGGTCGATGTGTAGTTAATGCTTGACACGCGTCCTGTCGTATCGTCAATCTGCACAAGGTCGCCCACCTTGATTCGTCCTGTCATGAGTGAGATACCGTAGTAGATGTTCTCGATGATGTCTTTCGAGGCGAAACCGATACCTGTTGACAAACCTCCGGTGATAACCAGCAACCACTCTGTAGAGACGTTGAGGATAGCCATAGATACGAGGAACCATGAGCCCCAAACCACTACTTGCAGCACGTTCTTGCCCATTACCTCGCGGCTGGCTGCCGTTTCGGGGTCTTTATCCTCGAAGTGCATGCGCATCAGCTGCAGGATGGTGCGGTTCAGGTAGCTGAAGAAGAACCACAGCGTAACCACCATTGCCAGCGTCAGGATGCTCAGCTTCAGGTTCTGCATGTTCACAAAGTAGTATTTGAAATACTTCCAGCAAAGGTCGCTGAGGTTGAAGACGTCGGCAGCCCAATAGACGCTAATCATCACAGAGCAGACACCCATCACGGGTAGCAGTACCTCGTAGGCCAGATCGTAGCTCCATGTCTTAGTAATAGGGAGCTCACCAAAGTGGTGGCGTACGCCATAGAGCTTCAGATACTGGCTGACACAGGTGATGGTGAGGATGCACGTCAGCTGCATGATCCACCAGATGAGAATCTGTACGGCCAGCAGTGTGTAGCCTATCCACGAACAGCCTACGCTGATAAGGAATACAATTAGCGAGATATAGGTGTAGAACATATCCCAGCGGGGTACATTCTTGTTGTGGCGTCGTATCACACTCCACTGCCACAGCGCACAGATGAGTAGAATCGGCGGGAAGGTGATGTTGACCAACTCGTTAGGTATCAGGATGATGCGGATGGCGATAACCAGAAAACCAACGAAGAGTAGGGGGGTGTAGATGCGGAAAGCACTCGTTATCTGATTACCCGTCACACGTAGCAGCAGGGATATCAGGATGACGCCCAACAGCCATGCATACTCTACCAACAGGTTGGCTGCCATGATGAAGAAGTTCTGGTCGGTCAGCGCCAGCGTGATACCTAGGATCAGTGCGAAGGTGATGGTTGTCGTAGCCAGCGTGATGCAGGTGCGCTTCTTCATGAACTCCGGCGTGCGGAAGCGTTTGGGCACCACGAAGCGAATGGCTAGGAAGTTGAGCAGTGAGGCAATGATGGCATAGAAAATGGTGGAGATGAGCAGGCCGAAAATCCAGCGGCTGTCCCACTGCGAATGGGCGTTGGGGCGGTATTTCTTCTCTACCGTACGCTCCATGGTCCGCCAGTAGCGGTTCCAACTCTTGATAATGGCGAAATAGCTGTCGCCACCATTCTTGAAGATATTAGTCTGTATGTCGTAATAGCGCTTCTGGGCATAGTCGTTCAGGTTGCTCAGGCGCTTCTCCGTCATGTCGTAGTAACGGATGTAGTCTTGCAGCGTGGTGCGGTTCTCCTCTAGCGAGTTGCGGATATTGGTGGCCAGCGTCATGCAGACGTTTCGGTCGGTCTTTCCTCTGTCGTCCAGCAGGTTGACGGGCATCGACTTCAGCGAGGTGATGAGCGAGTCGTAGCGTGCTATCTCCGAGTCGGTCTTGTCCATGAACATCTTAAAGGGCAGCTGCTGGCGACGGAAGTCGTGATACTGCTCGGTGGCCTCATGACAGGCGTAGGTCAGGTCGAAGACATAGTCCAGTTTCTGCGAGTAGAGCATCAGCGAATTCTGGTTCGAGCGCTGCATGGTCTCCATCAGTCGCTGCCGCACCTGGTCGCTTTGTTTACGGTTCATCTCTATCTGTTGCGACAGTTCGCGATGGTGCAACGTCAGTTCGGTGCGCAGTATCTGCAGGGTCTGCTGCAGGTCTTTCTCCTTTAGCACTGCCTGTGCACTCAAAGTAGTGAGCAGCACCAGCAAGATGGTCAATATTCTCTTCATTCTGCCTTCTTCTATCAATTTTCGTGCAAATTTAGAAAAAAAATATGAATTATGCATTATGCATTATAAATTATTTTGTAATTTTGTGGCAAAATCAAAAATACAGACCGATATGATACTCATTGCTGACAGTGGAAGCACCAAGACTGACTGGACGCTCCTGCACTCTACTAACCCATTACTGAAGAGCGAGGAAATCGCTACGTTCCGAACCCAAGGCATCACCCCCATCCATCAGACGGCAGGTGACATTCGCGACATCATTGAGCGCGAGTTGCTGCCTCAGTTGTCGAGTTTCCCTCGTGCCAAGCTCATTGAGTCCGGCGTGCTGGAGAGCCCGTTGCTGCAGAACCTGCACCTCTTCTTCTATGGCAGTGGTTGCACGCCCGCGCACGTACCTATGATGATACAGCTCATGAACGAAGAGCTGTCGCCCAAGACCGTCGAGGTGCATAGCGACCTGATGGCGGCTGCCCGTGCGCTGTGTGGTCACGAGGCTGGCATGGCGTGCATCCTCGGTACGGGTGCCAACAGCTGTCTGTACGATGGCGAGAACATTGTCCAGAACACGCCCGCGCTGGGTTATATCCTTGGCGACGAGGGCAGTGGCTCCGTGCTGGGTCGCCTGTTCCTGAACGCCATCTTCAAGAATCCTGCGCTGGCCGATGTCCGTGACGAGTTCCTCACGGCTAACAAGTGGGAACAGAAGGACATCATCCAGAAGGTGTACCGCGAGCCGATGGTCAACCGCTGGCTGGCGTCGCTGTCGCCGTTCATCATGGACCACATCGCCAATCCTTACATCAAGCAGTTGGTCATCGACAATTTCCGCGACTTCTTCCGCAAGAACATCGTGCCCTACAAACGTCCCGACCTGCCCGTGCACTTCGTGGGTTCTATGGCCCACCACTATCAGGAGCAGCTGGAGGAGGCCGCCCATGCCGAGGGCTTCACCGTGGGCAATATCCTGCAGAGTCCCATCGAGGGTCTCGTCATTTACCACGGAACACCTGCACAAAAAAATTAGTGGCGAGCGTTTATTTCTCACCACTAACCACAAGAAACAGAAGCTTTCGCAAGTCCTGCTTGCGAAAGTTTTTGTTTATTCAAACGTGAACTTCGTCTTCTCCACGCCGTAGCCGTAGATGGTCTTGAAGTCGTTCTTCATGGAGATGACGGTGTAGCCGTTCTCGCGCCATTTTGCCTCACGCTTGGCACCTTCTGTCAGGTCGGCGTGGTCGCGCTCATCGTCGTCGGCAACGAGCATGAAGGTGGCTGTGCGGTATTGCTTGTTGCTCAGGCAGTAGTTGTGCATGGCCTGGTCGCCGCTGCTGTTGCCAAACGACAGCACGGGCACCTTGCCAATCTCCTGACTGATCTGTCTCACCTTGTTCGTCTTCAGGTTCTTGATGATGAGGCTGTCCGTGCGCACCAGATACTCCTCCTTACCCATGGTGTAATCCACACCCACATTCTCACCCTGTTTGTTAGAGCTCAGACACACGTCCATGCCAATCACCCTGTTGGGTTCAATGCCTATCGACTCCACTAGTGCACGACAGATGAAACGGTCTGAACCAGACACTACATAATAGGTGAATCCGTTGGCCTTCAGGTAGTTGAATACCTCCAGCATGGGCTTGTAGAAGCTCTCGCCATAGGTCATTCCCTTGAAACCGTTGGCAGGCTCCTTGGCGTAGTTCAATACATAGTCGTGAAACTCAGCGATGGTCATGCCGGCATAGGCCTTCGCTGCCGCATAGGCGTGAACCATGTCGAAGTGGTCGGGCAATTTTTTACCCTCGCGCACGAAGTCGCGAATGTTCTGTGCCGCCTCGCGTACTTCGTCGGGGGCCTTGTCCTTGTATGTGGGGTCGTCCAGTGCGCGGTATTCCAGCATGTTGTACTCAAAGTAAGTAGGGTAGAGCTCCCCCACGAACGTACCGTCCATGTCGAACGTGGCTATGCGGTCCTCCTCAGGAATGAAGTTCTTGGAGTTCTGGTTGGTCACATCCTCCACATACGCCTTCAGCGTCCTCAGCGCCTCGCAGTCGTTCCATAGGGTGAAGTACTCTTTCTGTGGTGCCTCCGTCTTCTCGTCGTCTTTGCTGGAGCATGACGTCACCACCAGTCCCTGTGCGAAGATGCACATCAGGACCATTGTCAAAAACAGGTTCTTTTTCATTTTTTTCTCTTTGTAAATAGTATTCATGCTGCAAAATTACACATTTTTCATCAATATTACGCCGATTGCCATATTTTTATTACCTTTGCAGCAAAATTTGATGGTTATAAGCACTATTGTTGGAAGAATGATGGATAATCAAGAAGAGATATTTCCGGTAGTAGACGAAGCAGGGAATGTGATAGGCTCTGCGACCAGAGGCGAGTGCCATAGCGGCTCGAAGCTGCTGCACCCCGTGGTTCACCTGCATGTGTTCAACTCCAAGGGCGAGATCTATCTGCAACGCAGACCCGACTGGAAGGACATACAGCCAGGAAAGTGGGACACGGCCGTCGGAGGGCATATTGACTATGGCGAGACGCCCGAAGAGGCCTTGCGCCGTGAGGTGCGCGAAGAGTTGGGCATCACCGACTTCGTACCTGAGCCCGTCGACAAGTATGTTTTTGAGAGCAAGCGCGAGAAGGAGCTAGTATATGTGAACCGCACCGTTTACGACGGTGAGATACGACCGTCCGCAGAGGAGCTGGATGGTGGCCGTTTCTGGACGATTCAGGAGATTCGCGAGGCTATGGGCAAAGGCATACTGACCCCCAACTTCGAGAGTGAATACAACCGATGCTTGCTTTAGTAAGCCCTCCACTATTCACGAAGAATGGTGGAGGGTTTTCTTTGGTTTCGATCCTTCAATTTAGAAGGGTCCGCGACCCATGCACGAGGTGGTTGTGATGGCCGTCAGGAAGGCGGTGAGTGCGGCTACTATGACCTTCACCGCAATCTCAACAAAACTTTGTTTCTTCATCGTCTCAAGTTTTAGTTTCAAGAAGTGAGGGCTTCAGCCTTCAGACCTCGGCCCTCAAACTTCATCAGTTGGTGTCGCCTGCGTCGTCGTCACCGCTGGGCGTCAGGGAGCCAGTGCTGCCACCGTTCGAACCGCCTCCGTTTTCACCGTTTTGGTTCTGGTTCTCGCTAGAACCGCCATTCTCACCGTTCTCGTTCTCGGGGTCTTCCACCTCGCCAGAGGTAGAGGTTACGCGCTTCACCACCTTGCCTTCGCGGTCGTAGCAGGTAATCTGGATGGCGGTGTCTGCCAACTCGTCCTTCAGATCCACACTCGGCGTGAAGATGATGCGGCGACTGGTAATCAGCGAGGTCTTCACGTCCTCAACCTTTTCTACCGACTTCGAACGCAGTCCGAAGCGCATGTTACCCAGTCCGGGCAGGGGTACGCTGTGACCCTCGGTAGCCCACGCCTTGATGACCTCACCGGCTGCATCCCAGCAGGCCTTCATCACGCCCTGACTTACTCCGCTGCGCAGCGCAGCTTCCTTAATCACCTTCGACTGACCCAGGGTAGAGTACATCTCGGGTTTCATCACGTAGCGGTACTTGCCCGCAGCTTCCTTGTCAAACTTCAGCAGTCGCTCTACTGCCTTTACTTTCAATGCCATAAGAATTTAAAATTTTAAGGGTTGTAAAAATATTTCCTCTTCCTTAAAACCTTTTCCTTGAGTCGTGTTTTTTGCAGTTATACTATGCAACACTTTCTCGTGCACTAAGAAAATTTTGTTTCATAGTTATGCCGCAATTTTTAGACGCTTTTGTCCTTTTTGCATCTATGCAAAGGTACGAAATTTTCATGAATTGTGCAAGAAAAACGGCAATTATTTTTCAAAAAAAATGCACTTACTCGCAGTTTTGCAGTTTTGCAGTTTTGCAGACTTGACATAAAGGTTTCCAGAATCGGAAAACCTTATAATTAGAAATTATATATATTATAATATATATAATTTTAATATATATAATAAATTTAAAAATCTATTTACTCCCTCACTATACTCGTCGAGGCATACCCCCTCGGCTTTTGCACTTTCAAAAACATTAAAGTCAAGTTTGCAAAACTGCAAAAGTGCAAAACCATAAACTCTGTGAAGAGGTACCAGGTTCCTGTTCCATTGTTATTTAATTACCCTTTTTATTTGGCTGTTCAGATTTTATTTGCTACTTTTGCAACGTGAAACATGCAACAGGTACCTGTCACCTGTTTCGTTTTAATGAAAATGAAGTACAGATAGAATCATGGACGACAAAGAACTACAAAAGACAGTAAATCCCGTTTATTTGACCGCCAAATCGACTTTGGGTCTTCTGAAAAAGGCAGGGGATCCGGATGCTGTTGCATTACTGCCTATTATCGGCCTGGAGACAGAATTGCAGGAGAAAGCCAAGATTCTCCCCGCCCATATCGGGGACTGTTACAAAACTGCCCAGCTGGCCCGCTATGAAATATACAACACAGCGGCGCTTCGAAGCGCCACCCCCAATATCGTGGACCTTCCTTCGGGTTATTCGCCCCGTGGGTTCCGCGTGTCGTCGGCGGGAAAGCGTTATTTCGGCTTTGACCTTCCGGTGGTGATTGACGACATGGCTCCTGCCGCGGAGAAAGTGATGACTCCCGAGCAGCGCCGCCTGTCCAGTTACCACGCCGTGGATGCCACCAATTACCAGTCCATGAAAGACGCATTGGGGAACGTCAAGGACGAGTTGTGCATCGTGACGGAAGGACTGCTGGGGTATTTCAACGAGCCGGAGCTGGTGAGTCTCTGCCAGGCCATTCACCGTCTCCTCTCGGAGTACGGCGGCTGTTGGATGACAGCCGACACATCCATCTTGAGAATCTATACGCTCACCTTCAGCACCTTGCTTAAAGGAGATGAACTTGCCTTATTGAATCGTATGCAAGGGAAAGCCAACGAAATGGCCGATGTGAAGATGAACCAGAACAGTCTCTTCCTGAATGGCGAGGAGGGAGCCAGGAGATTCCTGGAAGACCAGGGATTCACGGTGTCGGCAGAGCCCGTCACGCTCTATCTTCCGGATGTTCCCGGCGTGACGGATGAGCTCCGGAATGCCTATCGGCAGATGGACATACTCACCATGCGTGTCGCCTCTCCGAAGACGGGGAGGAAGTCGGCTTCGGAGCTTCCTTTTTCCGTTGACAGTTCGGTAACGGAAGGAAAACTCGTCATGAAAGTCCAGGGACGGGTAGATACCCTCACGGCAACGCAGTTGCTGAAAGCCTTCCAGGAGGCGTCGCCTCAGACTGATTCAATAGAGCTGGACGTGGAGAAAATGCCCTATATCTCATCGGCCGGTCTCCGTGTACTGTTGATCATGCGGAAGTCCGTAAAAGACCCGAGCAGCTTCAAGGTGTTCCATGTCCAGCCCGAGGTCGAGAAAATCTTTATAATAACCGGATTCGACAAGATTCTGCTTTAAGAATACAACAGATAAACATTATATTAACATGAAACCA
>JAEEGI010002528.1_pt1 | contig 44781 bp, 43 predicted proteins | sample 8958751 | NCBI WGS metagenome assembly JAEEGI01 (sample SAMN16246545, study PRJNA631951) | gut metagenome | biome: gut microbiome; feature: rumen; material: KS-attached | host: Bos | place: Iran: Karaj | collected 2018-10
GAGAGGCCAACGCCTCCATAAAACACACGTCCCCGGCCGAAGCCGGGGACGTATCACGCGGGAATGACTATCATTTCTTGCCGAACCATTTGAACAGCCGCAGGAACCAGTCAATGATGCCCTTGGCCGCGCCGGTGATCTTTTCGATGAACGCATGGATCGCGCTCGTCGGCTCGTTGTTTTCATCCAGCTCCAGCTTCGGGATCTCCCGCTCCTCTACATGGGACGGATCGTTGGCGCACACGCGGCGCATCAGACCGGTTTCGTCCGTGGTCGCCTGCCTGACGACGACCCATTCGCCCCAGGTGTGGCCGAGCGCGGGTTCGTCCACGTGCGTGCGGCTGTATTCCAGATCGCAGTACAGACACCGATGAACGGCATCATAGCTTCCCGGGGTTTCACAGGTGGGCGGCACCGCATTCTCCCGCCGCTGCGTTTCTTCATGGTAATTGTATTGAACAGGTGAATCAACCACAATATCGTTGCCGCAGGCTTCGGGCGTGTTGTCAATCCGGATTTGCCGCCAGGCGGCTTCATCTGCACCGTACCAGATGTTCAGCTCACCGACCTCCATCGTCGGGCCATACCAGGAATTATGGCGATAGCTCATACTTGACACCAGACAATCCCGGATTCTGGTTATGCTTGCAGGCAGATAGACGTCCCGCAATCCACTGTTGACAAACATATAACACCCGGTCTCCGCAGTTCCCTGCTCCAGCATGGCTTTTGTCAGAGCGGTGCAGTCGATAAATGCGTATGAACCGATTTGCTGAACACTGCCGGGGATCTGCACTTCGGTCAATGCCGTACACGCCGCAAAGCTCCTGGCGCCCAGAAGATTCAACTGCTGCGGCAGACGGATCTCTTTCAGCGCGGCGCAGCCTTCAAAAACACCACTTTTATAATTGAACGGAGGAAAAGAGCTGTATTCTACATAAAGGCCGAGCGCGGTCAGGCTTTCGGGCAGCGAAACCGTTTCAAGCGACGAGCAGCCGGAGAACGTTGCCATCGGCAGCCAGGTCACGCCTTCTTCAACCGTCACGGTTTTGAGGCCGGTGCAGCTTTCAAAAACTGCGCCGACGCCTTCAAAACGGCTGCCGGTCCAGTTCTGCACCGTGCCGGGAACCGTCACCTCCGTGAGCGAAGGGCAATCGAAGAACACGCGGGAGCCAAGCGTTGTCAGAGCGGCCGGGAAACGAAGCTCGCGCAGGTTTGCGCAATGAGCAAACGCGTAATCGGAGATTTTTGAAAGCCCGGCGGGGAATTGCACGGTTTCAAACGAGCCGCCTTCAAACGCATGGTCGTTTATCTGCGTCATGTCATCGGGGAGCACAATGTTTTGCAGCTTTTCTCCGTTGAGATACAGATCGTGCGCATAATAGAGCGGGTTGGGATGCAGAGAACCGTCGGTATTATCACAGTAGCTTCCGCCAAAAGTGATGTTACACCATGCATCAAAATCCGAGATGTTGATCCGTTCCAGATTCACACAATTGATGAAGGTGGATGAAATGACACGAACTGTCGGGGGAATCGTCACGCTCTTCAACCCGGTGCAGTTCAGAAATACGTCTTCCAGCACCGCAACATTTTTCGGCGTCGTGACCTCGGTCAACGACTTACAGCCCCAAAATGAACCGGAGCCCAGGGTGCGGACGGAATCCGGAAACGCAATCTCCATCAGCGACGAGCAAGCCGAAAAAGCCCCATGGGCAATCGTGTCGACCGATTCCGGAAGGAAAACATGTTTCAGGTTTTTGCTGCAGGCAAACGCCTCGTCGCCGATGCAGGTCACCGTTTCGGGGATGGTGAACGCTTCGGTTTCACTGCCTGACGGGTAACAGAGCAGCACGGTATGATCCTTTGAATACAGACAGCCGTTCGCATCCGAGGCGTAGTTTGGATTCTCTGCGGCAACTTCAATGGACAAAAGCGTTTCGGTGACGAACGCGCCCGTGCCGATATCGGTGATGTCCTTTGAGATGGAAACGGTCGAAACGGAGGTGCTGTAAAAAGCATACTCTCCGATCCGCGTCAGAGAAGCGGGAAAAACGAGATCCTCCAGCGGCGAACAATCGTAAAACGCATAGTTCCCGATCTCCGTCAGCCCCTCCGGCAAAGAGATCTCCGTGATGTTCAGCATGCCGAACAGCGCGTTGCCGATTCCGGTGACGCCGGGTTCAACAACAACCTTTGTAACAGGTTCAAATCTCCAGGGGTGTTTTTGCTGGGCAAAATCGTAATCCCAGGTTGCGCCTGTGCCGCTGACGGTCAGAACACCGTCGTCCGTGAGAACCCAGGTAACGTTATCGCCGCAGCTGCCGCTTTTCAGAACCGTCGGTTCCTCCGCCGCGGCGGTGAGCCCCGCGGCGAGCAGCGCCGCGACCAGCACGGTCAGCAGCAGCGCGAGCCAAAGCTTGTTTGTTCTTTTCATCGGAATTCCTCCTTCAAGGTAAATGCAAAAGGTGTTTTGCTTTTGTCAGGTCCACCATAGCATAAAGAAACCTCCCTGTCAAACGGCAGGGAGTGAAACGCGGTTTCAGGGGAGTGAATCGCGGTTGTTCATAAATTATTTATATTTTGACGCGCGCAGACAAAAGCGCCGACCGGTGGCCGGCGCCGCGTTCCGGGCGCGTTATGCGCTGAGCTTGATCGGGTGTTTCGGTTTTTCAAACGTGCCGACCTTGCCGGAAAAGCCGTCGATGCCGCACCAGACGGTCTCCTCCCCTTCGGCGGAAAGGCCCAGCCGCACCAGCCTGCCGTTTTGGAACCAGAGCTGCGTCACGCTGCCGTCTTTGGCCGTCACCGTTTCGGTGTCGCAGTCTTTGCCGCCGAAGGTCGCCTTGCCGCCCTCCACGCCGGCGGGATCGCGCAGATCGATCAGCCGCAGCAGATCCAGCTCCTTCGCCATACCCTTCATTTCCTCGTCGTCCAGTTCGAACCAGATGCCGAGCATCCGGGTATAGACGGTCTGCGCCGTGCCGTCGTAATAGAGGTCGGCGTCATAGCTTTCGCCGCCGTCAGTCATGTGCATTTCGATGTAGTAGTCCTCGCCGCGGCGCTGCAGCCGGTAGGAGGCGTCTGGCATCTCTTCAAAGCGCAGACCCACGCTGTAGACGCCGGTCTGCAGAATCTTCTGCACGCCCAGATAGCGGGTTGGTTCCGCAGGCGGCAACGCGGCGGTCTGCACCGTCAGCACCTTGCCGTAGGCGCTGAGGATGCTGCCCTTGGCGGTTTTCGTATAGGCCCGCACGGCGAAGCTGTAAGCGGTCTGCGGCGCAAGGTTTTTCACGGCATACGCCGTGCCTTTGACGGTTTTCAGCTTGCCGTAGGCATTCTTTTCCGGGTAGTAGCGGTAAACGACGTAGCCGGTCGCGCCCTTCACGGCCTTCCATTGCAGGCTGACGCTGTCGGCGGTCACGGCCGCGGCCTTGAGACCCGTCGGCGCCTTGGGGTAGATTTTGAACGTCAGCGTCCTGCTCCCCTTATAGTTGCCGCGCAGCGTCACCTTGACGCCGTATGTGCCGACCGCTCTGCGCCCGGCGGCGTATTTCACCCGATAGTCGGTCCCCTTTTTCAGCGTGTTGCCCGCCTTGTCGGTCACGACCACGGCGGGGGTCTTCGTTTTGCCGTCAAAGACAAAGCTCTTTTGCCTGAGCGCAATCTTTTTCACGGCGGGGATGGTCGTCTTCTTCTGTTTGCCGCACTGCCTGCAGGTCTGCACGCGCTTGCCGCTCTTGCCGATCTGCGCCTGCGTCACGGTCTGCGTCCATTGATGGGTGTGGGCGGCGGACGCGGGCAGCACGGCTCCGAGACCGAGCAGCAGCGCCGCGCACAGCAGCAGGGAAAGGATTGGTTTTTTCATGGATCATGTGCCTCCAAATCAAAGAATTTGCAGGTTCAATGTAACACAATCCGCGGCGGAAAACAAGCTGTAAATGTTGGAAACGAAGAAGGGGCTGTTTTGAAAACAGCCCCAAAAGCAATCTGCTTATATCTTCTCTTCCAGCGCGGCGATCTCGCGCAGGACGTTTGCCGGCGCCGGCGCGCCCTTCACGGTGCGGCGGTTGACGCAGGCGTCCAGATCGATGGCCTGATAGACATCTTCCCCGAACAGGTCGCAGGCCGCCTTGTACTGCTCCAGCGGCAGCGTTTCAAGTGTGAGCCCCTGCTCGATGCAGGCGGCCACGAGCTCGCCGGTGCATTTGTAGGCGTCGCGGAACGGCAGACCCTTGCCGACAAGATAGTCGGCGCAGTCGGTCGCGTTGATGAAGCCCCCGGCCGCCGCCGCGCGCAGATTGTCTTTGAGCACGCGCGCCGTTTCCAGCATGGGCGCGAAGGTGTCCAGGCAGATCACCGCGGTGTCCATCGCGTCGAACACGGCCTGCTTGTCCTCCTGCATATCCTTGTTATAGGCCAGGGGCAGACCCTTCATCACGGTCAGCATCGTCATCAGGTCGCCGAACACGCGGCCCGCCTTGCCGCGCACCAGCTCGGCAATGTCGGGGTTCTTCTTTTGCGGCATGATGCTGCTGCCGGTGGAAAACGCGTCGTCCAGCTCCACGAACTTGAACTCCCACGAGCACCAGAGAATCACCTCTTCGGCAAAGCGCGACAGATGCACCATCAGAATCGACAGACACGAAAGCAGCTCCAGCACGTAATCGCGGTCGGATACACCGTCGAGGCTGTTGCTGCTCACCCCGGTCAGCCCCAGCTGCGCCGCCGCAAAGCCGCGGTCCAGCGGATAGGTCGTGCCGGCCAGAGCGCCCGAGCCGAGCGGAGAGACCGCCATGCGCTTTTTGCAGTCCTGAAGGCGCGCACGGTCCCGCAGCAGCATGTCGCCATAGGCCAGCAGATGATGGCCGAAGGTGATCGGCTGCGCCCGCTGCAGGTGGGTGTAGCCGGGCATGACGAAATCATAGGTTTCCTTCGCCTTGGCCGTGATCACGCGCAGCAGGCGGTTGAGGCTCGCTTCCAGCTTTTCGCTTTCGTCCAAAAGATAGAGCCGCAGGTCGAGCGCCACCTGGTCGTTGCGGCTGCGCGCGGTGTGCAGCCGTTTGCCGCTGTCGCCGATCCGCTTCGTCAGCTCCGCTTCCACAAAGGTGTGGATATCCTCGGCGGTCCTGTCAATGGCCAGCTTGCCGCTCTCGAGCTCCAGCGCGATCTGCCGCAGCGCGGCGACGATTTTACCGCTTTCCGCTTCGTCGATGATGCCCTGTCTGCCGAGCATCGTCGCGTGCGCAATCGAGCCGCGGATATCCTGCTGCGCCATCCGGCTGTCGAACGAGATGGACGCGTTGAAATCGTTGGTCTGCTTGTCCAGTTCCTTTTGGAACCTTCCTTTCCAAAGGGGCATGTGATGACCTCCCGTGCGGCCTTGCCGCGTTTGATACGATTTGTATTATCATACACGAATTCGCCGAAATGTCAAGCGATATCGGATATTTATTCGTGAATCTTCCATTGGTATACGGACATATTCACCGTGCCGTCGGCGCAAAAGCGGACGCCCTCCCCTTCCAGCAGCGCGCGCTGCACGTCGGGGCCGCCGAACGCGAAGCCCGGCGCGGGCCGCCCGTCGGCCATCACGACCCGGTGGCACGGAATGACCCCCGGTCGCGGATTCCGGTGCAGCGCATAGCCGACCGCGCGCGCCCAGCGGGGGTTCCCCGCCAGCGCCGCCACCTGGCCGTAGGATGCGACCTTTCCCTGCGGAATTTGGCACACGACGTCATAGATCAGATCGAACGTCGTCATGCCTGTTTCCCCGCGTAATAGGTCCTGGCCGCCAGCAGCCAGTCGGTCTGCACGATGTCGAAGCCCTTTTGCATGAACCAGCCCCAACCGGCGTCCGGGTCGCCCGTGACGGCGACGTCGTCGGTGTGGGAAGCGGCGATCACGTCTTTATAATTGTAAACGATGGCGTTGCCCCAGACGCACAGCCCGTTTTTGTGCAGCCAGGCGATATGCTCGTCGCTGACCACGGGCGCGTCGTCGGTTTTAAACAGCGCCTCGATGCCGCAAAAGCGCAGCTTTCGCCGCAGCAGCCGTTCGGAAACGTCGTCCTTTTCGCGCACGATGGCGAGGAACGGCAGATCCGCCGCAACAGCTTCCACTTTTTTGAGGTCGCCTTCCCCGGCGCCGGTTTTGATCAGCACCTGCTCTTCCATCCCGTGGCGGCGCACACAGTTTGCGATCGCTTCCGGCGCGGACCAGAACTTGTCCAGATTGACCATGCAGCGCCCCTTCAGCAGCTCCAGCGCGTCGTCGAGCGTCAGGATCGGTTCGGTTGTTTTCGCGTGGTCATAGTTGCGAAAGCGCAGCCGCGCAACCGAACGGTCGCCCCGCACGCGCAGCAGCCGCTTCGTGCCGAGGTGGGCCGGCTCCATGCCGGGATGAAACACGAACAGCGATCCGCTGCGCGACAGCGACACGTCGAGCTCCACGATATCCGCGCCCTGCGCAACGGCGGCGCGGAAGGCCGCTTCGCTGTTGCAGGGGACGTTGCCGCCCGAAACGCCGCGGTGCGCGGCCAGCAGCGGGGCCTTGCCGTTTCTCAGAAGCTCCATGTTCGTTTAATCCTCCGCGGCCAGCAGCATGGCGATCAGGCTTTCCACCGTGTCGCCCGTCATGGCGCCGATCTGCGTATGCAGCAGCTTGCCTTCGGGCGAAACGAGCACCGTGGTCGGAATGGATGACACGCCGCAGGCGAGCGCGGCGCTCTCGTCGGTGTCGTAATAGACCGGGAAGGTATAGCCGTTCTCTTCCAGAAATGCCTTGACGCCGTCCACGGTGTCGCGGTAACCGTCGGTCAGGTTGACAAACAGGAAGTCGACCTTGTCGCCGTATTTCAGAAACGCGGTTTCGAGGTCGGGCAGCTCCGATTTGCAGGGGTTGCACCAGGTGGCCCAGAAGTTGACCAGCACGGGCTTGCCGCGCAGGGACGAGAGCGCAAGGGGCTTCCCGTCGCCGTCATAGACGGTGAAGTCGGGCGCGTCTGCGGTCTCCGACTGCGGCAGGGTGTTTGCCGTATCATAGGGCGCCGTGGGTGCGGCCATTTCGCTGAGCATGCGGTAGGCGAACGTGCCCCCGCCGAGCAGCAGCGCAATGATGAGCAGCAGCAGGATCCAGGTATAGTTCTTTTTCATGGCTGATTCTCCCCTTTACATTAACTTGCCGATCACGGTGGTCATCAGGCCGCAGGCCATCAGCACGCCGACCACGATCAGAAAGATGCCGCAGACCAGATTGATGACGCGGTAATGCTCTTTGATAAACCGGAACGTCCCCTTGAGCCTGTCGATCAGCACCGCCGAAAGCAGGAACAGGCTGCCCATGCCGAGGGAATAGCAAAACAGCAGCAGCACGCCGCGCCACGCCGTGGCCGAGGCCGAAGCGAGCATCAGCGCCGAGCCGAGGAACGCGCCCACGCAGGGCGTCAGGCTGACGGAATAGATGACGCCGAACAAAAACGCCGAAAGGATGCCGCTGATCTTGTGCCCGCTCTGCATGCCCTTGAAGAACGGCAGGCGGATCACCTCGAGATAGGACAGGCCGAAGAGAATCACGATCAGGCCGCAGACGATGTCCACCACAACCTGATAGCGCCGCAGCAGCGTCCCCAGCGTGCCGGCAAACAGCCCCAGCAGGCAGAACACCAGCGTGAAGCCGCCCACGAACGCGGCCGCGCGGGCAAAGACCTTGCTTTTTTTCTCCTCCCCCGCCGCGAAATAGGAAATATACAGCGGCAGCATCGGCAGCATGCAGGGCGAGATGAACGAGATCACGCCCTCCAGAAAGGTGACAACATAATTCATGGCATTCCCTCCTGACATATCTTATTTATTATAGCACAGACCGGTGCGCGAATGCAACGCCGGCGCTGCGGATTACGCGGACCCGGAGAAAAAATTTTTTCTGAAACCCCTTGACAGCAGCGATTTAACGTGCTAAAATGCTTTTAAACCGATGAGGAAGAGTGAGTAGGTCTTCTCCCTTCCCCTTCAGCGAGCCGCGGACGGTGCAAGCGCGGCGGGGAACACAAGGCCGAATGGACTTCCGAGGGCGCGCAGAAATGCGAACGCAGAGTATGCAAGACGGAGACGGCCCTCCGTTACCAAAGGTCAGCGTATGATGGTACGCGTGAGTGGGCGCGCAAGCGCCAAGCCGGGTGGCACCGCAGGAATCAACGATCTCCTGTCCCAGCAAAACGACTGGGACGGGAGTTTTTTCTTGTCTCGGCACCGGCGCGGCAGGCCGGCTCAGCCGCCGCAGCCGATCCGTAACCGATGATTCACGCAGAGGTTACAAAACGGTACAAAAAATAAATGAAAGAAAGGAATGACCGTGATGAGCAAGATCCCGTACAAAATCTATCTGAACGAAAGCGAGATGCCGACGGCCTGGTATAACCTGCGCGCCGACATGAAAACGAAGCCCGCGCCGCTTTTGAACCCCGGCACGCTCGAGCCGATGCCGGCGAGCGACCTCGCCCCCGTGTTCTGCGACGAGCTGATTCAGCAGGAACTGGACAACGATACCCGCTTCTTCGAGATTCCGCCGGAGATCCGCGACTTCTACAAGATGTATCGCCCCTCGCCGCTGGTACGCGCCTATTGCCTTGAGGAAAAGCTGGGCACCCCGGCCAAGATCTATTACAAGTTTGAAGGCAACAACACCTCGGGCTCCCACAAGCTGAACTCCGCCATCGCGCAGGCCTACTACGCCAAGAAGCAGGGCCTCAAGGGCGTGACCACCGAGACCGGCGCCGGACAATGGGGCACCGCGCTCTCCATGGCCTGTTCCTATTTCGGTCTGGACTGCAAGGTCTTCATGGTCAAGGTCTCCTATGAGCAAAAGCCGTTCCGCCGCGAAGTCATGCGCACCTACGGCGCGTCGGTGACCCCGTCGCCCTCGATGGAGACCAAGATCGGCCAGAAGATTCTGCACGACCATCCCGGCACCACCGGTTCGCTCGGCTGCGCCATCAGCGAGGCCGTGGAAGTTGCGACCTCCACGCCCGGCTACCGCTACGTGCTCGGCTCCGTGCTCAACCAGGTGCTGCTGCACCAGAGCGTGATCGGTCTGGAAACCAAGGCCGCGCTCGACAAATACGGCATCAAGCCCGACATCGTCATCGGCTGCGCCGGCGGCGGCTCCAACCTCGGCGGTCTGATCGCCCCGTTTATGGGCGAAAAGCTGCGCGGCGAAGCGGATTACCGCATCGTCGCCGTGGAACCGGCCTCCTGCCCCAGCTTCACCCGCGGCAAGTTCGCCTATGACTTCTGCGACACGGGCATGGTCTGCCCGCTGGCCAAGATGTATACCCTCGGCAGCAACTTCATCCCCGCGCCGAACCACGCCGGCGGCCTGCGCTACCACGGCATGAGCCCGGTGCTCTCGCAGCTCTATCACGACGGCTATATGGAAGCGATCAGCGTGAAGCAGACCGACGTCTTTGCGGCGGCGGAGCAGTTCGCCCGGGTGGAGGGCATTTTGCCCGCGCCCGAAAGCGCCCACGCGATCAAGGCGGCCATCGACGAAGCGATGAAATGCAAGGAGACCGGCGAAGAAAAGACCATCGTCTTCGGCCTCACCGGCACCGGCTATTTCGACATGGTGGCCTATGAGAAGTTCCACGACGGCAAGATGGACGATTACATTCCCACCGACGCCGAGCTCGAAGCGAGCTTCGCGACGCTGCCGAAAGTGGAATAAGCTGCCTGTGACGCGAAAGGCCGCGTCTTTCCCGAGCGGTCCGCGCCGCGCAAAGAACCAACCGTAAAAATGAACGCCCCTGATGCTTCACGTTCGCGTGGGGATCAGGGGTGTTTTTTGCTTGCTTGTTTTACTTCTCATGCACCAGCTTGCCGGTCATGTGCTGCGCGCGAACGGCGACCACCAGCGCGCGCGGGGCGTTGCGGGCCATGTCCGCTTCCACATTCTCTTCGGGCGGAAAATACTTGGCGGCCAAGGCGCGCAGCCATTCGTCGCGCATCGCGTCGTCCGTGACGACTTTTGCTTTGCCGAACACGACCACGCTGCGGACGTACCACGCCCAGTCGCCGTCCTGCTTAAAGCCGTCATCCCAGACGGTAAAGCAGACCTTGCTGTCGCGGCGGATCGCGTCGAGCTTGTGGCCCTCCACAGCCATGTGGAAATACAGCGTGCGTGTATCCGGATCAAACACAAAATTGAGCGGCACGGCATAGGGGTAACCGTTGTCGCCGTGGACGGCCAGCACGCCGCGCTTTGCGGTCTGGAGCACGGCAAAACAGTCAGCCTCGCTCAGCTGCTGTTTGAATCTGCGCATCGGGCGGAACATCAGGCATCCCCCTTCGCGTTGGCGGCAGCCAGGAATTTGTCGCTCTGAATCACGAACCGCTCGTGGGTGCCTTCGCCCACCTTGGTCCGTTCGTCGAACACCTCGACCCTGAACACCAGCCGGCGGCGGTCGATCTCCACAAGCTCGCTTTCGCAGGTTACCTTGCCGCCGAGCGGCGTGGGCGCCAGATGGCGCACGTCCACCCGCGTGCCGACGGTGCCCTGCCCCGCTTCCAGATAGGGCTGCACGCTCTTCCACGCGGTCTCTTCGAGCAGCGCGACCATGGCGGGCGTGGCGAAGACCTCCAGCGCGCCGCTGCCGTAGTGGGCGGCGGTCTGCTCGTGGGTCACGGTAACGGTTTGTTTGCCTTTGATGCCGGTTTGCAGCATATGTTTAATCTCCTATCGGTTTATTATTCTTCATCAAAGCTCATCCGCAAAGAAGTCACTATCTATTCTTTTTATCTCATAGATATGTTCAACGGAAATGCCTAAATTGTGTTTTATCATTAACCTCATTAATGCCTTTCCGTCAATCAGCACAACTTTTATTCCAGACAAATCGCTTGCATATTTTATGGCTCCGTCCGAAAATCGCGTTGTCGTAATAAACAAACCTTTCTGTGCTTTTTTTCCTTGTAAAGCACCAACGAATTTTTGAACCTCCGGACTTGTTACCGTTTGAGACAAAGACCACTGTTTAGCTTGAATATAAATATTACTGAAGCCCAGCTGATCCTCTTTGATGATACCATCAATTCCTCCGTCTTTTGACCGTTGTGTAACTTTCCCAGCTTCATCAATTCCGTTTCCATATCCCATGCGCAGCAACAGCTTAACTACTAATTTCTCAAATTCTGTCGGGCTGAGCTTCATGACCTCATCCATTAACTGACTGGCTAATGTCGCGTTGATTTTCTGGAAAGCAGAATCTAAAACCTCTAAAGGAGATTCATCTTTTTCCATGTCTTCTTCTTTTTGTGCTGCTGGTTTTTCTGATGTAGTCTCATGAAACTTTTTAAAAGAATCAAACCGATTCAGATAATCCAAATCTATCTTTTCTTTTGATGCCAGCGCTTCTTTACCAATCTTCGTAATACGGTATTTCCCCCGCAAAGGAGTCTCAATTAAACCGGCTTTGTCTAAATACGCCCTTGCCCAAGCAACACGATTATCAAACTTGGACTGTGTACCACTGGGCAGCATTTCAGCTCTGTCCGCTTCCGAAAGATGCATTTCTTCAGCAATACACTCCCTTACATCTTTTGCAGAATGTAGTTCTCCATCTGAGAGAGTATCAAGAAAAGCCTCAAAAAATTCAAAAAACTTTGGAACTGCCATAGCTAAAACAACCCCTTTATCATTATCGAATCCATTATAGTATCTTCATCCAACGATTGCAAGCTACTATAACGATTTCTCTTCCAGTTTCCGGTACACGGTGCACCGCATGGTCACGTAGCACGCCGTGCCGCCGAGGATGTTCGAGATCGGCTCGGCCCAGAAGACGCCTTTGACGCCGAGCGCCGTCAGCGGCAGCAGCAGCGTCAGCGGCACCACGATGACCGCCTTGCGCAAGAGCGAAAAGAAGATCGCGTGCTTTGCGTCGCCCAGCGCCTGGAAGGTACTCTGGCCCGCGAACTGCAGCGCCATGAACACAAAGCCGAAGAAGTAAATGCGCAGCATGGCGCTCCCGGTCTCGATCAAGGCCGCGTCGTTGGTGAAAACCGACACCCACACCCGCGGCAGCAGCACCACCAGCAGCCAGGCGGCAAGCGTATAGCCCGCGCCCGCCAGCGTGTTGAACCGGATGCCCTGCTTCACGCGGTCGTACCGCTTCGCGCCGTAGTTATAGCTGATCACGGGCAGCGCGCCGCTGACCATGCCGGTCACGGCGAGGGTGAACACCTCGCGCACGGAGGAGAGCACGGTCATTACGCCGACGTAAAGGTCGCCGCCGAAGCGCTGCAGCGTGGTGTTGCAGGCCACCTGCACCAGACAGGCCGTGCCCTGCATGATGAAGTTGGACGTGCCGAGCTTCGCGATATCCTTCACGATCCGCCCGTCGGGCTTCAGGTTTCCGCCCTGCAGCCGCACCGGAGGCCGCCGCCCGCACAGAAAGCGCAGCACCCACGCCGCCGAGACCGCCTGGCTGACCACCGTGGCCAGCGCAGCGCCCCGCACGCCGAGCCGGAGCGCAAAGATGCACACCGGGTCCAGCGCAATGTTGCACACCGCGCCGATCACGACCGCCAGCATGCCGATGGCGGGGTAGCCCTGCGCGCTGATATAGCCGCCGAGACCCGTGGCGAGCATGGCGAACACAGCGCCGCAAAGATAGATTCGCAGATAGGGCCCCGCGTAGGCATAGGAGGCCTCGCCCGCGCCGAACGCGAACAGCAGCGGCCGGCAAAAGATCAGGCACAGCGCCGTAACCGCCGCCGCGCTGCACAGCAGCAGAAAGCAGCTGTTGCCGAGAATGCGCCCGGCTTTTTCGTCGTCGCCCGCGCCGCGCGCCATCGAGAACAGCGGCACGCCGCCCATGCCGAAGAGCGCCGCGAACGCCATGACGATCGTGACGACCGGAAAGGTCAGTCCGAGGCCGGTGAGCGCCAGCGCGCCGTCCGCCATGTGGCCGATGTAGATGCGGTCCACCACGTTATACAGCAGCAGCACCGCCTGCGCGACCGTCAGCGGCAGCGCCTGCGCCAGAATGTTCTTCCACATGGGCCCGCTGCCGAAATCGCGCGGGGGTCTCGCGGCCATAACGATCGCTCCTTTCGTGAAAACTCTGTCATGTATTGTACCGCATCTGCGGCCCGTTTGCAAGAGCGGCGCAAAAAAAGGCGGCAAAGGGGCCACACCGCAAGGGGGCTTTTCAGGCAATTCCTCGTTACGGAACGTCACCGTTCAAGGAAGGCGGCGTTTTCTTTAACCGAAGGCTGTGCTGCTGCACGCCGAGGAAAAAACAAATAACAGGTTCGGGCGACGCCCGTCCAAAACGCAAAAACGCAGAGCACAGGTTTCCGCTGTGCTCTGCGTTTTGTTTGTTCTTCGCGAAATGCGGCAGCCCTCAGCTTTTGAAGAAGGCGTCGCAGGCCCGATACGTGCTGTAGACGTCCGTCTTCGCCACCAGCTCGAACGGCGCGTGCATCGACAGCACGGGCACGCCGAGGTCGAGCACGTTGACGTCGAGGTTCGCCAGATACAGCGCCACGGTGCCGCCGCCGCCCTCGTCGACCTTGCCCATTTCGCCGATCTGCCAGTGGACGTCCGCGTTGTCCAGAATCGCGCGGACCTTGCCCAAAAATTCGGCGTTGGCGTCGGAGGCGCCGCCCTTGCCGCGCGAACCGGTGTATTTGGCAATGGACACACCGTGGTTCACAAACGAGGTGTTCATCTTGTCATAGACCTGCGGGAAGGTGGGGTCGAACGCCGCGGTCACGTCAGCGGAAAGGCAGTCGCTGTTATGCAGCACGTGGCGCGCCTTGACGCCCTGCATGTCGGCCAGATCCTCAACGAAATAGCGGAAGAACGACGACGCCAGGCCCGTGTTGCCGTCGGAGCCGATCTCTTCCTTGTCGGCCAGCACCACCACGGCGGTGTGCTCCGGCGCTTCCAGACTGAAGAGCGCTTCCATGGCAGGATAGGCGCACACGCGGTCGTCGTGGCCGTAGCCGCCGATCAGACTGCGGTCAAAGCCGATGTCGCGCACCTCGAACGCCGGCACCGCTTCCAGCTCGGCCGAAATGAAATCGCTTTCGTCGATGCCGTATTTTTCTTCCAACAGGCTGAGAATGTTCAGCTTGACCAGTTCGCTGCCCTTGTCGCTTTTGAACGGGCGCGAGCCGATCACGAGGTTCAGCTCTTCGCCGCGGATGCCGTCGGAAAGCGTACGCTTCGACTGTTCCTTGGCCAGGTGCGGCAGCAGGTCGGTCACCACGAACTGCGGCTCGCCCGGTTCTTCGCCCAGGCTGACCGGCACGGCCGTGCCGTCTTTTTTGATGAACACGCCGTGCAGCGACAGCGGGATCGCCGCCCACTGATACTTGCGGATGCCGCCGTAATAGTGCGTTTTGAAATAGGCCAGCTCCGTGTCCTCATACAGCGGGGTCGGCTTCAGGTCGAGCCGCGGGGAATCGATATGCGACGCCACGATGCGCACGCCCTCGGCCACGCTCTTTTTGCCGAACACGCAGAGAATCACCGATTTGCCGCGGTTGTCCGCATAGACCTTGTCGCCGCTCTGATAGCTGCCGAACGGGTCGAACGGCACGAAGCCGCGGCTTTCTGCCGCCGCGATGACGGCGCGGTTGCATTCGCGCTCGGTCTTGGCTTTCTGCAAAAAAGCCTTGTAGCCGTCGCAGAACGCGTCGGCCGCCGCCAGCTCGTCGGCGTGTGCCGTCATAAAGTGATCGTTTTTCATGCAAAGGCGCTCCTGCAGCGCTTCTGCCGGTGTTTTTTCACACATAAGGGAACCTCCTCAGAGTTGATATAACAAAGCATAGATCTTCTGCGTGCGCAGCACCTTGTCGGCATACGCCGCCGTGGTGGGGAACGGCACGGTTTTGAGCGTTTTGCCGTCGTCGGAATACCGCGGGTCCCGCAGCCAGCTTTCCACGTTGCCCATGCCGGCGTGATAGGCGCAGACCGCCGTGTGCGGCTCGGGGAACTGCCGCAGCAGAAGCGACAGCATCAGGCAGCCGTAACGCACCGAGGTTTCGGGGTCGAACAGCGCGTCGTCGGAGCGGGTCTCCTTCGTTTTGGTCTGCAGCCAGCGGAAGGTTTCCGGCATCAACTGCATGAGCCCGCGCGCGCCCACGCGCGACACGGCGTTCGGGTCGAACCCGCTTTCGCACTTGATTACGGCCAGCGCAAAAGATTTTTCCAGTCCGTACGCTTCGGTATACGTTTCGACAAATTCATCGTACCGGAGCGGGTATAATGAACGCATCACGGTGCGCAGACCGAACAGGCCGCAAAGCAGCGCCGCGGCCAGAAGCAGCGCCACGACGCCGCAGCCGCGCTTTTTGCGTTTGCGTCTTCGGTTTCGTTTTGCCATAGAATCACCTGATGCGGGAGACTTCGTCTTCCAGAAGAAAAGGCGGATAGTTGCGGATCACGTCGTCCGCCTGCGAAAAATACCAGGCGTCGTCCTTCTGCATCCGCATGCGGTCGCGCGCCTGCGCTTCGCTCAGTCCGTCGCGCTGCAAAATGCGCTGCAGACGCACGTCCTCGGGCGCGGTGACGACGATGATTTTGTCGCAGCGGCTGCGGCTCGGGCTTTCAAGCAGCGCCGCCGCGTCGAACACGCAGCGGTCATAGCCCTGCCGTTCGGCCTCGTCCAGCTCGCGCTGCACCAGCGCGTCGATGGCGGGGTGCGTGATCGCGTTGAGCGTTTCCACGCCGTCCGGCACCTCGTGCAGCCGCCGGACCAGCGCCCTGCGGTCGAGCGTGCCGTCTTCGCGCAGCAGATCGCCGCCGAAGGCTTCGCACAGCTGCAAAAGCACGGGCGAACCGGGCTCCACGATCTCGCGGGCGAGCAGATCGCCGTCGATCACGTACCAGCCGCGGCTGCGCAGCAGCGCGGCCACGGTGCTTTTCCCCGCGCCGGTTTTGCCGGTCAGTCCGTAGCAGATCATGGCGCACCTCCCAGGTCGATCACGCGGAACGCCGCGGCGCGCACGAGCCGGTTGAACACGGCAAGGCCCACGCCGTCCATTTGCGGAAAGCGGGCAAACACGGCTTTTGCGCCCCGTTTGTCCACCTCGCGCAGCGCGCTGAAGATGGCCGCCGCCTGCGCGGCCCCGTCGTCTTCGGCGCCGAAGGCCACGGCGGGCACCGGAAGCAGGGCTTCCTCACCCGCAAAGCAAAGCGCCATCGTGCCGTCGGTTTTGTTGGCGTCCACATAGGCGCAGAACTGCGCGAACGAGCCCTTGAGAATCGTCACAGGCGCGGCGGGCGCGTAGTGTTTGTATTTCATGCCCGGCGAAGCGGCGGTTTTTCCTTCCGCCAGCCGGTGAAGCACGGCGTCGTCGATCTCGATTTCGCCGAGCACGCGCCGGAGCATTTCGGGCGTGACGCCGCCCGGACGCAGCAGCCGCGGCTTCTCGCCGACAAGCGACACCACGGTGGATTCCACGCCCACCTCGCACGGGCCGGCGTCCAGAATGCAGTCGATCCGGCCGTCCATGTCGTCTATGACGTGCTGCGCCGTGGTGGGGCTCGGTTTGCCGGAGCGGTTGGCCGAGGGCGCCGCCAGCGGCACGCCTGCCGCGTTGATCACGGCGCGCGCCACGGGGTGCGACGGCATACGGACCGCCACGGTGTCGAGGCCGCCGCTGACCACGTCGGAGATCCGCTCACTTCTGGGCAATACGATCGTCAGGGGGCCGGGCCAATAGGCTTCGGCCAGCCGCCTTGCGCTGTCCGGAATCTCCCGCACCAGCGCGGGCCACTGGGACAAATCGCTGATATGCACGATCAGCGGGTTGTCGGCGGGCCGTCCCTTGGCGGCAAAAATGCGTTTCACCGCGCCGTCGTCCAGCGCATTGGCCGCAAGGCCATAGACCGTTTCGGTCGGGATGGCGGCAAGGCCGCCGCCGCGCAGAATGGCGCCGACGGTTTCAATCGCCGGATCGCGCGGATCCGCAACGCGAAAATACTGTGTCGTCATGTCGGCTCACCCTCGCTTGCCTTCAGCTTTTCGGCGGTGTCGGCGGTGATCAGCGCGTCGATGACCTCGTCCATGTCGCCGTTGAGGAACTGCTCGAGCTTATAGATCGTCAGACCGATCCGGTGGTCGCTCACGCGGCCCTGCGGATAGTTATAGGTGCGGATGCGTTCGCTGCGGTCGCCGGTGCCGACCTGACTTTTGCGCGCGTCGGCAATCGACGAGAGCTGCTTTTGCTGCTCGAGCTCAAAGAGCTTGCTGCGCAGCACGCGCATCGCCTTGTCCTTGTTCTTGTGCTGGCTGCGCTCATCCTGACACTCCACCACGAGCCCCGTGGGCAGATGGGTGATGCGGATGGCGGATTCGGTTTTGTTGATATGCTGGCCGCCCGCGCCGCTGGAACGGAAGGTGTCGATCTGCAGATCGGCGGGGTTCAGCTCCACCTCCACGTCTTCGGCCTCGGGCAAAACGGCCACGGTGGCCGTGGAGGTGTGGATGCGGCCCTGCGATTCGGTTTCGGGCACGCGCTGCACGCGGTGGACGCCGCTTTCAAACTTGAAGCGCGACCAGGCGCCCTCGCCGACCACGAGAAAGCTGATTTCCTTGAAGCCGCCGAGCTCGGTTTCGTTCGTGCCGAGAATCTCGATTTTGAAGCCCCTGCGCTCGGCGTACATCGTATACATGCGGAACAGCACCGCCGCAAACAGGGCGGATTCTTCGCCGCCCGCGCCGCCGCGGATTTCGACGATCACGTTTTTGTCGTCGTTTTCGTCCCGCGGCAGCAGCAGCACGCGCAGCTCCTGCGAGAGCGCTTCCAGCGTTTTCTTCTGGGCGTCGAATTCCTCCTGCGCCAGCGCGCGCAGTTCCCTGTCGCTTTCGCTTTCCAGCAGCATCTTCGCGTCGTCCAGCGCCGCCTGCGCGGCCTTGTATCGGCGGAAGCAGGTCACGACCGGTTCCATTTTTTTGCGTTCCTTCATCAGCGAGGCAAACGCCGCCGGATCCGACGCCGCGGCCGGATCGCACAGCTTTTGTTCCACTTCCCCGAAGCGCGCTTCCACCGCGCCGAGCTTTTCAATCATGCCTGTTCCTCCGGTCGGGTAATCTTGCGGATGTTCTTTTCGGCCTTGCTGCGCGGGAGCATGACCTCGCGGCCGCAGCCGCGGCAGCGGAGCTTGAAATCCATGCCGGAACGCAGCACGTCGAATTCAAACGCGCCGCAGGGATGCTTCTTTTTCATGGTGAGCACGTCGCCGACCCGAACGTCCATCTTCCGGTTGCCCCTTTCGTATTTTCAAAACTAATAACATATTATACCAGCCTTTCCCGAAAATATCAATCATGCGCCGCAAAAAAGAAGAAAATGCGCGTGAAGTACAATAAACCCGGTCCGTCCCGCATAAGTATGAAAGACGTATCACAGCAGAAAGGAACCAGCCAATGAAACAGTATTACCCCGAAAATCACCTGATCGCCACCGAAGAAAACCGCCGCATCCTCTCCTCCCCCGCCGCGCTCAAGGACGCGTGGTACAACGGAAAGCTGCTGGAGGCGCGGGCCGTCATGTGCGACAAGGATCACAATCTCCACGTCGATCTCGGCGTGATGCGCGGCCTGATTGCGCGCGAGGAGGGCGCCATCGGCATCAGCGACGGCTCCGTGCGCGACATCGCCGTCATTTCGCGCGTCAACAAGCCCGTGGTCTGCAAGATTCTGGGCTTTGCCCCGGGCGAGCGCGGGGAACCGCTGGCCCTGCTCAGCCGCCGTGCCGCCCAGGAGGACTGCATGCGCGACTATGTGCGGCTGCTGCGCCCCGGCGACGTGATCGACGCCGTGGTGACCCATCTGGAGCCGTTCGGCGTGTTCTGCGACATCGGCTGCGGCATCAGCGCCCTCATGCCGATCGACGCGATTTCGGTGTCGCGGATCCCGCACCCCTCGGCGCGGTTCCGGCCGGGGCAAAAGATCAAAGCCGTGGTCAAGGCCCGCGACGCGCAGGACCGCGTGACGCTCAGCTATAAGGAGCTGCTGGGCACCTGGGAGGAGAACGCCGCCTTCTTCAAGCCCGGCGAAACCGTGCCCGGCATCGTGCGCTCCGTGGAACGCTACGGCATCTTCGTGGAGCTGCGCGAAAACCTCGCCGGTCTGGCGGAATACGTGCCCGGCGTGGAGCCCGGGCAGCACGCGAGCGTCTATATCAAGAGCCTGATTCCCGAACGCATGAAGATCAAGCTGATCATCGTCGATTCCTTCGACGCCGCCTATCCGGGCCGGCCGGCGCACTATTTCTTCACCGGCGACCACATGGACCGCTGGGTCTATTCCCCCGCAGCCTGCCCGAAGGTGATCGAGACCGATTTCCGCCAGCCGGTCCTTGCGTGAGAAAAAGCTTTACAAAACGAACAGCCCTGCGGTATAATGAAAAAAAACCGAAACAGGGGTCTGATTCCATGAAGCTGCGCGACATCAACATCCGCGACCCGTTTGTTCTGTTTGAGGACGGAACCTATTATCTGTACGGCACCCGGGGCAAAAATTTCGGCCAGAAGACCGCCGGGTTTGACGTATACACCTCCGCCGATCTGGAAACCTGGAGCGACCCGGCCGTCTGCTTCGATTCCGCCGCGAACGGCTGTAACCGCCACGTCAACTGGGCGCCGGAGGTGCACAAATACCGGGACGGCTATTACATGTTCGCCACCTTCACCGCCGAAAGCGGCCTGCGCGGCACCTATATTCTGAAGGCCGACAGCCCGCGCGGCCCGTTCCTGCCGTGGTCGGAGGGCCCGGTGACGCCGAAGGAATGGGAATGCCTCGACGGCACGCTCTATGTGGACCCGGACGGCGCGCCCTACATGGTCTTTTGCCACGAGCACACGCAGATCGTCGACGGCACGATCGAATACATGCCGCTGACGCAAGACCTCCGGGCCGCGGCGGGCCGCCCGAAGACGATCTTCTACGGCTCGTCCATGCCCTTGGCGGAAAAAAAGCCCGCCGGTGAGCACTACATCACCGACGGCCCGTTCCTCTATCGCACAAAAACCGGCGCGCTGCTTTTGCTTTGGGCCACGTTCCTCGGCGGCCGCTACGCCGAATGCGTCGCCCGGTCGGACAACGGCGGCATCGACGGCAGGTTCGAGCATCTGCCGCCGCTGGTCACCGACGACGGCGGCCACGGCATGCTGTTCCGAAAGGACGGCAAGCTGCTTTTGACCTTCCATGCGCCCAACCGGTCGCTGTTTGAACGCCCGCAGTTCAGAGAAGTCGTCGACTGCGGCGACCATCTGGAGCAAGCGTAAAAGCAAAAAAAGAAGAGACGCACGGGGCCCTTCCCGTAAGGAAGAATACGCCCTAAAATCGCTTCTTTTCCGCGATAACTGCTTTAAAAATCCGCCCAAGGCGTCAGCCTTGCGCGGATTTTGTGCATTGTTCTCACGAAAAATAATCTGATTTTAGGGTGCGCAGCAGTTTTTGAAGAACAAATTTTTTCATAAGGCAAAGCCGGAAGCCGCAGGAAACCTGACGGTTTTCAAGGATTCCGGCACAGCATTTGAGAAAATTAGTCTTCAAAAACCGATTCTTCCTTGCGGAAAGGGCCCCACGGGGCTTTTTTTGTTGCGCGGAATCAGAAATAGAACACATCCTCAAACTGCCGGTCCAGCGCAATGCACAGCACCAGCGCCAGCTTGGCCGTGGGGCAGAACTGCCCGGTCTCGATGGAGCTGATCGTGTTGCGCGACACGCCGACCAGATCGGCCAGATCCTGCTGGGAGAGGTGCTTCTCTTTGCGCAGGGCTTTCAGATTGTTTTTTAATACCAACGCGTCGTTCATAGCCAACCCTCACCTGTTTCGCATCTGCAGAAGCCATGCGACGAGCCAGGCGGCGGAAGCGACGCTATAGCAGAGCGCGATCAACAGCTCGTGGGTCTTTTTCGCTTTGGCGTATTTCCGGAAAAACACGACCGCAAGGCCGGTCATCACCGCGAAGAGCAGCTCGAACGCCGGCCGCCCGAACACCGCGCCGTCGATCACGGCGGCAGCGAGCGCCAGGCAGACCGTCACGATCCAGCCGGCGCGGATGCCCGTTTTCGACAGCTCCACGTCCGCCACGTCTTTCCCTTTGTTTTCGTTCTGGCTGATGGCAAGGATTTCTTCTTTGTTCATCCTGCAAACCTCCTTTTGCCAAGTTCACTTTGCATATTGATTATAACACCGCCAAGTATACTTGTCAAGAGGTTTTACAATCTTTTTTGAAAAGAAAAGCGCACGGCTGTCGTCCGGACAACCGTGCGTTTCTTTTTTGTTATAGCTTGATGTCAAACATCCGCTGCGCGTTCTGATAAAAGATGTGTTCCAGTTCGTCGTCGGTGAGGCCGAGCGACAACAGGTATTCGATCTCGTCCTTCGGGTCCCACATCGGAAAATCGGAGCCGAACAGCACGCGGTCCGCGCCGTAAAGCGCGATCAGCTTTTTTGCCGTGTCGCGGCTGACCCAGTGGAAGGTGGAGGAGGCGTCGACCGTGATGTTCGGGTACTTGTGCAGCGCTTCGGCCGCCTGGGCCCAGACCGACCAGCCGCCGAAGTGGGCGCCGATCATCTGCAAATCGGGGTAATCCTCCAGCAGGGGAATCAGGCGGTTGACGTTGGAATAATCGTAGCGGTAGTCGCCGCAGTGCAGCAGCAGCGGCAGCTTGTGTTTGGCGCACAGCGCGCAGATCAGACGCCCGCGACTGTCGTCGATCGGGAACTGCTGTACGTCGGGGTGGAGCTTGACGCCCTTGAGGCCGAGTGCTTTGAGCTCGAGGATGTCCGCTTCCATGTCGGCGCTGTCGGGGTGCAGCGTGCCAAGACCGGTGAAGCGGCCGCCGCTTTGCCGCACGTTTTCGGCAATGAAGGTGTTGATGGAATGCACCTGATGCGGTGTGGTCGCCACCGAAAAGATGACGGAATGCACCACATGGGCGCGGGCGCTGACCGCTTTCAGCGTATCCAGCCGTCCGTCGAAGTTCATGCCGATGTCATAGAACGAACCGATCCCCGCGGCGGCTTTTTGCGCGATCTTGTCGGGATAGATATGACAGTGGGTATCAATCACAGGAAACATTGCTTGCACCCCTTACGCCGTTTCAATCGCGGCGGCCTTCTCAAGCCCGTATTTCTTCACCGCGTTTTCGCGCATCTTGAATTTCTGGATCTTGCCGGCGGCATTCATCGGGAAGCCGTCCACAAAGTCGATATAGCGCGGCACCTTGTGCTTGGCCATGTGATCGAGGATATACTGCTTCATCTCCTGCTCGGTCATGCTTTCGCCCTCTTTGAGGATGATGCAGGCGCAGATCTCTTCGCCGTACTGCTCGTCGGGCACGCCGATGACCTGCACGTCCTTGACCTTGTCGTGGGTATAGATGAACTCTTCGATCTCTTTGGGATAGATGTTTTCGCCGCCGCGGATGATCATGTCCTTCAGGCGGCCCGTGATGCGGTAGTTGCCCTCCGGCGTCTTGCAGGCGAGGTCGCCCGTGTGGAGCCAGCCGTCCTTGTCGATCGCTTCGGCGGTGGCCTTCGGCATCTTGTAGTAGCCCTTCATGATGTTGTATCCGCGCGCCACGAATTCGCCGATCTCGCCGACGGGCAGATCTTTGCCCGTTTCGGGGTCGATGATTTTGCATTCGATCTCAGGCATGGCGCGGCCCACGGTGTTGACGCGGACCTCCAGCGGGTCGTCGGTGGAGCTCATCGTGCAGCCCGGCGAGGCCTCAGTCTGGCCGTAGACGATGACGATCTCGGTCATGTGCATCTTGTTGACCACGTCCTGCATCTTGCTGACCGGGCAGGGGGAACCCGCCATAATGCCGGTGCGCATATGGGAAAAGTCGGTCTTCGGGAAATCGGGATGCTCCAGCATGGCGATGAACATGGTGGGCACGCCGTGGAACGCCGTGATTTTCTCCTGATTGATGCAGGCCAGCGACGATTTCGGGCTGAAATAGGGGATGGGGCACAGTGTGGTGCCGTGGGTCATCGAGGCGGTCATGGCGAGTACCATGCCGAAGCAATGGAACATCGGCACCTGCACCATCATGCGGTCCGCGGTGGAAAGATCCATCCGGTCGCCGATGCATTTGCCGTCGTTGACCACGTTGTAGTGCGTCAGCATTACGCCCTTGGGGAAGCCGGTGGTGCCGGAGGTATACTGCATGTTGCAGACGGAATGGGGGTCCACGTTGGCCGCAATGCGCCAGACCTCCTCCTTCGGCACGTTGTCGGCGCGCTCGAGCAGCTCTTCCCAGGTCAGGCAGCCCTTCTGGCGGAAGCCGACGGTGACCACGTTGCGCAAAAACGGCAGGCGTTTCGCGTGCAGCGGCTTGCCGGGCACGGTGGTTTCCAGCTCGGGACAGAGCTCCGCCATAATCTTCGAATAGTTGGAATCGCGGAAGCCCTCCACCAGCACCACGGTGTGGGTGTCGGACTGCTTGAACAGATACTCCGCTTCGTGGATCTTGTAGGCGGTGTTGACGGTCACCAGAATGGCGCCGATCTTGGTCGTGGCCCAGAAGGTGATGTACCACTGCGGAATGTTCGTGGCCCAGATCGCCACCTTGGCGCCGGGCTTGACGCCCACGGCGAGCAGCGCGCGGGCGCATTCGTCCACGTCGTCGCGGAACTGCTCATAGGTGCGCGTGTAATCGAGGGTGGTATATTTGAATGCGTACTGGTCGGGGAATTCCTCCACCATCTTGTCGAGCACCTGCGAAAAGGTCTTTTCAATCAGCGCGTCCTTTTTCCAGACGTAGCGGCCCGTTTCGGCGCGGTTGAGATAAAGGTGGTGCTTCTGGCGCGAGGGCGTTTCAAAGGCGGAAAGGTAGTTTTCAAAGTGCGAAAGAATGATGTCCATTTCGGGCAGGTCGGGCATCCACTGCGGCTCCCAGTGCAGCGACAGAAAGCCGTCGTAGTTGACGGAGGACAGTGCGCGCATCACGTCGCGCAGCGGCAGGTCGCCCTCGCCGATCAGGCAGAACCGGCGGCCCTCGCCGTCGTCCTCGCTGTCGGTCAGCTCCACGTGCCTGATATAGGCGCCGAGGTTTTTGATCGTGTCTTCGGTGCTCTCGTTTGCAAGGAACATCGGCTCGTGCACCGCCCACAGCGCGCACAGCGCGTCGCTGGCGAACGATTCCAGCGTCTCGCGCAGCAGCGCCGTGTTGCAGAACAGGCCCCGGGTCTCCAACAGGATGGCGACGCCCTTTTCTTCGGCGGCGTCCACCGTCTGCGCCAGACAGCGCAGCACGTTTTCCCCGGCGTTTTCCCGGTCGCCCGAGGCGTGAACGCTGATATACGGCATACGCAGGGACGCCGCAAACGCAAGCTTTTCTTTGATTGCGGCGGCGTTGGCGTCGGCGTTTTCGTCCGACAGATCCAGATCCAGCGCAAGATTCACCGGGCGGATGTTCTTTTCCGCCAGCTCGCGCACGGTGGCGCCGATGGAGTATTTGTGAAACGGTCCCTCCCGGTCGAACAGGGCGGGATCCATGCCGTCATAAAGCTCAATGCCGGAAAAGCCGAGCTCTTCGGCAAGGGTCAGATAGTCCGCCCAGCCGTAAGACTGCCAGCCGCGGATGGAAAAGGAAAGATTCATGCTCAGCCCTCCTCATAGACGATCTTGTTGAGCGCGTTGAGATAGGCGCGGATGCTGGCGCCGATGATGTCGGTGGAAATGCCGTTGCCGGAATAGAGCTTGCCGTCGGCGCGCAGACGCACGAGCGCGCTGCCCATGGCCTCCTTGCCCTCGGTGACCGCCTGAATCTGAAAATCATCCAGCTCGTAGTGGTGCCCCACGATGGATTCCACGGCAAGGAAGGCCGCGTCGATCGGGCCGTCGCCGGTGCAAAGGCCGCTGAGGCTTTCGCCGTCCTTCTGCAGCGTGATGTGCGCCGTGGCGCGGATCACGTTGCCGGAATTGATCACGTAGCTTTGCAGCACGTAGGCGGGCGGCACCTGCATCGCCGTGGAGGCCACGATGACCTCCAGATCCTTGGCCGTCACGGTCTTCTTGACGCTGATGCGCCTGAATTCGCGGTAAACGCTGGTGTTGTCCTCGTCCGAAAGGTCATAGCCCAGCGCCTTGACCGCCTCCACCACTTGGGTGATGGAATCGTGCTCGCTCAGCTCAAAGGCGGCCGTTTCGCCCGAACCGATGTTTTCGAACGCGCTGGTCTTACTGCGCTCGGTGTGCAGAATCCAGCGGATCTGCTTGACCGCGCGCTGGAGCACGGTGAACTGCATGGAGCTCTGAATGCCGAGATCCATGCCGCGGGTGCGGAAATACTGCGAGATGGTGTCGAGGTCGGCGGCCTCGGCGCCGCTGACGGTCGTTTTGATCTCGCTGACCCCGGCGCCGATGGCGGCGACTGCGCAGGCGTTGGCCATGGAAAAGCCGTCGTTGCACTGCATCCCGAAGCGGATCTCCCGCAGCGCGGGCACGCCCTTTTGCAGCGCGCCGATAAAGGCGCCGAACTCCTCCGCCGTCATGATGCCCGCGTCGTCCGACACGGTGACGAGGGTCGCGCCGGCGTCTATCGCGGTCCGGATCGCGGTTTCCAGAAACTCCGGCTCGCTGCGCGAAGCGTCCTGCGCCACGAACTCCACGTCGGGGCAAAGGCTCTTTGCTTTTTTGACCAGTTTGCCGATCATGTCGAGCACGACGGGCGGCTTCTTGTGGCAAAGGTACTCCATCTGCACCGTCGACGTGGGCACCACAAGCTGCAGTCGCGCCTTTCCGGCGTCCTGCAGGGCGGCCCAGGCGGCCTCGATTCCGGCTTCCTCCAGCGGGCAGGAGACGCACAGCACGCTGCCCTTCACGCCCGCGGCGATCGATTTGATCAGAAGGGCGTCGCGCTTCTCGCCCGAGAACACGGGCAGCTCGATGGCGGAAATGCCGAGCCTGTCGAGCAGCTTCGCAATCTCGATCTTTTCTTTGAAGCTCAGCGAGAGGGCTGTTTTGAGGGTGACGTCGGAACAGGTGACGGTTTGCATCTGGATCATCCTTTCGAAAAAAAATAGCGTCCCTGAGAAAACCTCAAGGACGAAGAAACTCCGTGGTACCACCTTGGTTGCCGCAGAAGCGGCCGCTTTGCCGGATTCCAACAAATCCGCAGCCATGATAACGGGGCTTGCCGGGGTCGCTTACACAGCCGTGGGCGTTGGGCGATCCTGCTCGGGAATGAGACAGCGGAGGCTTCTTCCGGCCGGCTCGCACCATCCGCCGACTCTCTGAACCGCTCAAAAGCACCGCTTAATTCCGTCGCTGCAGTTAAGATATTGGGGCTATTTTAACACGCAAAAGCGCAAAAGTCAACACGAAAAGCGCACAAAGTTGCGGTTTATGCGTCCGCACGCTTGGGCAAGATGACGAAATCAGTCATAGCTGACGGCCAGCCGCGCATAGCGGTAGTCGTCATACTGCAGTCCCCGCGAGGAACGGTAGACGCTGAGCACCAGCCCGACCGCGAGATAAAGGCAGATCACCGAGGAGCCGCCCGCGCTGATGAACGGCAGCGTGATGCCGATGACCGGCAGCAGCTGCGTGCACATGCCGATATTGACCGCCACCTGCGCCATCACCATGAACATGATGCCGTAGCAGAGCATTTGCGCGGCAAAGTTATGGGCGCGCTTGCCGGTTCGGACCACGCGCACGGCAAACAGCGCGAACAGCACCAGCAGCGCCAGCGCACCGAGGAAGCCGAGCTCTTCGCCCACAACGGAAAAGATCATGTCGTTCTGGCATTCGGGAATGGAATTGCTCTGGGTAAAGTCGCCGTGCAGATAGCCCGTGCCGAACAGGCCGCCGTTTTGCATCGCGTGCAGGGCCTGCCGCTGCTGATAAATCTCCTTCGGGTAATCGTCCGGATGCAGCAGCGCCAGAATGCGGTTGCGCTGAATGTCGTCGAACACGCGGTACCACACGATGGGCGCCGCCGCGCCGACCAGCAGGAGCCCGGCCGGGAAATAGAGCCAGTGGACGCCCGCCACGAACAGCATGCCGATGAACATGAGCACGAAGATCAGCGCCGAGCCCATGTCGCCCGTGACGACCACGAGGCCGATCGGGATGGCGGCGTGGATGCACAAAAGCAGCACGTTGCGGAACGACGAGATCTCATGGCGGACTTTGTCGAGATGAACCGAGAAGGTGATGATAAACCCGATTTTCAAAATCTCCGACGGCTGCAGATAGAGGTTGAACCGCGGCAGAATCTTGAGCCAGGAGCGCGCGTCGGAGCGCGCGTCGGGCGCCACGCCCAGCGGCGTGAGCAAAAGCAGCATGAGGCCCACCGAGCCGAGCGCCACCAGCGGCCAGAGCTTGAGGATCAGGTCGTAGTCGATGAACGAGATCACCAGCGCGACCGCGACGCCGAGCATCGTGGCAAGGATCATGACCAGCGCGTCGCGCGAGAGCAGCGCGCCGTCGGCCCTTGTGCGGTAGGAGGCGCTGGCCACCATCAGCACGCCGAACACCGAAAGCAGAAAACAAAGCGCCAGAAACAGCCAGTCGGTTTCCCGCGCAGCCTTGCGCAGCGTTTGACCCTTCACGCCGGTCACCTCCTTTTTTTGACACGAATCGTACTTTCTATATATCATAGCCTATTTTCGCCGAGAATGCAAGAAGTATTTTCCCCGAAGTGTGTGCCGGGGCGTTGACTTCTTCTGTTTTTGTGATAAAATAGAACCATCAAGACAAAAAGGGGGCGGGGGAATGCAGACGTTTGTTACCGACAGCGAGCGCGAAACCGAAGCGCTGGCGGCGCGGTTCGCCTCTTCGCTGCACGGCCCGGTGGTCGTGGCTTTTTTCGGCGGACTCGGCATGGGCAAAACGGCCTTTACCCGCGGCCTGGCCCGCGGGCTCGGCATCGACGCAGAGGTCAGCAGCCCCACCTTTGCCCTCGTGCACGAATATCACGGCGGCGGCAAAACGCTCTATCACTTCGACATGTACCGCGTGGAGAGCTGGGACGACCTGTATGCCACCGGCTTTTTCGATTTCTATGAAACGGGCGGCATTCTCGCCGTGGAATGGAGCGAGAACATCGAAAACGCGCTGCCCGAGCACACGATCCGCGTCACCATTGCCCGCGGCGAAAGCGACACGCAGCGGATCATTACAATTCAGAATTCCGAATTCATCATTCCGAATTCCGAATTGGCGCCCATCCTTTTCGGAGGTTTGAACAAATGAGAATCCTTGCCATCGATACCAGCGCGGTCTGCGCGTCGGTTGCCGTGACCGAAAACGGCCGCGTCCGCGCCCAAAGCAGCACCAACGCCGGGCTGACCCATTCGCGCACGCTGCTGCCGATGATCGACGCCCTGCTGAAAAACAGCGAAACGCCGCTCTCGTCCATCGACTGCTTTGCCTGTTCGGTCGGCCCCGGCTCGTTCACGGGCGTCCGCATCGGCATCGCCGCGATCAAGGGCCTTTGCGACGGCACGGGCAAACAGGCGCTTGCCGTTTCCACGCTGGAGGGCCTCGCCTGGAATCTGCTGGGGCAGAACGTGGTGGCCTGCGCCGTGATGGACGCGCGCTGCGAGCAGGTCTATACCGCGCTGTTCGACGTCTGCGGCGAACGCGTGACCCGTCTGACGGAAGACGCCGCGCTGAAGATTGCCGACCTCGGCGAACAACTCGGGGTCTATCCCGACAAGCCCGTTGTCTTTGTGGGCGACGGCGCCGAAAAATGCGCGGCCGCTTTGGGGTACCCCGCTGCGGCGCCGCTCGTGCGGTTCCAGAGCGCGGCCTCGGTGGCGCTTTGCGCGGAAGCGAGCTTTGACGAAGCAAAGCTCCTCGACGCGCAGCAGCTGCTGCCGGTCTATCTCCGGCTGCCGCAGGCGGAGCGCGAGCTTCGCGCAAAGAATGCGCGGCGCTGATCTGGAATTCGGAATTTCGTATAAAAAACCCTCCCGAGAGGCACAACATACAGATGATAATACAACGTAAAGGAGAATGAATGCTATGATCGCACTCGGCGCAGACCACGGGGGCTTTGCTCTCAAGGAAGAAATCAAAAAACACCTCGACGACATCGGCGTTGCCTACAAGGACTTCGGCACCTACACGCCGGAATCCATCGACTACGCCAAGATCGCCTATAAAACCTGTCAGGCGGTCGTCAGCGGGGAATGCGAAAAGGCCATCCTCTGCTGCGGCACCGGTATCGGCATCTCCATGGCGGCCAACAAGGTCAAGGGCATCCGCGCGGCCTGCTGCTCGGATTATTTCAGCGCGAAGTTCACCCGGCTGCACAACGACGCCAACGCGCTTTGCATGGGCGGCCGCGTGCTCGGCGCGGGGCTTGCCATCGAGATGGTGGACGTGTTCCTCAACACCGAATTTGAGGGCGGCCGCCACCAGAGACGGGTGGATCAGATTATGGCCATTGAAAACGGGACGTTTGAAGGCTGACGAAAGGAGCGCGTTCTTATGAAAAGAATCGTTTCTTTGCTGCTCGCTGCCGTCCTTCTGCTCTCCTGCGTGTGCATCGCCGGCGCGGATTATGATTTTCAGGGCCCGAAATGGGAAAAGCACAGACGCCTGTCGTTTGACGAAACCGGCAAGCTGCGCATTCTGCAGCTCGCGGACGTGCAGGACGGCGCGTGGCTGCCCTCCATTGCAAAGCTGCTCTTGTTCGAAACCGTGCGCAAAACCAAGCCGGACCTCATCGTCCTGACCGGCGACAACATCGACACCTACAGCTGCGACAACAGGCGGCAGGCCATCTTCGGGCTGCGTCAGGTGATGGACATTCTGAACTGCTTCAACATCCCGATCGCCGCCGTGTTCGGCAACCATGACGACGATCCGGAATGCGGGCTGTCGAAGCTCGAGCAGATGGACATCTATGAATCCTATCCGAACTTCATCGGCTATCGCGGCGTCGTTGCCGAAAAGACGGTTGACAAAACCGTGATGAACGTCGGCACCTACAACCTGCCCGTCTATGCGTCGAAATGCAGCGACGAGGTGGCGTTCAACATCTGGTGCTTCGATTCCGGCGACCGCAACCCGGACGATTCCTACGGCGGCTACGGCTACGTCTTCCCGGAGCAGCTGGAATGGTACAAGGCGCAGTCCGACGCGCTGAAGGCGGCGAACGGCGGCGAGCCGGTGCCGTCCATCGTGTTCCAGCACATCATTCCGCCGCAGATTGCCGAAGCGCTGCAGGAGGTGCCCGAGGGCACGCCGGACGCGGTCAGATTCAGCGGCAAATGGTACACTCTGCCCGAGGGCACGGACCTGACGAAGAACCATCTGCATGAAGCGCCCTGCCCGCCGGTGACCTGGTTCAGGCCGGGCTACGCCGAGGTGGAGGCCATGCTGGCGCAGGGCGACGTGACGGCCATCTTCTGCGGCCACGACCATATCAACGCCTATTCGGTCCCCTACAAGGGCATCGATCTTGTCTGCTCGCCGGGCATCACCTACGACTCCTATAACGACGAAAACCGCGGCGTCCGCCTGATCACGATTGACAAATCCGACCCGACCGCCCACGAAAGCGAGCTGCTGCTGGCCTCCGATATTCTGCACAGCCGCCCGCTGCTCTCTTTCATCGCAACGATCTTTGAAAAGATTGATCCGGTGTAAGAGATACAGACGAAACCCAACAGCCGTCCCGCGGGGCGGCTGTTGTTCTTACGTTTTTCTGAACTCTTCCTGCGTTTGCTTGCGTATACTTTAAGGATGTGTTATACTGAACCAAAGGAGGCGACGGCAATGAAACCGTGGCGCATCGTGAAAACCGTGCTTTCCGCCCTGTGGCTCGCTGTCACGCTCACGGGGCTGATCTATTGGTTTGTGACGCTGGCCTATCCGTGGAACGGGACGAACCTGTGGCTGGTGCCGCTCTATCTGGCATGTCCTGTCTGGGCCTTTGTCGGCGCCTTGCTGAGATTAGAACGTCCGCTGCTCTATCGCATCACCAAAACGTTTGTGATCGTGTTGGTGTTGATTCCAACCATCGGGCTCGGCCTTTTCGGGGGCCTGCTTGCGTCGGCGGGCGGCGATTTTGACGATCTGCTTGCGGTCTATCGTCTTGCGTCCGAAACAAACACGCCATCCGCCTATGGCAGATGGGATGCGGAAGCAGAAAACGACCTGTTTCCCAAAGAGATCCCGGCCAATGCCGATGCGGTCGTTTTCCGCTATCAGCAGGTCGGCATATTCACGCAGTTCTGGCAGGATAACGAAGTGACGCTTTCGTTCTGTCTGCCCGCCGATGACTTTGACGTGCTGCGTGATACTGTTCGCAGCCGCCACAACGAAAACCACGGCAATTCTGAACCGGACACCATCGAGGACGGCACAGAGGTCTACTGGGATTGGGAAAGCTTTTCGGGCCATCTGCAGGTGACGCTTGATCCGGCTGAAAACCGCGTGACCTATGAACTGCTGCAATACAGCTTTGAGTAACGGCGCGAAACAACCGCGCAGATACAGTAAGGATGTGTTTTTATGGATCAGAAAGAAGCGCTGCAAACCTACATCGAAGCGACGCAAACACACGCCGCTCAATCCGTTCACGGGGAAGACGCGAAGAAGATCAATCAGGCTTATGACCGGATCGAAGAAAGCGTTCGTGTTCTGATGCAGTCGGAAGAAGGAAAAGCGGAGCTGAAACAACTGCTGCAATCGCCAATCGGCTATGTGCGCGTGTGGACGGCTATGGTGCTGACTGCAGAGGAACCGCGTGCGTGTAAAAAGATTTTGAAAGAGGCGGCGAAAGGAACAGGCGTCTGGGCGGGCACCGTGCGGACATTCCTGGAGGAATGGAAAAAAGGCAAACTTAACAGCGCTTTTTCTTGACAAACCGTGCCATCAGTGCTACAATAGCACCCGAACACGCAATATCCCAAAAGGCTGTGACAAAGACCGCTTTCGTCAGAAGCGTTTGCAGAGAGGCAGTACCACGGCTGGAAGTACCGCCAGACGCAGACAAAAGCGCACCGCTTTGGAGCCGCCGCCGAAACAAGGCGCGCCGTGTGACCGCGTTAAGGTCGAATGAGTGCTGCGGGCAACCGCAGAAACCGGGTGGAACCGTGGAGCTTTTCGCTTCATCCCAGTGCAGATCTGCAGATGGGATGGGGCGTTTTCTATTCTCTCAAAAAGGAGCAAACACAAATGGACAAAGAATTCTTCCTCGCAAATTACCGCCACTCCATGTCGCACATTCTGGCGAAGGCGGTCATCGAGCTTTGGGGCAAGGACGTGCAGTACGCCATCGGCCCGCAGGTGGACGACGGCTTCTACTATGACTTCAGGCTCGAGCACAACATCAACAAGGACGACTATCCCGCCATCGAAAACAAGATGCGCGAGATCCTCAAGCGCAAGGAAACGTGGGTGCGCCGCGAGATTCCCCGCGCCGAGGCGCTGGAACTGTTCAAGGGCCAGAAGTATAAGACCGAGATCATCGAGGACCTGCCCGAGGACGCGATCATTTCGATCTATGAGACCGGCGACGACTTCGTCGACCTTTGCCGCGGCCCCCACGTGGAAAACTCGCAGGAGCTGCTTTCCGTGGCGTTCCAGATCAAGTTCGTCTCCGGCTCCTATTGGCGCGGCGACGAGCACAACGACCAGCTGCAGCGCGTCTACGTCTACGCCTTCCCCGACAAAAAGCAGCTCAAGGATCACCTCGACATGATCAAGGAAGCCATGGAGCGCGACCACAAGAAGCTCGGCCCCGAGCTGGAGCTGTTCATGTTCCACGAGACCGCCCCGGGCATGCCTTATTGGCTGCCGAAGGGCTGGAGCCTCTATAACGCTCTGCTTTCCTATTGGCGGCGCGAGCACCTGCCCCACGGCTATCAGGAGATCAGCGCCCCGGTGCTCAACGAAAAGCAGCTCTGGGTCACGTCCGGCCACTGGGCCCACTATCAGAGCGGCATGTTCATCGCCCCCGTGGACGAGAACACCACCTACGCGATCAAGCCGATGAACTGCCCCAACTCGATCAATGTCTTCCGCAGCCGCGGCCGCAGCTACCGCGAGCTTCCGCTGCGCTATTCCCAGGTGGACGTCATTCACCGCCGCGAAAAATCGGGCGAGCTCAACGGCCTGTTCCGCGTGCAGGAATTCCACCAGGACGACGCCCACATCTTCGTGACCGAGGAGCAGATTGAAAGCGAGATCGCCGACATCATGGACATCGCAAAGTCCATCTACGCCACCTTCGGCCTGACCTATACGGCCGAGCTTTCCACCCGTCCCGACGATTTCATGGGCGACATTGCCCTTTGGGACAAGGCGGAGGAATCGCTCAAGAGCATCCTGACCCATAAGTTCGGCGCAGACGGTTTTGAGATCAACGAGGGCGACGGCGCGTTCTACGGCCCGAAGATCGACCTCGGCATGCGCGACTGTCTGGGCCGCCAGTGGCAGATGGGCACGATTCAGCTCGACTTCCAGCTGCCGCTGAACTTCGGCCTCAAATATGTGGCGCCCGACGGCTCGCTCAAGCAGCCCGTCATGATTCACCGCGCCATCTTCGGCTCGTTTGAACGCTTCATCGGCATTCTGATCGAGCACTTCAAGGGTCAGTTCCCGCTGTGGCTCTCGCCGGTGCAGGTCGCCGTGGTGCCCATCCGTCCCGAGCATAACGATTACGCGAAGAAGCTGGCCGACGCGCTGTTCGAGAACGACGTCCGCTTCGAGGTCGATTACTCCGACCAGAACATGAAGAACAAGATCAAGCGCTTCAAGCTCGAGCGCGTGCCCTATGTGCTCGTGGTCGGCGACAAGGAAGCCGAAAACGAAACCGTTGCGGTCAACATCCGCGGCGTGAAGGACAACAAGTTCGGCGTGCCGTTCGCGCAGTTCCTCGAGAGCGTGAAGGCGCAGAACAAACAGTATACGCTGGAACTGAAAGACGAATTCTGATGCATTCCAGACAAAAGAAAACCGCCCCGAGGGGCGGTTTTCTTCATGAAAAAGGGTTTTGTCGTCTGACCGTGCTCAGCCGACCACGATCTTGCCGGAGTATCCGGCGTCCTGCGCCGCGCGCTTCATGGCGCGGGTCTTCACATAGACTGTGCAGCCGGCGGGCAGGTAGTTGAGGAAGCCGTTCTGCACCAGACCGCGGTCGGTGCCCTCAATGCGCAGCGTGCGCAGGCCGGGGCAGTTATAGAACGCCCACGGCGCGACGTACTCCGTCGTTGTGGGGATCGTCATGCTCTGCAGCGCCGTGCAGCCCGAAAACGCGCTGGAACCGATGGTGACGGTGCCGTTCACGTTCCGGATGGACTGCAGCGACTTGCAGCCCAGAAAGCTGCTTTCGTTGAAATAGATGTGCTGCGACTGCTTGGGCAAGACCAGCGTCTGCAGCGCCGTGCAGTTCTGGAACGCGTGGAACGCGAAGGTCAGCTCGCCCACCTGATTGGGGAACCGCAGCGTTCTGAGCGCCGAGCAGCCCGAAAACATGCCGTAGGCGATCGTCAGATCGGCGGGCCGCGCGCCCGATTCGATCACGGCGGTCGTCAGCTTTTTGCAGTTGGCGAACACGGCGCTGCCGTAGACCGCCGTGTGCAGCACCCGCACCGTGGGGAACCCCGTGCCGGCAAAGGCGCTGTCGTCCACGAAGGCGGCGTTGGAATAGCCGCCGACCCAACTGAGCGCCGCGCAGCCCTGAAACGCGCTTTTGCCGTATTCGGTCACCTTGCCGCTGCTGTTTATGCGCTGCAGAGCGGCGCAGCCGTAGAACGCCCGCTCGGGCACGGCGTGGATTTTTTTCGGCAGCGTGATCGTCTTCAGCGCGCGCATGCCCTGAAAGGCGCTCACGCCGATCGATTTGAGGGCGGCGGGCAGCGTCAGCGATTCCACCTTTTCAAAGTTATAGAACGCGTTGGCGCAGATCGACTTGAGGCTGCCCGGCAGCGTGATGCGGGTCACCCGGCGGTTCCCGGTCTTGATCCCGCTTTTCAGCGAGATGCGCGTCACGGGCTTGCCGTCCACGTTGGCGCGAATGTTGACGGCCGTGGCGTTGGCGGCGGCCGTGTCGGTGTCGAAGTAATCCACCACAACGTAAGACTTGCCGCTGCGGTAATAGACGACGTGGTCAACAACCTGAATCCTTCCGCCGGTCTCATAGGGTCTGCCCCACGCGGCAAAGCACAGCTGCAGCGCCGAAAACAGCGCCAGCAGACCGAGCGCGGCAAGCGTTATCCGCAGCACTTTTTTCATGGCTGCGCCTCCTTTCTGCAGAGTTCCTTTGGGTGTTACACCCGTTCGCGGGTGTTTTGCGCCAGATCACGCATCTGCTTGACGGTGACCCGGCCGGTGAAGCCGTGCGACACAACGGCCTGCTGCATGGTGTCGTTGGGCACGTAGATGCGGCAGGTTGCGGGAATGCCGCGCAGGAAGTTGCCGTTCCAGCTGCGGTCGTAGCGCGGATAGCGCATATCGAACAGCAGCACGTTGTCAGTTTTGAGAATCAGCTTTTTGAGCCCCGTGCAGCCCTTGAAGGTGTCGGCGCCGATCCGGTCGGCCCAGTTGCCGATCTCAAAGCGTCTGAGCGCCTTGCAGTTGCGGAACGCGCCGGCGGGCGCGAACTCGATGAATTCGCCGTTTGTCACGGTCTCCAGCGCCTTGCAGTTCATGAACGCGTTTTCGCCGATGGTCAGATGGCGGCAGGCGGGCAGCGTCACCTTTTTGAGCGCCGTGCAGTTTTTGAAGGTCTCTGCGGGAATGTAGAAGGAAGAGGTTTTGTCATAGAAGGAGCTGCTCGAAACGAAGACCTCCTCCAGCTGTCCGCAGCCGTAAAAGATCGGCTTTTCGCTGCCGTAAAGCATCTGTGTGCTCAGTTCGGTGTAGGGGCTGAGCCAGACGCGGCGCAGGCCGCTTTTGGCAAAGGCGCCCATCATGATCCGGCCGACGCCGTCCAGATTGATCTCCTGCAGCGCCGTGCAGCCGTAGAAGGCGTTGGGATAGATCGTTCCGATTTTGCCGCCGAGGCGGACGCGCTCCAGATTCTTGCAGCCCTTGAAGCAGTTTTGCGGCACGGCGGTCAGCTCTTTCGGCAGATCGATTTCCTTCAGATTATCCATGCGCGCAAAGCAGCGGTCGCCCAGCCGTTTCAGATTCTGCGGCAGCCTGACGGTTTCCAGCGCGCGGAAGACGAACAGGTGCTCGATCTCCGTCACGCTGTCGGGAATCGTCAGTTCCTTCACGGTCTCGTTGCGCGTGTCGGGGTGATAGCGCGCGGTGATCTTCGTGACGGGCACGCCGTCGATCTCCGGCACGATATTGATTTTCACGGCGGTCTTGACCAGCTTGTTGGTGGCAAAGAAGTCGATGACGTGGTATTCCCGGACCACCCGGTTTCCGTTTTCCATAGAAGTGACGTCGTCATAGACCACGCCGTCGATGATTTTGAGATAGGGGTTGTTCGGATAGTCGGGACGCTCGTCATAGTGCGAGCCGGAGCTGTACACCGCCGCGGACGCGCCGAAGCAAAGCGCCAGCAGCAGCGAGCATATCGTCAGCAAAAACAGCAGTTTCTTTTTCATGGGTGAACCCTCCTCAGGCTTTTTCAATCTGGTTTGCGGTGTGGATCATCGTCTGCTCGGGCACGTTGGCCGTGACGCTGTAGGTCAGATCGTTCAGCCGGTAGCGCATTTCGCTCATGTCGGCCTCGCCGCCGAAGACGTAGACCACAACTTCCTTTTCAATGGTGACCACCCGTTCGGCGCCGAGCGCGGCGTAATCCTCGGGCGGAGCTTCGCCGGCCTTCAGGCTGAAGCAGTAGCAGGCGTCGGCGCGATAGACCTGAAAGTCCGCGCAGCGCTTGCCGCCTTCGTTGTAATAGGTCGGCGCGGTGGCGGTCCAGCCCTCCTGCAAAAAGACCTGCGAAAGCGCGACGTCGCGGAACGAATGGGCCGACAGGCTTTCCAGAAGATCCTCCACCTGCATCGAGGCGGGCGCGCCCGGTTCCGTGACCGAGAACGAGGGCAAAAGGTCGATTCTGCCGGTCTGCTGCATCGCGCCGAGCACGGCGGCGGTGCAAAGGACGACGAACGCGGCAGCCGCGGCCAGCAGGCGGCGCGGAGCAAGGCGCCTTTTTCTGCGCAGGCGGTGCAGCGTCTGCTGCTGTTGCCGCTGCAGGTCTTCCTCCGGCGGCAGCTCGAGCGCGCCGGTCTCCTCCAGCAGGTCCAGCAGCGCGTCGATGCCTTCGGCGTCGGGCAGCCCGTCGCCCGCAAGGGCGTCTTCAATGGCCAGCGCTGCGGCGCCGTTCAGCTTTTCGTTCATTTCATGGGTATCGTTTCTCTGCATACGGCATCCTCCTTTCCGCCGAGGGATTCCCGGATTTTTTGCAGCACGCGGGCCCGCAGGCGGAACGCGCGCACCTGCACGGTGCTTTCCGTCACGCCGAGCACTTCGGCGATGGCGGCGTATTTCATGTGAAGCTTGTAATGCATCCGATAGAGCGCCTGATCCTGCTGCCCCAGGGAGCCGAGGATCTCGGCGCCGATTTGAAGCAGCGTTTCTTCGTCGATCTCGTCTTCCTTCAGCCGTTCGACCCGGAAGTCCAGCTCCTGCTCCGCGGCGTCCAGATCCACTTCGTTCTGCAGCCGTTTTCGCTTTTCGCGGAACAGCCGGAGGCTGAGGTTGTGCGCGGCCTTGAACAGCCACGCCTTCACGGCCCCGTCTTCGAGCGCGGGGGCCTTTTGCTGCAGCAGCAGGAAGGTTTCCTGCGTCAGCTCGGCAGCCGCTTCGCGTTCGCCGGTTTTATAAAGGCAAAACCGGAACACGTCGCCGTAGTACGCGTTGCAGATCTCTTCGATCCGCGCCTGTTTCAGCACCCCGCTCCCTCCTTTTTCTTTCCGTCTCATACAGTAATGTCGGTTTTTGCAAAAGCTTACATCTTTTTTTGCATTTTTTTCAAAAAAATTTTTTTCGCTTTCCCGTTCCGGCATACGCTGCCCTCCATTATACATCATCTGCCGCTTTTTTGCAATCGCCGTTCTTTTCGGCGGCCGGCGCCGCGTGCCGGAAAAGTTTCCGCTTCCGCCGCGGTTCGGCAAACTTTTTGCCCGCCATCGTCTAAGATGAACGGGCAACTTCTTTTGAAAGAAAGGATGACGCTCATGAGTGCAAAACTGGAATACGGCGGCGGGGTCGTCCGCGTGCGGTTCAGCGGCGAAATCGACCACCACGCCGCGTCGCTGCTGCGCGCGTCGATCGACAGCGCCATTGCGCAAAAGCGGCCGAAGACGCTGATCCTCGATTTCGGCGCGGTCAGCTTCATGGACAGCAGCGGCATCGGCCTTGTGATGGGCCGCTACAAGCTGATGCAGGCGATCGGCGGCGCCATCCGGGTGGAAAACCTTTCGCCCGGGGCCTACAAGGTGATGCGTCTGGCCGGGCTGGACAGGCTGGGCGAGCTGAAGCAAAAGGAGGTGAGCTGAATGAAAAAGCTGAACGAAATGAAGCTGACGATGGAATCGCGCAGCGTGAACGAGGGCTTTTCGCGCGCGGTGGTGGCGGCGTTCGCCGCGCTGCTGGACCCCACGCTGGAGGAGCTCAGCGATATCAAGACCGCCGTGAGCGAGGCGGTCACCAACGCCATCGTCCACGGCTACCGCGAGCAAAGCGGCCCCGTGTTTCTCACTGCCACGCTGACGGACAAGCCCTCGGTGCGCATCCGCGTGCGCGACAGGGGCGTGGGCATCGCCGACGTTGCCGAGGCGCGGCGGCCGCTGTTCACCACCATGCAGGGCGAGCGCGCGGGGCTGGGCTTTGCCGTGATGGAAAGCTTCATGGACCGCGTGCAGGTGCGTTCCGCGCCGGGAAAGGGCACCACGGTCACGCTGGAAAAAACCATCGGCGGCAAGCGCCATGACGGCTGATACATCCGACCGCGACCGGCTCGTGACCGAAAACCTGCCGCTGGTCCACGCCTGCGCCAACCGTTTCCGCGGCCGCGGCGCCGATTATGAGGAGCTGTTTTCCGCGGGGTGCGTCGGGCTGTGCAAGGCGGCCGGACGGTTCGACGAAAGCCGCGGCTTTTCGTTTTCCACCTATGCCGTGCCGGTGATCCTCGGCGAGATCCGGCGCGTCTTCCGCGACGGCGGCGCGCTGAAGGTGGGCCGCACGCTCAAAGAAAAAGCCCGCCGCGCCATGCACGAAAAAGCGAAGCTTGAAAACGAGCTGCAGCGCGAATGCACGGTGGGGGAGCTGGCAAAGCGGCTCGGGGTTTCGCCGCCGGAGGCCGCCCAGCTTTTAGAGGTGTCGCAGCCGGTGCTCTCGCTGACAAGCGACGACGAGCGCGCCGAACGGCAGTTTGACATTCCGGTGCCGCCGCCCGACGGCCCGCTTTGCGATCTGCTCGCGCTGCGCACGGTTCTGGAAATGCTGCCGCAGCGCGACGCCGACCTGATCCGCCTGCGCTATTTTGAGGGTCTGACCCAAAGCAAAACGGCGGCAAGGCTCGGCATGTCGCAGGTGCAGGTTTCGCGGCGGGAAAAGGCCATCCTGCTGCATCTGCGGGAGCTGCTTTTGAAATAGCCGGCCGTGAGCCGCCCGCAAAGCGGCGTTTTTTCGCGGGAACAAAGCAAAACATCCGCGCAAGGCTGACGCCCCGGGCGGATGTTTCATGCAGCGATCGCGCTGCGTTATTCCGTTTTCATCGCTTCCATTGCGCGGTTCCAGCCCGTCTTCACGTCGGAGACAAAGTCGTCCCAGTCCTTTTCGCCGCGGGTATAACTGAGCAGGCCGCTCGCGGTGTCGCTGCGGAACGTGCCGCCGGGGTAGCCGTCGGAAAGGTCGGGCACCGACGTGACCCCGTCCTTGCCGATTTTGCGCAGGGCGTCGCTGCGCAGCGGATCGCCGGGCAGCTCGTTTTCTTCAAAGGTGGAAAGCGGCGAAGCGTAGCCGAGGTTCTCTTTCACAAAGCGCTTGCCGTCCCCGGCCGAAAACAGCCATTCCAAAAAGTCGACCGCCGCCTGCTTCTGCGCCTCGCTCGCGCGGTCGTTGACCGCAAGATAGCGGTTGACCCGCACCGTCAGGCCGGTTGCGTCCTCGCCGTCCGCGCCGAGATAGAGCGGCAAAAAGTGCAGCTTGTCTTTTTGCAGCGTGCTGCCCTCGGCCTTCTGCAGCGCCGAAAAGCTCTCGGAATCGCTGTAAAGGAACGCCGTTTTGCCCGCGGCGAACTCCTTTTGCGCGTCGGCCGTCGAAACGCTGTCGAGCCCTTTGCGGCCCGAAACGCTGCCGCCGAAGATCAGGTCAAGCGCATCCCGCACCCGGTCGCCCAGCGAGAAGGCAAAGTTCTTCATGCCGCGCACTGCCGCGGCAGCGGGCCCGTCGCTGTCTTTCACGTCGGCATAGACCGCCGGGGAAGCGGCGTGGCGCAGCCAGTCGGCGGAATCGGCGCGCAGGGGCAGATCGGCGAATACGGCGTCGATGCCCAGCTCCTTCTTGTGGGCGGCCATGTCTTCGCAAAGGGCCTTGAGCTTTTGGAAGTCGGTGATCTCGTCCATCGAAGCGTAGCTGGTCTTTTTGTCCTTCAGCGCAAAATAGCGGTCGGTGACGTCCTCGTTATAAAGCAGACCCCACGCCGTGACGTCCACGGGGATCGCCTTGAGCTTGCCCCCGTCGGTCAAAGCCAGCGAACGGTCGCTCAAAAAGGCGGCCAGCGACGTGCCGCCGAGGTCGGCGCAGCGGTCGCGCACGGCGTCAAAGTCGTCCCAGCCCGTGAGCGCAAAGAGCGCGGGCGCGCCGGCGGTTCTGTTCAGCGCGGTCGAAAGCGCGCCATGGTAGGTGGCCGCCGGTTCGCTCTGCACGCGCAGCGACACGCCGGTTTTGGCGCGGTAGGCGGCGGCAATCTCCTCCAGCGCGCCGGAGAGCGCGGGCGAGGCGGAAAGCACGGTCAGCGTGGTGGCCGCCGCGGGCGCGTCGGTGCCGGACGTGTCGCGTTCGCTGGCGTCGGGCGTCGGGTTCTTTTCGCCGCAGGCGGCAAGGCTCAAAAGCAGCAGCGCGGCAAGGAGCAGGGATAACAGTCGTTTCATCGGAAGACCTCCAGTGTTTTTGTGTTCTCCCATAGTGTTGCCGTTTTTTGCCGCGGTATGCATTTTTTTATTTCAGGGGACAGGGGACAGGGGACAGGGAACAGGGGACAGGGAACAGGGGCGCGGGGGAACGCGCGGCTGACCACCTCACCCGTCTTCGCGCAAAGCGCGAATCCACCCTCCCCGCCAGCGGGGAGGGCAAGGCTTTTCGCTTTTATGTTGGCTCTTTCAGCAAAATGGATTTGAACTGCACCGTTTTATAAGAGTTTAACCTATTTAAATAGGCGTTTTGAGTGAAGTGGCATAATCATTTTGAGGACACACAGAAAAGATTAAGTCCCTGCCTTCCCCGCTGGCGGGGAAGGTGGCATCGCGCCGCAAAGATTATGCTATGTCAAAAGTTAGCAAGCGCGATGACGGAAGAGGTGGCACGCGCCCACACGATTCGCGGCTTGGCGATTCTGTAAAGAGCGCGTGACGGGTGAGGCAGGCCCCTCCCCGCCGTCAAAGAAACAAAACCCCGCTTTGACCGATGTGGTAAAAGCGGGGGTTATTCTTTTATGTGCTTGATGATGTCCTGCACCTCGCAATCCAATACGAAACAAAGTGCATCCAGCGTTTTTGTGCTGATATCCTTTCCTTGCTTTATTCTGAAAAAAGTGTTGGCAGAGAAGCCCTCGTGGTAGATCAGATGATAAATTGTGATATTTTTTCGAAACAATGTTTCATAAAAAGGCTGATAGCTAATCATTTTCCATCACCTTTTATAGATTAGCATATTTAATCTATTGACTATGGCTAACAAATTGAGTATAATGTTATTATGTTCAATATATTGAATATAATCAATCATTTAAGGAGGAATACCCTATGAAAACAGCGCGAAAACTTTTATCCGTCCTGCTGGCGGTTTTGATGCTGACAACCACCATGGCAATCGCCGCCGTGCCCGCCCAAGCCTACAGCGCCATTCAGTTCGGCAACTATCCGCAAACGAAAGTCACCGCAACCACCGCGCTCAGCAACGCCGCGGCGAATGCAACCTGGAAGAGCTACAACTATTATATCGGCAACGGTTATTATGACGGCGAAATGTATCAGGATGACTTTATGAAATATGCCGATTTCTTTTCCGGCGGCGTCAAATACCGCGCCGTGAAGTTTACGCAATTTAGACCGAGAAGTACCAGAAATACCTCCAGTGCTTCCAACTCCTATCAGGACGACAACGGCTATTCGCTGGACACGACCTATTATTTCAAATATGAGCCGCTGACCTGGCGCGTGCTGGATGCATCCACGGGTTTGATTGTGTGCGACAGCATCATTGATTCCCAGGCTTATCAAAACAGTGTTCGGGAAAGCGGCGGCGATTACTATTATTGGAGAACCTCGACCTATGCGAACGACTATGTCTTATCGACAATCCGCACCTGGCTGAACAATGATTTCTACAATACTGCATTCAACAGTGCACAAAAGGAAAACATCAAAAGCACAACGGTTGATAACACCGCCACGAACCGAATCTATTTGCTGTCCTACAGCGAAGCGCAAAACAGCAGCTACGGCCTGTCTTCTGCCTCTGCAAGAAAGGCAAAAGGCACCGACTACGCAAAATGCCAGGGCCTTTATGTGAAGAGCAGCACCGGTTTTTCCAGTTGGCGGCTGCGCTCTGCCGGCATTTATTCCGACTGTACCTGCTTTGTTGCCTATGATGGCGACATCGGCGGTAGCAACAACTACTACTACAACAACGATGTCAGCAATACGGACTACGGCATTCGTCCCGCTTGCAAATTGTCCAGCCTGACGTCGGATACCACAATGGCTGATGTTTACACCATCAGCGCCTCCGCCGACCCGTCTGCAGGCGGCACGGTCACCGGCGCCGGCGCCTACGGCAAGGGCGAAACCGTGACCCTGACCGCCACACCGAAATATGGCTACAACTTCACCGGTTGGTACAGGGGCACCACAAGGGTGACCACCAATACGAGCTATTCCTTCACCGTGAGCGCCGACGCAGCCTATACGGCGAAGTTTTCGCCCCTCAGCTACACTGTTACGGCGAATGCGGGCACCGGCGGCAGCGTGACCGGCGGCGGAACCTTTGCCTACAACACCAGCACAACCGTGAAAGCGACGCCGAGCACCGGTTACACCTTCAACGGCTGGTACAAGGGCAACACAAGGGTTTCAACCAGCGCAAACTATACCTTCACCGTGACCGAAAGCGTGAGTCTCAACGCGAAGTTTGACCGCATCTATTATAACGTCACGGTGAACGCAGGCGCGGGCGGCGCAGTCACCGGCGGCGGCAGCATTGAATACGGCAAAAGCGTGACAGTCAAGGCCACGCCGCTCATCGGTTACCACTTCCTTTGCTGGTATGACGGCACAAGCAACGTTTCCTCCAGCGCAAGCTACACCTTTACCCCGACGAAGAACGTGACCTTGAACGCAGTCTTTGAAGAGGATGCCCCGGTGACCTACACCGTTACTGCCAACGCTTCCACGGGCGGCACGGCTTCGGGCGGCGGCAGCTTCACCGCGGGCTCGAGCGCAACCGTGACCGCTACGCCGAACAGCGGCTACCATTTCATTGGCTGGTACGAGGGCGACAGCAAGGTCAGCGGCAGCGCAAGCTACAGCTTCAGCGTGAGCAAGAACGTCACCCTGACCGCGAAGTTTGAAAAAGACGCTGCGCCTGATCCCGGCCAGCCGGACAACCCGCAGCCGCAGCCCGACCCGAACATGTGCCATTGGTGCGGCAAGGTGCACGAGGGCTTCTTCCAGAAGATCATCGGCTTCTTCCACAATATCATGGCAAAAATCTTCGGCGCGAAGTATTGATGCAGTGCCGATCATCGGTCGGCTCTGACGAAAAACCCACCCACAGAAAAAAACAAGCCCGGCCGCTTGACAAAAGCGGCCGGGCCGGTATCATAATAGTACAAGAGAGCTATCCGATAGACGGTTAGCCCCGCGAAGTGGAAGAATTAACCGCTCAGGGTCGAATCAGGGCGGTTATTTTTTATTGCCAGAATGATAGCGAGTATTTCTTGCAGCGGCGGGCGAGAATCCGACCGCTGCAAGCGTTTTCCCGCCAACGGTGCGCGGCGGCGGGGTGGCCTCACCCGTCTTCACGCTTCGCGCGAATCCACCCTCCCCAAAGGGGAGGGCAAGTTTGACTTCGGGCTTGCCGCTGCGTTGGATTTGTCCTGATTCTGTTTGATCGCGGCGTTGGTTATAGACTGTGAAGCTATGATAAAACCTAACGGCAAAAGTATCACGCCCTTGCCCTCCCCTCTGGGGAGGGTGGCACGCGCCCACACGATTCACGGCTTGGCGATTCTGTAAAAAGCGCGTGACGGGTGAGGTCGCGTTCCCGCTGCCACTACGGCAGAGCGGCAGCAGCGAAAGAGGCTTGACCCCCGCCGCGGTTGGGGCGGTTCCCTTCGCGGGGAACCGTTTGCTGCAACCGCCTGCGTGCCCCGCGTCAATTCCGAATTCCGCATTCCGAATTCCGAATTGAAAAAGCGGCCCGCAGGCCGCTTTTGCTGTCGACTGTCGACTGTTGACTGTCGACTCAATCTTCCGGATATCCGTTCGGGTTCTGGCTTTGCCAGCGCCAGGAATCCTCGCACATCTCTTCGATGCCGCGTTCGGCGGTCCAGCCGAGCACCTCTTTGGCGCGGGTCGGGTCGCTGTAGCAAACGGC